>JGI10211J34971_10000139_pt1 | contig 55531 bp, 57 predicted proteins | sample Etolagsediment_FD_34971 | JGI IMG/M metagenome (IMG submission 34971) | reverse complement strand
GATATTTTACAATTAGTTACGAATTCTACCGGTACGGTTCAAGACACTCGCGTCTGTAACCAATTGAATTTATTTGACTTATAATTGGACACTACTGGCTGTCAATAACAAAAAAACATATCTATAATCTCATGAATTATCAATAATTTCACAGTCCTGGTGTCACATTGGTAGCTTCGGAACGGCTGATCCTGGAAAGTAACTCCACCATGCAGAAGAAGTACGTGGCGACAGCGGCATCCCTCCATATGAGGCTTGGCACTATAGCGAATGCCCGGAGGCTGGCCACATGAGCTGGAAAGACAGTACCTGAAAATTCAACATCGTGCCTGAACTGGAACAAACAAGAAAACGGGATGTACGCACCGAGCAACAGCCGGCGCCACTAGAGTAGAGAGCTAGTGATCAAGCAGGAAAATCAGTAGGTCATGGCAGTGCGGCACTCTCTGGTAACATGATAATCACCTGTGATGCCATTGTTTGAAAACAGAACCTGCCACAGCTGAACATTACGGGCACGGAACGAGCCAGCTGCACTGAGCAGGTAATACCGCCACATCCGGTAAAAGCGTTCATCGTACCGGTGGCCAAGTTCAGACCAATGGCGTTCGAAGTTCCGGTGCCAGGCCAACAGGGTACGAGAGTACTCATTGCCAAAGCCGTGCCAGTCTTCTATGATATGTCGTTGTTCGCATGCTGCTGTAATCTGCCTGTACGATGGCAGCATGGAGTTCGGGAAAATATATTTATGTGTCCATGTATCAGTATTCTTTGACGAACGGTTGCTGCCTATGGTATGGAGCAGAAACAACCCGTCATTTTTGAGGCAGTTTCGGGTGAAATCGAAAAAATGAGTATAGTTTTTCACCCCGACATGCTCGAACATGCCAATGGAATAGATCCTGTCATACATACCGCGAATTTCACGGTAATCCATAAGGTGTATATCCACAGGTAACCCGTTTCTCAGTTCATCGGCTTTTTTTTCTGTTCTCTGGATATTGTCACACCGGTTACTTTGACGCCATAATGCAGGGCGGCAAAGCGTGCGGCCCCACCCCATCCGCACCCGATATCGAGCAGGTGCATGCCTGGTTTGAGCTGAAGCTTGTTGAAAATCAGGCGAAGCTTGTTTTCCTGGGCCTCATCGAGCGTATCGGCGCCATTCCAATATGCACAACTGTAGAGCATGTGCTTGTCGAGCATGGCCTCGTAGAGGTCGTTGCCTATATTGTAATGCCTTTCTCCTACAATATACGCCCCAGATGGTTTTTGCAGATTCAGTACTAATCCGGCAACGTTCGAAAGCACACGGGTTATCTGTAAGACATTCTGATCCAGACGAGCCCTGAGTATGCGATAGAAAAACTGGTCCAGCGCATCACAGTCCCACCAGTTATCCATATAGGATTCTCCGATGCCAAGATGTGATTCTGTAAACACCCGTTTATAGAACTTTTCAGTATGAACTCTGATATCCCACGGATTAGTTCCATCAACGGTAACGCCTGCCCTGGAAAGCAGGTGCCTGATCTTACGCTCGTATAGGTTGCCGCCCATGTTGCTTTCATCTGCAATGAGTAAAGCTGCTTCTCTGGCTCCAAGACTGAGGGCGGCACGAGCCGACTGGAAACCTGATTATAAATATTTGACGCCAGGTGACGTAAAAAACATGCAGACATCTCCATCCATTACCAGGGAAATGCGTATACTGTCGCCACTGTTTTCTGCAACTGTAAACAAAGATACCCATGAACAACCTGCCTCCCTGCCCCAAATGCAAATCCGAGTATACCTATGAAGATGGCGTACTGCTTATCTGCCCTGAATGCGGACATGAATGGACTCAATCCGAAGCGAGCAGTGTAAACGAAGAGCGGGTCTGGAAAGATACCAACGGCACTATCCTGCAGGATGGCGATACCGTAACCGTGATCAAGGATCTTAAAGTAAAAGGCGCATCATCCGTACTGAAGGGGGGGACGAAAGTCAAAAACATCCGCCTTGTAGAAGGTGATCATGATATCGACTGCAAAATAGACGGATTTGGTGCAATGCAGCTGAAATCAGAGTTTGTCAGAAAAGCCTGACAAGCAAAAAAAAAGGCTGCCCCTGCACTGCATGACAAGCAGAGGCGGCCTTTCAACGGAGAAACTCAAGCAAATTACAGCAAGGCTTAGTGGTTCTTTTTTTTCACGCTAACCGTCACCCTCTCCAATGGCTCAGGTTTCGTTTCGGAAGGCTGGGCAAAAGGCAGGAACTTCTTGATGAAATCGACAAGGGCGCCGAACTGCTCCTTGAAAGGAAGGTTAGCAGCAGCAGATGAAGCACTGAATTTGACTGCTGCACCCATACTGTCAAGAAGGTCACTGAGCCCCTCGCGATGAGCTACTTCCCCTTTTTTTATCCGCTCTATCACGTTGGAAACCCCAGGAATAAACCGCTCAGCCGCAGCATTTCCCAGTTCAGCACCGTAACTGAAAAGGGAAAGAGGGTTCTGCAACAGCATTCTTCGCACCTCTTCTGGACGCGAAAGCACGTTCAATGTACCCTCCTTCACGATAACAGCCTGGCATGCAAGCCGTCCTCCAGCCTCGACCTGCTTTGCACTCAGGAAAGCCTGTTCGATTTCCGACAACGGCGAAAGGCATTCCAGGCCTTCGAGAATGGTCACATAGCAGGTCTGGCAGATACCATGGCCACCACACACGTAGCCTACATGGCTCTTGCTGTCCTGCGCAACCTTCGAGAGCTTCTCCCCAACCACTGCTGTGCAAGGCTTGTCATTAATGACAATTTCCATAACATTCTTTTTTTAAAATTCTTACGGATATGCCGATGGTACACCGGTCCGATTTTTTGTCTATGGAAATTTAGCAAATCGACTGAATATATCAGCAATAAATGGCTGCAAGTCAGGCTTTGACGATCGCCTCCATAGGGCATGCCTCGATGCAGGCCGGGGTATCGTGATAGCCTTCGCATTCCGTACAGCGATCCGGGTCAATTTCAAAAAAGATCTCGTCTCCAGGCACAATTGCCTGTACAGGGCAGGCCGGAACGCAGGCAGAACAACCACCACAATGATCCAGAATTTTATAAGCCATTTTATTTTCTCCTTTTACATAGATTAATAATGAGCATATGCCAATAATATACAAATATCTGGATCAACACGTAATAATTTTCATTGAATTTGATGTTCTTTTCAGGAAAGATGGGGACCCCCGAGAAACAGCTTTATGAAGCGGAAATGGTTCTGTGCTCGAAAGACGTAACGGGAGTATGCAGCTCATAAAAGCGGACTGATGTACCCGGGAGTTAGGGGACAAGGCCCGGTGCAAGGTGGAAAAAGGAGACAAGCTCGACATCCTTACACCGGGCGGAGGAGGTTATGCGTTTTTATAGCGACGGGCAAGCCAGTATTCGTAAATACCTGAAACAGCCTCAGGCAATGCGTCTACCCACTCATCGAGTTCATCTTCAGCAGCAACTTCAAGATTGTCATCTATCCTGCCAAGAATGAAGATCGGAAGCATGAGGCCGGATGCATCATCATCTTCGAACATCGGTTTCCACTCATCTGAAACCAGTTCGATGCCAAGGACAAAAGCATACGCCCAGCTTTCGATTGCGATCATTCGATCCTCCTCTTCCGGGTAACTGCACTGCTCGAACAAGGGTAGCCATGAATCCGGGTCAGCAACAAACACATCGGCAATCGTGTTGCTATAACGAAGAAGGATACCGATAATCCGTTCAGCCTCCTTCTCGGACTCGAACTCCGGATCAGGATCATCATCCAGCCCCCATACATAAGGCATCCACTCCTCGGGCATAAGCGGCTGCGGACCAATGACTACTGAAGTCAGGTAGCCGTCCAGCATATCCAGCGTCATGGAATTTTCCGAAGTTTTATCTGAGAGGAGAAAATCCTCGAGTTCTTCAAGCTCTTCTGGCGTTACCGGCCTCTGGAGATCTTCTGACATGTTCATGTAAAGGGATTTAGAGGTTAGAAGATAGATGAAAGATACGCATAAGGCTCCTGAATCCCCTGAAAAAAGCGCCTTATCCAATTGCTTCCCCAGGGTACTCGAGGCTGACCAGCGTACCCGAAAGAAGAAAATGGACGAAGCAACCAAGAACAGGACGCCCGCCCACCACCTGCACGGCATTGCGATAAGCCTCGAGCTGGCCACTGTATTCCAGGGCTTTTTTCATCCGCCACGCAGCCGAAGCGGAGAGGGTTTTGTGATCGATAATCACAAAGCCCTCCTGCAGTTCGAGCAACAGGTCAATCTGCCCCTTGAGCACCCGATGCCCGCCCAGCAGCTGCTGTACCGGATACTCCACGTGCCAGAGAGCATCTGGCCATGTGCGTCCAAGCCAGTCCCGAAACTCCTGGACTCTGGCTGCCAGCCTGCCAGCATCGGTCACGCCCCCAGCCCCGCAATTAGAGAGGATCCGGGCTACGGCCTCCCTATCGCACACACCGCTTTCCTGCGTCAGGCTGAATGCGACAATATCATGCACAGCCTTGCCGAAAGCTGATCTCTTCGAACCGGGGTCGGCTGGAATTATCCCTTCTCCATAGAGCTCTTCTCCACCTACGGCAGCCTTGTGTGCATCACCAATAAGGGATGGAGAGAGTTGTTCAGCAACAGCCTCCTTCTGCACGGCAGGAGGAAGCCAACCAAGGCCACCCTCCTGCAGATCGCACAACCCACCCCCTGCAGCGGGCTCGGCTGCCAGGTTGTCCCAGCGCACGATATTTTCAGCATCGCTCCCTGCGAAACGTCCTACTCCAGCCTCCTCGAGCCACGCAAGAGCCCCCGCTTTATCCGTATGAGCAAGCACAAGGCAGTCCCGTGCCCTCGTCATAGCCACGTAGAGCAGGCGCTTCGACTCTTCGGCCGCTTTCCTGGTAACGCTTTGCATATCCTCCGAACCGGTGATGGCCGGAACCGGGACAAAAGGCCTCCTGGCACCAAAAGGATCGGGCCAGAAGCGAATGAACCGGCCCTCGAGAGGCCGTGCCGCATCGAGCACCCCTTGTGAAACTGCAGCTGGAGAAGATAGGTCGACCTTTCCTGTAGCATCGAGATCCAGCATAATCACCACGGGCCACTCTAACCCCTTGGACTTGTGGTACGTCATCACCCGGACAGCATTGATGGTTGGTTCGGGAAAAAGATCCTCTCCGGCATCGGCCAGCGCAGTAAACCAGGCAACCAATCCTGAAAGGGTAGGCACAGGTGCACTGGATGAAGCCTGGCACTCATCGAGATACTGGCGACCGAAATGCAACACTGCCTGAAGGTTCAGCAGCCTGGTCCGACCTTCATCGGGAGTCCTGCTCCAGGACAGTGCCTGGAGGGGAGCCTCCACTTCGGCAACCACTGCCTGGAGAGCCTCCATGGGCGAAAGCAGTACAGCTCTCTCACGAAGACGTGCAAGCCGGGAAACAACCCGATCAGCGCCGCTCCCATCCTCAAGCCATGCGGCAGGATCGCCTCCCGAAGCCAGGTACTCCAGGCGCTCCTGCATCCAGACTTCCGGTTCCTTCGAACTGGTCAATGAGTAGAGTTCTGCTGTAGCCACAGTATCTGATCTATCGAGCAGACGGCGCAATGCCGCCTTGACAAGCACCGCCTCAGGCGTCCCAAGCAGACCGGGACGAACCGTAGCTACAGGAATGCCTTCATCCTTGCAGATATCTGCCGAGGCAACGACATGATCGTTTGTCCTGGCCAGAATGGCAATATCACTGTAATGAATCTTCCTCCACTGCCGATCCTCCTTGTCGAACACCTCGAACCCATCATCGAGCATACAACGGACGCCCCTGGCAAGGGCGCGGTACTGCAGTTCCTTACGGCCACTTCCGAGCGACCATGACATCAATGAAGGCTGGTGTTCAGGATGCTCCTCTCGAACAGGATCGAGCACAATCTCCGAAGGCTGCATCTCATCGGAAAAAGCCGCGGTAAACATAGTATTTACCGCTTCCACCAGCGACGGAACGGTACGCCATGAATGACCAAGTACCTCCCGTTGTCCTTCCGGCAGGAACTCTATGACCGCACGCATGAGCTCCGCATCCCCTCCCCTGAACCCATAAATAGCCTGCTTGACGTCACCGACCCAGTAGGTCTCTCGGGCCAGGCGAGAAAGCTTGAGAAACAGTGCAAGCTGTACAGGGCTGGTGTCCTGGAATTCATCGACAAGCAGCAGGTCGAGCCTCTCCCTCAATGCCTCACACACTTCAGGCTGCTCCAGTCCCTCGAGAAGCAGCACCTCCTGGTCGGCAAAATCAACAAGGCCGCGCTCGAGTTTTTGCTTCCGATAACGGCTGAGGGCATCTCCGGCTATACGAAATACAGCTGCAATGTACTCCCTGATATCCTCGTGGAGGCGGGGATGTGATGCCACCTCGCTGCAGATTGCGATGATCGGAGAGACTGCATCTTTCAATCCAGCTTCAGGAAACGATTCTGACATTTTACGCCACTCCGGCCAGCTTGCCTCTCCGGTACGCAGGTGTCGCTCAAACGCCTCGAGCTGCTGAAGATAGGTACGGGTCACTTTTTTTCCCTTATCGGCCACAGCTGCCCTCAACTCCCCCTTGATGCCCCCGATAACCGACAGAAGCTCTTCTTCGCAAGCAGCCGCTGCAGGGGGCGGAAACATGTCAAGCAAACGGCTGGAATTACGGGCGGCAAACTCGGTAAAGAGTGCAACATCGATATTGTTATAACGCGCAAGATCCATCACAGCCTTGACCTGCTCGCGCCACTCCCCGACTCCCATCCTGCCTGCAAGCGCGGTCATCTTCCGAGCCTCGTCTGGAGCAATTGATGCATCAATAGATTCTGCCGCCTCACGCATCGCAGCCTTCTCATCCAGCACATTCTGTTCAACAGACAGACCAAGCTCGAAAGAAAAACGCTTGAGCAGGTTTCCGCAGACACTGTTGACCGTTCCGATAAGCGCATCGGATACCGATGCAGCCAGTTCCTGCCGTCCTTCCTCAAGGAGTACGCCGGCAACCCTCTCCCGGAGTTCTGCAGCCGCTTTAACTGTAAACGTTGTAGCAATCACCTTTTCAGGACGAACCTCCTGCCCACCTAGCTTTCTGCAGAGAATGGCTGTAAGGTGCGTTGTTTTGCCCGATCCGGCTCCAGCGCTGACAAAAGTGATATTACCAACCATGCAAATACCTGTAAGGATTGAAACGGCTCTCTCGTGGCAAGGGAAGGAGAGCTTGTTCAGGCAGATCACCATCACACTCCCCTGCATCGCTGTTGAGAGCACTGCACAGTTCACCGGCAGCAAGCCGGGAAACCCTGTATTCGTAAGTCATTTGTAACCGCTCCCAAAGCTTTTCAGGAGAAGCACTGGCAGCAGGAGCATGCGGAACGAGCATCTCGCCCTTACTGAGGATGTAATAGGCGAGATCAGGCCATCGTCCCTTCTCCTGAAACACCAGCGAAGCATAGACAAGCAACTGCACATGACGACCGGCATCAAGACTTTTCCGACGCTGTTCTGCGCCCCCCCACTTCATGTCAATAACCAAAGGCCGACCGGCAGCATCGAAAAGGAGTAGATCTGCAATACCCGCAAGCTCTTCACTCCCGATTCCGCCCTTCATGTAATACTCGGATTCCACCCTCGAAGCCCCGAACTGTAAAAGCACAGGCAGAAGCGCATCAACCGCACTCTTCAACCGGTAACGCAGTTTCTGGTACTCTCCACCCCTTCCCGGCATCAGGAGCAGTGCCCCCTCATGCGCAACCAGGTGGGAAAACTCCTGTGCAAACCACTCATCCATGCCATCATCCGCACCGCCCCGTTCCAGTTTCTGGCACAATCGCTGTACCAGCCTGTGGGAAAGCTGACCATACAACCTGGGGCCATCGCTTATACCCTGCACCCCTGAAGGCCGGAGCAGAAGGAGATGTTGCATAACCCAGGACGCAGGATCGGAAAGCAGAAGTTCAAGCGAAGTCGCTGAAAAAGGACGGGCAGCTTTCGGCAGGGGGGCACAAAGTTTCCAGCAAGCCCGTTTGTCAGCCAACCCCCTGTACTCAACGGGAATGGAACCCGGGGTGCCACCAGTAATCCCGAGAACCGTACCAGAAGATACCATATCAGGAAACAACAGGAAAATCTCAGTGCAGACCGGATGCATCTCCTCACCTTTCGATGGCAGCACTACCGTTACTCGTTCAGTGGCAGCCAGTACAGGCCTGAAAAGCTCTTCAGCATACCACCGCCGCTGTTCATCCCGGGTAGGCAATGCAACCCCCTCTCCCTCGAGAAACTGCCGTTCACCAGCAGACCATGTCATCCCCTGATGTGGCGGAGGTGCAGCAGCCCACCACCAGAGCACATGGGAAAATGGCTCGCATATGGCGCCCGGATGGCCTGCATCCGGAACACTTCCAGCCTGGCGGACACTGAGCGGCCGTCGCTGTACACGCTCTTCGGCAGCAAGCAGGAGATGTCGAAGTTCCGCATCGCTCAATCGCTCAACCCCCTGTTCCTCCAGGGCTGTCATCGCATCGATGAATCCGCCAACCTGCTCGAGGCCCGCAGTAAAAGCGTTTTTCAGCTCCGGCTCCGCAACCATGTCAACCTTGCGTTCAAAAAACCTCAGCACCCGCAGAGCCGCTTCTGCAGGGCTCACCACCTCCAGCCATGCAGCCAGCTGCCGCTCCACATCCTGTTGCTCCAAACCGTTTTCCTTAACATACCCGCTCAACGCCCGGCACCAGCGTTCGCCCCCGATACCAGGAGCAACTGAAACCGCTGCAGCAAGGCACCAACCCAAACCATCCGGTAACGGATTGAGATGGGATGGCAACATCAGGAACTCCTGCAGAGCAAACACATCGAGAGGACGAGCATGGAGGCGAAGTGAAAGCACAAGAAGCTGCATAACCGGCCGTCCAGCAGCTCCATCCCCAATAGCCTGTCTCGGCAGTCCACGTGAAGACAGCACATCGTCGAGCAGGCTTCGCTCCCCACCAAGCATCAGCAGCAGATCGGAATATCCGCCCTCGAGCACGCCAGCTGTAAGATATGCCGCTTCAAGGGCCGTATCGGCGCTCAACAGCACCACAGAACCATCATCCTGCCACCTCTCACCCGGAGAGGGCAGTCTCCCGGAAAGGATTCGCTCCTGCAGCACAGCCAGGCGGCTGCCCTCAGGAGCCTGCACACCCGAGAAATGATCCGCCAGAGTATAGGGCAACTTCCTGATCACCTCCCTCCAACGAAGCGGGTAACGTTCCAGCTGCTCGACAAGGGTAAGTGAGCTCACAGGCGTCCTCAACCGGTCAAGGGCAGCCGAAACCGCCAACAGACGTTCACCGTTACCGGGAGGAAACCCCCTGTCCTTGAGAGCCTCCTCAATCGCCATCATATCCCTGAGTCGCGGCGATGCGGACTCGCGTTCGAACGTACCGCTCCAACCGCAGAGATACAGTTCATCCCTCCAACCAAGAAGTGCAGAAGCCGCTCCCAGCTGGTCAACCCGCATGGTCTTGCTGTAAAATCGCTTGCCGTCATCAAGTTCTGCAAGAATATGACGGAAAAGTATGACACGCTGGAGTTTCGAAGACCTGTTGGCCGACAATCCGAGATACTGCTCCAGCTGGGAAAGAAAACCTGAAGGCCCAAGCTCAAGATGCCCCAACGCATGGCGTTTTTTCCAGCTCCTTTCGCCATCCAGATGGAGTCCAAGAAGTATATGCATATGCCCGCGAGAATAAAGTGCTGTCAGTTGCAGTCAAATGACCAGTCAAAACCATGGTCTTCAAGCCAGATCATGGCATCAGCATTGCCAAGACGTGCAGCCTGGACGATATTGACAAGCGCCCGGACATCAGTTCCGCCAGAGCCCTTTACCAGGCCACGATGAAAATAGGCTGCAGGATTGACAGGATCAAGCTCGATCGCCTTCTGGAAATCCTCCAGTGCGCCCCGAGGATCTCCGCTCCTGGTTTTCACAAGCCCCCTGTTGCTGTACACAAGGGAAACATCAGGATAAAAATCTATGACCCTGTCATAATCATCCTGTGCACCGATGAGATCACCCTGACGTGTTTTTGCCACTCCCCTACTGAAATAGGCATGCGCATATGCTGCATCAAGGGTAATGGCAGCAGAAAATAACTGTATGGCATCCGTATACTCAGCTGTACTGCACTTGTCGAGACCTTTTCTGTACAACATCTTTGCAAGGGCGCGCCTTATGCCCCTCTGCGCTACCATGTTCATGAGCGGCAACAGCGACAACCTGTTGTGCAGGTAAAACAACACCCGATTTTTGCAGCGCACCGCTCTGTGCAGGAACCGTTCCCTTTTCATATCCCCCACCCTGATCTTCAGAATAATATAGTGTCAAGCATTTAAATACTTTGACGTCAATAATGACCAGTTCCTGCAGAAAAAATCCCAACCCCGCACTACCTTTTTTTGATCTGATATACTTTATTTTTTAAAGTACTTTATTTGATAACCAAAGATCAACGGGCCCGGTGAATCACATACGTCACCACTCCCCAGATCACCAGGTCACTCTCCCCAGACACCCTGATCTCGGGAAAATCCCTGTTAGCTGCCACAAGACAGACCTCGCCCTCACGAAGAGAAATTCGCTTCACCGTAAACTCCCCGTCAAGAAAACAAACGGCAATATCACCATCCTTTGGTTCCAGTGCCTTGTCGACAACAAGAAGATCCCCCTCTTCGATGCCTGCATCAATCATTGACGAACCTTTCACCCTGGCATAAAACGTTGCTGCAGGATGCCTGATCAACGCCTGGTTAAGGTCAAGGCTGATATCCAGATGATCATCGGCAGGAGAAGGAAACCCTGCCACAACTTCGCTTTCAGCAAAAGGAAGCGGACACTCGCTGCTGGTGTCTGCTGAATAAAAATCCAGGTTGACTCCCCTGGCCAGAAAACTAAATCTCATCTTTATACTATTTTTTTAAAACAACTTAACAGCATACTCCTCACCCATCCTTGTATAATCATACAGAGAATTGTAAATAAACAGTGCATTATTGAACACAAAAAGCATGCCGGCACCATAAAGCCAGAACAAGCATGCACTGGTTAGAGCACCCCCCTGATTCACTACCACAACTTACGCTCTACCGATATTTTAGCAACCGTTGAACAGGAGTTATACCATGCTGGAATATCGCTCTTTCGAAGCACATAACCTTCACGAGCTACCACAGTATCACCATCTTGACAAGGAACAAGTCCAGGCAATTCAGACCGTGGCAGCGGTCTATCCTTTCAGGGTAAACAGCTATGTCGCAGAACATCTCATCGACTGGAGCAGAATTCCTGACGACCCTATGTTCAGACTCAGCTTCCCCCAGGCAGAAATGCTGGAAGAAGAAGAGTTCGCGACACTCTCCGCCCTTCTCGGGAAACATGGCATCAGCGATCCAGAGCTGCAAAAAGAAGCTCGCCTGATCCAGATGCGCCAGAATCCCAACCCGGCAGGACAAATGGAACTCAACACGCCGGTCCAGAAAGGCAACCGCCTCCACGGCATGCAGCACAAATACCGAGAAAGCGTCCTCTTCTTTCCTGCAGAAGCACAGGTCTGCCATGCTTACTGCACCTACTGCTTTCGATGGCCACAATTTTCCGGCCTCGACAACCTTAAATTCGCCAACCGGGATATCCAGCTGCTCAAAGCATACCTGGGAAACCATCCGGAAGTCAAAGACGTCATTTTCACAGGTGGAGATCCCATGGTCATGACCACCTCACTACTCAGGACCTACATCGAACCTCTTCTGGACATCCCCACGCTTCGCAGTATCCGCATCGGCACAAAAGCACTCAGCTGGTGGCCCTACAGATTCACATCAGACAATGATGCTGACGACCTTATAGCCTTCATGGAAAAAATCGTCAGAAAAGGGAAGCACCTCGCCATCATGGCCCATATAAGCCACCCTCGAGAAATTGACAGTCCGGAAGCCATCTCTGCCATACGCAGGATAAACTCGACCGGAGCGGTCATCAGAAGCCAGTCACCGGTTGCACGCCATATCAATGCCGATGCAGCAACCTGGGAAGAAATGTGGCAGAAACAATTACTTCTCGGCATCATTCCATACTACATGTTTCTTGAAAGGGACACCGGTCCAAAACGGTATTTTGAAGTCCCACTTCACGAGGCTCTTGATATTTATAACACGGCGTACAGAAAAATGTCCGGACTTGGACGAACAGTCAGAGGACCATCAATGTCGTGTTCTCCGGGAAAGATAGTCATCGAAGACGTAACAGAAATACAGGGACAAAAAGCATTTATCCTCAAGTTTACGCAGGGCAGAAACCCTGAATGGACAAATCGAATCTTTTTTGCAAAGTATGAAAAATCAGCATCATGGTTCGATGACCTTAAACCATTAGATGGACAGAATAAATTCTTTTTTACCGATGGAATGCAGTCTCTTATATCTAGAATAAAAGAATAATTCACACTACATACCGAATAAAAATCCGGATAGTTCGCATAATAAACTATCCGGATTTTTTTATTTTAAGAAAAAAAATAAAAAAATATGACTAGGGTTATCAAGAAAAAAACAAGCACCATTACACTTAAACATTGGTTTACTTAAAATTTTTTATCTTCTTTTTTTAAAAGCAATTATATGTATCGAAAACACACAGTATCGAGCACCGTTTTTTCTGACAACAAATCAATGCAAACCGACACATATGGTCGCATTAGCGCAAAAATCAAGACTCATAACTACAGCCGATATCTACAACAGCCTTTTCAGCGGACAAACTTTCAGATGGAGGATTATTGATAAGAAAAAATCGATATACCTTGGAGTAATCGGCAATACCATTACAGGATTACGACGCGATAATAAAAGATCACTTACAATATTTTCATCATCAGACACTATCCTTGAAAAATCACCAGTTGATTTTTTCACTGACTACTTCACACTCGACATAGATGCAGATACATGTCTTCCAGAATTTCTGAAAACCGAAAAATCTGATATCTGGCCGCTGTTACAGCGATATAAAAACATCAAAGTATTGCGACAACACCCATTTGAAACCCTCATCACATTCATGTGCGCACAGGGAATAGGAATGAAGATAATCCGGAGTCAGGTAGAGAATTTATGCCGTCACTTTGGCTCTAGAATTGAAACAAGTATCGACAATGATACGGTTGTAGTGTACAGCTTTCCTGAACCAGAAACCCTTGCCTCTCTCAAGCCTCATGAACTGCTCTCCTGTACAAACAACAACCATATACGAGCATCGAATATCATCAGTGCAGCAGCTGCTGTTGCAGATGGATCCCTCGATCTTGACAGCCTCCGCTCCCCTGCCCTTGCCCTCGACGAAGCCCGGAATGCGCTCATGGCACAGCGAGGTATCGGGCTGAAAATCGCAGATTGCATCTTGCTTTTCGGGCTGCAACGTTTCGATGCATTCCCTATAGATACGCATGTACATCAGTACCTGGCAGCCTGGTTCGGTATAGAAGAGGCAGCGAAATCTTTAACGCAAAAACGCTATCTTTCCCTTCAACAGAAAGCCATCACCCTTTTGGGACCTGACCTTGCCGGCTATGCAGGACATATTCTTTTCCACTGCTGGCGCAAAGAGGTAAAACGACTTGACACTGCCTTGTAAGCAGCAATAGCACCAACTACAGCTCATGAAACAGAACGGAATGCAGAAGCAACGAAACATGAGGCTGATGAAGAACCTCAGCCTCGCGCTCATACTCCCTCTTCTCCTGGCAGCCTGCGCAACCGTCCCGATTACGGGACGAACGCAACTCAGCCTGATTCCTGCCTCTACAATGCTTGCTCTCAGCAACCAGGAATACGGCTCCTTTCTCCAGCAAAACAAGCTGAGTAACAACCGGAACGAACAGGAAAGGGTGAAAAGGGTAGGCACAAAACTGCAAGCTGCAGTAGAAAGGTACTTCAGGTCGCATGGACTTGCGGCACAGCTACGCAACTACTCCTGGGAATTCAACCTCGTTGAAGACGAAACCCCGAATGCATGGTGTATGCCTGGAGGAAAAATCGTTATCTATACAGGTATTCTCCCCTACACAAAAACAGATGCCGGCCTTGCAGTCGTCATGGCACATGAAATCGCTCATGCTGTAGCCGGACATGGTAACGAACGAATGAGCCAGTCGTTGCTGACACAGATGGGAGGCATGGCGCTACAATCAGCATTGGGATCACACCCCGAGAAAACAAGATCCCTGTGGATGGCTGCCTACGGCATCGGATCACAGCTGGCTTACGTACTTCCATACAGTCGCCTGCAGGAGTATGAAGCAGACAAGCTTGGCCTTGTATTTATGGCAATGGCAGGCTATCAGCCGAGCGAAGCTATCGGGTTCTGGACAAGAATGATGGCAAAGTCAGGCAGCTCTCATCCTCCGGAATTCCTCAGCACCCACCCATCCGATACAGCGAGAATACGACAGATAGAAGCATTCATTCCGGAAGCCCTGACGTACTACCGTAACCAGAAGCTTACGACCCACCCTTTGCAAGGGGGAGAAAAATGGTAAACACCGCCCCCTCCCCTTCCTTACTCGAAACATTGATGAATCCCTGATGCTGCTGTACAATCCAGTAGACCGTAGCAAGTCCCAGCCCGCTGCCTTTTTTCCCGGCACCGGTAGTGAAAAAGGGCTCGAAAATATGAGGAAGAACATCCTGCGGTATTCCCACCCCGGTATCGCTGAAATGAATACATGCATACACTCCTGACGGAAGCCCTGACCTGCCGAGGTCATGCACTCCTACGCGACATGTGCTTATTGAAATACGGCCACCGCCAGGCATAGCCTTACATGCGTTGACAAGCAGGTTCATAAGGACCTGCTCGATCTGCACCCTGTCACCGTTGAACACCAGAGGAACCTTGATAAAACTGTATGAAATGCTCACCCCTTCGGGAAGGGTCGCCTCGAGAAGGTCACTGAACTGCTGCACCAGCCCGTTCAGCTCCAGTTTCTGCATATCAAGAGGCCTGTTGTTGCTGAATGCCAGAAGCCGTTCCACCATATCACGAGCACGTGCCCCAGCCTGGCGTATCATCATAAGCTCACGGTAAGCCGAATCCTTTTCATCAACTGCATCCAGAAGCAGTGTGGAACAGGCCAGTATCGGGGTAAGGAGGTTATTCATATCATGAGCTATCGTACCGGCAAAACGCCCAACAGCTTCCAGCTTTTGGGACTCATGCAGCCGTTTCTCGAGTTCTTCACGGGCTGTCATCTCCTCCCCTTTCAGAAATGCTCCGGAAACATAGGTCGAAAGCACCCCAAATACCCGTTGCCCCTCATCGAAAACCGGAGCCCTGTGTACCAGGAACACACTGCGTCCACTTGTCAATGTCACATCCCACGCCCTGTCATCATGCTCCCGGGAATCCATCACTTCGCGTTCTGCACTTCTGTATGCATGCGCTTCCGGTTCGGGGAAGAAATCGAAATCAGTTTTTCCTGCAATCTCTTCCACCTGCAAACCCAACAGGTCAGCAAATGCCTTGTTAACATGTAGATACTTGCCCCTATGATCCTTCAGTGACACACAGCCACCCATAGCATCGATCATACGGCGCATTATCTTCAATGTCTCCTCCTGGCCCTCCCGGACCAGGCCAGAGAACTCTTTCGTGCCCCCTAATCCAGGCGCACTGAATTCTGGCCTCACTACCATACCGCTCCCCCCTATGCAGTAGCTGAAGGGTGTCTCAGAAAAATTGTTTCACTCTCTACACCTTTTAGAGCCACCCTGAAATCATAGATCAATCCGGCCGTAACTGCCGGCAGCTATTCAGTTAGCTATAAAAATATACACAAAACATATAAGAATGCATTTTTTAAACAGCCCTAACCCAACAGGCAGAAGGACGTACCTGCACCTCAGAAGGCTGTACTTTTTCAGTATATATAGATTCAGCCCTGCAGTTGTTCGAAAGGGGAGAAAAAACGATGTATACTTTTCTTGTACACCATAAAAGCAGAACGTCCCTGCGAGGTCATACTGTAGACAGAAAGAGGTACACGCTTTTTATATGTCTTATCGCAATAAACATATCCTGCAGCCTCCAGCTTGCGCATATGCACACTCAGGTTGCCATCTGTAGCTCCTATATGCTCCCGGATCTCGATAAAGGATGCCTGCCGAACGGTTTCGAGATAGCAGAGGGCGGCAAAACGTATACGCGAATGTATGACCTTGTCGAGCTGTTGATAGCTGAAATCCACCTCATGCTGCGCCCCCTCTCCTGTACCTGAAGCTGTCACATTGCTCATACTACACCTGCATTAATGCATTGTTCCTAAAATCATCTTGTCGAACAGGACGGAAAAACGTACACTATTCATTCATAAAAGGATATGGAAAAAAACAGAAGCAACATAAAAACCTTTAGCCCGGGGGAACTCGAGCAGCTGCTAAAGGAATCAGGTGAACCACGGTTCCGCGCCAGGCAGTTGCATCGCTGGCTCTACAGCGACAGGGTTGGCTCTTTCGAAGAGATGACTACCCTTTCAGCCAGGCTCCGCGACAAACTCGCACAGCACCACACTCTTCCCTCTTGCAGTATAGCATCGGTCAACAGCGAACCCACATCGGCAGCGGCAGGTGCGACCAGAAAGTATCTCGTCAGGCTCCACGACGGAAAAGCAGTCGAAAGCGTACTCATTCCAAAAACAGACCCCCTGACCGGCAAGGGAATCCGTTCAACCGTCTGTGTATCGGTACAGGTTGGCTGTGCTCTTGATTGCACGTTCTGTGCAACTGCAAAGATGGGCTTCTCTCGCAACCTTACAGCAGCTGAAATGGCCGAGCAGGTTTACCTGCTGGCAGACCTCGGAGCCGAAGATCCGGATATCCCGCCAGTCACCAATGTAGTATTCATGGGAATGGGTGAACCGCTGCAAAACCTTGATGAGGTTATGGAAGCAACGCAACTCCTCTCCATGGAAGGCTACCGCTTCAGTATTTCCCAGCGACGCATCACCATATCCACAGTCGGCATAACGCCAGGCATCAGGAAACTTGCCGAATCAGGCCTCACCTGCAAGCTTGCCGTATCGTTACACCATACCAGGCAGGAACAACGTGCCGCCATGATGCCTGTAGCCACAACCTACCCACTCGACGAGCTCAGGGAAGCCATGCACTTCTACTCGAAAACGGCAGGCACACCCATCACTATAGTCTATATGCTGATCAAAGGCATCAACGACGATGTAGAAGATGCCCGACGCCTCGCTCGCTATTGCCGTGGCTTTTATTGCAAAATAAATTTGATTGATTACAACGCAATCATTAATATAAAGTTCGAATCTTCCGAAGAAACACGCAGGCAGCTGTTTATAAAGACGATTGTTGACGCAGGTTACAGCGTCACCGTCCGAAGAAGCCAGGGGGCATCCATAGATGCCGCATGTGGTCAGCTTGCATTACGGAACAACAAGGGATAATACTCCAATAACGGCTTGCAGATTATGGACCTACTTGACTTCATACCATTTCGTAAGGAGATGGAAAAGGCCTACCATGGCCTTACAGACAATGCCAACCATACCTCTGAACATCCGGTGTTCGACGAACTGAAAGTACGGCGATATGCCCTGCCGATGTCGGAAATAGCTAACTTCATCTCCCATAAAGCTGACCTCTGGATCGGCTGGGATCTCAAAAGCGAAAAAACCGCCATTGGAGGCATGACAGTCATACAGACAAACGTCTCTTCTTTCGCCCTGCTCGGCACCCGCATCGAAGCGACCTTCGGTCTTTCTGAGGAAAAAGACAGGAATGGCAAACCGATCACCACGCTCAACGCAAAGGCAAGTACCAACATTGCATCGAGGGGCGACCTTGGTGAAAGCCGCAGGGTCATCCGCATGATGGTCTCGGCAGTTGATTTCGAATTCAGGAAAGCCATGATCAAGGAAGACGACTACTTCCTCCTGTCGCTCGACCCGAGAGGCTCGACAAACGCCCTGCAGGAAATCTTCGACAACTCGAAGCTCAAAAGCACACCGGCAACCAGCAAGAAAACAGCCCAGCCGATAGCATTCACTCCCTCAGGGTCATCTATGCAGGCAGCGTCCGCCACCAACGGGACAGCTACACCTCCCCCGGCCCCAGGCAACGGCAGTTCGTCATCCTCTAAACGGAAAGTCACTGTTATAAAGCTCAATAAATAATAAGTACCAGTTTAATGAGGATCATCCTACTTGGTGCCCCCGGCGCAGGCAAAGGGACACAAGCCCAGTTTATATCCACATCACTCGACATTCCTCAGATTTCTACCGGAGACATGCTTCGTTCGGCGATAGCCGACGAAACACCCCTGGGCCTTGAAGCAAAAAAAGTCATGGACCAGGGCAAGCTCGTCTCAGACGATATCATTCTCGGGCTCGTCAAGGAACGGCTCCAGGAACCCGACTGCAAAAACGGCTGCCTCTTTGACGGCTTCCCCAGGACCATTGCCCAGGCCGAAGCCCTGCAACAGCAGGAGGTAGTTCTGGATCATGTCATCGAAATCGCTGTAGATGACGCCGAAATCATCAAACGGATGAGCGGCCGCAGGGTACATCTGGCATCAGGACGAACCTACCATACCGAATTCAACCCCCCTGCTGTAGAAGGTATCGACGACCTGACCGGCGAGCCTCTCGTCCAGCGAGACGACGACAAAGAGGAGACCGTAAGGAAACGCCTGGCCGTCTACCACGACCAGACAGCGCCCCTGATCGATTACTACAAGGAACTTCAGGCATCAGGAACCCCGGATGCACCAAAATATACCCGGATACATGGCTGCGGAAGCGTTCAGGATATTCGCGACAACATCCTTAAACTGCTCCAGTCATAACCTGTACATCCGGGCGCCAATCCCTACCGGCTCACCATGATCGCATTCCTTTATGCACAAGGGCACCTGCGGGATGAACCAATTCCCGCAACCCTTCCTCTGGAGTTCGAAAACGAAGTGGAACCCGGCTCGCAGGTCATCTTCACCCCGGAGGGACGCCACCGGAAAAGCGTTATTGCCTATATTGCAGACCTGGCTCAGGATAACGAATCCACGCAACCAGAAGGAAGTATAACCGATATACTGAACAACGGTACGCCGGTCATTACCAGGCCGAACTTCAGACTCGCTCTCTGGATGGCGCGATATTACCTTGTCCATCCTGTAGAAGCCATCGGAGCCCTGTTGCCCGCCCCCCTCAAAACCACCATGCAGGACATGGTTGAACCTGAAGGATTCAGACTTCAGGTTCAAGGCAGTAAAGTGGTAGCGACATCACTGCGAAAAGCCATACTTGGCATCCTCGCCAGGGAACAGCGACTGACTGTTCGTCAGCTGGAACGCAGACTTGGCAAAAAGAACCTCTACCGCACCTTAGGGGCGATGCAGGCAGGAGGACTGGTACGGCTGGGCAAATCGTTCCAGACGACCAAAGCTAAAACCCGGACAGCATACAGGCTTTGCCAGCATCTCGATGAAGAGAACGCATCGAGTCTGCTTGCAACCGCCCCGAAACAGCTCGAAGCGGTCATGCTGCTCCTCAAGGGCAGTGGAGTACTCTTTCCCGACGAACAGGGAATACGTCGTTCCACCCTCGAAGAACTCCGGAAAAAAGGCATTACAGAAAAATTTGCCGTTGAAATCACTACAGCATTCAGCAACCAGTTTTCCGAGCCTCACATCTCTATCCGGCAACTGACAGTCGAACAGCAGGCCGTACTCGAAGAGATGAAAAAAGCTGCTGCTGCCCAAACCTTTGCCCCGTTCCTCCTGCACGGAGTCACAGGAAGCGGCAAGACCATCGTCTACATCGAGCTGCTCAAAACCGTGCTTGCCGCAGGACGTACCGCCATCGTCCTGGTCCCCGAAATCTCACTCACCCCCCAGACAGCCTCACGTTTCAGCCAGCATTTCGGTGACAGGATCCAGATACTGCACAGTGCCATGAGTAGCCAGGAAAAATACCAGGCATGGCAGAAACTCCGTACCGGAAAAGCCTCGATAGCGCTCGGCGCACGCTCCACCATCTTTGCCCCCCTCGAGAACATAGGTGCGATTATCGTCGATGAAGAACATGATACTGCCTACAAGCAAGACAGGACCCCCCGTTACCACGGGCGCGACACAGCTGTTATGAGGGCAAAGCTCGAAGGAGCAGTCTGCGTTCTGGGTTCCGCAACCCCATCGTTCGAATCCTACACCAATGCCCTTGGAGGCAAATACCGCCTGCTGCAGCTTCCAAACCGGGTCGACCATGCAGCAATGCCTGCCCTGAAACTGGTACCAATGCTTGAAAACAGGCGCATCACCCCATCACTCTCCGAAACGCTCTACCTGCAGATAAAAGCGAGGCTTGAAAAAAAGGAACAGGTCATCCTACTGCAGAACCGCAGAGGCTACGCAGGCAGCATCCTCTGCCAGGAATGCGGCCATATCCCCACATGCCCGCATTGCGGGATTCCTATGGTCTACCATGCTGCGGGCGCACTCCTGCGATGCCATTACTGCGGTTACGCCCTTAGCTATACGAACTCCTGCCCCAAGTGCCATTCCGAAAATATCTTCTACCGCCAGAGCGGAACACAGCGGATTGCCAGTGAACTTGCAACCTTGTTTCCCGGCGAAAAAATCCTCAGGATGGATGTCGACACCACCGGTACAAAGGGTGCACACGCCATGCTGCTCAAGGAATTCCGTGACAGGAACGCCTCGATCCTGCTCGGCACACAGATGGTAGCCAAAGGGCTCGACTTTCCGGATGTCACGCTGGTAGGTGTCCTCATGGCGGACATCGGGCTCAGCATGCCCGACTTCAGGGCATCGGAGCGGCTTTTCTCACTGATGATGCAGGTAGCCGGGAGGGCTGGCAGAGCCTCCAAACCCGGCGAAGTCTACCTGCAGGCTTACGATATCGAAAGTCCAGTCTACCGATTTCTGCTCAACGGCAGTTACGAAGAATTCTACCACAGCGAGGCGGCTATAAGAAAAGAACTTGGCTACCCTCCGTTCGCCCGCCTTATCAGCATTGAATGTTCATCACCCGATGAAGACGCAGCAGCCACAGCTGCACATGAACTTGGCAAACTGCTGAACGAGGCCCTTTCCTGCGACAGCTGCACAATACTTGGCCCCGCACCAGCCGCACTTGCCTGCATCAACGGGCGATACCGACACCAGGTAGTACTCAAGCTGCGCGACAGGCTCGCAGCTACCACCTACCTGAAAAAAGTGCAGTACTACCTTGCCGGGCGCTACGCCCAGAACGATCTCAGGGTCATCATAGACGTCGATCCTCAAAATATGATGTAGCCGCCCAGGCCAGGCACCAAATCTGCAGATGAAGTTGTATATTATTATAGGATAACCCTCAAACAGGACAGCATGACAACCCATCCACTCAGCAAAGAGGCTATCAGGCAACACCCTGCAGCATCTGCAGGTATCATTTCCTTCCTTCTGGGACGTTATATTTTTGCAGCTTTTTTCCTTTACGGATTCTGGCATAAGTTCGTCAATGGGTGGTTGACGACAGACATGATGGAATCATACTTCATGCAACGTTTCGCCGAACTCCCTCCAGAAAGTTTCCAGTCCATCTACCTCGAGTCTTTCGCCATACCCATGGCGCTACCGATAGCCTGGATTGTAACGATCGGGGAGCTCATCATAGGAATCGGTCTGGTGCTTGGCCTGACAGTACGCGCCCAGGCCCTCTTCGCCCTGTTTCTGGTAGTGAATTTCGCCGCTGGCGGGTACTACAACCTCACGCTTCCCCCGTTCATGATATATTCAGTGCTGATGATGATCTTCCCTTCCGGACAGTGGCTCGGGCTGGACAGGACGCTCCATCGCCGCTATCCATCATCAATCTGGTTCAGGTAACCAGAATCATGCGGCAATGAGGCGCACTCGTCCCATCACAGCCCGTGAGAAGGTCGCACCAGTCATGCTGCTCTGTGGCCTCCTCGTATCCTGCTCAGGAGGAGAAAAATCCGGAGTCATCAGGTCGCAGCAATCCCATGAACAGATCCCCGTAACCCAACGCTCCCCTGCCACACATGAACAAAGCCTGCCTGAAGGCCTGCACCAGGGGGTCACAAGCAGCTACGGCTTACGGGCCGCGATCCTCAAGCCCCAGCACCACGCAGAAACAACCAGCATAACAGTCAAACCTGACAAAAAGAAACCACCGCCACCTTCTCCGGAAATGATCTTCCGCAGCAAGCTTCGGAAAGCTGACGCTGCCTTCGCGGCCATGGACTACGAAAAAGCCGAACACCTCTACCGTTCACTCCTTGTCGGCTCTCCTGAAAAAGCTGAACTGCATTGGAAACTTGCACGCCTGTATATCAGTACCGGGGAATCCCTGCCGAGAAGTGCATCCCTTGAGCGGAGGCAATGGTTCGACAAAGCGATCCAGCATGCCCGGCAAAGCGTCAGGCTGGATGAAACATGTGGCCGCTGCCACACCTGGCTGGCTGCAGCGCTCGGCGTGCATGCCGATGACCTGGGAGCAAAAGAAAAAATCCGCAACGCAAACACTATAAAAACCGAACTTGAACGAGCCCTGGCGCTTGACCCGAAAGACGATATCGCCTGGTCAATCCTGGGGTCGTTCAACCGTGAAATAGCAGGTATAGGCTGGGTAGAAAGAATGGTTGCCAACGCTTTCCTCGGAGAGGTTCCCCAGGGGAGCTACGAGGAAGCCGAACGGATGTTTCTCAAGGCCATAGCCCTGAATCCGGACATCATACGCCACCATTACGAACTCGGCCTCCTGTACAGGGAACAGAAGCGCTACACGGAAGCTCTCAGGGTCTTCAGGATAGCGCTGACGAAACCCCTCCAGATGAAAAGCGACATCCAGCGGAAAGAGAACATGAGGAGCATGACAGAAAAGCTCTCCGGCTTACCTTAAGGGCATCTTATACACCCTTCTTAAGCAGGGCTTCCACGGCCAGGCGATAACTGTCTTCACCGAAACCGCTGATCACCCCGAGGCAGACAGGCGCAAGAACGGACTCGCGGCGAAAAGGTTCACGGGCATGCACATTGGAAAGATGAACTTCTACCACGGGAATACTGACCGCCGCTATAGCGTCCCGTAACGCGAGAGAATAATGGGTCAGCGCCCCGGCATTGAGCACCACTCCGGAACACGATCCCCCGTCCTCATAGTCGAAAAGTTTCTCGATGAGGCCTCCCTCGTACTCTGTCTGGAAAAAATTGAACCTGACATCCGGAAACCTGGCCATGAGGCCCCGGCTGATATCTTCGAGGGTCCTCTTGCCGTAAATGCCGGGCTCCCGCCTTCCAAGGCGGGAAAGGTTTGGTCCGTTGAGGACCGCTAGACTACATTCTGCCATACGCTCAATCATTACGGCTCACCCCGAGAAAACGGAGCAGCATAAGGAAAAGGTTGATGAAATCGAGATAGAGTGCCAGAGCACCCATCACAGCCACTTTGGCTTCCGACTCTCCATTGGTCACTTTTGCAGCCATCTCCTTGATACGCTGTGCATCGTATGCGGTAAGACCAGTGAATAACAGGACACCTACCGCACTGATCAGGAGATCGAGCAGGGAATTCTGCATAAACATATTGACAACCGCGGCAATGATGATACCGATAAGGCCCATAAATGCAATACTGCCGAACTTCGTGAGATCCCTTTTAGTGGTATGACCAAACATAGCCATTACCATGAACGTCCCGGCTGTCACGAAAAACGTGCTGGCAATCGAGGCCGTGGTATAGATCATGAAAATCGCTGAAAAGGTCAGCCCGGTCAGCGCAGAATAAAGGAAAAAAAGCCCCGTAGCCGCAGCCCCCGAAAGCCGGGAAACAGCAGCACTCAAACCAAACACTATTCCCAGCTGGGCAACAACCAGCACAATCATGACAAGCCCGTTGGAAAAAATAAAGGAACGGACAGCCTCTGTCGCGGAAGCATAATAGCCAACAGCCCCGGTGAGGGCAAGGCCAAGACTCATCCAGGTATAGACCTGGTTGAGAACCCTTGCCTGTGTATCCTGCAGAACAGCCGGAGCAGCTGCGGTCCCGGCCACGGAATATGAAGATGGTTTTTGAAGCATACAGTCAGGTATAAGCTGATTAAAGAAATATAACTGGAAGTTACAGAATATAACGGCTCAGGTCCCTGTCGCCTGCCAGGCGACCAAGCTTCTCCTCTACCGTCTCTCTCGTAATCTTGACTACGCCATCACCAAGCTCTTCAGGAACTGTGAACATCAGCTCTTCAAGCAGGTTGGTCATAATCGTATGGAGGCGCCTCGCTCCGATATTCTCGACAGTCTCGTTGACTTCTGCTGCAGTCCGGGCTATTTCGCGAATAGCATCCTCCCCGAACTCGAGTTCGAGACCTTCAGTAGCCATAAGCGCGCGGTACTGCTTGATAAGCGCATTCTCCGGTTCGGTCAGGATCCTGAAAAAATCATCTTCAGTGAGGCTCTTGAGCTCCACACGAATCGGAAAACGGCCCTGCAGTTCAGGAATAAGGTCAGAAGGCTTGGCTACATGGAACGCACCAGAAGCTATAAAAAGCACATGGTCGGTTTTCACCATGCCATGCTTTGTAGCAACCGTAGACCCCTCCACGATCGGCAGGAGATCCCGCTGCACACCTTCACGACTCACATCGGGTCCCTTCTGCCCCGCTCCTGTCGACGGAGCTGCAACCTTGTCAATCTCGTCGATAAACACGATACCTGACTGTTCGACCTTTCGTAGCGCCTCCTTGACAACGGCATCCATATCGATAAGTTTCTGTACCTCTTCCATTTCAAGTATCTTCCGGGCCTCAGCTATGGTCACCCTCCGCTTCTTGCGTTTTTTCGGCAGGCCGCTCATCAGATCCTGCATCATGCCGCCAAGCTCTTCCATCTGACCTAAAGGGCCAAAAACCTGCATCATCCCGCCCTGGCCGTCACTGCTCACGTCCATCTCGATCTTCCGGTCATCCATGCGTCCCGAACGAAGTCGTTCAAGCATTTTTTCGCGGCTTTTACGATTGAGTTCGTCGTCAGCCGAAACTTCTGCGCCCTCACCTGACTCCTCCACATCGACATTCGAAGCTGGCACCGAAGGAAGCAGGATATCGAGCAACCGCTCCTCGGCCATAACGGCTGCTGCCGCCTGCACCTCTTCGGACTTTTCACTCCTGACCATATTGACCGCCTGGTCGGTAAGGTCCCGGATCATCGACTCCACGTCACGCCCCACATAGCCGACCTCAGTGAATTTCGAAGCCTCGACCTTGACAAACGGCGCATCTGCAAGACGCGCCAGGCGACGGGCAATTTCCGTCTTACCAACGCCTGTAGGCCCGATCATGATAATATTGTTCGGCATGATCTCGTCACGAAGATCTTCAGCCACCATCTGCCTGCGCAGACGGTTTCTGAGAGCTATGGCAACCGATTTCTTGGCGTCATGCTGACCTATGATATATTTATCGAGAATCTCCACGATCCTCCTTGGTGTGAGGTGGCCTGAAAGCTGCCCCTCATCCTTGATCTCTGTCATGTACTCCCTCTCTGTAGATAAAAATTCGTGTATTAGAGCTCTTCGACCACGATATGGTCATTGGTATAGATGCAGATATCCGCTGCAATCCGCAGGCTCTCGCGGACAATACCCTGTGCATCCAGATCCGTATGGGCCTTCAATGCCCTGGCTGCAGCAAGGGCATACATGCTGCCGCTGCCAATAGCCACAATACCATCCTCCGGCTCTATAACATCACCGGTTCCTGAAATGATGAGAGCCTTGTCGGCACTGACCACGGCAAGCATCGCCTCGAGTCGCCTCAGGTACTTATCTGTGCGCCAGTCGCGGGCAAGCTCTACCGCCGAACGCTCTAGCTGCCCCCCGTAGGACTGTAGTTTTTCTTCGAACCTGTCAAGAAGTGTCACGGCATCCGCCGTCGCACCAGCGAAACCCGTGATAAGGGGCGCATGCTGCAAACGCCTGATTTTTCTCGTAGAATGCTTGATGACCGTATTACCAAGCGTCATCTGGCCATCACTGCCAAGCGCAGCCTTGCCGTCACGGATCACACCTAGTACCGTCGTAGCCCGCAACCGGGTACTCTCACTGCTTTTCATAAATGCTGAGGAACGTATTTAAAATATTTTTTTTCTTAACCTTGCAACTGGAATTTGCATTTGTTCACGGTATTTTGCAACCGTTCGTCGTGCTATCTGAACCCCTTTCGCCTCGATCATTTCAGCGATTTTACCATCACTGAGGGGTTTTCTGGCATTCTCCTTCTCTATAATCTCTTTCAGATATCCCTTGATAATACGGGTCGAAAGCTCATCGCCTCCATCAGTCGTCATGCTGCCACTGAAAAAATACTTCAGTTCGAAAGTCCCAAAACGCGTCTGAACATATTTCCCATTTACGGCACGACTTATCGTAGAAAGGTCGAACCCGCTTTTTTCTGCCACATCCTTCATCCCAAGGGGAACAAGATGCGCAGGGCCCGACACGAAAAACCTGTACTGAAACGCCATGAGGGTCTCTATAACCTTTATCAGCGTATGCCGCCTCTGCTCTATGGCACTGGTAAATTCCCTTGCCCTGTTGAGTTTCTGGCGCATAAACTGCCGATCTTCCCTTGGAATCGACCGGTTTTTCAGGATTTCACTGTACTGCCCGGTAACCTGTACCGTCATGTTGCTGCGGTCATTGAGCGATGCCGTAAGCCGCCCGTCATCGTAAGTCACTATAAAATCGGGCAAAATATACCGTTCATCCCCTCCAGAGACTACAAACGGATGGCGGTCCAGCCCTGCGATAACCCTGATGACCGGCTCGAGCTCTTCAGATTCCAGGTCCAGCTTCTTCGAAATCCTGTCGAAACGGTTATTGACAAAATCGTCGAAATAATCCCGAAGCACCCTCCCGGCAAGCTTTTCAGGTTGACCCGATGCAGCGGAAGCCTTTTTTGCCAGCTGCACCAGCAGACGTTCCTGCAGGTTACATGCAGCAACTCCGGGAGGGTCCATCGTAACCAGGCGCTGTCGTACACGTTCTACATCCCCGAGGCTCACCTCGACGTCATGTTCACGCTCCACACCAACCATCACCACCTCCGGTTCCTCGAGGAAATAGCCGTCGTTATCGAGATTCCCCAGCACCTCTGCAGCAATCAGCAGCTCCTCAGGCGTGATTTCCTCCAGCAGGGAAAACTCCCGCAACATATCCTCTTCTACCGAGTCACGCTGCACCGCCTGCACGAAATGTTCCCTGGGTGCATTGTCCATCGTAAAATGGAGAACCCCTTCCCGATCCTTGTTGAAACGCTCAAGCACATCGAACATCTCGCCCTCATCCTGCCCGTCGTCAACCGTATCCGAACCCGGATCATCTGCCACCTGGGCTTCTTTGGTCTCCTCAACCAGTTCCAGCATAGGATTTTCCTGGAGTTCCTGATAGATCCTCTGCTCCAGACGCTGCAGTGGCAACTGCAGCAGCTGGCTGGACAGAATCTGCTGAAGGGAGAGTTGAGCCCTCTGGGATTGTTGTAGCTTCAGTTCAGACATGGCATCATTGGAGGATGTGTGACCATTCGGTCACGTTACTAGCGCCTTCAGGCTTGCAACTGTGCTTTCACCATAGCGCTCTTCAAGAACACGTTCAAGAAAATCAACAAGCAGCACCCCCGCTCTGGTTCCCTCCTCTCGAGCAGTCCGGCACATGGCATGCTGCTCATAGACAAGATAATCCAATCCGAATTTCTTTCTTACCCTGATCGGAAAAAGCCTGCATGAGATTGGCTTGGCAATCCCCATGCGACCCTCTTCACGAGCACGCTCGATCGCACACAAGGTTATGCCGTTCTCCTGGAAGGCAAAGACACACTCTCCTCCATCGACCGTCCTGGTATACACATCGCCCCTGTAGATCTCCAGTGCGCCATAGCGACTGATGACCTGCCTGCCTCGGTCAGGAAGCTCCCTCGACAGCCTGGAAGCCGCATCCTCGATCCCCTTCGCCTCATGCGGAAGTACCGGGGCTCCCAGTTCCCCCTCTACGCAACATGCACCGTGGCAGAGTTCGAGGTTACAGGAAAACCTGGCTGTCAGCAGGTCGCTGTCACAAAGAATGTCGCCCACGGAAATCACGGACATAGTGAAACATGATTTGAATTTGAAACAAGCTTCCTAAGCACTAAATTCCCTACCATGACAAGCAGCTCAACACAACCTCAAGATCTACAGTAATTATGACGATTATCGACGGGAAGAAAATCTCTACCGACCTCAAAGAGGAACTGAAGTCAAAAGTCCAGGAATTCAAGGAGAAGATCAACAAGGTGCCGGGCCTGACCGTCATCATCGTCGGTGAGGATCCGGCTTCACAGGTCTATGTACGCAATAAAGCCAAAAGTTGCAAAGAAACCGGGATGAACTCCACGGTTATAGAGCTTCCTGCAGAAACATCCCAGGTGGAGCTCCTGGAAACCATCGAACGGATTAACCAGGATCCGGACGTCCATGGCATACTTGTACAGCAGCCTCTGCCGTCACATATCGAGGAATACGCCGTCACCATGGCCATCGACCCCAAAAAGGACGTCGACGGCTTCCATCCGGAAAACGTAGGCCAGATGGTACTCGGTAATCTCGACAAATGCTATATCAGCTGCACCCCTTACGGCATCCTGGAACTGCTCAAACGATACGAGATCGAAACCAGGGGCAAACACTGCGTCGTGGTCGGCAGAAGCAACATCGTAGGTAAACCCATGGCGAACCTCATGCTGCAGAAACTCAAGGAAACCAACTGCACCGTCACCATCTGCCATTCTGCAACCGAAGACATGCCATCCCTCACCCGCCAGGCCGATATCCTTATCGCAGCAATAGGCCGGGCTAACTTTATCACCAAAGAGATGGTCAAGCCAGGGGCTGTCGTCATAGATGTAGGTATCAACCGTGTCGAGGACGCCTCGAAAAAATCCGGGTACCGCCTTGCCGGCGACGTGGATTACGAACATGTTGCCGAACTCTCTTCGGCCATCACTCCCGTACCTGGTGGCGTTGGCCCGATGACCATCGCCATGCTCCTGAAAAACACCCTGCAGTCATTCATGCGCGCAAACAACCTCTGACTCCCCCCGTATACCGGCAGGAATCCTGCCGGTATACGGATAGCAGCCACCATCTCCCGTTCATGGCAAAAAGTACCGTAAAATATGTCTGCGCCAACTGTGGCGCCGTGAGCCTCAAATACGCAGGTAAATGCTTCGAATGCCAGAGCTGGGGAACACTCCAGGAAATCCGTACAGACCCGGCGCCCCAGAAGGCTGGAAAAACGGGAAAAGTTGGAACCCCTCCTGTCGTCACCTCACTCCGCGAAACCCCGGAACCCGGGCGCAAAGCCCGCATACAGACCGGGCTCCAGGAACTTGACCGTGTACTCGGTGGCGGGCTGATGCCATCATCGGTGATCATGGTGGGAGGAGAACCGGGAATCGGTAAATCGACGCTCATGCTGCAGATCACACCAGGCATTCATGAGAAAAAAATCCTCTATGTCTGCGGTGAAGAATCCCCGTCCCAGGTCAAGGACCGAGCCGCAAGGCTGGGAATCCCGGGCGGGAACCTCTGGCTGGTAACCGAAACAATCCTCGAAGGCATCCTCGAAGCCATTGCCGCAGATGCCATTGCCGCAGAGCGCCCTGATATCGTCATCATCGACTCAATCCAGACCATCTTCACCGCTGAATACCAGAGCTCGGCCGGAACAATCACCCAGATCAGGGAGTGTGCGGCAGGATTGACAAGGGCAGCCAAACAGAACGGGTTCATCCTGTTCATCATAGGCCATATCACCAAGGCAGGCAGCCTGGCCGGCCCCAAAACCCTCGAGCACATGGTCGATACCGTCCTGCAATTCGAAGGTGAGGGGCACCAGCGCTACCGGATGATCCGCTCGATCAAGAACCGTTTCGGGCCAACCAACGAAATCGGTGTCTTCAGGATGGAAGAACAGGGACTCCAGGAAGTCCGCAACCCGTCGGAATTCTTCATTGCGGATCGTTCGGCCGATATTCCCGGTAATTCCGTACATGCGGCAATGGAAGGCAGTCGCCCCCTCCTGGTCGAAGTCCAGGCACTGGTAAGCAAGTCAGGTTTTTCCATGCCTCAGCGAATCAGCTCAGGCTTCGATATCAAGCGGCTTAACATCATTCTTGCCGTACTCGAAAAGCGACTGCAACTGCCAACATGGGGACAGGATGTCTTCATCCGTGTCGCCGGCGGCCTGAAACTGCTCGAACCGGCTGCAGACCTTGCCATTGCAGTAGCGATTGCCTCGGGGATCAAAAACACACCTTGCAGCCCCTCTGCCGTCTGTGCCGGCGAAATCGGTCTTTCAGGCGAGCTTCGCGCCGTCAGCCACGCCGCACAGCGGGCGCGTGAAGCCGCCCACCTCGGATTCAGGACCATCATCCTCCCGGAAGCCAATACACGCGACACCTCATCATGGGCAACAAAACTACCCGTCACCATCAAGGGGTGCCGTACAGTACAGGAAGCCCTCGACCTGCTCAACCTGTAAGGCAAGAGTGGTAATTGATGTTTTCACTGAAAACATTACATTGAGATAAAAAACATTATGGCATATCTGTTGCTCATCTGGCTCATCAACGCACTTGCAGTCTACGCCACCGCTACCCTGCTTGGCGGCATATCGGTCACCAGCTTCTGGTCAGCCATGGCTGTCGCTCTGGTGCTGGGCCTTGTCAATACCGTACTCAAGCCCCTCCTGGTGTTCTTCTCGCTCCCCTTTATCGTTGTCACACTTGGGCTGTTCCTGCTTGTCATCAACGCCATCCTGCTGCAGCTGGCCGCAGGTATGGTACAGGGGTTCACCGTAGACAGTTTCGGATGGGCCGTACTCGGCTCCCTCTGCATCAGTTTCGTATCGTGGCTGCTCAGTTCGATTTTCAACATGTAACCCATCCCTGAACCCGTAATGCAAGGCACCGCCAAGTCAATCGTCCTCATAAAAGCCAACAAGCTCCGGCTTACCGAAAGCAGGTACGAAGCCGACCAGCCACACGACGTGCTGGTCAAGACCATAGCCACCACCATCACCCCGGGACTCGACCGCCTCCTCCTGACCAACAAGCCGGTATCCCGGAAAGTCATCAACTACCCGATCATGCTGGGAAGTGAAATGATCGGGCAGGTAACCCATACCGGGCCTGAAGCCTCGACGGTGAAGCCGGGCGACTTTGTCTACACCTTCCTCGGTGACAGGTGGAGCGGCGTGGAGCCCTACTACGGCTGCCACGCAGAAACCGTTGCTACCCGAGAAACCAACGTCGTATCACTCAACCGCCCCCCTATCCACCGAGACCTTTTGACTGGGCTGCTCGCCTACGTCATTTCAGCCATTGAAAAAGTCACCCTGACTCCCTCCTCGAAAGTACTGATACTGGGACTTGGCTCTGTAGGACTGATGGTATCGGAATATCTCCACAGTCTTGGCATAACCTCGATCGATGCCCTTGAAACGTTCGGCATCAGGGGGCAGTTGTCACATGCGGAAAATATCGCTATCGACATACAGGACTTCAACGAAGACTTCGAAGACCACTACGACCTGATTATCGAAACAACCGGAAGGATCCTGCTGCTTGAAAAAGCGGTACGCCTGCTTGCCCATGGAGCGACCTTCCTGCTTATGGGAAACTACGAAGTGCTGGCGTATGACTACCGGCTCCTCCAGCACAAGGAACCTGTGCTCGTCACCTCCAGTATCACGCGCATGGCTCACCTTGAAAAAGCGCTCGAGCTACTCAACAAGGAAGCGATCGACAGCGAAAAATTCTTCACCAACGTCTTCAATGTCGACCAGTTCGAGCTGGCCTACCGCATTGCGCTCGACAGCAAGGAAGCCATCAAAACCGTCATCAGCTGGGTATGAGTACCACTGCACTCGAACTGTCGGGCATCACCAAAAGGTTCGGCAGCTTCACTGCAAACAGCGATATTTCTCTCTCAATCCGCAAAGGCTCCATACATGCCATTGCAGGTGAAAACGGGGCTGGCAAAAGCACGTTGAGCAACATCATCTACGGGCTTGTACAGCCAGATGCCGGCACACTCTACGTCGACGGTAATCCCTGCAGATTCAGCTCACCCAGGAAAGCAATCGAAGCAGGTATCGGGATGGTCCACCAGCACTTCATGCTTTCAGGCACCCTCAGCGTCATGGAAAACATCCTGCTTGGAGATGAACGCCAGGGCCTGCTCTGGCCATGCAGGCGCTCGAAGGCAAGGCAGGACATTACCGGCATAGCAGAACGCCACGGTATGCAGCTCGACCCTGATGCCATGATCGAAAACCTTTCTGTAGGCGAGGAACAGAGAGTTGAAATCCTGAAGCTGCTGTACCGAAACGCCCAGCTGCTTCTGCTCGACGAGCCGACAGCAGTACTCGCACCAGCCGAAACACGAAAGCTCTTTTCCTCCCTGCGCTCCCTCCGCGACGAAGGACGGACAATCATACTGATCACCCACAAGCTTGATGAAGTGCTCGATCTTGCTGACAATGTCAGTATCATGCGCAAAGGTGAGATAACGGCAACACTTCCCTGCAGCGAAACCTCAAAGCAAGAACTTGCACGACTGATGGTAGGGCGGAATGTCGTGCTCCAGGCAGAAAATCCACCCCATACACCGGGGGCGCCACTGCTCGAAATCGATGAACTTTCCTTGCAGGCAGGCAACGGACGACCGCGCCTCGAAAAACTGTCAATGACAATACGTAAAGGCGAAATTTACGGCCTCGCCGGTGTTGAAGGTAACGGCCAGTCGGAACTGCTGCAACTCTTGTGGGGTATGCTGCCTGATAATGCCCGCACAACAGGCAGCGCCCGGCTTGACGGCAAAGAACTTACCGGGCTCCGGCCAGTGGATATCGCCGCACTCGGCGTATCCTGCGTTCCGGAAGACCGGCACAGGCATGCCGCCATAGGGCAATTTTCGATAGAAGACAACATGCTTCTCGGGCGGCACAGGGAAAAAACGTTCGTCCGAGGCTCCGGATTCGACAGCAGATCCCGGGAACAACTCTCCCGGGACATCACCACACACTACGACCTGCGGACAGGCAATGGTACAAACCAGGCATTCGAGAGCCTCTCTGGCGGTAACCAGCAGAAAATCATCGCAGGACGGGAACTGAGCCGCCCTGCCCTCCGGCTCCTCCTGCTCGGCCAGCCAACACGTGGCGTGGATATCGGCGCCATAGAACTCATCCACAAAAAGATTCTCGAAGCACGCCAGGCCGGAGTAGCCATCCTGCTCATTTCTACCGAACTCGAGGAAATCATCACCCTGTCGACACGCATAGGCTGCATCTACAAGGGAAAGATCCGCCACGAATTCAGCCCCGAAGAGGTCCAGGAAGGAAGAACGACTCCAGGAACGTTCAGTGAATCGATCGGTATGCACATCACGTAAGAAAAACGCAGGACAGATGCAGAAACCACTCCCCCGTATTGTTACTCCGGCAGCTGCCATTACCGGAGGCCTGCTCCTCAGCGCACTGCTCATCATGGCAGCAGGGCGCAACCCTCTTGCCATGTATGCAAAAATGGTATCGATGACCTTTGGGTCAACCTACGGTACCGGACAGGTCATCTTCAGGACAACCACCCTGGTACTTGCCGGGCTGGCAGTAGCGATCCCGTTTCGGGCTAAACTCTTCAATATAGGTGGTGAAGGCCAGATACTGGCCGGAGCGTTCACAGCTGCAGTGACAGCGGCATTCCTGCCTTCATGGACCCCGGCGCCGGCAGCCATAGCCATCGCAGCACTTGCCGGCGCAGCGGCAGGCTCAGCGATGGGACTTTCAGCTGGCCTCCTCAAAGTCCGCTACGGAGTCAACGAAGTCATTTCCACCATCATGCTCAACTTCATCATCCAGGGATTTACCAGCTACATGCTGACCAACCACCTGGCACTGCCATCAACGGCACACACCCCCGACATTATCGATGCAACCATCATACCCGCCCTGTGGCAGCACTCTCCAGCCAATTACAGCGTCCTGCTTGCCGGAGGAACAACCCTGGCAGGATACTTCCTGCTGTTCCGAACCCGTTTCGGCTTTGAAATGCGCGCATGCGGGCTCAATGCAGAGGCTGCCGCACATGCAGGCATCGACACTGGCATGCATACGCTGTATGCCATGGCTGCCGGCGGTGCTGCTGCCGGGCTCGTCGCTGCCAACCTCGTGCTCGGGTACCGTCACTGTTTCGAAGCAGGACTCACCGCCGGGATCGGATTCACGGGTATTGCCGTTGCGTTGCTGGCAAAAGCGCATCCGCTCTGGATACTCCCATCGGCACTGCTCTTCGGCTTCATGGAATACGGTGGGCTGAGCGTCAACGCCTATGTCCCGAAAGAGATCTTCATGATGATGCAGGCAGTCATCATCATCATGGTGCTGGTGATGCAGAAAAAGTGACCAATGCGCCCTCACATAGTGCCTTCAGGGGGAATCCTGCACAGCACGATCTGAACCATAGAGGTTCATCTGTTTGCGGTAATAGGAAAATGCCTCCTCCTGGCGGACAACACCAAGCAGCCTTGATGATTTGCGCGACAACACGGGAAGAATGTCGTAATCAGAAATCTCGAAGATCTTGAGAGCCTCGTCGAGCCGGGAAGTATCATACAGCACAGGTACCTCCTTCTTGACGATATCGGCAGCTATAAGCCCCATGAACATCCCCTCCTTGAGGAGAATGCTCATCTCGTCGAGCCGTATGATCCCGACAAAATCATTATCTGCCGTAGTCACAAGGAAATTCGACTCGGGAGTGTGATGAAACACATCGACAACACTCGCAGCACTGGTCACATCAGTGAACTTGATAAAACTGGTCTTCATCACATCGAGGACACTGATATTTTCAGCAACTGAAAGCGCGATACCGTAGCCGACCCTGACCCCCTCCTTCTCGAGCACATAGGTTTCCATCGAATAACTGTAAGCAAGCCTCGCAATCAGCGCAGCCGTAACCGCAGCGAACATGATCGGCAGTACAATTTCATATTTTCCCGTAATTTCGAACAGGATAAGGATCACCGTCAAAGGTGCCCTCATGATACCTGCTGTCAGGGCTCCCATACCAACCAGCGCATAAGCACCCGAGGCCGCCGTAATTGCCGGAAAAAGAAAGTGCATAAGGCTGCCGAACATCCCCCCCAGCATCGCTCCCATCTTCATGGCCGGCGCAAACATCCCGCCAGAGCCGCCCGAACCCACACTGAGGCCTGCAACGACAGGTTTCAGCAGGTAAATCCCCAGCATATTCAACAAAGACTCCGTACCACCTACAGCCGTATCGATCACATCGTAGCTGAAACCGTACAAACCAGGAAGCCACATGCAGATGACACCCGTCAGCAACCCCCCGATTGCAGGCATGGCCCAGATCGGCAAACCACGTTCTTTCTGCACACCGGTAAACCACTCCTCGATCCTGTAGTACACCTTGATGAACATGACAGCAGAAAGACCTGCCAACACGCCAAGGGCAAAGTAAAACACCAGCTCATAGTTCGAAACAAGCGTATAATCAGGCAACTGGAATGTCGATGAATTCCCTAGATAGCTTCTGGACACAACGGTTCCAATAACCGCAGCGATAACGATCGGGCTGAAGGTACGCACACTGAAATCCCCCAGAATGACCTCTATAGCGAACATGACTCCGCCCAGTGGTGCATTGAAGACCGCAGCAAGACCCGCTGCAGCACCGCACCCGAGCAGTGTACGGGTCCTGTCGGCAGAGAACTTCAGCGCCTGAGCAACCGAAGAACCGAGAGCTGCACCGACCTGCGCAATAGGAGCCTCCCGGCCGCCGCCGCCACCTGTCCCGATACTCAGCACCGAGGTAATCGTCCGGTGAAACCAGAGATGTCTTGAAAGGATACCGTCATTCTGCGCAACTGCCTTGATAACACTTGCAAGCCCGTGCCCAGGTCTTGTGCGCACAATGTACATATTGTAGAGTCCCACAAGAAGGCCACCAAAAGCCGGTATGAACGGCAGGAGCCATCCCCTCCAGTCATCCAGCATCAGCAAGGCCCCCTCCTCTATGACGCCAGCAAAGAAAACGTCGCTCAAAAAGGCTATGGCATCGTGGAACACCACAGCCACATAACCGACCGCTATCCCGACAAACACCGCGACAAAAAGAAAAGGAATATCCTGGTTGAGATTAAGCTGCAGGAGAAGGTTATCGAGCGTCTGATGAAAGAATTTCTGGGGAGTACCTTTGAAATACCGGCTTCTGCGAAACAATAAAAAGAAAAAAGCCAGAACCTTCCGGCTCCAGCGATTCAATATGTTGAAGGGGTAGTTCATCGCACGAATAACCTTGTTACAGGCAGGAAAATAAACATTCTGAGGTTATCTTAGCAGAAGAAATTTTTATTATCTTGGTGAAGTAATTCTGACAATTACTGACTCTTTACCTACAATATATACGAACCATGGCGAGAAAAAAGGATACAGAACAGGAAACAACGGCTAAAAAACCCGTAAAAAAAACAACAAAAAAAGCTGAATCCACCACAACCAGGAAAAGCACGACCCGTAAAAAAGCACCTGCAACTGCAGCCGAAAAACCTGCTGCAAAAAAAACCGTCACCAGGAAACCGGCAAAAAAGAAAACAGCCGCACCGCTTACGGACGAACAGGTACGCATGGCAGCTTATTATCGTTGGGAACAACGAGGAGGCGAGCATGGCAATGATGTCGGTGACTGGATTGAAGCTGAAAACGAGCTTCTCGGCTAAGAAACTCCAGCCCGTCAGAGAACGTTCAGAGCAAGGAGCCATTCAGCATGAATGGCTTTTTGCATCCCCGCAAGGACAGTAACCCGACAGAACATTCACAATGGAAGCAGTAAAATCAATCTTTTCAGGAATAAAGCTATTCGGAGCAGGGCTATGGCTCGTATTCCGCATCATACTCGAGTATTTCGGAATCATCAGCGATGGTAACGACCGCACGACAGGCATCAAGGACCTTCGCGAGGAATACAAAAAAACCAACTACAGGTAACCGCCTCTTATTCAGGCTCGATCACTATCGTCAGTTCAACAACCTGCCCCGGTTCACACAGCGTATTTGCAGAAGGCTTCTGGTTGATCACCGTACTCGGAACAAGCTGGGAAGAATACTCGTAAAAAACGTTCCCGGTATTGAACCCAGCCCCGATGATCTCCTCGCGCGCATCCTTCAGAAAAAGCCCAAGCACGTTAGGGACAGGGAGCATCGCAACCTCGCCACCCTGCTGGTACCGGCCGACAATCAGTGACAGAGACGCCCCATCGGAGAGGACAGTCGAAGGGGGAAGCGACTGGCCGACAACCCTGCCCTCTTCAGATTCCACCGACACTGCCTGCTCCTGGATATCATGAATCACTATATCGTGCTGCTCCAGGAGTTCCCGCACATCCCCCAGCGGCATACCGTAAAAATCAGGAAGATGATATTCCGGACGTTCACGCTTGTTAAGAAGAATTGCCACCCCCCTGCCAGGCTTGACCGCTGAACCTGCTTCTGGTCGCTGGGAAATAACTGTCGAGGAATCAACATCACGAAGGTAAACCGCCGAATACCCTGTAGTGGAAGAAAGTCCTGCCTGGTGGAGTCTCCCTCTGGCCACCTCTGCATCGAGGCCGGTAACATCAGGGACCCGTACACTGCTCCCGTGCAATGTATAGAGCGGCATGATAACCTTGTCAGCAACAAAACCTGCAAAGAGCAGCATCACAACAACAAGCAATACTTTTTTCATGGCACGCATCCTAATGCTGACGTTTCATTACAAAATCGACGAGCATCCGCAGTGACTCCCTTGCATCGGATGCAGGCAGGCCGTCAACGATTGCGAGGGACTTCGTAGCAAAGCCTTCTGCAACTTCAGCGGCATATTCCAGCCCTCCCCCGGCTTTGACAAACTCCATGACATCCCGACTTTTCATAGCCCTTTTCCTCGAGCTCTTCAAAATGCTGCGAATTCTCTTCTGCTCTCCCGGAGCGGCATGGCGAAGAGCGTAGATAAGGGGCAAGGTGATTTTCTTATCCTGGATGTCTATCCCCAGCTGCTTGCCTGTCTTCTTCTCATCACCAGTATAATCGAGAAGATCGTCACGTATCTGGAAAGCAAGCCCCAGGTACTCGCCATACTCCTTCAAGGCCTCGACCAGAGCCTGGTCATCTGTCGCACTAGCGGCACCCATAGCGCATGAAGTCGACAACAATGAAGCCGTCTTGTCAGAAATCACCTTGAGGTAGTCCTCTTCGGCAATATCGAGGCTCCGGGTTTTCTGGATCTGAAGAATCTCCCCCTCACTCATCCGCCTGACAGCGTCCGACACCATATGCAGGGACTGGTAATCTCCATGCTCGAGGGAAAAGAGCAGGCCTTTTGAAAGCATGTAATCGCCAATCAGTACCGCAATTTTGTTCTTCCACAGTGCATTGACCGAAGCGATACCACGACGCATCTCCGCACCATCGACCACGTCATCATGGACCAGGGTAGCCGAATGAAGCAGCTCGACCATGATTGCCGCCCGGTATGAAGCGTCATTGACGCCGCCACATGCCTTTGCACCAAGCATCACAAGCAGCGGCCTGACCTGCTTCCCCTGCTGGCGCAGGATATAGCGCATCACCTTGTCGACAAGGCTGTTCTGGCTCTTCAGCGCCACCTTGTAGCGCTGGCGGAAGGTTACAAGCTCATCGGCAACCGACCGTGATACATCTTGAATATTCACGAATAACTTCCATGTTGACCGGTAAGCCCCCGGGGCGTCTCCGGCTGAAAATGTTTAAGAAAGTATACAACTTCTCGTCTCAAATAAAAAGGAGCGCTGCACGGCCTCCCTGCGAGAACAATTTGTCGGCAATACGTATCTTTTTTACTATGTTCTGAATCAACGATACAGAGAGATGCACCGGCAGCGTCCTTATCCCCGGAAGCCCCGGTCGTCAAAGCGGTGATCAGACATCTGCCAACAAACCTATGACCGACTACGGCACACAGCATACTGCCGGTTCAAACGGCCTCCTCCGCAGAAAGCTGAGGATTACCTTGCAGGGGATGCTCCTCCTCCTGGCGCTCCTTCCATACAGCGACATGCATGCCGCTCCGCCATCGGTGATAGGCATACTTCCCCCGGAGAAGGAATCCCGCATCGGCTTCCAGGGAATCGTCGGCAGCAGCGGCTACGGCTCAGGTATAGCACTCGATTACAGCTACTCATTTTCATCTCTCGTCGCAACATCTGTGCAAGCAAGCTTTACGGACAGCGAAACTGAAAACTATCTCCGCGGAGATATAACCCTCAGTTTCGCCCGAACCGGAAACTCGGTGGTGTCGACCTATGGAGGCATATCAACCCAGGGCACCGACACACCCTGCTTCCATACAGGTCTGGGAACACATATCTTCACAGGCATACCACTCTTTCTCGTTGGAGCCATCACGTACGACATACCCACCGGCAACCCCGGAGATGGTATGACAAGCTGGAATATTGGTGCAGAAATACCGGTCACCGTCAATATGGGACTCTCGTTCCTCAGCCAGCAAGCCATCTCCGACAACGCCTACAGCCATTACGCAATAGGCCTTGTCATCTTCTATTAAGCCCCATAACCCAGTAATAACGACGCATGAGTACGGAAACCGATTCATCCAGGGAAAAATCACCAGCATCGAAATACATGGATGAACAAGCCGCACTCCAGGAAACAGGAGTACGCCAGCTGGTCGATAGCGAGGAAGAGGTTCCCGGAGAACCTGACGACACCGAAATGAACTTCATAGATCACCTTGATGAACTGCGCCAGCGGCTCATCAGGAGCGGCATTGCACTGCTTGTCGTGACCGGCCTGTGCGCCCTCTATGCAGACATCCTTGTCAACGAGATTCTTATTGCACCCATAAAGAACAGTAGCGACAGCATCGTCCTCCAGAACCTGATCCCCTACGGCCAGATATCCCTCTACCTGCAGGTCGTTTTCTTTTCAGGGTTTGTCCTCTCTTTCCCCTTCACTGCCTGGCAGGTATGGCAGTTCGTCGTCCCTGGACTCAAGGATATTGAAAAAAAGGCCTCGCGCTTCGCAATCATGTTCATATCCTTTTCATTTTTCGCTGGCATAGCTTTCGGCTATTTTGTCTTCCTGCCCGTCTCACTCACGTTTTTCGCCGGGTTCGGAACCACCCTCATCGAAAACAACATTGCCATACAGGACTATATCAGTTTCTTTGTCGGCGCACTCCTCACAGCAGGGCTGGTGTTCGAGCTGCCGTTCCTCTCCTACGTACTTTCCAAAACAGGCCTCCTGACTCCGGCGTTCATGAAGTTCTACCGGAAGCATGCCATTGTCGGGCTCCTGATCGTCGCAGCGCTTGTCACCCCCTCTACAGACCTGGTGACCCAGCTCGTCATTGCCGTCCCGATGATCCTGCTCTACGAAATCAGCATCTGGATCTCCGCCTACGTCAACCGCAAAAACGAAGCACTCAGATGAAGCAGAGCCACAGAAACGCACCTCCATGGCTGACCTACGTCACCGTCAAGGGCGACACGCTGCGCCACAACCCCCTCGGTGACCCCCATGAACGGCATGTACCTGTCTTTCTCCCCCCCTCATATGGCGGTTCCAGAAGATTTCCCGTCATCTACCTGCTTGCAGGATTTGCAAGTACCGGACAGAGCTTCCTGAACTACAGGTTCGGCAGGAAAACCCTACCCGGACAGCTTGCAGAACTCATGGAACGTGGCAAAATGCGTGAAGTCATCGTCGTCATGCCCGACTGTATGACGAGGTACGGCGGTTCCCAGTATGTCGATTCCGCCGCCACCGGCAACTACGAGACCTACCTCTGCAGGGAACTGATCCCCGCAATCGACCAGTCGCTCTGCACCCTTCCACAGCAGCGGCATCGGGCCGTAGCAGGAAAATCATCAGGCGGATTCGGGGCTCTCAGGCTGGCAATGCGGCATCCCGATCTGTTCAGCGCAATGGCGTGCCACAGTGGCGACATGTATTTTGAACTCAGCTACCGCTCATCGTTCCCTGCTGCCGCCAGGTCCCTGGCAAAATATACCGGAGGAACAAAAGAGTTCTTCGAAAAGTGGGAGCAGGCACATAAACCAGTCAGCAGCGACTTCCCGCTGCTCGACATCATGGCCATGGCAGCCTGTTACTCACCAGACCCCTCAAAGGCTCCACCGGAAAACATGCGTTTCCCTTTCGATCCCCGAACGCTCGATATCATACCCGAAGTATGGGAGGAATGGCTGGCATTCGACCCCTTGGTGATGCTCCGCAACAACGACTACGCAGCTGCCCTCGGTAACCTTCGGCTACTCTACCTCGACTGCGGTTCACTCGACGAATACAACCTGCAGTTCGGGCACAGGAAATTCAGCGCGCAGCTTGAAGAGAGGGGCATAGCGCATATGTACGAAGAATTCCCCGACACACACGGAGACACCTCCTACAGATATGCAACATCACTCCCGAAACTTGCAGACGCCATAGCCTGCACCGACTGACCTCACCCAGGCGATGTTTGCCCGATCCGGGCAAGCACCGCCTGAAAAACCTTCCGGGTCTCTGCAGCCAGTTCCTCCAGCGTCCCGTTGTTCTCGATAACGTAATCAGCCCGGCGCTCAAGCTCCTCCCGGGGCCACTGCGTGCCAATCCGCCGAAGCACCTCCTCTCGCCCCAGCCCGGTCCTCTGCATCGCCCGCTCCACCCGCAGCTGCATATCGGCAGAAACAACGACTACTGCATCGAGTCCCTTGTCGCCACCGGATTCAAACAGGATAGCAGCCTCCTTGACCAGCACAGGAACCCCATCACGCGTAGCTGCATCGACAGCCTCGTCAAAAGCCCTGTACACGGCAGGATGGACAAGTCCGTTAAGCTTCCCCAGCAGTGTTGTATCACCAAACACCCGTGAAGCGACCTCACGCCTCCGGAGTTCCGGGGAACCGTCAGAAGCCACCTTGTATATCTCTTCGCCGAACAATGCTTGCATACCGGCACGCACCTGCGGATCGGCATCCTGCAGCTGGCGCGCAACCAGGTCAGCCTCGAAAACCCGGCACCCAAGGCCTTCGAGAATCCTGCACACGGAACTCTTCCCCGATCCCATACCTCCGGTCACCCCCAGTAAAAAAGGCCCCTTACCCATCAACGTCCTCCCGAAGCCTGCAGCGAATCCCTTGCAGCCTCCAGCACCACGCGCCACCGTTCAGGGTCGGATTCAAAACGCTGCACAAGTTGTTCGACAACAGCCTTGCCAATGCCATGCTTACTCAGCAGCGAATCCAGCTCCTCAGCCCCGGCCAGGCGAACAGGAACCGTTGCATCATCGGTATGGACCGACGTCATGAGCAGGTAATCGGCATAAAAACCGGCAAACCGCCGCTCATCCTCATCGAGGCCACGAGAGGGGCCTGAACAGGAAAAGGCGAACGACAAAACAAACGCGAACAGGAACAATTGTCTGATACTCATACGTGCATGATCAGCAAGATTGAAAAAAAACCACCGGATGAAACTAAATCATTGCGGTGAGAGTTAAAACAACAAATCCCCAAATCACTTTAAGTACAACTCCAAAACAGTACACATCATGGCATACCAGCAACCGGAACTCCCCTACGCACAGAACGCACTCGAGCCACATATCTCGGCCAACACCCTGAGTTTCCACTACGGCAAGCACCATGCAACCTACGTCACGAAATTCAACGAAATGGTTGCCGGCACACCGTTCGACGACCAGAGTCTGGAAGAGGTGATCATGGCAACGGCTGGCGACCAGTCAAAGGCAGGGATTTTCAATAACGGTGCACAGGCATGGAACCACACCTTTTACTGGAACAGCCTCTCACCGAACGGTGGCGGGAAACCCTCGGGCAGCCTTGCCTCCAGAATCGACGAAGATTTCGGCAGTTTCGACACATGCCGCGAAGAACTCGCAACAGCAGCAGCAACCCAGTTTGGCAGCGGATGGGCCTGGCTCGTACTTGCCAACAGTAAACTCGAAGTCCGTAAAACCGGTAACGCAGCAAATCCAATGACCGAAGGCGCAACCCCGATCCTGACCATAGATGTCTGGGAACACGCCTACTACCTCGATTACCAGAACCGCAGGCCCGACTATGCAGCAGCACTGATCGACAACCTGCTCAACTGGGAGTTCGCACAGAACAACTTCGACGCAGCAACAGCCTGATCGACCACGCCAAAGCCCCCGCACAGCACGGGGGCTTTTTCATTTATTCCCACTCCAGGGCAGGCTCCCCATCCTGTCCAGCACAAACACCGGAGCATCACCAGGGTCGGAAAACCCAGAAGCCATGGTTTCCCGGTTCACCTCCAGCTCATCGAACACCACAACCATAGAGTGCTTCCTGGGCATGCCAGCAGAACCATCATAAAGTATCATATCGATCTCGTATGGCAGTTCATCATCACCCCTCCCCTTACCTGGCATCCCGAACTCCCTGAAATGCATCTCGGCTTTCAGACGGCCATCCGGGCTATACAGTCTGAAACCGCTTATCCTTCTCAGCAGCGTATCGACAAGCACCACCTTGTCGCCATCAACCCCGTTTATCCTGTAACTGACCACATCTCCATCGCTGCGCACCTCGCTGACAGCCTGCAGTGGCTCGTCAATCTCCACGGCACCAAGGAACGCCTCGGAAAACACATCGAACCCGACAGCGACCCCGAACACCCGCTCCATATTTGCCGGATCACTCGTGCCGACCAGCAGGCGGTTATTGACAAGATCAAGAACGCGTAACGAGTCCGGCGTCACCTGCATGTCGGCCACCGGCCAACCGAGAATACCTGCACTCATGATCATGCGCATGGCCTCTCCCCTGGCAAGCATCACGTTAGCATAGATCCGCTCATCACGCTCCGGCGTCTCTATCCAGATATCGGCATACCCCTCCATATCGGTAACGGAAGGCGCGGCCCGCATGGAAATCTCCTCATAAAGCTCTGCCAGCTCCTCATGCATACCTATTGCACTGGTCGGCCACGATTGCTCCGAAACCGAACGGAACCCCGAACAACCGGAAAGCAAGGAAAACATGACGATCAAAGAGACAACCAGCGGAAGGAAACGGTAGTGAAGCATCACTCTACAGCTCTTGAGATTTATTAAATATCGCGAATAATCCTTTTTAAGACGCTCTTTTTTTATTTTGCGCCTTGACGAATCATCACATCAGCAGAAAAAAAACACCGATCACCAACAGCATGCACTCACTTCATCTCAAACCCGGCGAACACCGCAGGATCAGCAAAGGCCACCTCTGGTCTTTCAGCAACGAATTACAGTCGGTACCGAAAGATATAGCAGCAGGAGAAACAGTCAGGCTCCTCTCGAGCGACGGTGTGCTGATAGGAACCGGATTCTACAACCCCAACTCCCTGATCTCGTTCCGCCTGCTTTCCAGGTCCGGGGAACTCCCCGACAAAGCTTTTTTCAGGAAAAAGATAGACGAAGCCCGGAAACTCAGAACCAAAATCTACCCAGAAGAAGAAACCAACGCATGGCGGCTGGTGCATGGAGAATCAGACGGCCTGCCGGGACTTGTCATAGACCGTTTCGGCAAGGCCCTGGTCATACAGTCATATGCAGCCGGGATGGACCTGCACCTCCCGGTTATCAGCGAGATCATGCAAGAACTCTTCAACCCCGAAGCAATCGTCATACGCAATGAATCTCTACTTCGTGATCTCGAAGGCATACCAAGATATAAAGACATCATCCTTGGTGACCCCGAAAGCGCCATGCAGGTCATACACGACGCCGGCATCCAATACCAGGCCGACCTTTACGAAGGGCACAAAACCGGCTTCTTCCTCGACCAGCGAGAAAACCGCAGAATGATACGCAAACTCGCAAAAGGATCCACTGTCCTCGATATCTTCACCAGCGACGGAGGATTCGGGCTCAACGCGCTCCACGGCGGAGCAGCACACGTCACCATGTCCGACATCTCGGCAACGGCACTCGAACGTGCAGCTGCAAATGCCGCACTCAACAACTTCAGCAACTGCGACACACTGGAAGGTGATGCCTTCGAAGTACTGCAGCAACTCGGAAGGGAAGGAAGGAAATTCGACCTCGTCATTCTCGACCCACCAAGCTTCACAAAAAGCCGCAAAAACCTTCCGGCAGCCCTCAAGGCCTATCGCAAGCTCAACAAGCTCGGCCTCCAGCTGGTCAACGAAGGAGGATTCCTCGCAACCGCATCATGCTCGAGGCATGCATCTGAAGAAGACTTCATCCGTGCCGTCCAGCAGGCCGCCCAGCCACTGAAAAAACATCTTCGCCAGATCTACCGGAGCTCACAGCCGGCAGACCACCCCGTTCTGCTCTCCATGCCCGAAACCCACTACCTCAAATTTGCCTGTTTTTATGTGACGAATGACTAGTGAGCAGTGCATGTAAGACAACACTCACAACTCGTAACTCCTCACAATCATCTCATACACCTCCTCCCACGATTCGGCGCGAGGGGAGGAGATATGGGCATTCGTACTGTTTGCGAAACAGATCGTCTCGAGTCCCCTCGAACGGAGCTGCTCGACATTGTGCGGACTGTCCTCAACATAGATATCAGCACCTACAGCCGATTTTTCCTTCATGAAGCACAGATCCCAGTAAGGAATGCCGTGCCCGTCAAGCCACTCGACCGTCTGCTGCACAGCAGAAGCATGTGAATAGTGGATAAAAAGACGGTGCGTAATGATGCGGATATGATGCCCCTCGTCCGACAACTTCCTGAGGTACTTACGCGCCCCCGGGATCATAGGCATTGTCCTGAACAGGTCTCGCTGGTGCAGAGCAAACCGGTGCAGGCTGTCATAACGCCCCTCCGTCACCCCCCACTCGGAAAGGCCATACGAAACATCTGGCGTCAGTTCCCCGATCGGCAGCTCGAACCACTCCGCCGCAATCTCGCGCATTCTCGCGTAAAAATCAGCACACACCCCATCCAGGTCAACCCCAATCACCGGTTTTTGTCGCATATCTTCCCCCCAAAAAAAGCAGGTACAGGTTTTAAAATGAACGATCGAAGGCACGCCGGTGGCGGAGAGTTACCGGGTGCTCTTCACCAAGAAAACGAAACATTGCGATGCAGTTCTTTCGCGAACCGTCATCATCGTAAAAGCGATCCTCTTTCAGGACAGCTATGAACATATCGAGAGCCTGGTCGAACTCCTGGTTGCGCAGGTGGTTCACTGCAGCAATGTAGATCTCTCTTAGCGTGCCGTCAGGAACGTCCGGCTCGCTCCGGCCAAGAACCCCGGCAAGTGTCCTTACCGCCCCACAGAGATCGAACAGCTCACTGTTACCCTCGAACATCCCTGCCAGCCGTTCCGCTTCAGCCGGATCACTGAACAGTTTCAGTTTCATCAGCATAACCCCTGCATCCTGGTTTCCGGGTTCATGCAGCAGCACCTCTTCCAGCAGCTCGAGTGCCCTGGCCGACTTCCCCTCCTGCAACAGTTCAGCTGCATGCAGAACATCATCGGCATAGGGGCTCGGCAGAGCCTTTTCAAGCCATGCGGCAATATCCTGTTCCGGAAGGACGCCAGTGAATTCATCGACAACCCTTCCCTGGACAAACAGCTTGACATTGGGGATACCCTGCACCCCATACTGGCGTGCACTATCCGGATGCTCCTCGGTATTCACCTTAACAAGTTCCACGCGCCCCTCAAAACGGCGGGCCACCGCCTCGATTGCAGGGGCGAGCATTCTGCAGGGTGCGCACCATGGCGCCCAGAAATCGACAAGAACAGGTAGAACACTGCTTTTCTGCAGCACATCGCGTGAGAAATCTATCGTTGCATCATGTTCAGTCATGGCTGGATCATGTTTTCAGAGTGTGAAAGTGAATATCATGCTAAAATAGAGACTTGAAACCCTTTACGCAACCCCCCGGAAGAAGCTTGTCAGAAAAAGAAATCTTTAGCGAATCATTCAAGTTTCCTATTTTGACAAGACATGGATAAGCCAGACCACAAGTCAACCACGTGCACTATGCTCAGCATTGAAAACCTACATGTATCTATTAACGGGACCCAGGTTCTCAAAGGAACCTCCCTGCAGATCAACCAGGGGGAAACCGTCATTCTCTTCGGCCCCAACGGATCGGGCAAAACGACGCTGCTCTACACCATCATGGGCATAGGAAACTATGAGGTCACAGAAGGTCGCATACTCTTCGATGGCACTGATATCACGCATATGCCGCCCAATGAACGTGCACAGCTAGGCATAGGCATGTCTATGCAGCGCCCTCCATCCATCCATGGGCTCAAGACAAGGGACCTGGTCAGGTTATGTGCAGGAAAGCGCGAAATCGACATTGACGAACTTGCCAGAAAAGTCAACCTAGAACACTTCCTCGAACGCGATGTCAATCTCGGTTTTTCCGGTGGAGAGATCAAGCGTTCCGAACTCCTGCAGCTTATGGCCCAGCACCCGAAACTGGTCCTGTTCGATGAACCCGAGTCAGGTGTCGATGTAGAAAACATGGCGCTGGTAGGCTCGATGGCCCGCAAGCTACTCGAAGGAGAACTGGCGCCAGACAGGACCCATACCATGCTCGACATCAAGCAGGAACGCAAGACATCAGGGCTGATCATCACCCATACAGGACATATACTCGACTATATTACAGCAGACAGGGGGCATGTTCTCTATAACGGCCACCTCTGCTGTGCAGACAATCCGAAACGGATACTGGACCATTTACAGAAATACGGCTACAAGGAATGCATTCGCTGCCTAACCTGAAAGCCTGGAACAGAGCACTACAGCCATGAAAAAACCAGATCTGTCCCATTACGAATTCAGCGGCCACAGCGCCGGCAAGGTTGAAGACCTGAAGCGGCTCGGAAAAGCCGAAAAGGAAAGCATGCGGATGGCCGGCTTCGATGCAGAAGAAAAAGGAACAAGCGCTTCATTCGTCCAGATAGACCACGATAACGCCTTCTGCAAATCATACAACCCCGGAGTCGAAATCCTCCCACTGGGTCTCGCCATGCACATGCACGAAGGACTTGCTGACTACCGCTGGCGCCTGCTCAAGCCAGAAAAAGACGAATACACCAGGATGGCTGCCGATAACCCCCACGGAGGCTATGTGATCAGAGTAAAAAAAGGTGTCAGACTCGATCAGCCCATTCAGTCATGTCTGATGATGCACACCAACAACGTTGGGCAGAACGTGCACAATATTGTCATCATAGAGGAAGGCGCCGAAGCCCATATCCTTTCCGGCTGCACAACGACGGAAGCAGACCAGTCGGCAGCGCATATAGGTATTTCAGAATTCTATGTCGAAAAAAATGCCAGCCTTACCTTCACTATGGTGCACAACTGGGGCGAAAAAGTCGATGTCAGGCCCAGGTCGGCAGGCCAGGTAGAGGCCGGGGGCATCTTCCAGAGCAACTACATCAGCCTCAAGCCCGTACGGAACCTGCAGATGTATCCCTCCATCACCATGAAAGGCGCAAGCTCCATCTCGCGCTTCAACTCAGTGATCGTCGCCACGGAAGGCACCTACATGGATGTCGGTAACCGGGTCATACTAGACGCTCCGGACACCAGGACCGAAATCATATCGCACGCAATAGCTTCAGGCGGACATATCGTAGCCCGTGGCCATATCCAGGCCAACCACGCCCCCTCCAAAGGGCACCTTGAATGCCAGGGACTTCTCCTCAACAAAGGAATCATCCAGGCAATCCCCGAGCTCGACGGAAGGGCGGAAGGAGCAGAACTTTCACATGAAGCTGCCGTAGGCAAGATCGCACGAGAAGAACTCGATTACCTCATGATCAGGGGGCTGAGCGAAGAAGAAGCCAGCTCGGCCATAATCAGAGGATTTCTGGACATAGATATTATGGGGCTTCCGAATGAACTCCAAGCTGAAATTCAGCAAGCCATCTCAGAAACCGAAAAAAGTATGCTGTAATGAAATTCCCCCACCTTGTCACCTCATGTATTGCCGCACTGGCCCCACTGCAGGCTCTAGCCTCTTTGCCAGAGATGCCCGAACCGTTACCGGTACAGCTCAGCATCAACGAAGAAGCACACCAACCGGCAACAACGACTGAAAACGGCAGCATACGCATCAGGATCGAAAACCTCCGCAGTAACGAAGGAATGATCGGCATCGCGCTCTTTACCACAGACAAAGGCTTTCCTTCCAAACCGGAAAAAGCCTTTGCATCGACCGGCCTCGAACTCGCAGAAGGCGCAACCTGCCTCATGCTCGAAAACATCCCCTACGGCAACTACGCCCTGAGCGTCCTCCATGACGAGAACAGTAACAGGAAAATGGACAAAACCTTCATCGGGATCCCCAAGGAAGGGTTCGGAACCTCGAACAATCCGAAAATCAGTTACGGCCCTCCTGATTTCGAGGAATCCGAGTTCACACTTGACCGTGAAGAAATAGCACTTGTCATAGATATGAACTATTTTAACAAGAAAGATCTCTCTGAAGAGTGACCAGAACCAGAAACAACACAATGAAGAAATCTCACCGTTCAGGGCTTCTGGTGCTTGCTGCAGCCATGGCACTAGGCAGCTCATGCACACCGACCGTCAAGGTCGAAGCCCCCGACAAACCGATCGTGATCAACATGAACATCAAAATCGATCATGAAATCCGGGTAAAAGTTGACCGCGAACTGGACAACCTGCTCGACAGCAAACAAGGACTGTTCTAAAAGGAGTATACCATGCAACATATCAACAGAATCATGCAGCACACAGGCATACGCACACTGCTCTTCATGTTCATGCTGATCGGTTTTTCGGCATCGGCAGCCATGGCCATGGACATCGATACAGCCCGCCAGCAAGGCCTGGCAGGAGAAACTGACAGCGGCTACCTGGCTGTGCCTCCCAATGCAGCAGGAGATGCCATGCCGATCATCACCACGGTTAACGAACAGCGCAGGGCAGAGTACACGAGGATAGCCACCCGTAACGGCATTGCAGCCGAAGTGGTCGGCACCATGATGTTCGAAAAGATCTATCCAACACTCGCCCCTGGAACATGGGTCCGTATCAACGGCTCCTGGTCACAGAAGTGAAGCTCCTCCTGCGCATCACCTCCGCAGTCCTGCTCACAGCTTTAGCAGCTCTGGCAGGACTGTGGCTCACTTCTCCCCTGCTCCTGCGCCTTATCCTGACGCAAGCCCTCGAAAAACAAGGGATCACCGTAACGGAAACCTCGATCAGCAAGCCGTCCCTCCAGGGGATAAACATCGGCAAACTGCAACTGCGCTCCCTGGAGGCTCCCATACCCTGGAACGTACAGCTGGAAGATGCACAAGTAAGCTGGAGCTTCCCGGCAAACGGAAACGGCAAACTGCAGCTCATCCTCGAAGTTGCAACAATCGATGCGACAAGTGACCGGGAAAACATACGGTTGACCGATACAGACCTCCATCTCCAGGCCACGATAGACCTTGAAAGCTCCAGGCTCGCAAGCCTCACCACCAAGATAGAGGAAGCCACTGCCACAGCCGGCGGGATGAACGTTAGCGGGATCACCCTTCCCTTGCTGCTCAACATGCCCGAAGCAGGAATCCTGAAACTGCAAGGTAACAGCTTTTCGGCAGACATGGTCTCGGGTCCATCGCTGCCATCCCCGGTATCCGGCATAACCGGACGGTTCACCTCCGTAGAGAACCTCTTTGCATTACGTCAAGTCTCTCTGCACGACCTTTCCGCCCAGCTGTCCAATGGCAAACTCCTTATCCCGGAAGCATGGTATGACGTCAGCCAAAGCACTGCAGCCATGACCCTGCAACTGCACGACGCAACACTGCAGGAACTGGCCGGTACAAGGCCAGACGGCCATCCCTGGCTTGAGGGAAAAGGATCAATCAGCCTCCCCCTGGCCTATGACGGCAGAAGCCTTGTCATCACCAACGGCTCCATCACCTGCCAACAGGGAAGTCGTTATACCCATTACGCTGCAGAGGGCAACCCGATAGCGATCATCGACCTTGGTGCCAACCCCCTGCTCGACAGGGTCAATGCACGCATCAACCTGCCTCTGAAAACCCTGGATACCTATACCCTCGAGACCTTCACCGCTGCATTCCTGGGAGGAACTATCTCGATTCCCCCGACCTCATTCAATCCGACAGAACCAGGCCACAATCTCGAGCTGAAATTCACCACCCTGCCCCTGCAAAGGAACCTCAGCCTTACAGGAAACTTTTCGAGCTCGTTCAACGCCAGGATAGCAGGTAACCTCCCCCTCAGGATAATTCCGTCAGGGTTTGAAATCCGCAACGCCAGGGTCTCGACGACCGGGACAGCGGTCATCACCCAGAAAACCGAAGGGGACAAAACGACAAGCAACATACTGGGCAAGGAAGCAAAAAGCTACAGCACCGTCACCTACCTGGTTGAAGGCGGAAACACCGTGTTCAGCAGAAAGACCGACGGCGCCCTCACCTTCGATATCACGCTCCCCAAAGTAGTCAGGACTGCGGGCCGTGATAAAAAAACGTTCACGGACCTGCAGGGAAGCCTTGGCATGTTCCATAATTCAGAACATCCGGCAGAATACCTTGTCGACAACTTCCAGGCAGGTTTCCTCGGCGGAACGATCAGTATAGACCATCTCACCTGGGACCTCCAGGAAAACACAACAGACTTCGTTCTTACCGTCCGGCATATCCCCATACAGGATCTCATCACCATGCAGGGAGTAAGGCAGCTCTATACCACAGGAACCGTAGGAGGGACCATTCCCGTCAGTGTACAAGGTGGCCAGTTTGCAATACAGGATGCCAACCTGAGCGCTGAAGAAAAGGGAACCATTGTCTACAAAGCATCTCCACAGGAACTCTCCATGAGCCAGCCAGGACTGCAGACAACCTACAGCGCCCTCTCCGATTTCCGCTACACACTCCTGTCGTCAGACCTGGAAGTCGCCCCCGACGGCGACTCGACACTTCGCCTCCGCATAGAGGGGAGCAACCCCTCTTTCCAGGCAGGCAGACCAGTGGAAATCAACCTCAATCTCCGCCAGAACCTGCTCGACCTGTTGAGAAGCCTGACCATATCGACACAGATCGAAGAAGCCCTGAGCCAATAATAACCCGTGACCCGAACCATCATGAAATGGAAGCAGCTGATAGAACATGAACTGGATGAAACCTACCGTTCATCGAACAACCTGATACAGCTCCTCCACGAAAGTGACCTTGACTGGAAACCCTCATCAGGAAGCAACTGGATGGATGTCGCCCAGCTCCTCATGCACATGACTACGGCCTGTGGTGTCCCCGTAGCAGAGTTCGTCAATGGGTGTGACGGCAGTCCGGAAGACCTGGCGGCAAACCAGCTGACACTTGAAGACATGCTACCCCCTGCCGATCATATGCCAAGAGTACTCTCCATACCTGACGCCCTGGAGCTACTCGAAAAAGATCGCCTGATGGCAATGACGGCCCTGAAAAGCTGCCCGGAAGAAAACCTTGAAAAGAACGCCATCACGACCCTCTGGGATAACACCCCAAGACCTCTCGGCTACAGGATACTGCAGATGGCAGGCCACCTCAGCCAGCACAAAACCCAGCTCTTCTATTACATGAAACTCATGGGCTACCCGGTCAATACCAGGTCGCTCTACCTCACATCGCCGTAACATTTACCCAAAATACCACAAAAATGTAGGAATCCTGGTAATCACACGCATCCGTCACAACAGACTAACCACCAGCCAGACAACAGCTTATACGAAAACAAAAAAACAGGCACGGAATCTGCTGTTAGCATAGTATATCCTGAAACAAAACCTGAAGGTACCATGCAGCAAATCGAAACAGATTTCGGAACTCTTGTCACAGAAGAGTTCAACCCGGTCAATGCCAACACCAAACATGACGGAGTCTTCGTAGCAGGCAAGAACCTCCTCAGCACCCCGTACGGAGACCTCGTTCCCCAGTATGCATCGGAAGACATGGGAAGAAGACCCCGAAAACCGGTCTACTTCTATAAAGATGGTCGGCTGAAATCACTTCCCCTGCAGGAGCAGACAACAATAACTACTTCACTCGGGCCCATCCCTGCAGAACTGCTGACATTCCATCCCAATGGAGCGATCAAACGGATCTTCCCGCTCGACGGCAAACTGAGTGGATTCTGGTCATGGCAGAACGAAAAAAAGCTTGCCATTCCCCTGACAGTCTGCACGCCTGCCGGGACCATTACCATGAAGGCCATAGGCTTGCAGTTCTACGATAACGGTTCACTGAAAAGCATCACCTTCTGGCCTGGAGAAACAGCAGAAATCACAACACCGGCAGGGAGCATGAAAGCCCGAAAGGGCATCGCATTTTACCAGGACGGTACCCTGCGCTCCTGCGAACCTCATGCAAAAACAACAGTCCTGACACCCATAGGGGAAATAAAAGCCTATGACAATGCAGCAAACGGCATACATGGCGACAGGAATTCACTGGAATTTCATCCGGATGGTTCACTGGCCACACTGAAAACCATAGATAACAGGATAACCGTCGATCTCGGCCACGGCAACATCAGGACATTCTCTCCAGGGATTCAGCCCAACATCTGTGGTGACGAACGCCTGATAAGTGTTCCGATGGAAGTGGGATTCGAACAGGACAAAGTAATCATTGACCAAAAGCACACATTCAAAAAAAGCGCCTGCCGTTTCGAGCTTACCGAGCATACAACAACCGCACTGACAACAGTCGCACCCTGCAGTTGACAGAGAGCTGCGCCTAAGCGTCTTGCTGGCACGATGCAGCCGCGCTCGTGCCAGCAAGCCAGCCGGTAGAAAAAGCCGCCTGGAGATTGAAGCCCCCGATTTCGCCAGCATAATCGAGCAGCTCACCGCAGCAATACAAGCCCGGGGATATCCGGGATGCCATAGTCCCAGGATCAATTTCCTGAAGAGGAATGCCTCCAGAAGATACCTCTCCGGCAGCAAGGGGTACCGACACAACCTTCCCGACAAGGAACCGCTTGAGGCAAGCAACGAGGCGACGTCTGTCAGAACGTTGCAACTCTGCAAGCCTGAGTGCTCCATCCAGCTCCACCCGCCGGCACACGAAAGGCACAAGAGCTGCCGGAAGCGGACTCTCCTCACCAAGAAAACGGCTGAGCTGCCGTGCACCATGAGCAACCGTATAGTCCAGCAACCGCGCTTCCAGGCCGGCATGTTCAAGCCTGGGAAAAAGATCGATCGACACATCAGCATCTTTGCCCTGGCCATAGAGTTCAGCAACGTCACGTGACAAAGAGAGTACAGCAGGCCCTGACACCCCCTTATGGGTAAAAAGAATATCGCCAAAAGCCTTCACTGTTTTTCCGCCACAAGTAACATGCAGAACCACGCCCCGCAGCACCTTGCCAGCAAGGCTCCTGCCGGGCAAAGGCTTGAGGAACAGAGGAGCAAGCGCCGCACCGGGTGACACAATGGAATGCCCGAGGCTGCGAGCCATATCGAGGCCATCACCTGTCGATCCAGTATGACCGTAACTGATCCCTCCAGTAGCCAGGATAACCTTGCGTGTCCTGAAGCAGACAGCACCACAGCCCGCCAGGTAGCCCTCCCCGGTATCAAAAAGCTCGAGCACCCGTGTACCTGTAACCACCCTGGCACCGGCATGACGCACACCGGACATCAACGCATCGAGCACATCATCTGCCATGGCGGACGCAGGAAAAACCTTACCATCAGCACGAACCACCGTCTGCACACCATAGCCAGCGAGAAAAGCACGCAAGTCGTCCGCAGTATAGGCATAGCAGGCCGTACGCAGGAAACGCCGTTCCCTTGTGCGCCCGAACCCCTTCTCGAGCAACCTGTCGGGCGAAGCGTCATGCGTCACATTACATTTTCCCCCTCCAGACAGCAATAGTTTAGCTCCCGGACGCGTCATTCGCTCAACCAGCACAACCACTCCCCGGCTTCCCAGGGCATCTGCAGCCACCCTTGCCGCAACGAGTCCAGCTGCACCACCTCCAACAACCAGAACATCACAATGATCCTCATGCCCATGCATCATACACATCCAGCTCCTTGTTTCAGCTTCCAACAGCCACTGAAAACATGTAAAAAATCGAGAATAATCAATCCCGGGAAGTTGGCAAAATCGCCTCCCGATACTATATATAAAATCACTAGTGTCCGGTTATAAGTCAAATAAATTCAACTGGTTATCGGTATAGGTACTCTCGATTGTGCCGGCTGAGTTCGTAACTAATTGTAAAA
>JGI10211J34971_10000138_pt1 | contig 55590 bp, 55 predicted proteins | sample Etolagsediment_FD_34971 | JGI IMG/M metagenome (IMG submission 34971) | reverse complement strand
TCCCTTAGTCCCCTCTTTCGAAGTCCCTATCAAGCTTAAACATTAAGTCTCTGTGTTTGTGGATGGGAATTATAGGAGGAAGTTGCTTAGAAGTTTCTTAATGGAAAAAAAACTACTAGAAGTTTATTTTTGCGTATCCTGTTTCTGCGTTTAATATAATTGATATGCTATCACTTTCATTTTGTATAGTTATATTACAATCTGACACTATTAACCTTTGTGTTCCTGCTTTATATGGATCATCCATTGTACTTAAATCGCCTCTTAATGGTCTACCCAGATGATCAAAAGATATTCTTGCTCCCGAACATCCTCCACTTAAACGATATCCTTTCACACCATACCGCATTCCCAAATTCATATTTTTTGTACCTATAAAGTTTGAATGATTAATATTAAGCCTGGTTGAGCCACTGTATCCTCCGCTCATTAATAAATTTTTATTGAGAGGATTTATTGCAATTTCATTAATACTTGGGTCCCCAGTATATGTTGAATTATCAGAAAATACCGTATAAGATGGTACACGATTAGCGTTTATACCTTTATAGAAAATCAATTGCCACCTAGCTCTATACCATTCATCATCATTAGCATCATATTTATCATCTACCATGGCAAGATGCTGCGTATATCTAATATCTGAAAGAAGTTGGACTGCAGCTTCTTCAAGTGGGTTTGTCTTTGTGCTAGGAATTACAACTGCTGCTATAATACCAACAACAACAATTACAAAAACCAGTTCTAAAATTGTAAATGCTTTTTTCATAAACTACCTAAATTAATAAAATATAACTAATTATATCATAATTATGTAGTTAAAAATTAAAATTGTTATTAAATATCAAGAAGAACTCAAGGAGAGTATCCTTGAGTGTAAAAATTATATTTTTTCTGCTAGAGGAACATCATATAGAATATCATCCATAGGATGTCGATACATTGGCATTGCAAGACGTTTTTCATCAAGAACATGGCCAATAAAACCAATTGAACGGCCAACTATAAAGAATGCGTTTAGAGTACCTGAAGCTATAAAATCATTTATTTCGTCTTCTGTATAACCTAATGCTCTCCACATATCTACCATTAAAATACCAATAGTACCATCAACGTTTAAGATAAGATTCTCTTTTTTAGATGTAGTCAGCGCTTCTACAGTTCTTGCATAGTCTAAAAGTGGCGTTGATGGAAAATGATCTGCAGCATATTTCATTAATCCTGATACACGTAAATCTGGATTCTTAAGAGATTTAATACGGTGCCCAATACCTGGAATTGGAATACCTTCATTTTTCATATGATTTAAAAATTCTTTTGGCGTCAAACCATTATCATCAGCATATTTAAAGTGCTCGGCAGCACCATCAATAGCACCACCGAATCTTGGACCGATTGTTAAAAGACCAGTTACCAACGATTCTACAACTGACTTACCAGCTCTTGCAGTTACTTTTGCATTATGTGCACCAGAAACTGCAGGACCATGATCAGCAACAGTTTTAATTACAGTTTCAATAAAGTCTGTAGCCCATTTTGGATACTGTTTTTTAAACCAAAGGAGAGATACAACATCACCGATGCCTTTACCAGTATCTGGTGTAGCAACTGAAGAGATTGGAAAACCTGCATATGTAGCTTCATCACCACGATCATCAGAAATAGTACAAATAAACTCTTTACTTCTTCTAACAGTTGGACATACACTCATCTCAGGTTCTGGAATCTCAGCAATATTTAATGACTCAAAAACTTCTTTAATTTTCGCAGGTAAGTCATTGAATGTAGCTGGCACATGAATACCTGCTTCAGCCATAGCTCTGTTTTTAAATTCTGCAGTTTCACTTTCAGCATTTGCGGAAGCACCAGCATGACCAAACTGAACACCAGAATCGTAATACTTAGCTATTGTGCCTATACACCAAGCGACAACTGGTTTAGTAATTCTGCCATCTTTAATAGCCTCAATTACTTTATATTCTTCAGTACCACCAACTTCACCTAGTAAAATCATATATTTTACTTTAGGATTTTTTTCCATTCTAAGTAAATTATCAATAAAAACTGAACCAACAAATCTGTCACCACCAATAGCAACACCCTCAGCAATTCCATCAGCATTGATTGATATAATATTAGAAAGTTCGTTGAATAAACCACCTGAGCGAGTAACAAGTCCACATGAACCTGCACGGTGAAGTTTAGATTGAACAATATTAGTAATAGTACCACCAATATTTGCAACTTTAAATGCACCTGGAGTAATTGCGCCAACAGTTGCAGGTCCGATTACAACTACACCTTTTTCACGTGCAGTTTGATTCATAGCGCGAGCAAGTCTCTCAGGGATTCCCTCAGCAGTAATCATCATTGATGAAAAACCACCAATTTCCAATGCTTCCATTGTTACATCATAAGCAGTTCTAAATGATGCAAAGTTTAAAAGCACATCAGCTTGTGGCTGAGCAGCCTTCGCAGCAGCAGTAGTCTTAAATAAAGGAATCATAACTTCATCTGGGCCATAAAAAAATTTCTCAAATTTATTACCACTCGTAGGCGCTACAATTGCAGCTACCGAAGGAGTTTTTCTTTGAATAGTATAATCATAATCTAGCATTCTCTGAATAGCAGTTGTGTTGTTATTCCAAAAAATAGCCTGTGTGTCTTTTGTATATAATTGTTGCATATTTTCTCCTTACTTCTCTAGTGCCATGCGAACTATGTCAGTAACATGTGTTTCTGGTCCATAAACTTCGATGTATAAGCCTAATCTATCTGCTGCTTCTTTAATGTCTCTCAAACCTTTTTCATAGTTTGGTCCACCACGTCTAACGTAGATTTTAATACCGATTTTTTTCATTTTTTCAGCATACTCTTCAAATGCCTGAATGATACCTGTAAATGTTTTTGCTACATCAGTAAAGTTAGCAATAGCGCCACCAATAATCAAAATTTTATCTCTACCTTGTGCATCTTTTTGTCTAGTCATAAGATCTAAAAGAGTTTCAGCATAGAATTTTGTCTCACCAGTTGTTGGGCCACCTGAATACTCTCCATAGTTAGCAAGATCATCGATACCAGCAAAGTCAGCAATTGTATCTGCATAAACTACTGAAGCACCACCACCTGCCACCATTGTCCAAATTCTAGCCTCTGGCTTAAGTAAAGTAAGTTTCAATGAAGCACCTGTTTTCGCATCAGCTTCTTCGATAGCTTCAACTTCTGGAGATTTAGCCTCCATACCAAACGCAGTTGGATATTCAATATTGCCCCACTCTTCAACCATCATAAAACCAGCAGTATCATCAAGTTTTGCAACCATATCTAACAATTCAATTTTATTTCCTTGCATCACAAAAGGATTGATTTCAAGGTATGCAAAGTTAAGTTCACGGTAAGCTTTAAAGAAACCTATACAAAATTCAGCAAATTGTGCTTTATCTTTTTCTGCAACATCAGCAGGTACATTTGTTCTTATCTTGTAAGCAATTTCCTCTTCAGTTGCAGTAATAGGAAAGGCTACTTCAGTAACTTTTTCATCCCAACCTTCTTCAACTTCCATGCCGCCTTCTGCAGACATGTATATAACATCATTGTCACCTACACATGTAGCACAAACATAATATTCTTCCTCTTGTGCATGTGGAGTAAATGGTTCAACAACAAAGTGAGTTAACTTATCAACACTTGGCTCACCAGTAGGAGTATCTCCATCAAATGAAAAATATACTGATTGTTCACTTGAAGATTTATCATCAATCCAGCTAGCAGCTTTAGCTAAAGAAACATCACCTGGTTTAGCATCTCTAAAAAGAACTAAATCATTTTTACCACGTTTACCAAATAGCATGTCCGGTTTTGCAACTAATGTTTTCTCATTGAGCCAAGTTTTAGTTTTTGCAACTTCTAGTAGTTCTGATCCATTTTGTACCATAACTGTTTCGTATGCGTAAGTAAAATCTGGAAAATATTTATTCCAGTGCTTTGCTAAGATTGACTTAGCATCATATTCTCGTATCGCTTTTTGAGCCATAGAAACTCCCTATTTTGATATTTAAAAATTATTCTAGCATATAATTATTGAGTGACTCTTTTGTTTAGAGGGAGGAAGAGGAGAGATTTATTATTTGTTTACTTTCGTAACATTTGCTGTATATAACACAATATTTCTGTAACTAATTGTTACATTATTTTCTTTTTTTCCTTTAAAATTACTTCTGAGCAAAACATAATTGTCACATTGAGAAATACCATAAAACCGTAGTCTTATTGCTGTCTCGGCATCTGTATCAACACAATAAATATTTTGCGATTGTAACTCTTTTGCGAGCTCTTTTGCTATATGCATGTCATACGCAAAATGTTTTTTCGGATTCTCTATAAAAAGATATAGCTCTTTATTAAATAGCAAAACTAATGTGTTTACTAACAATAATGTAAATGATATGAAAAATATTATTTTATAATTTCTTCTGAACATCTTTAAGCGTATTCGATATGAACTAACAAATGTTTGCGCGACCAAAGGTAAAGCAGCCATTAAATAGGGTGCAAAATATTCTATAGAAACTTTTTGTCGAAAAGATAAAATTAAAGATATGAGTAAAGAAGAAGAAGCTATATACCAAACTAAGTCCATTTTTTCTGCTAAATATCGCCTATATAATGCGTAGAAAATATAAACAAATATTATTGGACTAAATACTGCAGCATAGGCGCCAATAGCATCTAAAAAATGTCCGCTTGGTTTTCCATGAACTTCAAATCCATATATATATGTAGTCAAAGTAAACAACAAAAGTGCATATAAAAAACTATATATATCTTTTTTAAATATAGAATAAGCCATTAAAGCTAAAAAAAGATAGACAAAGCCAGGCTCTATAAAGGCATAAAGTGCCAATAAAAAGTAGTAAATTTTTTTAGAATAATTTTCATATATATAGATAAAAAAAAGTATTCCAAAAATTAGTAAACCCGCACTATTGATAATCAAAGAAGCACTAATAACGCCAGGAAGTAAAACAAACAACACAATAAGCCATAATCTATTTTTTCGTGATTCTATATATTTTTTAGAAATTTCATTTAAAAGTAATATGCTTAATAAATGGAGTACAATCATCGGTAAACGCAGTGCAAAGTCATTTTGTCCAAAAAAATACAATGAAATATTTGTAAGTAGTTGCAGAAATGAAAAATTCCCATATAAAAGCTCTGCTTCACGATAGGAAATAGATATTTCGCTTGTTAGAAGAAAAAGTATTATGGCATCAATCAGGAGGATACTGAAAAATACAAGCCTATGAATCATAGTTTTAAAAAGTTTCCTATCATTTCATGTCCATATTCACTCATTATAGATTCTGGATGAAATTGTATGCCATATATGTCTCTATCTTTTATTTTAAGGGCCATAATCTCATCATCGTCCATGCTGTACGCTTTTGGTTCAATTATATCAGGAAGCGTTTGTTTATCAACAATTAATGAATGATATCTTGTGCCCACAAACTCTTGCGGTAAATCTTTAAAAATTACACAATTATCAACTTGCTTCATTCTTGATGTTTTACCATGCATCATATTTTTAGCGCGGATTACATCTGCACCAAAAACCTGAGCAATACTCTGGTGTCCTAAACAAATTCCTAAAATTGGTAGTTTATCTTTAAAATATTCTATAACTTCTAAAGTAATTCCTGCTTCATCAGGGGAAGCTGGTCCAGGAGATATAATAATTTTTTCTGGATTTAATTTTTCAATCTCTTCAACACTCATTTCATCATTTCTGATAATATTTAAATCAGCCCCAAGTTCTCTACAGTATTGAACAATATTATAAGTAAAACTATCATAGTTATCTATCATTAATATCAAAGTAAATCCTAAATTTATATCTGAGGCATTGTAGCAATTTTGCTCTTTTGTTTTACTTACTTACTTTTTAAATCGTAACCACTGCCAAGTAAAACCGATATCCATCTTGTTTGCTCATTCTTATCTAATATAATTTTTACCATAATTGTGAGAGGTATAGACAACAGCATACCCACAATTCCAAGGAGCCATCCCCAAAACAGTAATGATAAAAATACTACGAGCGTTGAAAGACCCAAACCTTTTCCCATGAGTTTTGGCTCAACAACCGAGCCAATCACAAGATTGATTACTATGTAAAAAAGAGCCACCATTAATGCACTCAATGGACCTAACTGCACTAAACTTAACAAAACGGGAGGAACAGATGCTAAGATTGAGCCTATGTTTGGAATAAAATTAAATAAAAATGCAACTACAGCCCAAAGAAAAGCGTAATCCGTTCCAATAATCACAAGAGCTACCCACACAATAAAGCCTGTAAACATTGAAATAATAGCTTTGAGAACCATGTATTCTTTTATTTGTGAAGAAATTTTTTCAATGCGCGAAACAGTATCACTCTCTTTGCCAGCAAACGCAATCTTTGCTTGAAAATTTTTAGATTCTAAAAGCATAAATATAATAGTGAGCAGTACAACAAAACTATTTGTAAACATTGCGCCAATGCTTTGCATTATATTACTAACAAAAGACATTATTTGTTTTGAATTTACCAAGTTTGAGAGTTCTTCTACTGATATCTCTATACCTACTTTTGATGCAAAAACTGCTAAAGAGCGATAATAAACACTCATTTGTTCTGAATAAAAATTTATGTCAGCATTAAAATCATGCAGAGATGAGCCAACAAGCCTTGCAACTAAAAGAATCAAAACAATAAAAATTCCAATAACAAAAACTAAGGAGATACTCTCAGGCACTCCTTTTTTGTTAAAAAAATTATATGTTGGCAGTAAAATAATCGCTAAAAAGAGAGATAAAAGAAAAGGCACTAAAATATCTGAAGCACTTTTAACACCCGCTAAGACTATAATAATGCTTGCCATAACAATAAAATAATAACCTATTTTTTTTTCTTTCATTGCATACTCCTTAGTTTTGAATCTCTTTTTTATTTGTTAAGTGCTGGAGATAATTCGATATGTTTATTAAAGAAAATGTAACCAAAAATATCATCAAGCCAGGAAAGAAACTTACCCACCAAGCAATCTCTACAACATCTTTACCACCACTAAGTATAGTTCCCCAACTCATCTGCGGGGCAACTATACCTAGGCCTAAAAAACTCAGTCCAGATTCTGCTAAAATAGCTCCACCTACACCAAAAGTAAAACTCACAAAATAGATAGGCGCAAGAAGAGGAGAATAGTATTTAAAAAGAATTTTTGCCTTATTCACATGCGCAATATTAAGTATTTTGATATAAGGCTGCGAAGTGATTTTAAAACTCTCAGAGCGAATTAATCGAGCACTTGTCATCCAGCCAGTAATAGAGATAATGACTATTAAAACCCAGGCAGATGCGTTTACATAACTTACAAGTGCTAAGAGTAAAAAGAAAGTTGGAAAAGTTAAAAAAAGATCTACCATTATGATGAAACCTTTATCTAGAGCGCCTCTAAAATAACCTGCCATTGAACCTAAAATAAGCCCTACAAAAGAGGCAATAAACGCACTTCCAATACCTATGATGAGTGAGACTTTTCCACCCTCTATAAGACGAGCTAAAACATCTCGTCCCAAACGATCTGTTCCAAGCAAGTGCTCTAATGAAGGTGCGACAAGAATTGAACTACTATCTAATAAATACGCATCACTCACGTAAAAAAAAGAACCAAAAAAAGAAAAAAGAAATACTAACGCTAATATAAATATACTCATTTTTGGCATTAAGGCAACCTTTTTAATTTACTCAACGTCTAAATAGGAGAGTGTTGTATTTCCAAACTTTTTCGATTTTTTTAAACTATATTCACCTATATGCTCCGGTATTTCTAATCCTGTCATATGCTCTATTATGATTAGTTTTACACACTCTTTATCAAGCGAGGCTATAAGATTTATCATCTTAGCATAGATATCTTCCATTCCTTCGCGTATACAAAAAGGGGGATCTATATAAAAATATGCCTCTTCATTTTTTTGTTTCAAACTCTTAACTACTGCGTTTATGTTTAAAAAGCTGTCTCCGCTAAAAACTTCGCATGCACTTGGATCAGTCAAAGAAATATTCTCTTTTAACACCCTAAGAGCATCTCGATCTTTTTCCATAAATAATATTTTTTTTGCGCCACGACTCAGTGCCTCAAGTCCTATAGAACCACTTCCTGAGAAAACCTCAACAAAAGTAGCATTAACAATATCAAATTGCAAAGTATTAAAAAAAGATTCTAAAACTATGGACTTCGAACTTCTTGTTGTTGTTTTTGAAGGCAGCGTTAAAATCTTGCCTTTAAATTTTCCAGAGATTATTTTTTTTGTGAGTCTACTCGTTTTCATTGAAGACTTTTGCGACGATTGAGACCCTGATGCAACTTTCATTTTTATCCTTTAAGGTGGTAATCTATACTATATTTTAAATCTTCATCTAAATCAGATATATTCTCAAGCATCCACTTTAAATATCCTCTATCCTTCATGAAGACTTCTTCTATATATTTGCCTTTGTATTTTCCAAAGTTAAACTTCTCTAACAAAACATTTTTAAGACTCAACTCTTTCATTTTTTCTAGACTTGAGAGTTCTAAAAGATAAGAAAAAAGCAACTTAACAACAAGGGCATCACTCAGCGCATCATGCGCAATCAAAACACCTTTAATACCACATTTCTCACACTCTCTTTCTTCCTCTTTATAGAGTTGCAACTCATATCTCAAAACCTGTAAAGAGAAGAATTCACACTCCGGAATAAGATGCTTAGTTACTCTGAGAGTATCTATAATATCCCCTCTCCAAAATAAACCAGCAGATGAGAGTTTTTCTAAATTAAATTTTATATTGTGTGCTATGAGTGTATTTTCTTCACTATTATTTTGTTTTAAAAACTCATATATCTCACTCTCTTGAAAAGTAGGTTTATCTTTAATCATTTCTTTTGTTATATGATGTATGCTCGAAGCATTCGTAGTTATTTTCTTGCCCTCATTTATGAACTCATACTTATAAATAATCTCTTTTTTTTCTATAGCAATAATGGCAACTGAACATATCTTATCTTCACTCTCAAGTCCAGTAGTTTCTAAATCTATAAACAGTAACACTTCACAAACTCCATTTTTTATTTATCTGTTTTAAATGGTTCTAACATACTATAATAATGCTCTAACGTCATAAAACTTTTTTCAAATCTATAACGAATTATAAATTCTACTACCTTATTTTTTAACTCATTCTCTACTAGCTCAACTCTTCCAAAATAAGCTAATGAAGTATTTTTACTTTTTACAAGAGCTTCTTTATCATAACTAATTGCCAAAACTTGTAAATATTTTCCCTTCTTTATCTCACCTAAACTCTCTTCTAAAAGAGAAGCTCCCGAAAGATTTATTGCCTTAAAATCAAAAAGCTCGTTAAAATTTTCTACTTTATTTGAAATCTCAAGCTCGTCAAACAGACTCTCTAATACTTTAAGATTCTCTTTTCTAGCTACTTCATAACTAGATATTCTACTTGTTAAACTTTTTAATCTATCTAGTGCTGAACTCATCTACTGCTTCCTGGTTTACAAAAATATATTTTATATAAAATTATATCAAAAATAAATGTAACATACAATTATTTACGCTCTCATGCAATTCGTGAGTATATTAAGATATAATTACAATACTTAAAATAAAATTTTACTAAAGAGACTTATGGACTACTTAAAAACTCAAGGCGTTGACTCACTCAGCGGTACAATAAAAATTTCTGGTGCAAAGAACGCATCTTTACCTCTTATAACTATGACAATTCTAGCAAAAAACAGTGTAAACATTAAAAATTTGCCTCATGTTGCAGATATTAATACTCTTTTAAAACTTCTTTCAAATCTTGGTGCTAAGTGCGAATTTTTAGAGGATAGAGTGACTGTTGATACATCAACACTTTATGAAACAAAAGCAACGTATGATATTGTAAAGACGATGAGAGCTTCCATCTTAGTTCTAGGTCCAATTTTGGCTAGATTTGGTCACTGTGAAGTGTCTCTTCCTGGTGGCTGCGCAATAGGACAACGCCCAATTGATTTACACTTAAAAGCTCTAGAGCAGATGGGTGCCGTTATAGAAATAAAAGCGGGTTACATTGAAGCCAGAACTCCAAATGGACTCAAAGGTTGCGATATAATCTTTGATAAAATTACAGTAACAGGAACAGCAAACATCATCATGGCTGCTGCGCTTGCAAAGGGAAACACAACAATAACAAACGCAGCGAGAGAGCCTGAAGTTGTACAGTTATGTGAAGTTTTAAATGCTAATGGAGTGACTATAGATGGCATAGGAACAGCTATCTTAACTATTCATGGAACAGATGGAAAACTCATAGATATAAACGAATTTTCTGTTATACCAGATCGCATAGAGGCAGGAACCTATTTGTGTGCTGGAGCAATTACAAAATCAAAAATCACACTTACCAATGTAGAACCTAAGCATTTAAGTGCAGTTTTGGCAAAACTTGAGGAGATGGGTAGCTCTTTTACTATTACAAAAGACACTATTACTATTCACCCCGCACAAGAAATAAAACCCGTAAGAATTATTACGCAAGAGTATCCTGCTTTTCCAACTGATATGCAGGCACAATTTTTAGCACTTGCAACACAAGCCAATGGCGTTTCTATCATAGAAGAAAAACTTTTTGAAAATCGTTTTATGCACGTAAGTGAACTCCAACGTATGGGAGCAGATATAACGCTCAATGGTCATACAGCTACCGTGCGTGGTAAAACGCAACTAAGTGGCACTGATGTAATGGCAACAGATTTAAGAGCTTCTAGCGCTCTAGTTTTAGCAGCTTTAGTAGCAAATAATGAGACAAATATTCATAGAATTTATCATCTTGATCGTGGCTATGATTCTTTAGAAAAAAAACTAGAAGGTGTTGGAGCGAAGATACAAAGGCTCAAGGAGTAGCTCCTTAGTCTTCGAAGATTATCATTTCATAAATAGATTTTTTTGTGACTAATGCTTTGTCTGGTGAAACAGAATGAGTGCTTTTAGCCTTAGCAACCTCATGCCTTAGTCCCGCAATATCACTTTCCATATCCTCAACATTCTCTTTTAAACGCAGTATTATATCAACACCTGCCAAGTTGACACCCAGCTCACGAGTGAGCCTGAGTATGAGCTTGATTCTATCTATATCTCTTTGTGAATAGAGCCTTATGCGTCCACCTGAGCGAGAAGGACAGATAAGATTTTCTCTCTCATACTGACGTAAGGTCTGTGGATGAATATCTAAAATTTTAGAAACTATACTTATGAGATATACTGGCTCATCATATTGGTGAATCATGGTTTATTCCTTTGGAAGTTTTTCTTTCATCATTTTCACTAAATTTTCATCTAACAAATCTACATTTGGTAAAACAATATTTGCTTTTAAATAAAGGTTTCCGCGAAGTTTAGTTTTTCTGTTCATAGCACCCATCTCTTTTACACGAAAGCGTTGTCCATTTTTTGTATTTTGAGGTACTTTTAATTTTATCTCTTTTTCTAGTGTTTGAATAGCTATTTTTTCACCAAAGAGTGCTGCAACTAAAGGAATATCAAAACTTTTAACAAGATCATCCTCTTCACGTTCATACTCAGGATTTGATGCAACTATTATTTTTAAGAAAAGGTCACCCGCACGGCCATTTTGAGTATGCCCTTTTCCTTTAACACGCATTTTCTCTCCACTCTTAACACCAGCAGGTATTTTTATATCAAATCTATCTCCATTTACTGCAACTGAGTGAGAACCACCTAAAATAGAAACACTAAATGGAATTGTTACATTTGTTTCCATATCCAGATTTGCTTCTTGTTGGAAGCCGCCGCCACCAAATGGATTAGCGCCTCCTCCAAAGCTACTTCCACCAAAAGGATTTCCGCCACCGCCAAAACCTCCTCCACCTGAAAACATCTGTCTTAAAATTTCATCTAAATCACCTTGCCCTCCACTATTGTGTGAACGTGAAAAATCATGAAAGTTTTGTCCGCCAAACATATCGTCACCGTGCATATCATACTGTTGTTTTTTCTTTTTATCACTCAGTATCTCATACGCTGCGTTTATCTCTTTGAACTTCTCTTCTGCACCAGGATCTTTATTTACATCAGGATGATATTGACGTGCTAGTTTTCTATACGCTTTTTTTATCTCTGATTCATTAGCACCTTCGCTTACTTCTAATGTTTTATATAATGATTTTGCCATTTTGTGTCCTAAAACTTATAAATTGATAACATTGTATTAACTTAGTAGAATTATATCACAAGAGTTGAGTGGATGTCAATCAAGTTCAATAGAAAAAGAGTGATATTATCCTAAGAGGTGAAATGAAAGAGTACTTAAGAGAACTATTGTATCTCATAATAAAAGCAACGCAGTATCTGCGTCGCTATTTTAATTTTAGTGTAAAAAGTGGCGAACTTCTGAAAAGTAAAGACTCATGCCAAGCTCATTAGCAGCTTGGATAATTTCTTCATCCCTGATACTACCTCCAGGCTCAATAATATTCTTTACACCCGCGGCGGCGGCTGCATCAATAGAATCACGAAATGGAAAAAATGCCTCAGATGCAAGTGCAGCACCAGTTACATCAAGACCCATATCTTTTGCTTTTTTTAGTGCACATTGAGATGCGTCAACACGTGATGTCATACCCATACCAACAGCAACCATTGCCGAATTTTTAACATATACAACACAGTTAGATTTTGTAAGAGAAGCTACTTTATATGCTATCTCCATATCTTTCATATCTTGTGCTGAGGCTGCTACTTCAGAAACAAGTTTTGCATTTTTAACTTCATCTGCGCCAACATTATCAGCATCTTGAAAAACAAATCCACCATCAATATGTTTAAAATCTTTTTTATCATTTGCAAGCACTAAATTATCTGCTCCCATTTCAAAAAGTTTGATACGTTTTTTCGTAGAAAAAACTTCTTGAGCCTCAGGAGTAATACGACCAGCGATAATTACTTCTAAGAAAATCTCATTCATCTTCTGTGCCAGTTCTTTATCAACCGTTCCATTAACAGCTACAACACCGCCAAACGCAGATACAGGGTCACATTTAAGTGCTTCAACATAGGCTTCTAAAAGTGTATCTTTAATAGCAAAACCACAAGGATTTCCATGTTTAGAGATACATACTGCATTTTCATCTCCAAAGCCTGCAGCAATTTTAACAGCACCGTTAAGATCATTTAAGTTGTTAAAACTTGCTTCGCCTTTGAGTGTTTTAAAGTTGTTTGAGAAGTGTTTATCAAACTCATAAAGTGCACCTTTTTGGTGTGGATTTTCTCCATAACGTGTATCCATAACTTTATTTCCAACAACAAACTGCTTTTCACCGAAACCTCCGTTAAAACGCTCATTCATGTAGTTTGCAATCATAGAATCATATGCTGCAGTATGCTCATACGCTTTTATCATATATCCACGACGGAAATCTTTAGTGTTTTTTTCATTTTCGATGGCATCGATAACTTCACTATAATCTTCTACATTTGTAACAATAATCACAGAGTCAAAGTTTTTTGCAGCAGAGCGAACCATTGCTGGCCCCCCAATATCAATATTTTCAATAATTGCATCAAAATCATCAGTTTTCTCAATAGTCTCTTTAAAAGGATAAAGATTCACACAAACTAAATCAATAGACTCAACACCCAATTCTTTTGCCTGATCAAGGTGAGATTGCTTATCACGACGGTGTAAAATACCACCATGAACATAAGGGTTGAGAGTTTTTACACGCCCTTCAAAGCACTCAGGGAACTTTGTTACCTCGTCAATCTCTATCGCTTCTATTCCCATTTCTACCAATTTTTTATAAGTTCCGCCAGTTGAGATAATCTCATAACCATTTTTTACTAAAGAAGTACAAAACTCTACAACACCTGACTTATCACTAACACTTACTAATGCTCTTTTTGCCAAAACATTTCCTCTTGAAAATAAATTAATAAATTTTATCTAAATTGAGTTTAGATGATGGTAAACTATCTAAACTAAATTTTGGAAATTTTATGTCTAAAAATATTGCAATACTCTGTTCTGGGGGTGATGTCTCTGGAATGAATCCTGCTTTAAAACATTTTGTTGAGTATACACTACAAAAAGGTTTAACACCTTACTTTATATATGATGGCTATGAAGGTCTTATTGACAACAAGATTAAAAAAGCTAGCTATTGTGATGTTGCTGGAATTATCACTCGTGGAGGCACCATTATAGGGAGCGCGAGAAGTCAAAGATTTATGCAAAAAAAATATAGAGATATTGCTAAGCGAAATCTTGCAAAACATACTATTGATATGCTCGTTGTTTTAGGTGGTGATGGATCTTTTCGGGCTATGGATGTTTTTTACAAAGAGCATAAAGTAAAATTTTGTGGTATTCCATCTACAATAGATAATGACATTAATGCAACCGAATACTCTTTGGGTGTCGATAGCGCTTTAAATATTATAAAAACTTCTATAGATGCTATTCGAGACACAGCTTCATCTTTTAAACGTGCATTTGTCATAGAGACTATGGGTAGAAACTGTGGCTATTTAGCTCTGGTTTCGCATCTGACTTCTGGCTCTGAACTCTGTCTTATTCCCGAAATAAAATATGACCTACAAGATTACGAAGAGAGATTCAAAAAAGAGATAAATAATGGTCGTCGCTATTTTATAGCTATTGTTTCAGAGGGGATTTCACAAGATGTCAATGGAGTTGCCAATTGGTTTGAAGAAAAAATTGGCATTGAATCAAGAGTGAGTGTTTTAGGGCATATTCAAAGAGGAGGCACTCCTTCTAGCTACGATAGACTTATGGCTTATAAATTTATAAGCTATGCTATTAACGGTTTAAAAGAGGGGAGAGAGAAAAGTGTAATATGCTACACAAAAAATGGATTTGCATTTAAAGGGATCGAAGAAGTGACAAGTAAAACAAAAGAGTTAGACCCAGAACTACTCTCTTGTTTGAGTAGTCTCTAGATAGAGAGGATTTAGAGGTCTCTTTCTATAACTCTCTTAAAAGTATTAAAATAGTTATCTTGTAACTCTTGCATACCCATGCTAACATCATTAATTCTGATTTCATTTCCACCAACAGTTCCAATTTTTTCAACTGCCATAGACTCATCTAGCATTGCTTCAAACGCAGCACAGTTTTGCGGTTTTACTTCGATAATCGCACGACTCATTGACTCAGAAAAAATATCTCGCTCGTCTGAAACACTCATCTCAACATCACAACCTAAACCTGAAGTTGCAACCATTTTAGCTAAAGCGATAGCAACTCCACCAGAACTTGCATCTTTTGCACACTCTAGTAAATGTTTTTTATTCGCTTCAATAACCAACTCCCAAAGAGCAAGTTCATTTTTGTAGTTAATCTCTGGTATTTTTCCAGCAACAGTGCCACAAATCTCTTTCATATAAAGAGAGCCGCCAAACTCTGATTTTGACTCACCCACTAAGTAGAGTGCGTTTCCTGCGTTTTGAAATGAAGACATCAAAACATTGTTTTGATCATCATTGACACCAACAGTTGCAATAGACGGTGTTGGAAAAACTGAAACACCATTTGTTTCATTGTAAAGAGAAACATTACCACCGATAACTGGCGTAGTAAGCTCTGCACATGCTTCTTTAATTCCTAAACAGCCTTCTCCAAACTGCCACATAACTTCAGGATTTTCAGGATTACCGTAGTTGAGACAATCTGTAATTGCTAAAGGACGCGCACCACTCATAGCAACATTACGACCAGATTCAATAACAGCAGCAGCAGCACCAGCTTTAGGGTCAATGTAGCAGTAACGAACATTACAATCAGCAGACATAGCCAATGCTTTTGCGTTTTCTTTTACACGAATAACAGAAGCGTCAAGCATACCGCCTTTTTTAATAGTGTTAGTTTGTACCATCGAGTCATACTGAGTATAAATCCAAGACTTATCTACAACTTCCATAGACTTTGTAAGTGTATGAAACGCAGCTTGATTTGAAACTTTATCAAAGTCATTTATAGTTACATTTGCTATTGTATCTAAGTAAGCAGGACGTTTCATAGGACGATTAAGCTCAGGTGCTTCTTCAGAAACTGGATCAACAGGAACCTCAGCACATTTTTCACCATGCCAGAAAAGTTCCATATTACCAGTATCAGTTACTTCACCAACAACAGCAGCATCTAAATCCCATTTTTCAAAAATATCAATAATAGCTTGCTCTGAACCTTTTTTAGCACATAAAAGCATACGTTCTTGGCTTTCTGAGAGCATAAAATCATAAGGAGTCATATTCTCTTCACGAGCAGGAACTTTATCAAGGTGCATAATCATACCAGAACCTGAACGCCCAGCCATCTCAAAAGATGAAGATGTAAGACCAGCAGCACCCATATCTTGAATACCAACAACATAGTCAGTTTTGAAAAGTTCCATACATGCTTCAAGTAAAAGTTTTTCAGTAAATGGATCACCAACTTGAACAGTAGGACGCAGTGATTTTGATTCTTCAGTAAACGAGTCTGACGACATTACAGCGCCACCAAGACCATCTCTACCTGTTTTTGCACCAACATACATGACTGGGTTTCCAGTACCTTCAGCAAGACCTAAAAAAATCTCATCTGATTTTGCAATACCAAGGTTAAAAGCATTTACAAGAATGTTACCATTGTAACACTCATCAAAACTTACTTCACCACCAATAGTTGGTACACCCATACAGTTACCATAACCGCCGATTCCCTCAGTTACACCACGAACAAGGTAGCGTTGGTGTGCAGAAGTTTTGTCATCATTTAAGATATTACCAAAACGCAGTGCATTAAGAGATGCAACTGGACGCGCACCCATAGTAAATACATCACGCATAATTCCACCAACACCTGTTGCAGCACCTTGATACGGCTCTATAAAACTTGGGTGATTGTGTGACTCCATTTTAAATACAGCAGCATAACCATCACCTATATCAATAACACCTGCGTTTTCACCTGGACCTTGAATAACCCATGGTGCTTTGGTAGGGAAACCTTTTAAGTGTACTTTAGAAGATTTATAAGAACAGTGCTCACTCCACATTGCAGAAAAGATACCTAACTCTACTAAGTTTGGTTCACGTTTTAAAATTTCTTTAATATGTGCATAATCTTCTTGTGAAAGTTTATGGTTTGCTAGTTGTGTATCGATATCTGGTAATTGTTGGCTCACTGGGAATCCTAAAAATTTAATTTTTGGTTTTTAAAAAGAGATTATATCTAAAGGATGGTAAAAGTAGTTTTAATGAAAATATTTTTACTAAAATACTTTTCTATGCAAGAGCATAAAAAAGTACATTTTGTTTGATTAATCAGCAGAACGAACACAGCGAACTTGACTTTTAGTTGTTTTATCTTGAAGATCATTACAACCACAATAAAAGTAAGTATACCATGCATTATCAGAATTATCTTCTTGTGTTGTTGAAGACCAAAAAATAGCTGATGATTTGTTTTTAAACTCTGAACTCATTGCAGGTCCATAACTATTTTTATCCGTCACACTATCAAGTTCATTGATATTTGGTAGTCTCCAGTCAGTATAACCAGCTAAGCTAAGACCTTTACATTGATCTATCGCTTCATCCCATGTTTTAGTATTATTCGTATTAACTGTATTAGCTGTATCTTCCCACATCATGCTTGTAGAAGTATCCAAGACAACTTCATTTACATTATCTCTCGTATACGAAGAAATACTTGTAGGCTCGTTAGAGGAAACACATCGTGCATAATGACTTGTGTTTTTATCAGGATCGTTAGTATTTGAATTCTTAAAATTAACTGTCCATATATCATCATCACTAGCAAGATACTCACTTCCCGTCCAATATTCAGCATTTTTTGTATTAGTAAATATAATAGTATCAATAGAAGGGAAACTAGTTGTTTTATCTGACAAGCTTATGAGCTCATCAATTGTTGGCAACCTCCAAGTATCTAAGCCACCTAAATCTAAATCTTCACAATATGTTTTCGCTTCATTCCAAGTTTTCTTATCAGCATCGTCTTCTTGCTGCCATATAAGACCCGTAGCATCGTCTGTAACAGTTCCATTTACTTCAGTATAAGTTCTTGAACCATCCATAACTACTACTGTTTTTGAAGCGCCAATTGTTACTGCTGTTGTATCTATTAAAAACAACTCTTTCCAACGATTTTTTAAGGCAAAAGATATTTGTGTTTCACCTGCTATAAACTTTGTTGAATTTACATCAAATGTAATTTTTAATCTATGAAAAAAACTATCCTCATAGGCAACAACTGCAGAATCGCCTAAAGCACCCGCTCCATCAATAACAAAGTTCTCACTTAGTTCCTCCTTACTTGCACTTATGTCAATAGATCTATTAAAATAAATCGACAAGCTGTCATCTTCCACTGTGTCTGTATTGTTATCATCATACACAGCTGCTTTGATGAAAAGCTCTTCAAGCGGATTAACAGCACCCTCACTACTACTACTGCCGCAACCACTTACCATAAATGTCATCGATGCAATCGCAATCGATATACAAAAAACATTTTTCAAAGTCACCATAACTAATCCTTTTAAATAAAATTTAACACATTATAATCATAGCAAGCTTAGTTATAACTAAAAATGCTATTTTTTGTTATATAAAATTAATTAGATTGTTGAGATAGTGAATTTAATGGAAAGAGAACTCTTTTTTTGTGCGTATGTTTTTCTTTAAAGAAAAAATGTTTCTATACTCTATTTCTACTATTTCATACTCTTTTACTATTTTGGGAAGTTTAATTTTGACTGCATCATCTACTGATTTGCCTATGAAAGCTTTTGCTAGTGGTGAGTGTATAGATATTAAGCCGTTTTCTGGTTCACTCTCTAAAACACCGCATATAGTATAACTCTCTTCTTCCTTGGTATCAAGATTCACAACTTTTACACTACTTCCAAAACTCACTTTTTGATGATTATGTGAAGACGGATCTATAATAGCTGCATTTTGAATCATTTCATTAAGATAGAAGAGTCTTTTATCTATGAAACGCAGTTTCTCTTTTGCGGCATGATAATCTGCGTTTTCACTTCTGTCACCCTGAGCAGCTGCAACAAGTTTTTCTGAGACTACTTTTGGTTTTTCAACTTCAAGTAAAAATTTAAACTCTTGGACTAAGAGGTCATACCCCTCAATACTCATTGGTTCTTTACTCATTAAACCCTAAAATATAGTAAGTCTCTTTTTTATCAAGTTTGTTGACTTTAACTTTAAATTTTTCACTAAAACGTTTCACTTTTTCATGTGCTTCTTCACAAAGTTCAGGACTTCTCGCTTCTATCTTGATCTTAAAATACTCTTCAGAATTTGAAAGTGCTACAAAAGAACCATCAACTTTTAAATGATCATGTAAGTCCATAATATGTTTTCTTATTTTTTCATATCCAAGTGTATTTTCTTCGACTTTTTCTAACTGATTTAACAGAGCCTCATTTGGTACATATCCTAACTGTGTAAGCATTGCATCTCTTTGCATTTTTAGTTTTCCTTTTTATTTTAATTAAATGAATAGTTGTAAAAAATAATAACACTTTTTTGTAAATATTCAGTATTAATTTATCTCTTATGACTATAATTGTCCTATAAAGTCAAACTTAGGAAAAAAGTGATTCTCATGGCAAAAAATATACTAAAAAAGATTAAACAACTTCCAGTTCTTCTAGAATTTGTAATGCAGATAAAAACGATTTTTATGGGCAGAAGAGTCATTTGAAATCTCTTCTTATAAGACTTACTCACGGCTTGAGTGAACAAGATATAAGCCCAGAAGAACTTCTTCTTGTAAATGCATGGCTCACAAAAAAATACCTTACAAAAAAAGACACTATCTACAAATTTAACTCTAAATACCGTGCAGGGACATTAGGTATTGTTCAAAAAGCAAGTGCTTATCTCAATGTTATTGGTGAAAATGTTCGTGACCTATTTATTGGAGAAGGTGATTTAGGAGAAGCCAAAGAGGGTGACTTAATAATTGCTCAGAGACTTTTGGGTAAACGCGGGACTCCTAGTGCAAAAATAGCTGAAGTTGTCGGTCGTGAGCAGAGTTACAGTATCGCTTACATCATCCAAAAAGATACTCACAAGTCTTTAGTTGACTTAAAAACAGACTATCCGATAGGTGCTGAATTAACTCCAGAAGAACTCATCTCTTATGAAGTTGGTGATGTATTTAAAATAGACAATCAACAAAACACAGTACTAGAGAAACTTGGAAATATAAAAGATCCAAAAGTTGATGAACTTATTGTTCTTGCGCAGTTTAACAAACATGATGAGTTTGAACCAGAAGTCTTAGAAATAGCTCAATCTTTTAAACCTGTAGACGCAAAAGAATACCCTAAACGCAGAGATTTAAGAGATTTGGCGTTTTGTACTATAGACCCTGTAACAGCAAAAGATTATGATGATGCAATATACTGGGATAGTGAGCACGCAACTCTCTATGTGGCAATAGCTGATGTGAGTGAATATGTAAAACCTTTTGGGGCCTTAGACAATGAAGCAATATATAGAAGTTTTTCTATTTATCTTCCTCATCGCTCTATCCCGATGCTACCTCGTCAACTTAGTGAAACGCTATGTTCTTTACAACCACATGTTGACAGACTCGCTTATGTATTTGAGATGAAACTCAATCTTAATTCTTTAGAAGTAGTGAGTTCTAGCGTTTATGAGGCTATTATTCATTCTCAAAGAAGATTTAATTACGAAGAGATAGATGCGTTTTTTGAAGGAAAACTCAAAGCTACAAACGCAGAAGAAAAAAATATCTTTGCTGATTTGACAAAACTAAGAGTTGTTACAGACGCATTAAAAGAAAAGCGTTTACATGTAGGTTACGATTTTCGCTCAACTGAAATAGAGATGGAGATAGATGAAGAGTCTAATCTAGTAAGAACTACTGAGGCGGAAGAAACACCATCTCACGCGCTTATAGAAGATTGTATGCTTTTAGCAAATAAAGAAGCTGCTGCTCAGTTTGAGAGAGGTATATTTAGAATTCATGAACCACCAAGTCAAGCTAAACTTCAAACACTTTACCAAGAGTTAGCAGGTATTGGAATGTCTATAGAGATCAAAGGCACGACAAAAGAAACTATTACAAATATCCAAAAACAAGCTAAAGAGATGGACTTAGAAGCAGAAGTCGACACGCTAATTATCCAGTCTCAAATGCAAGCTAGATATGCTCCACTAAACGCAGGTCACTTTGGTTTAGGTTTTGAAGCTTACACTCACTTTACTTCACCTATTCGCAGGTATTCTGACCTTATTGTTCACCGTCTTTTAAAAGCTATTAGCAGAGGTGATACGCAAGAAGGTTCTTATGTATTAAGAAACATAGAATCCCTCAGTATGGCTATCAGCGAAAAAGAGAGAGAGGCCAGTAAAATTGAAACAGAATTTATGGCAAGAAAATATGCGAGATGGGCAGAACTAAATCTTGGACATGAGTTTAAAGCAAGAATAACTTCAACAGATACGGAGATAAAAGCTGAACTTCATGATGAGATTGTAGGCGCTAGATTAAATATAACATCGACAGGAGATATAACGCTTTTTCAAGATGTAGTTATTAGAATTGACAAAGTTGACATCCCTAGAGCTAAAATATATGCTGTTGTCGTAGGCAATATTGATGTATAAAAGTGAGTTAGACAAGCATATACAAAACAAGTCCGTATCAAACAGCTTCGTTTTTTTCGGAGAAAGTAGTTTTCTCATAGATATGTATACAAAAATGTTAACAACTATTGATGATGCAAACCTATTGAACTACTATTATGATGAGTATGATTTCAACTCAGCTAAAGCTCATCTTTCACAGGGTTCACTCTTTGGTGATAGAAATATTTTAGTAATAAAGAGTGAGAAAAAAGTTCCTAAAAAAGAGCTGGATATTCTCTTAGGCTACTGCGAAAAAAATCCTGATAATGTCTTTGTGTATGGATATTATGGAAGTGACCATAAAACATATAATAATAAAAAAACTTTTGCAAATAGTTCCACAATGAGTGTAAGGTTTTTTCATCCTAAAGATTATGAAGCTCAAAATATCATTGCGCAAGTTGCACGTGAAAAAAAAGTAAATATTGATAAATACACTATTTCGCATCTTCTAAGTATTCATAATGGCGATGTTGCACTTGCCTCAAATGAGATTGAAAAATTTAGAGTCTATGACAGAGAAATAACAACAAAAGATGTGACAAACCTTGTTTATGGGCTCTCCGAAGTAAATATAGATGATTTTATAAAAAAAGTACTCTCTAAAAAAGAGTTTACTGAAGATTTAAAAAATATATTAGAACATGGTGAAGATGAAATTAGAGTAATTACAGCGATAACATCATACCTAACGCAACTCTATATGTTTAACATCTATATCAGAGTAAATGGAGCTCCAAACGCACTAGAAATTTTAGGCTACCCTGCTCCAAAATTTGTAGTTGATGAAAAAGCAGCTCTCTCCATAAAGTTTAAACCAAGTACATACTCAAAACTACATGAACTATTACTGAGAAGTGAACTTAAAATGAAAAGCTCACATATTGATAAACATGCCATCTTGCTTGCAACACTCATAAGAGTTCAAAAGCTTTTATAAAAATCAGACAATATATATATTTGATAAACTAAAAGAGTGATGTAGTTACAAGGGCTGATTGAGGAAGCGTACTATTGTAGGTGACGAATGAAGCAACGCAGTAAATGCGTCGCTATTTTAGTTTTTAGAAGTATCTACGATTTTGTTGCTACCAATCCATGGCATCATTTCACGAAGTTTATTACCAGTAACAGTAATTAATTTAGTCTTATCATTGTTACGCTCAGCATTCATACGAGGATAACCTGCTTGACCTTCAAGGATGAAGTCTTTAGCAAATCTACCATCTTGAATCTCAGTAAGGATATCACGCATTGCTTGTTTTGACTCAGCATTAATAACACGTTTACCAGAAACATAATCACCATACTCAGCAGTGTTAGAGATAGAGTATCTCATATCAGCAATACCACCCTCAAACATTAAGTCAACGATTAGTTTAAGTTCATGCAAACACTCAAAGTATGCAAGTTCTGGAGCATAACCAGCTTCAGTCAATGTTTCAAATCCAGCTTGAACTAAAGATGCAGCACCACCACAAAGAACAGCTTGCTCTCCGAAAAGGTCAGTTTCTGTTTCATCTTTAAAAGTTGTTTCGATGATAGCAGTACGTCCACCACCAATAGCAGATGCATAAGAAAGCGCTAACTCTTTCGTAGTACCTGAAGGGTTTTGACCAACAGCGATAAGATCAGGAATACCACCACCACGAACAAATTCAGAACGAACAGTGTGACCTGGTGCTTTTGGAGCGATCATAGTAACATTGATGTCTGCTCTTGGGTGAATACGGCCATAATGAATGTTAAAACCGTGACCAAACGCAATAGTAGCACCATTTTTTAAGTTAGGCTCAATTTCATTTGCATAAATCTCAGCTTGATTTTCATCTGGTAAAAGAATCATTACAAGATCAGCTGCTGCAGAAGCTTCAGCAATAGTAAGTACTTCAAAGTTTTTTGCTTGAGCTTTAGCCCATGAAGAACCACCTTTACGAAGACCAACACAAACTTCAACACCGCTATCTCTTAAGTTTTCTGCGTGTGCGTGTCCTTGAGAACCAAAACCAATCATTGCAACTTTTTTGCTTTTGATTAGGTCTAAATTTGTATCTTTGTCATAGTAAACATTTAATGCCATTATATTTCCTTAGGTAATATTAAGATCTATGTCTTAAAAAATTTGTTGCATTATACTTAATTAATGGTAAAACTTTTATTAGAGCAAACTTATAATTATTTGTAAATTTTCTGATTTAATCTCATAGTATGTATAATACGTAAAAATTTATAGGAATTCATATGAAAAAATTCAACCTTTTTAAAGAAATTATAATAGTAAAAAAGACGGACTTAATCCAAGCTGTAAATTCATCTAAAACATACGGTATAACAATCCATGGAGAGATTAAATATGCACCTTTTTCTGATGGAGAAATTTTAATTTATCAAGGTAAATACACTCCAAAGTCTACAAATATGTTATCAACTGCTCCAGCTCCATCATTTACCGAAATTCTTGGAAAGAACTATCAAGTTGTAGAAGATGATGAAAGAGTTTTAGTAAAAGCTTTTTCTAATTGGCAAGAGCTTATTGGTGTTAATATGCCAAGAGCCTCTTATGATGATACAACAGCGGATGGCGTTGCTGAATTTTCAAATAAAGAGTTAGAAAATATAGGCTGGAACGCAACTGAATTTAATATAAATTATAGAACCTTGGTTGAACTCATAGAAGAGAAGTGTGAGGGCACACTTCTTTGTATTGAACAAGAAGAGCCATACCAATTTAGTGGGCTTGGTTTTATAAATGATAATACTTTTGCCAAAGAAATTTTATTTGATTTTTGCCAAGCAAAAGCAAAAAAATTAATGGATGAAGACCCTTTATACGCAAAAGACAAGCTTAGTGATGACGAAGAAGAAGCAGCAGAGTTTTTCAAACTATTATGATCAAAGTGAGTATTGAGCATAAATATCGAGGTAATGTTGCATTGCCCCAAAACAAATATGCAAAAGATGTATTTTTCAGAGTAAAACAGGCTTACGCAAATCATGAAAAAATGAGTGTCTCTTTAGTCTTTACAAAAAATAAGCTTCGCTCTCTTCAAACATATCAAAAAGGTTCAGCAGTAGATGAGTTAGAAAATTTAGAACTTTACATGCAGTTAGGTCAAATTTTAGATTTTCAAACGCAAGATGCACAAAAATTAAAAAACTCAATACTTTTAATAAATGACACCGCTCACAGCAAGTTTAACATCTCAAAACGAGTCAAACTGGCAAATAAAAAGCAAAAATCTAAAACTGACAAGAGTTATATGTTTTGGGATATAGAAAATTTTTCTAGTATTTCCTCCATCTTCAATGACTTAATAGAACCATTTGATATAGAAGATGAAAATATATTTTTAGCAGCAAACCCTGATTCACTCTACCTTAAACGCAATGAATGGGAAGCAAATCTTTATGACTATGGAAAAACACTCAACTCATTTAACTTCATAAAATGTGACCATGGGAAAAATGTAGCAGACGATATTCTACTTGAACAATTCAAAGAACTGAAATTGAAAAATAGTGATATCTATATGATGACTTTTGACAGAGAACTCAAAGATAGATTTGTTGAAGCTACTCATGAGAGCAATAATCTTTTTATAATGGGAAAACTTTAAAAAAACTCACTTAAGCGTTCTTAGATATCTTTGTAAAATAATCATTGCGGAGATAGAATCAACTCTTCCATCGCGAATATATTTTATTTCACCTTTCATCATGTTTTGGGCTTCTAGCGAGCTTCCTGCCTCATCTTGATAGAAAATTTCACCATCGAAATTCACAAGACTCATAAAGTGCTCGATTCTGCGTTTCATCTCATCTTCAGAACTTCCACCAAGAGGAATTCCAATGACAACCGCGTTTACTTCCCACTCTTTTAAAACTTTTCTTACTTCATCTGAAGCTTGATTGCGATTTTTACGTATCACAGCAGGAAGTGGTGTCACTAAATCTTTATGAGCTGAATAGGCAAGACCTATGCGTTTAAGGCCTAAATCAATAGCAATATATTTCATAAAAATATCATCTTATTTACCTAAACAAAAAGAGCCAAACATCTTGTCTAACATCTCATCATTTTCAAAAGGTCTGGTTATTGAAGCCATCTCTTTTACAGCTTCATTAAGATGAAAAGAAAAGATTTCAAGTTCTTGGTCCTCTAAGGGAAAGAAAGCCTCTTCTATATTACTTAAGGTATTTTCTACTGCTGCTATCTGTCTTTGAGAAATGAGCATTAACTCATCAGAGGAGTTTGTACTGTCCATAATGTTTTGTAAAACTTCTATCAAAGAGTTCACATTATCTTTAGAGTTTATTGCTAAATCAAACTCTATAGTTTTATTGTCAAACTTTTGTTCTAAATCTATCTTATTTTTTACAAATTTAACATGCTTATCTTCTGTGTGTTTTTTAATAAGATCTAAAATCTGTTTATCTTCGCTATCAAACTCACGTGAGCTGTCAAAAAGTGCTATGACAATATCACTCTGTTCAATCGCTTCAATACTTCGCTCAATTCCAATGCGCTCTATCTCATCACTCGCCTCGCGTATCCCTGCTGTATCAACTATACGAATTAAATGAGTGCCAATTTTAACCTGCTCTTCTATTGTATCTCTCGTAGTTCCAGCAATCTCACTCACAATTGCTCGGTTATAGTTTAGAAGTGAATTTAAAAGAGAGCTTTTGCCAACATTTGGTTTACCGACAATAGCGACCTTAAAACCTTGCATCAAGCCTTCTCTNGATTTACTAGCAACAAGNGTTTTACTCAATGATTTTTGCAACTCTTCTAGCTGCGTTTTTATCTGCGCTACTAAATCTTGTGGTAAATCCTCTTCTGCATAATCAATACTAACTTCCGAATATGCAAGTATGTGGATAATATCATCGCGAATATTTTCTATATATTCCCTGAGAGAACCTTTCATCTGAGCAGCAAGAATTTTTGCAGCATCTACACTTTTTGCTTCTATAAGTTGTGCTATTGCTTCGGCTTCACTTAAATCGATGCGACCATTAAAAAATGCACGTTTTGAAAACTCACCTGCATTTGCTAGCCTAGCACCTGCGTTTAAAGCAGCTTTTAAAACAGTTTGCGCAACTATAAAACCGCCATGACACTGTATTTCGACAACATCTTCGGCTGTAAATGAGTGCGGTCCTTGAAAATATATAACAATAGTCTCATCTATCAAATCTTCTTTAGAATCATAAATATTTGTGAGTGTTGCGTATCTTGGAGGAAAATCATTTTTTTTTGAGAGTGTTTTGGCAATATCCAAAGCCTTATCGCCACTAAGGCGAATAATAGCTATTGAACCTATACCATTTGCTGTAGCAATGGCACAAATAGTATCTGCATTCATTTTTTAGTTACTATGATAGTCATTTACAATGATATACTTTAACCCATCACGAGTAGAGCGAATAACAACATATTTTTCTGGATATTTTTCGCGCAACTCTTTAAGAGCTATTTGAATTAAAACACCATCTAAAATTTTAGTCTGTGCACGTCCATCTTTTTCAATATTTTCACAAACATTGACAAGATAACGAGAGACTGATTCTTCTTGATTTTTTAAAAATTCTGCTATTTCTAAACGCAGTTGAATTTCGTACTTAGAATTAATCCAGTTAAATATCATATAAGAGAGCGCTTTATATCTGTAACCTTCTTTACCTATAAGTAAGGCCGCATCTTCGCCTTTAAATTCAACAAGAAGTGTTTCTGTATCATACACGCTTACATTTATTTTATCAATTTTGAAACAGGTTAAATTAAAAAGTTCATTTATTTCTTTATCAATTTTTTGTGCTAAAGCAGTGATGTTGCTAGAAGATTCTATATCATCTTTTTCATCAAATTCATCATCATAATCAGCTGTATAACTCAGTCCACTTTCTAAATCATCATCTTCATAATCATCTTGATCGCTCACAAACGATACAGGCATAATAGTATCGTTTAAAATTTGATGAACTGGTTCTTTTTTAACTTTTTGTATAACTTTTTTTTCTTCTTTATTTACTTTTTTTTTCTTACTTACTTCTTTTTGCAATCCATCTTTACCTTGAGGCTGTTTGCTTTTGTTTGCCTCAAATATCTTAGTATCAATAGTTGCAACAATAATTGCGTTCTTTTTGAAAAGACCCAAAACTCCAGGCTTTGGATGCTGCACAACTTCAATAGCCAACTCTGTTACAGAGCACTCCAGCGAAGACGCAGCATTTTGATATGCCTCTTCGAGAGTTTGAGCTTCAATCTTAATCATCACTCTTTCCATTAGATTTTTTCGAACGTTTATTCTCTAAATTCTCTTTTTCTATCTCTTTGTGTTCCATTTTTTTTGCATGATTACTAAGTGCTATTTGTGCATCTTTAGCATTTTTAAACTGCGTATTTACAATAAACTGTTGTCCTATAGAGAAAAGGTTGTTAACAAACCAGTAAAGCACTAGACCTGATGGGAAAGTTAAGAAGAAAAATGTAAATATTACAGGTAGATATTTAAATACTTTTTCTTGTATAGGATCCGTAAAGTTATTTGGTGTGAGTTTTTGTTGATAAAACATTGAAGCACCCATAAGAATAGGTAAAATATAGTACTGATCCATACGTGAAAGGTCAGTAATCCATAATGCCCAAGGAGCACCCTGGAGCTCAACTGCGTTTAAAAGCACACGATAGATAGCAAAAAATACAGGGATTTGCAATATCATTGGTAGACAACCACCTAAAGGGTTTGCTCCATGTTTTTTATACATATCCATAGTAGCCGCATTCATACGTTGCGGATCTTTTCCATGTTTCTCTTTAATCTCTTTGAGCTTAGGCGCAAGTTCTTTCATCTTTGCCATAGACATCATACCCTTGTACGTTAAAGGATAAAGTACGGCTCTAATAATGAGAGTCAATGCAATAATTGACCAACCCCAGTTGCCAAAAATGCCATGTAACCATGAAAGAAGTGCAAAAAGTGGTTTAGAAGCAAAAGTAAACCATCCATACTCAATTGCGTTTGTTAACACAGGGTTAATATTTTCAAGTACTTTAAACTCTTTTTGCCCTACATATCCATTAAATTTCATAGTTTGCAAAGCATCAAAATAAACTACTGGATTATCATTACGATCACGCTCAACAATTATGTTTGTATCTTTTGAAAAACCATACATAATACTCGCTGCATACTGATCAAACGCAGAGATTAGCTCCACTCCGTGAAATGACTTTCTAACTTCTGCATCGCCATCTTCAATAATAGTTACTATCTCATCATCTGTATAGACCATAGCCCCTGAAACTGTCATCATCTGCTCAGTAATTTCAGGACGTTGTCCTAAATAAATAAAATATCTTTTATCTTGAGAAAGCGATACTACTGCATCATAATGCCCATCAGGATAAAAAGTAAGCTCTTTTGTAACTACCATATTTGAGAGTTTTTGAGTCAGTACAACTTTTTGTGCTTGATCTTGTAAATTAATTTCACTCAGATCTGAACTATAAGCGACTGAAGTAGCCTCTTTATTTAAATTTTCATCAATAAATCGAAGAAAAAGTGGCTTAGTACCAAACGCAGGAATTAACTGCGCATGATTATTCTCTTTGTCTCTAAATTTATCTTGAAGTAACTCTTTTGAAGATATACGACCAAGTGTATCCATTTTCAAAATAAAGTTTGCGTTTGTTACAGTCAAGATTGTACTCGCTGAAGTCGCTGCGATTTTATCTTGAGCAGATATTTCATGTCCAGCAATATTTGAAATATTAGAAGTTGTTTCTACTGCGTTTGCATCACTTCTTAGTTCTACCTTATTTGTTTTAGCCTCTATGGCTACCTCTGGCTCTACTGGTGGAAAAATCGCTGTATAAGCTACGAAAAAAACTACTGAGAATAGTACCGCAACTATTAGTCTTTGATTTGGTGTCATTTTGTCTAACACAAATTACCCTTTATATGAAAAATTTTTTATAATGTAATAACGGTTTTTTTTATTTGGAACCAACCAATATTTTATAGAATCTATACCCAAAATCTTGGGCTTACAAGAGAGTTTATCCAATAATGGATATTCGATACCACCCTCATAAAATTGATTGCAACGTAGTATTCTAGTAAAAGAGTGGTAAAAAGCACTTGAAAGTGAATTATTTTCAAAATTTAAACGTGCAAATTCGCTACATGTTGGGTAATATCTACATGATCCAAAGCCTATAAGTGTAAAAAACTTCTGATAAAGCCACATAAGCTTAAGTAAAAAAATTTTAATCAATAGAGCTTTCTTTGAATGTCTTCGAACGTTTGAGGATTTTTAAAAAATCATCATTGAGTTGTGTGTATGAACTTTCAAACAGTCCAGTTTTTGCAACAAATACATAAGAACCATCTTTAAGAAAATTTGAATGTTCACAAAAAAGAGCTCTAAGTCTACGTTTAGCTCTGTTTCTTTTAACGGCATTACCTAGCTTTTTTGTTGCAGTAAAACCGACTTTGTGAATTCCATTTTGAGGGAGAAAAAAAAGAACAACACCATTTGAATGTTGATTTTTTCCTTTTTTGTAGACATACTGAAACTCTTTGTGTTGTTTCAGTGTATTAAATCCACCTAAACAGTCAATTTTTTACGACCTTTAGCACGACGACGATTGATGATGTTACGACCATTTTTAGTAGCCATACGAGCCTTGAAACCATGAGTTCTTTTTCTCGGTGTATTATGTGGTTGGTATGTTCTTTTCACGACATATCCTTATTTAAAATTAAGTTCGAAATAATACATAAGTTTTACTTAAAGTGCGGTTAATATTCATAAGAGCCTCGACAAAGTGTTTCTTTTTTTAACTCTATGTTAGTTTTCTTTGTATACAATTTACTAAAATAATGCATCACTCAGNCTTAGAGGAACCTTCTTGTTTAAAAANAAATTAAGTAAAAACTCTTATGTTTTAGTTCTTGTAAGCTTACTTATTTTAAGCATTACTTTCATTCAAACGCAAGAGAAGATCTCTACACTTATCACACAAGAAATAGTTCTCATTTTTCTAATACTTTTTTTATATATATCTTTGATAGCCTATAAATTAAATGCTGCGTATCATGCCACCATAGAAAAACTAACCACTAAAGTAAAATCAGAAAAAAAACAGAAAAATCTTTACAAAGCCCTGCTCAAACACAATGAAAATCTTCAAAACGAGATACGAAACAAAACAAAAGAGTTAGACACAAAGCGATATACAGATTTACTCAGCGGCCTTCCAAATAGAACAAAACTTCTTGAAGAGTCAACTTTTGAAAAATTTCATGCAATAGCACTCTTAAATATAGACAACTTTAAATCTCTTAATGATATCTATGGAGAAGAGGTTGGCAATGTAACACTCAAAATTACAGCAGCGTACTTAAAAAAGAAAATAGAAAACAAAAATCTGTTTCTTTATCATCTTGGAGGCGATGAGTTTGCTATAGTTTCAAAAGAGCCTCGGAGTATAAGCAAAGAGGCATTCATTGCATTTATTGAAAATCTTCTTCAAAATTACAAGGATGAAAACTTTTCTTATAGAAGTGAAAAGCTAAACTTAATGATGAGCAGCGGCATCTCTTCTAGTCGAACTAAAAGAATGCTCGCTTATGCCGATATGGCGCTCAAATATGCAAAAAAAAGAAATCTTCATTTATCAATATTTGAAAATCAAAAGGAGCTTGAAAAAATCCACCAAGATGACATAACTTCTCACAAAAATCTTATCTATGCACTTGAGAACAAAAATATTGTCTCTTATTTTCAAGCTATTGTTCCTATTCAAGATAAAAGTAAGGCTGTAAGATATGAGTCTCTCGTGCGTATTAAACAAGACAACGGAAATATTATACAGCCTCTCTCTTTTTTAAATGTTGCAAAAACAAATCGAATCTACAGCAAAATTACGAAAACTGTCCTTGAAAATACACTCAGTGCAGCCTCAAAATATTCAATACCTTGTTCTATAAATCTCTCTTTTAGTGACATAGAAGACAGTGCAACCATGGAGCTCTTTTTTAATACTTTAGATAAATATAAAGATAATAATTTAATAACAGTTGAACTTCTAGAAACAGAGGATTTTATAAATTACAAAACAGCCTATGATTTTTGTGTAAAGACCCGTTTATATGGCTTAAAAGTAGCACTAGATGATTTTGGTTCAGGCTATTCAAACTTTGCTCATATACTTAATCTTCCGCTTGATTATATCAAGATAGACGCTTCTCTCATATCCAACATTCATAAAGATAAAAACTCAAGACTGATGGTTGAGACTATTGTAGAACTCGCTCATAAACTTAAAATTGAGACAATAGCTGAATTTGTATCTACACAAGAAATACTCGATATTATCGAAGAAATTGGGGTGGATTATGCTCAAGGCTTTCACATAGGAGAGCCCCACCCCATAGAAGATTTAATGAGTTCTTGATTTATGAAACAACTACTTCTATCTCGCCATTTTTCATATCAAACGCAATCTTAGAACCTTCCACAGCCTTGCCTTGTAAAATTAAGTCTGCAAGTCTATCTTCAACTATTTCATACAGAGCACGTTTTAGTGGTCTTGCTCCATAAACAGGATCAAAACCAGCTTCTGCAATGTAAGCTTTCGCCGCTGCACTCAATGTTAATTTAATATCCCTTTGTTCGACTTTTTTAGCGATATCTCTAAAAAATATATCTACGATATCCACAATTTGCTCTTGTCCAAGTGCGTTAAAAATAACAATATCATCTAAACGATTTAAAAATTCTGGTTTAAATGCTTGTTTTAGCTCATTCATTACAAGCGTATCGAGTGCTTGCGACTTAGGATTATTTATAATCTTATCACTCGCAATATTCGAAGTTAAGATAATAATAGTATTTGTAAAATCTACTGTCACACCCTTGTTATCAGTCAAACGCCCATCATCTAAAACCTGAAGCAAAATATTAAAAACATCTGGATGTGCTTTTTCGACTTCATCAAACAAGATTACAGAGTAGGGTTTACGACGAACGGCTTCGGTGAGTTGTCCACCCTCTTCGTATCCTACGTATCCAGGAGCAGCTCCCACTAAACGTGATACTGCATGTTTTTCCATATACTCACTCATATCAATTCTAATCATCGCATCTTGCGAATCAAACAAAAATTTAGCTAAAGTTTTTGCTGTTTGCGTTTTTCCAACACCTGTTGGACCTAAAAATAAAAAGCTCCCAATAGGCGAAGATGTGTCAGAAAGTCCTGCTTTATTTCTTTTAATCGCGCGAGCAATAGCATGCGTAGCACGAGACTGGCCAATAACATCTTTATTGAGCTCCTCTTCTACATTTAAGATTTTATCTTTTTCTCCTTGGAGCATTTTATTTACAGGAATATTTGTCCATCTTGATACAATAGATGCGATAGCCTCTTCATCAACACTGTTTTTAAGGAGAGTTCCCTCGCTTTGAAGTCTATTCCAAGTCTCATTTATTTTTTTCTCTTCTTGAAGAAGAGCTGGAATTTCTCCATACTCAATCTCTGCAGCACGATTAAAATCCGATGCATTCTTCGCGACTGAGGCATCTCTGCGTTTCATTTCTATCTTGTGCTTAATCGCTGAAATTTTTTCAAAAACTTCTTTTTCATTTTTAAATTGTGCTTCTAAAGTTCTCACTTTTTCATCTACATCTGCCAACTCTTTTTCAATTTCTCCAAGTCTTTTAGTGTTTGAGGGAGTATCTTCCATTTTTAATGCTTCACGCTCTACTTTTAACTCTGAACTTTGGCGTTTTGCAGCACCCAATACATTTGGCTCAGACTCTATTTGCATTTTAAGTTCAGCAGCTGCTTCATCAATCAAATCAATTGCTTTATCTGGTAAAAATCTATCTGCTATATATCTATCTGAGAGTTTTGCAGCTGCAACTAAAGCACTATCTGTAATAGTTACATTATGGTGTGTTTCTAAACGCTCTTTAATCCCGCGTAAAATTTGCAATGACTGATTGACCGTAGGCTCATCAAGCGTAATTGGTAAAAAACGTCTTTGAAGTGCAGCATCTTTTTCAAAGTATTTTCTATACTCTTTTAAAGTTGTAGCACCTATCGTATGTAACTCACCACGTGCAAGAGCGGGTTTTAAGATATTTGCAGCATCCATGCTACCCTCACTCGCTCCAGCACCTACAATAGTATGAATCTCATCAATAAAGAGAATAATATTACCACTCTTTTTAACTTCATCTATAACAGCTTTTAATCTATCTTCAAATTCACCTCTGTATTTTGCCCCAGCTATTAAAGCACTCATATCCAGTGCAACAACTCTCTTGTTTTTTAGTGAAGTCGGGACATCACCATTTTGAATTCTCTGAGCCAATCCTTCTACAAGAGCAGTTTTACCAACTCCTGGTTCACCAAGTAACATAGGATTGTTTTTTGTTTTACGAATAAGTATCTGCATCACACGCGTTATCTCTTCATCACGACCAATCACAGGAGAGAGTTTTCCCTCAGCAGCCTCTTTTGTCAAATCTATACCATATTTATCTAATGATTCTAATGTTTCATCCGAACTTTGTGAGTCTATTTTTGCCCCACCACGAGCAGCCTCTAAATTTTTTGTTAACTCCATTACATCTATATATTTTGGTAAAATAGTTGCAAACGGCTCTGTTTTAAGATTTGCTAATATATAAGTGTCAACTGCTAAATAATTGTCACCATTTTTTGTCATAAGTCCCGCACCTGATTCAAGTGTTTGAACAAACTTTTTAGATAATCTTACATTTTCTTTTGAAACTTGTGATGATTTTGGCAATTTTTCAGTCAAACTTTTTATATCTAATTCCATAGCCACTTTATCAATGTTCATTTTATTGAACATTTGATTTAAAACAGAATCTGAATTTGTAAGAAGTGCCCATAAAAAATGTTCTGCTTGGACTTCCTGGTTTCCATTATGTAGCGCCAAAGAGATTGCACTCTCTATTGCCTGTGTCATGTTGTGTGTTAATTGTTCAAAAATTTTACTCATAAAATTCATCCTTTTAATTTAAATAAAACATTATATCCCATTGAGTCTATTGTTGTCAAGTTATCTTAGTTTTTTTATTCAAGTATTTCAAAATAATATTTTAATTAATAATACATTATAATTGCAAAAACAACTTAGGATGTAGTAATGTCAACAATTCTAGAAGCTATCAATAATCGCTCATCAAAAAGAGCGTATCTAGCAAAACCTGTTCCAAAAGAGATTTTAACAGCTATATTAAACGCAGCAGCACAAACACCAAGCGGTGCCAATATGCAGCCTTGGAAAGTCTACGCAATAAGCAACAAAGAAATTCTCACAAATATTGGAGATGCAATTATTAAGACTATGAACGAAGGTGTTGAACACGACCAATTCATACAATACTACCCTGTAAATTGGGTCAATCCATATAAAAAACGCCGTATAACAACGGGAATTGGCTTATATAATCTTATGGAAGTTGATAGAAAAGACACGCAAAAAAGAACCGATATGTGGCATGATAATTTTAGATGGTTTGGTGCGCAAACAGTCGTTTTTGTATTTACAGACAAGGCAAATATTGAAGGTGCAGCTGGTGCTTTAATTGACTGTGGCGCTTATATGCAAAGTATTATGCTAGCGGCACAAGCTTTTAATATTGAGAGTTGCCCTCAAGGCTCTACCACTGAATTTGGTAAAGTAGTAGCTCGCACTTTGGAAGTTCCAGAAAATTTAGCACTCTTATACAGTATTGTCTTAGGCTATGAAGATAAAGAGCAAAAAATAAACTCTTACCAACCTGATCGTGTGCCCCTAGAAGAGAATGTTGTCTTTGTTGATTAAATAAAAAAAGGTTTTGGCATTTATTGCCCCCTTTTTTTCTCATATCTTTGTAACATACTCTTATTTCCACTCACTCCACCACTATGAATATATAAAATTTTTTCATCTGTTTGTTCTAAAATAGCTTGCCACATAGCAGGTGCATAGAGTAAATCAAATTCAATTTCACTCTTTAAAAGTTTATAATAGATTTCAATAAATTCTTTGTAGGGCTTTGCAAAATGATATTTTCTTTTTGGCTCAAGTATAATGAGATTTTGCGGTATTTCATGCAAGGCACGCATCTGCTCTTTAAGATAAGTAATACCTCCTATACAAGGAGTTGTATAGACTTTATACTCCGGTAAAGCTAACGCTAAAAAAAGAGCTGTCGTCCCCGTTCCCGATGGAGTGGCTAAACTTTTAGTATCCAGAGAAGAGTTTCTAATCTCCTCTGCCAAAACCTCCAAGCCAATTCTTGCTTCTTCTACGGCTCCACCTTGGTCAATGATGAATGTTTTTTCCTCAAGATTCATTCGCAATAAAGATACAAAATCCTTATATAACGCTTCTTCAATTTCGATATGCTGCATTCCAAGACCCAATGCATTGCCATAATTACCCTCACAGTTAGTTTTTTGTATACCACTTAAAACTTTAGTATAGTATACAAACTCCCATTTTTTTTGTTTGCACATTGCAGCAATTGCAAGCATTGCGTTTGATTGGGTGCCACCATAGGATATGATTTTGTTAAATTTATGTTTTGAAGTATGTAAAAGAGTATAAAGTTTTCTAAATTTGTTTCCCGCTAAATAAGGGTCAATGAGGTCATCACGTTTTACTAAAAACTCTCGTCCCTCTAAGGTGATTTTAGAGATTGGAGAGCTTTTCATGAGATATTTTACTATTTAATAGTAGCTTTATTTTGTAAATCTTCCATTTTTGTTTTCATAACAGATTTGAATTTTTCCATTTTTAAACGCTGGTCAATAACACTCTTCACTTCACTGAATTTTCTAAGAGTTGAAGATTTTTTCTCTTCTAAATAAATGATATGAAAACCAAATTGTGTACTTACAGGAGAAGGAGTAATTGTGCCAACTTTCATATTAAAAACAGTGTCATTAAACGCAGGAACCATTTGACCCTGTGTAAAAAAGCCCAAATCTCCGCCTTTTGGTCCACTTGGCCCAGTAGATTTTGTTTTTGCTAGTTCAATAAATCTATCTTTTAAAGCAGTACCACTTAAAGATTTTAATTCTAAGATGATTTTATTTGCTTCATCTTCAGTTTTTACTAAAATATGACGAGCGTGAACACTCTCTTTTTCATTGAACTCTTCTTTGTTCTTATCATAATAATTTTTCAGTTCTTTCTCTGAAATATTAATCTGATCAAGTTGTTGTTTTTGCCATACTTGGATAGCTAATTGTTTTTTAACTCTCTCTTGAACTTTTGTATATTCAGCTTTAAATTCTTTAGAGTTAAGCACGCCTGTTTTTTTAGCATCACCATATACTAATTCTGTGCCTATTAATTGCTGAAGAACTTGCTGTCTGAACTCTGCTTGCTTGTCTTCTGGCACCTGGTTAAATCTACCTTGAGTAGCATTCATAAGCGCACTGTCAACATCTTCTTGTGTAATAGCTGCTCCATTTACAGTCACTAACGTTTGCCCACTTGAGAGTGTTGCTGCAAAAATAAGAGCATATAAAATTTTTGTCACTTGTTTCATTCTAATTCCTTAGATTACTTAATTTTAATTTCAAATTTTAGTAGGGTTATACTAATAGATAATAAACAGTCATCTATGATTTACTTTTTAGCTCTTCATTTTGATTATAACTTGGAAAACGCTACTATTTCATTATGAAAAAAGCAACCAGAAAAGAGATCCAAGAGATACATCAAAAATTTATTGAAAAGTATGATGACGCTGTCACTGAATTAGCCTACAAAAATGCTTATGAGCTCGTTGTGGCAGTTGCCTTGTCTGCACAATGCACAGATAAACGCGTTAATATTTTAAGTCCTCCTCTGTTTGAAGCATATCCTAGCCCAAATGAACTCGCTCAAGCAAATTTAGATGATGTAAAAAAACTCATTAACAGTTGTTCTTTTTTTAATAATAAGGCGAAAAATCTCATTGCTATGGCACAAAGAGTAGTCCAAGTATATGATGGCGAAATTCCTATAGATGAAAAAGAGTTGCAAACACTCGCTGGAGTAGGACAAAAAACAGCAAATGTTGTGATGATAGAATACACGGGTGCAAATCTAATGGCAGTCGATACACATGTTTTTCGTGTGGCCCATAGGCTAGGTTTGAGTGATGATAAAACAGCACCAAAAACAGAAGCAACTTTAGTAAGAAAATTTAAAAATAATTTACATGCTCTGCATCAAGGAATGGTACTTTTTGGGCGCTATATCTGCAAAGCTAAAAATCCCAAATGTGAAGAGTGTTTTTTAACTCAATATTGCAAAACAAAAAAAACCTTTAGAGTTTAGATATGAAATTTATTTTATAGCTATAAATGTTGCAAAATTCGCCCAACGAAACGCAACTTCACAATGAGAAAAACCACAGTTTTGAGCCATTTTTATGTTTTCTTCTTCACTGTAGGGAACTAAAACGTTCTCAAGAGCTTCACGTTTTTGCATAATTTCATATGTTGAGTATCCCTGCTCTTTTTTAAAGTCATAATAGCACTCTATAAAATCTTTGTTGAGTTTTGAGTGATGAGAAATTACTTTTTCACTAAATATAAAAACACCCTCTTTCTCAAGTGAAGACGCTATTTTTTTCACAAGTTTTTCTCTTACAAGAGGTCGGATAAACTGCAGTGTATAGTTACTAATAAAAACATCTGCTTTTTTATACTCATACTCCAATATATCTGCGTTTAAGACGTCAATCTTCGCACCATAAGCTTCGCACTTGCGTTTTGCCTGAGCGAGCATTGCTGCTGAATTATCAAGGCCGACTAAGCTTGCGTTTACATCCAAAAATCTATGTATATTGATAAGTAACGAAGCGGTGGAACAACCTAAGTCATACAAAATTCCACCCTCTTTTAGATTTTTTAAAGCAAAAAACTGTGTAATCTTTTGAGACTCTTTATAAAAGGGAACACTTCTCTCTAACATATCATCAAAAACAGCTGCAACCTCTTCGTCAAACTCAAACTGTTTCTTTATTGGTTTTGTAAATACTTTATCATTCATTTTTTATCCTGGTATACAATTTTAGCAAAAAATAGTATATAATCGATTTTATATATCAACAAAAAAGAGTCTTTATGGAATTAAGCACTGCAACATGGATGATGCTATTTTTTATTATTTTTTTAGTAGTAAGTATATGGAAAATATATGCTTTTTTACCAAATAAAGAGTTAGCAGATGATGATACTACACAAGAGGCAAAAAAAGAGCTTTTAAATATAGTTCTAAGCACCATCAAAAATAGTAGTGAATCACTAAGTATTGATGAACTTTTTGTAAAAATTGAGCAAAATGAAGCGTTTGATTCTCAAAAGTATTGGAGATTCAATAAAAATAGATTAAATCAAATTTTAAACACCTATTATTTACAAAATCCAGACACTCAAAGTATTGGAGATATATATAAAACTATGCATAAAAATGCTTAGTTTTTATCCATTGCGTTTAAATCTTTAAAAGCTTCAATCGTACGCTCTACTAAGGTCTCTTGTCCTGCACGTAGCCATTTTCTAGGATCATAGTATTTTTTATTTGGTTTATCTTCACCCTCTGGGTTTCCGATTTGACCTTGGAGATAATCATTATATTTTGCTATATAATCTTTCGTCCCTTTCCATGTAGCCCATTGGGTATCAGTGTCTATATTCATTTTAATTACGCCATAGCCGATAGCTTCGCTTATCTCACTCGGAAGTGAACCTGAACCACCATGAAATACAAAATTGACAGGTTTAGCTTCTGTCTTGAATGTTTCTTGAATATATTTTTGAGAATTATCTAAAATTTTAGGGGTAAGGAGTACATTTCCTGGCTTATAAACGCCATGAACATTGCCAAATGAAGCTGCTATGGTAAAGTGAGGAGAAATTTCACTCAACTCTTTATAAGCGTAGGCAACTTCCTCAGGTTGTGTGTACAAAAGTGCATTATCGATATTTGTATTATCAACACCATCTTCTTCTCCACCCGTCACTCCAAGTTCTATCTCAATACTCATACCGATTTTATTCATTCGCTCCAAGTAAGCTTTACACGTCGCTATATTCTCCTCTAAAGGCTCCTCTGAGAGGTCAAGCATATGTGAAGAAAAGAGAGGTTTTTTTGTATGTTTAAACTGTCTTTCACCCGCTTTTAAAAGTGCATCAATCCAAGGGAGTAAGGGTTTTGCAGCGTGATCCGTATGAAGAATAACAGCAACTCCATACGCTTTTGCCATCAAAGCCACATGTTTTGCACCAGCTATTGCACCAGCAATTGCCGCTTTTTCATTTTCATTACTCAAACCTTTTCCTGCATAATATGCAGCACCCCCATTACTAAATTGAATAATTACTGGTGAATTTACTTTTGCTGCCGCTTCTAAAATTCCATTTACAGAATCTGTACCAATCACATTTACTGCTGGTATAGCAAAGCCACTCTCTTTTGCATGTGCATAAACTTTTTGTACATCTTCACCAAAAAGAACTCCTGGTTTGACAATATCTAAAATACCTTTACTCATAATAATTCCCTAAAAAATTTAATTTTGTGATTGTATAATATAGTTCATTTAAAGGAACTTTATTATAGAATAAGTCAAGTAAATTTTCATATAAAATCCAAATACTAAACAATTCATAAGGGAAAAGATGAGACTCACAATAGATGAATATTCAACAAAATTCAAAATGTCCAAAGAGATGATTCACTCTAAAATTAGAGCTAAAAAATTAAACTCTGTCGTTGAAAACAATATTACTTATATTATAGTTGCACAACAGCAAACACCAGCACAAACTCTTAAAAACCCTCCAGAACAAACAAAAACAACAGTTGCCATGGTCTTATCACTCTACCAAAGAGAGAACAAACAGCTCAAAGATAAAATAGTTCAATTAGAAACAAAAATAGATAAGCTCATAGATGACAAAGAGCGGATGCTCAGAGAAGAGATGAATAAAATTGAACAAGTATACAAAACTAAAGATCTACAATTAAAAAATTTCCTTGAAATTGTGAGTGCAAAACTTATAACTGAAAAAAACCAAACTATTCATGAAGTAGAGACAGTTGAGACACGCGACACAAAAAGTACTCAAAAAGTTCATAGCGATGAAGAAGTAAGCACAAAACTAAGCTTAAAAGAGTACTTAAAAACATTAGATATAGAAGCTTTTAAGAAGAAAATTATTAAAAGAAGGTTTTTCTCTGCATATGGAAGTGACGCAAGAGTTCTCAAGCAAAATGGAAGACTTTACTTAGATTTTTCTAAATATGATTATAGTGATCTGCTTAAGCACTAATAGTTAAAGAGTTAAAAATCTTATAAATAAGCGCACTTAGCAAAAAAGAGAGAGATGAATTAGAGGATATTTTATTTCTCAAAGCTCTCAAAACAGGAGAAAAATCAACTATAAAATTAAAAAAATAGGTTTTTTACTATATTTAAGCAAAAAGAAGAAAAATTTAAGCAAATAAATTATAAAGTACCTTTAGCTGAATTATTTCGTGTATAAGCACCTTGCTCACGGGTATTTCGGAAATATTTTAATCCAAGGGTGAATTTATGAATAAAGCGCAATTCGTTGAATTAGTACAAGCAAGTGGTAACTACAAAACTAAAGTTGAAGCAGAAGCTGCAATTAAAGCATTTACAGAAGCTGTGACTACAGCACTAGTAAAAAAAGAGGATGTTTCTTTAGTAGGTTTCGGTAGTTTTGCTTCTGCACTACAAAAAGGTAAAAGTGGAAAAGTTCCAGGAACTGAGAAAACTTATACTACTCAAGATAAAATGGTTCCTAAATTTAAAGCTGGTAAAGGTCTTAAAGACCGTGTTGCAGCTGGTAAATAGTCATTCAAATATTACCACTTTTGTGGTAATATTTACTCTCGAAAAACCACAATAAAAACAGATCAAAAAAGTCTATCCCCCAACATCTTAATTACTTAAATAAAAAACAATTTACTGATAAATTGAATTTTTTTATCAAAGATAAAGCACTTTTATTAGATAGTTCTCAAAATAAATATATTATAGAAGGACGAAAAAAATGAAAGTAACTATGAGTGAAGCTCAATGGAAGCAAAAACTATCTCCAGAAGCATTTTATGTATGTAGAGAACATGGGACAGAAGCACCTTTTTCTGGTAAGTATTATGATAATAAAGAGAGTGGTACCTACAACTGCGTTTGTTGTGATGCGCCCTTATTTGAATCAGCAACAAAATTTGACTCTGGAACTGGCTGGCCAAGCTATTACGAAGCAATCGAAGATGCAGTAACTGAGATAAAGGATACTGCCCATGGAATGATTCGTACAGAAGTAGTCTGCTCAAATTGTGATGCACACTTAGGTCATGTTTTTCCCGATGGACCAGAACCAACGGGACTAAGATACTGTATAAACTCAGTCTGTCTAGATTTTAAAGAGGATGCATAAATATGAAAAACTTTCTCTTATCAGCGCTACTCGTCCTTGGAATAAATCTCATTGCAGATGAGAATCCCAGTGTAGTATTAGAAACAACGCAAGGAAAAATTGAGATAGTCCTCTACTCCGATATAGCGCCTCTTGCGGTTGAAAACTTTACTACACATGTAAAAGATGGCTACTACAATGGCATTGCGTTTCACAGAATTATTAAGAGTTTTATGATTCAAGGTGGAGATCCAACCGAGAGTGGCCGTGGCGGTGAAAGTATTTGGAAAAAACCATTTAAGGATGAGTATAAAAACAAAGTGTTTGATAAAGCTGGAATTATAGCAATGGCCAATGCAGGACCACATACAAATGGGAGTCAATTTTTTATTACAACAGCAGCGACTCCGTGGCTTAATGGTAGACATACAATATTTGGACATATTACACAAAACTCTTTTAAAACAATAATAAAACTTGAAAATGTACCGACTATGGGACGTTCAGGCGGAGATAGACCAATAAAACGCCAAGAAATCATAAAAGCATATATCAAGTAATAATTCAATACAATTCCCGATTAAAAAAACTTGATATTGAGGTCATGATGGAAATTCAAACAATGAAAAAACTTGAGAGAGAGGCACTTAAGAAAAGTGGCACCGATCTCACAAGACTAGGATTTGCTCTCTTTTTCATGATTGCTGTTCTTACATATAGCTTTTTAAGTAATGGTGGCATTCCTAACAATATGTTCTTAGCAGTTGCTGCACTCATTGGTGCCTATATGGCAATGAATATTGGTGCAAATGACGTTGCAAACAATGTCGGTCCTGCAGTTGGTTCTAAGGCACTCACTTTGACAACAGCAATTATTATTGCTGCAATTTTTGAAGCAGCAGGAGCGTTAATTGCTGGTGGAGAAGTTGTTAAAACAATTAAAAAAGGGATTATTGATATCTCCGCTTTTGGAGAGAATGCTGATCCTTTTATCTGGGCGATGATGGCAGCTCTCTTAGCAGCTGCACTCTGGCTTAATTTCGCTACTATGATGAAAGCTCCAGTCTCAACAACTCACTCCATAGTAGGTGGCGTTATGGGTGCTGGTATTGCAGCAGCCGGTTTCAGTATAGTTTCATGGTCAACAATGGGTAAAATTGCTTTATCTTGGGTTATCTCACCTCTCTTAGGGGGTGTTATTGCAGCAGGATTTTTATTTGCTATAAAAAAATCTATAGTCTTTAAAGAGGACAAGATAAGCGCTGCCAAAATTTATGTTCCAATATTTGTAGCACTTATGGCATGGGCATTTACAACTTACCTTACTTTAAAAGGTCTTAAAAAAATCTGGCCTCAAATTCTTGAGGTTTTAAATTTTATACCCTTCATTTCAATAAATATTTCAAAAGAACCAGCCTTCTTAAGCGCTTTTATTTTAGGTTTTATAGCAGCTGTAATTATTTATTTTTTTGTAAAATCTAAACTCAAAGAAGAGCAAAAGCTAGAAAATACAAGAGAGTCTGTTAATACTCTTTTTACCATTCCTCTCATATTTTCAGCTGCTCTTTTAAGTTTTGCTCACGGTGCAAATGATGTTGCAAATGCCATTGGTCCCTTAGCTGCTATTAGCGATGCTGTTGTTAATGGAGGCATATCTTCAGAGGCAAACATTCCTTTGTGGGTTATGGGTGTTGGTGCCTTAGGTATTGCCCTTGGTCTTGCACTTTATGGCCCAAAACTCATCAAAACAGTTGGCTCTGAAATTACAGAGCTCAATCAAATTAGAGCATTTTCTATTGCGATGGCTGCCTCTATGACAGTAATACTTGCTTCACAACTTGGCCTACCTGTAAGTTCGACACACATTGCTATTGGTGGCGTTTTTGGTGTTGGCTTTTTAAGAGAATACTTACAACTTAGCACTTCTCATGCAACCATACAAGAAGATAAACTCACTATTGAAGATGAAAAAGAAACTCTCAACACCTTAAACGCAGAACGAAAAGCATTAGAAGCACATCCAGAGAAATCCCAAAGTGATTATAAGCGTATTGTTTTACTTTACAAACTTATAGCCAACGAAGAAAAATTAATAAAATCAACTAAAAAACACATGAAAGCCACTAAAAAAGTTGAGTACGTTAAACGTGATGCTATCAAAAAAATAATAGCAGCATGGCTTATTACTGTTCCTGCAGCTGGAGTACTTGCTGCAATTTTATTCTTTATGATTAAAGGGATTATGCTTTAGGACTTAAAACTCTAGAGCTTTTTGAATTGCCATTGCTTGAGCATGTTCTTGCACATCATGCACTCGAAGTATTGAAGCCCCATTTCTCATAGCTTCTAGATGTAAAGCGAGTGTTCCACAGAGTCGCTCTTCAACGCTTGATGGATAGATACTATCTATCATAGACTTTCTTGAAGCTCCCACCAATATTTTTTGATTAAGCTTTAAAAAATGCTCCAAATTTTTGATTAAATTTAAGTTGTCTTGCAAGGTTTTCCCAAAGCCTATACCTACATCCACTATAATCTCATCAATGCCAAAACTTTGCGCTTTTTGTACTCTTGCATCTAAAAAGGAGTAGACATCCGATAAAATATTTTCATATTTTGGATTATCCTGCATGGTTTGTGGGTTCCCCTGCATATGCATAATGACCGCAGTAGCTTTGTAGGATGCACATAATTTACATACTGCATCATTTTCTAAGCCGCTAATGTCATTAACTATCTTAAACCCATTCTCAAGCGCATAAGAGATAACTTCTGGCTCATAACTATCTATACTAAATTTTACATTTTCATATAATTTGTTTTGTTTTATGAGATCTACAATTGGCTTGACTCTACCTAGCTCCTCTCTCTTATGGACTACTGCTGCGTTTGGACGAGAGGAAACTCCACCAATATCTATTATGCTTGCCCCATCATTTATCATCTTTTCTATCGCTTGTGCTGCGTTTGACTGATTGAATCTACTCCCTTGAAAGAAACTATCTTTATTAGCATTTATAATTCCCATAATTTCAATATTTTTTGGCTTTTTTGCCTGTGCAATAGCTTGTAACTCTTTTGCTAAATCTTTTAGACCAAAGGGTTGTGCGAGCTCTTTTTTACTCAGTTGCTCTAACTGTTTTGCTGTTGCTATTAAAATAGTGTCCACTCTAGGAGTAGTCGCTAAGACTGTTCCACGAGGCACTGCTAAGTCAGCACCAACCGAAAGAGCATCTTGTTTTAAGATATTTGCCGCGCCAACATGTAAATCTTCTATAGAAATTATGTGATGTATCATTTTTGAAGAAAGTATACTTACACCACCAGTATCCACGCCTAATGTTTTGAGTAAATTTTTTGTATTACTATTATTTGATAGTTTAACAACTCTCATCTAGCGCTCCTTTACAAAACTCATAATAAGCATCGCAAGAACACTTTGTGGCCTTGAATTTAAGTCCAAAAGTCTGTAGGCTTTGTCAAAGTTTTCCAACTGTATTGGAGTTAATATCAACATATCAACAACAGTGGCTCTATAAAAAAGTGCTTCAAGCAACTCTTTGGCTTGAATCTTTGTAACTCTCATATTATTTTTTAAAAATGCAAAAACTTGCGTATAATCTACGTGAGAAAGATTTAGATCAATCTCTAAAATTTTATGAGTTTTGTTTGTTTTTAAAATAGGAAGGCGAGAACGAACTGTAGGTAACAAGTTTGATTTTGTCGAAGAAATGATGATAAATTCTATATTTTTAGGTGGCTCTTCTAATAATTTAAGAAGTGAGTTTTGAGCAATAGATGTAAACTCCTCTGCTCCTATAATTATGTATTTAGTTTGTGATTCACTTATATAAGCTTCTGCTAAAACAGCTTTCGCATGCTCGATTTTAAAGTTCTCTTCAAGAAATTTTACTATTCGAAAGGGAGAGAGCATATGTTCTAATCTTTGCACCTCTTCTTCTATATTTGTGGAGATGAGAATGTGCCCTTTGATTTGACTAGGAACTTGCATCTACTTCTCCAAACATCGTTGCATTAAGCGATGCATTAAAAAGTTTATAAAGTTGTAGTAGCTTGATATCTAAATCCGAATCATAAGATTTTAAAGTAAAAGCATTGTTAAATTCTTCATCAAAAATCCAAAAATAACTCTCATCTCTTCTTTTAGCTATGTCACTACGTTTATCATCACTCTTGCCTATGTACCAAAAAAAGTAATTTTCTTTATAAGAGAGTGATATCATGTCATCAATAATATCTATCATCTCTCCGCCACTCACATTATTATAATGTGTACATATACTGTCTATGCTTACTACAGGTATAAAAGGTCGCTCTAAAGTGATTTTATTAATAAAGGTTAAAATATAGTTTTCCAGCCACTTTCTTTTTTCATCCGTTATTAAAATTACTATTTTTCCAGCAAGAATTTGTTCGAGTGCGTGCGAAGTTGTCGTTGTCCATTCAAAACGCTGCTCTTCTAACCAACTCAGACTTCCACCTTCTTCTCTAATGGCATCGAGGCTCCACTGAGCAAATGCAGGGGTATCAGAGTATGACACGAAGCGCTACTTATCTAGCCCGTAAGCATCATGTAAGCCACGAACCGCCAACTCAGCATATTCTGCATCTATTACCATTGATATTTTTATCTCTGATGTTGCAATCATATTTATGTTTATATTATTGTGAGCCATAGTAGTGAATGCTTTTGCTGCGACACCTGTGTGACTTCTCATTCCCACTCCAACTACAGAAACCTTACAAATATCTTCATTATAAGTATCTGCTTTTATCTCTCCACTCTGCACAAACCAATCTACAACGCTCTTTGCATCTTTTAAATCACTTTTTGGAACAGTAAAATCAATATTTGTTGCTCCATCGTGTGCCTTATTTTGAATAATCATATCAACATTCACCTCAGCCTCTGCAAGTTTATTGAAAATTTCAGAGGCTATACCAGGTCTATCTTTTACACCCATGAGTGATATACGAGTTTGGTTTCTATCTAATGCTATTCCACTTACTAATGGTGCTTCCATGATGTTTTCTTCCTTTGTGATTAATGTTCCCTCTTCATTTGTGAAACTTGTTCTTGTTACTAAATTTACATTTAATTTTTTTGCCATTTCTACTGAACGATTTTGTAGTACTTTTGCCCCTAATGACGCAAGTTCTAACATCTCATCATAAGAGATTTGTTCGAGTTTTCTAGCCTTAGGTTCAATACGAGGATCAGTTGTGTAGATACCACTTACATCTGTATAAATTTCACACAAATCAGCCTTAAGTGCTCCAGCAATGGCAACAGCAGACAAATCACTTCCACCACGACCTAATGTTGTGACATCCCCATTTTCATTGACACCTTGAAACCCAGCTACTACAATTATATTTCCATGAGCAAGCTGTTCATGCATAACCTTAGGATTAATCTCTTCAATACGTGCTTTTGTGTGGTGCATGTCTGTGACAATCCCAGCTTTTCTACCCGTCATCGCTGTTGCTTTATGTCCCATCTCTTGAAGTGCTATTGCAAGTAGTGAAGCCGTCACACGCTCACCCGCACTGAGCAACATATCCATCTCAGCTTGTGCAGGATGCTTAGAAAAATACTCTGCATATCCAATAAGCTTGTTCGTCTCACCACTCATTGCAGAGACGACAACAACCACATCATTACCATCTTTTACTGTAGCACTCACACGATTTGCCACATTTTGAATACGCTCTAAATCTCCAACACTCGTACCACCGAATTTTTGTACTATTAACATCTATAAAAATCCTTCTTTTTTAAAATATTCTATAACCGTTTCATATATAGGTTTTTTAAAATGTGCTGTTTGATCCAATAAATCATCAACACTTACAAATTTATGGTTTACAAACTCAGGATGCTTTGTGTCAAGGTTTATCTCTGCACTTTTTTTAAGTTTTATTAAAAAATATCTCTGCGTTTGCCCTTTGTATGGCCTCATCTTTTTAGCAATTTTTTTTGGAAAATCATAAGATATCCACTCTGGATACTCCGCTATAATCTTTGCTTTGTTTGTTCCTATTTCTTCTTTTAACTCTCGAAATAGTGCTTCAACAACGGCTTCACCTTTATCAATTCCACCCTGAGGAAATTGCCAGATATTTAGCAAGTCATTTCTTTGGGCAATAAAAATCTCTTTTTTTTCAGGATAGTTGCTTGAAACAATTATCATCGCCACATTAGGACGATATATGTTTTTTTTACTCATTTAATAACCTGTATTGTGAATGATGCGATTATACAAAAGATGTAATTAAAACAAGATAATATCAGTTATAATTTCGTATGTTATTATATATTCACATTCCTTTTTGCGACTCAAAATGTTCTTATTGCGCTTTTAACTCTTATGTTGACAAGTTTCATCTCAAAGAGGCGTACATGTCAGCACTTCAAACGCAGCTTTTTCACGAACTCAAACGCTTTAGTGTAAAAAATAAATCTATTGAAACAGTTTTTATAGGCGGAGGTACACCATCTACTATTTCTCCTGCACTCTATAAATCTATATTTGAACACCTTCGTCCATATTTAAAAAATGATATAGAGATCACAAGTGAAGCCAATCCTAACAGTGCTACTATAGAATGGTTACACGCAATGCGAGAACTTGGTGTTAATCGCATAAGCTTTGGTGTTCAAAGTTTTGATAGTAAAAAATTAAAACTTCTCAATCGTGCCCATACACCTGAGCAAGCAAGAAATGCAGTACTAAACGCAGCCAAAGTCGGTTATAAAAATATTTCACTCGATCTTATTTATGCAACGCTAGGCGATACAAAAGAGTTGCTGCAAAACGATATTAAAACTGCGTTTAATCTACCTATTAATCATATAAGTGCATATGCTCTCACTATAGAAAATGGAACTGCGTTTGAGAGCAAACCGCAAATGAGCTCTGAAGAGTTGTCACTCACATCATGGCTATTTGAAACTATAAAATCTAAAGGTTTCAAACAGTACGAAATAAGCAACTTTGGAAGCTATCAATCAAGTCACAACATCGGTTACTGGAAATACAAAGACTATTTAGGAGTGGGAAGTGGTGCTGTTGGAAAGCTAGGTCTACAAAGGTTTTATCCACAAACTTCCATTGAAGAGTACATACAAAACCCTACAAAACAAAGAATTGAAAAATTAAAAGAGCAAGACAAAAAAATAGAGCAATTATTCTTAGGTTTTCGCTCGTGCGTAGGAGTTAATTCAAAAATTTTAAACTCTTTTGAACTTAAACGAGCCCAATTGTTAGTTCAAGAAAAAAAATTATCACTCATTAACGAAATATTTTACAATTATGACTATCTTTTAGCTGATGAGATTACACTTTTTATTTCTAATTGAAGTAATTTTAGATAGAATCATCAACTAATTATAAATTTTGAAGGCTTATTATGTTTGGTATGGGTTTTACTGAGATACTTATTATCGCTGTTATCGCTATTTTGTTTATGGGACCGGACAAACTTCCTGGCGCTATGGTGGAAATTGCTAAATTTTTTAGAACTGTAAAAAAGACAGTTGGAAGTGTGAAAGATTCTCTTGAAGAAGAGATGAATATGAGTGAGATTAAACAAGAAGCATTAGCCTATAAAAAAGAGCTTCTAAGCGCTAGTGATAAATTAAAAAAAGTTACAGATGTAAAAGGTGCTATTGCTTCTGGACTCTCGGACTTAAATGAAGATGTTTTGGGTGATGACAATCTTACGTCTGAAACACCAAAAGAGACTCCAAAAGCACCACAAAAACCCGAAAAAGTAACATTTGAGAAAAAAACCAAAAAAGAAGATAGTAAAGATGTTTGATGAATTACGCCCACACCTTATAGAACTTAGGAAAAGACTTGCGATTGCAACTGGAAGCCTCGTAGTAATGTTTTTTGTTATGTTCTTTTTTCATGAACCAATCTTAAACTGGATGGTTGAACCTTTAAATGTTGCCCTCCTTGAAGTTGGTAAAAAGTCTCTCCACGCAGCAGATGGGATGATTACAACTTCCCAAGTAGGAGGCGCATTTTTTGTTGCCCTAAAAGTTTCATTTTTTGCCGCAATTGTTGGTGCTTTACCGATAATACTTTCACAAATCTGGATGTTTATAGCACCTGGGCTCTATGCAAATGAAAAGAAGATGATTATCCCTTTTATAGTTGGCGGGACTATTATGTTCTTAGTGGGTGTGCTTTTTGCTTACTATATAGTTACCCCATTTGGATTTGATTTTTTAATCACCTTTGGTAGTTTCAAGTTTACTCCACTCATAAATATAGAAGACTATGTTGGTTTTTTTACAAAAATTATGTTTGGTTTTGGTATAGCTTTTGAGCTTCCAGTATTTGCTTACTTTCTTGCTCTTTTAGGCATGGTAGATGATAGACAGATGGTTGGATTTTTTAAATATGCAATCGTCATTATCTTTGTCGTAGCAGCACTTTTGACACCTCCTGATGTATTAACTCAAATGCTTATGGCTGGTCCACTAATTATTCTCTATGGTTTTTCTATTTTAATAGTAAAAATGGTAAATCCAGCTCCACCTCTTGAAGAAGAGGATGAAGACGAAGCAGAATCTGTCGCCGTTGCCGTAGAGAAAAAAAGTGAGTAACTTAGAGTTACTTACTTCAAGTTATGATTTCACTCTTCCAAGCGAGCTAATAGCAACTCATCCCGCTCATCCAAGAGACCATGCAAAACTTCTAGTTTATGATAGAAATACGAATCAAATCACACATGCACACTTTTATGATTTAGAAAAATTTATTCCTACAAACGCAGCACTTATATTTAATGACACAAAGGTTATAAAAGCGAGACTTTTTGGGCATAAACCAAGTGGTGGAAAAATTGAACTCCTAATAAATAGACCATTAAACGCAAGTGATATAAGTGTGTATATAAGAGGTAAAGTAAAGATTGATACTACAATAGAATTTGATGAAAACTTAATTGCCCTAGTCAAAGAGTTAAAAGATGATGGTTCAAGAGTTGTAAACTTTTTTAAGAACACTTCTTTAGAGTGTTTGTCTAAAGATGCTTTACGCTTTGAAGACTTACTGCCTATTATTGAGAAAATCGGACATATACCGCTTCCTCCATATATTCAAAGAGAAGATAATAAAGAAGATGAAACTGAATATCAGACAGTTTTTGCACGAGAAGAAGGTGCAGTCGCAGCACCGACAGCATCATTACACTTTTCTTCAGAACAGCATAAAAGAGTATGTGAAAATTTCGAACACGCCTATGTGACACTTCATGTGGGAAGTGGTACATTTAAACCTGTAGAAGCAGAGATAATAACTGAGCATCCTATGCATTGTGAGTATTATGATATCTCAAACGCAGCTAAAAAAATACTAGACTCTAAGCAGCCAATACTGAGTATCGGAACAACTTCAACGAGAACTATTGAGTTTTATGATAAACATGGAAAAGTACAACGCGGAGAAGCAAATTTATTTTTACATCCAAATAATAAACCAAGTCGTGTAAACCATCTTCTTACAAATTTTCACCTCCCAAAATCAACACTTTTAATGCTAGTAGCTTCTTTTGTCGGTTTAGAAAAAACGCAAGAACTTTACGCAGAAGCTATAAAAGAAAAATATCGTTTTTATTCGTACGGCGATGCAATGCTAATCTTATAGATTAGCTAAAAAATTATTTTTAATACAAGAACTTTTAACTCATCCTTACAAAAAAATCATATTTTTTGAACTAATTTTACATTTATTTAAATATCTATTAAGTATTATATTTACTAATTTTGTTACAAAGGAAAATATATGCCATATGTTAAAGACGTTTTTGAATACCTAAAAAGATCAAGCCCTTATCAAACAGAGTTTTATCAAGCTGCTGAAGAAGTTCTAGAATCATTGAGACCTTTAATGGAAAAATATCCAAAGTACAGAGAACACAAGATTATAGAAAGAATTGTTGAGCCTGAAAGGCAAATACTTTTTCGTGTTAACTGGGTTGATGACAACGGTGAGATTCAAGTAAACAAAGGCTACAGAATAGAGTTTAACTCGGCATTGGGACCATACAAAGGTGGTCTTAGATTTCATCCAAGTGTAACTGCTGGAGTTATTAAGTTTTTAGGTTTTGAGCAAATTTTCAAAAATGCACTTACTGGTCTTCAAATCGGTGGAGGCAAAGGTGGAAGTGACTTTAACCCTAAAGGGAAATCTGATAATGAAGTTATGAGATTTTGTCAAGCATTTATGAGTGAACTTTATAGACATATTGGTGCGAACACTGATGTTCCAGCTGGAGATATAGGTGTTGGCGCTAGAGAAATCGGATATATGTTTGGAATGTATAAAAAACTTGCTAATAAGTACGAAGGTGTTTTAACTGGAAAATCTCTCAAATGGGGTGGTTCATTAGCTAGAACAGAAGCTACAGGTTACGGTGCTGTTTACTTTGCAAAATATATGCTTGAAGGTAGAGGTGAAACGCTTGAAGGTAAAAAATGTGTAGTATCTGGAAGTGGTAACGTTTCTATATATACTATTGAAAAACTTTATCATCTTGGAGCTATACCTGTTACATGCAGTGACTCAAATGGTATGATTTACGATGAAGAAGGAATCGATTTAGCACTTTTAAAAGAGTTAAAAGAAGCAAGTAGACAGAGACTAACAGAGTATGCTAAACACAGACCAAATGCAAAATACACTCCAATAGAAGAGTATCCTGAGGGTTGCAATGGTGTTTACAGTATTAAATGTTTTGCTGCATTCCCGAGTGCTACACAAAATGAGTTAAACCTCAATGACGCTAAAAATCTTCTCGATAGCGGGTGTTTTTGTGTGAGCGAAGGTGCAAATATGCCATCAACTCCTGAAGCAGTTAATCTTTTTGTAGACTCAAAAATCTGCTATGGCCCAGGTAAAGCTGCAAATGCTGGTGGAGTTTCAACAAGTCAGTTAGAAATGGCACAAAATGCATCTATGGTAAACTGGACTTTTGAAGAAGTAGATGAAAAACTAGCGCAAATTATGAAAAATATTTATATAAGTGCTAGTGAAACTGCCGCAGAATTTGGAGAGCCAACAAACTTAGTTTTAGGTGCCAATATTGCAGGTTTCAAAAAAGTAGCAGATGCTATGATAGAACAAGGTTTAGTGTAAATATCTAAACTCTTAAAAATCTTGAAAAACTTAGTTTTTCAAGATTTCACAATCCTATTACAATACGTTTATTTTGCCATTCACCACTTCTATTTTCCCCAATAATTCATACTCAAAAACTTTACTACTAAATTTACTAACAACGGCATCATAATCTGAATTATTTTCACAATATTCTAAAAACTCATCTTTATTTACTTGGAAATTTGCCACATTTCCAAATCTAGAAACAAAAGCATTTATGTCATAAATAGCTTTTGCCTTACCCTCTTTTAAAAGTGTGTTTGTTGCGCTACTCTCACCCAACCTGTGAGGAAAAACAAATATCTCTTTGCCCATAGAGAGTGCATACTCTATACTTCTCATACTACCACTATCAAGCTCAGCTTCTGCTACAACTAAAACTTCTCCAAGTGCGACTACAAGTTCATTACGAACTACAAAAGTCCATGGTCTCGCCTTGTCATCTGCTTTAAATTGACTCAAAAGCAATCCCTCATCTTCTATATTTTTTAAGAGATTTTTATTAACAGAGGGGTACTTTACATTTATGCCACAAGGAAGAACTGCAATAGTATTTGAAGCACCCGCTCCAAGATGAGCCACAGCATCAATGCCCATAGCCCCACCGCTCACTATACAAACACCCACTTTTGCTAAAGAGTAAGAGAGTTTGTGTGTCATCTCTCTTGAGTATTTTGAGGTCTTTCTTGAACCTACAATTGAAACTTTTTTTCTCGCTAGAAGTTCTTTATTTCCCTCATAATAAATCTCCGAAGGATAACTCTTCATAGCTTCGCATGCAGTAATCTTTTCCTCTAATTTTTTCAAAATTTTACCTTAGTTTATCTATGTAGACTAGATTTACCTCTTTGAGTATTTCTTTTGATTCATTGAGTGCTAAAATTGTATTTGCATGAGGATGCCCTATAGCTATAGCACTTCCATGATTTTTTGCCACTTTTATCGCTTTTTTTATCTGGTTTTTAATATATTCTTTATCCATATGGTGATCCAAAAATACATCTCTTGCTACATAAGGCAATCCAAAACTCTCAAGGACTTTTGGTACTTTTGTTTGAGCAGTAGTTCGACTATCAATAAAGCTGATATTATTTGTATTGAGTGCAAAAATAAGCCTATTCACAGAGAGTTCATCCGCGGTAAACTTACTTCCAGTGTGATTATTTATGTAAAGCACTTTTGGAAATTGCTCTTTTATTTCTCTTATTCTGCGAGATATTATCTCTTGTGAATCAGTAATTCTTAATGTATTAGGTTCTTCAGCACTAAAACTTTGCGCTTCTAAAGGCAAATGCACCATATATAACTGCTCTTTTGCGGCTAACTTAGCTGAGTTTGGCCTTGCCTTACTTGGAGGCAAAAAAGACATTGTCAATGGAAAATTTAAACTCTTGATTGCATTTACCTGAGAGCGAGTTCCCACATCATCCATAATGATTGCTAACATTGGCTTATCCGGAGATATCTTCACTTTACGTTTTAGCATTTTTGGAGCTTTAGCTAAAGGAGTATCATCCAGCTCATGAGAAGCAGAGATATAATTAGAGGTCTTGATATTCAATATTTCTTGCATATTTTTCTCAAGTCTTCTCTCTTGTACTAGCAGAGTTTTTTCTATTTTACTCTCTTGAAATATCTCTTTTTTAGCATTTTCATAGCCAAAATAATATCCTGTAGTAAGCAAGCTTAAAATGATGATCACAAACGCTAAAAACCAAGCTATATATTTTAATATTCGCGAACTACTTACTGGCTTGCTTTTTTTTCTTTTTACCATTTTATATACTTTTTTATCAAATTTTTATAACTATATCTTAAAAAAATTAAAATAGATAATTCCATTACATTTTGCCATACTGTGAAAACGCCAATAAGATGGTTTGCTCTTTTTAAGCATACTTTTTGTATAATTCCGAGTTCCTTTCTCTTTGTATTGTTAATTGATAACAATATATTTAATCCGAAAGGGAAACAAAAGCCGTAAGGCACATACCAAGAGGAGATCATACTATATGAGACACTACGAAAACTTAGTAATCGTAAAACCTACATTTACAGCAGAAGAAATTCAAGCTAGCGTAAA
>JGI10211J34971_10000135_pt1 | contig 55898 bp, 44 predicted proteins | sample Etolagsediment_FD_34971 | JGI IMG/M metagenome (IMG submission 34971) | reverse complement strand
TTCGGCATGGGCCTGGGCGAAGCACTCACCTACGTGGATAACACTACCAGTGAAAATAAGTACCTGTATAACGGAAAGGAGATGCAGGATGATTTTGGGCTAGGGTGGTATGATTATGGGGCGAGGATGTATGATGGGGAGTTGGGGAGATGGCATGTGGTGGATCCGTTGGCGGAGAATAGTATAAGTATGTCTCCATATCACTTTGTAGCCATCAATCCATTGGTTTTTATTGATCCTAATGGAATGGATTGGTTTTATTATAAAGCTGAAGGAGATGAAGATCCAGATTGGCATTATCAAGAAGGAAAGAGTTATAATACAGGTGTAAAGAATGACAATGGAGAAGATATTATAATACAAGGCGTTGAATCTATAGTTAAGTATACGATTACAGGGAAGAATGAAGAGGGCTCATGGGAAGGTACTGTTGACGTTTATAACCAAGATAAAAAAGTACATTCTCAGGATGGTGTATTTACTGGTAGTGGTCAATATAGTGGAACCCAACCTGCAGATAAGGGGACATATTGGATGGAAATGCATAATAGAGATTATGACGGTCCAAACAAGTTTACTGGTGATAATGGAGAACCTGATTGGTTTTTGGGGGCTCAGCTTATACCTGACAAAGGAATAGGTATTTGGGAACGACTTGACGGAACAAGTGTTAGGGCATATAATGATCATGTTGTAAGAGCTTATGGCAATGGAAGAATTAGACTTAACCCATCTGATGAAGTGCGAAGGATGAATGCCCTAAAATATGGACCTGGTCGAGAAGATAGAGGTTTATATTTACATGGTAAAAAAGATGAACATAATTGGACGCATGGATGCGTCTGCGATAAAAAGGAAACAGTATTCAAATACTTATGGAATAATGTTCACACAAAGACACCTTTTGTAATTTATTATAAACTTAAGAAGTAAAAATATGAAGATTGTTTGTTTGCTTACGTTGACATTATTAAGTCTTAATTTTTGTTTAGTACAAAATATATTTAGAACAGAAACTTTTTGGATACCTGAAAGTATAGATTGGAAACCTTTAAGAGGTAGTGAGGAGGCTAATTTTTCAACGATTTTTATAAAAAACGATTCATTGGTTTATGTTGTAAATAGCTATCAAAGAAAAGCCGTAGACTCAATGGCCTTTGGTGTGGAGCCTGATTTTAGTGTAAAGAAAGGTAGATTTACATTAAATGATAAAAATGCATTAATAGAGCTTAAGTTACTTTATGGTAATTATATGGAACCGAATAACAATGAATTTATTAGAATTGTTGCAGAAAATGGAGTTAAATATATTAGTTACCATGATGTTAAATACATTGAAACAAAAGCATATACGCAAAGCAGTAGAAATATTATTAAGTCCTATATTGAAATTGCAGAAGATACTCCTAGAAATATAAAGATAGTACCAGTCGAAGAATAACAAAACCAACTCCCCCCCCCGCTCCCGCAAGTTTGCAACTTGCGGCACAAAAACAACTAAAAGTCCAACAACAATGATACAGTAACAAAGACTAATTACCAAACGAACCGGAAAAGACAGTATAAACCAATACATGAGCAGATTTTCAAAAATTAAGCTTTAGCTCCCGGGCGTTACAAACGCTCTAAGATGAACCAATAATTACCGCATATTAATATAGAAAAAGAAATACACATGTTAAATCCCCTTAAACATTTCAGTTTATTCAACCTTTTAAACACTTCAATTTTATGAAACATTTTTTTACATTTTTCATCCTCGCTGTATTCACCCTCACTTCTTACAGCCAAACAAGGCAACAGTTTGATCAAAAGGTCGACTCCATGCTTGCAATAAACCGAAAAAACAATTACCATCTCGATACTTTATGGGTGTTGGATAGTAGCCGAACCTTTCAGGGTTATTACGATTCGCTGATTTACGAGCGTACTTATAAGGTTTTAAAAAGAAACGATCAGGGTAACCCCATCGCTTCGTTGGATTGGGTGGATGAAAATTTTTCGGGGTTTACAACAAACAGTGTCTATGATTCTATCGTATATTTTGATGGCGTTCAGGTAAAAAAACAATTTTCAAATGCCTGGAACAGTGTTGATCAAATATGGATTGATAACAGTTATCAAGAGTACGAAGAACCTGGTCTTCCAAAAGTGAAAGCCAACAAAGGTTTCTACAATAACACGCAGGAATATTTTTACGGATACAGAGAGAGGTATGTTAACAACAATGGCAGACCAGATACCCTGATTTACGAAACATATGTACCGGAAACCAACACATGGAAACTAAAGGCGAAAACAGTTTTTTATTATGATGGCCAGCAAAACGACACCTTGCAACGATTCTATAAATGGACGGGTGATTCATGGGAAGACAGTGCCAGACTCCATCGGCATTTCGATTTGAATCTGTTGACGCTTCAGCTCGGAGAACTTTATAACACAAGCAATAGCACCTGGCAAAACTATGTACGACGCACTTATTCCTATACCAATTCAGGGAAAATTGACATTAGCATGTTTCAAGTTTGGAGCACGCAGTTAAATGTCTGGCAGGACAATTTTAAATATGATTTTTCATACGATAGCGAGGATAGGATAACAAACCGTCTGGTCTTGCATTTCGATCAGAATTCACAGCAGTTACTTAATTACCAAAACGACATCTATACCTATGCAGAGGGAAGAGAAGAAATAGTATACCAGAGCTGGAGCATGCCAAATGGCCCTTGGTTTAACCAATTCAGGTACACCACTTCCTACCTTGCTGATAATGTAGTTGACACGGTTACTAACGATCAATGGGATAACAATTTACAGGTGTGGAAACCCAAAGATCGCCTGTTTAACAAATATGATCACCATTATAATGTGCTGGAAAGTGAATATTGGTACTTCTATAGCTGGGATAACAAATGGCAACTTGAATCAAAAACCGACTACTACTGGTCTCCCTTCATCCCCAACGCCACCCATGAGATACAGGCAAACACACTGGCAGTTTACCCCAACCCGGCCACCACACGGGTAAGTTTTGTAGTGCCCGACAACCAGGCAAATACCGGACAACAAGCCCTGCTCACCATTTTTGATCTTTCGGGCAGGCAGATGACCCAGTTACCTTTACAAAATGGAAAAGCAGTTTGGGATTGTGCCGGAGTAAAAGCCGGGTTGTACGTGTATTCACTCTCGGGAAGCGGCGCCTGGGTAAGCGGAAAAGTGGTGGTACGGTAGGGGAAAAATGTCTGAACTGGGATTTGGGTTGATTCATTTGATTTTTATGATTAAGGAGCACTATAAATATTCGGAACTAACTTCCAAAATCATTAAATGCGCCATGGCTGTTCATAGTGCATTGGGGAATGGTTTTCAGGAAGTGATTTATCAAAGAGCATTGGAAATTGAAATGCACGAGGTCGGTTTGTCGTTTAACCGTGAGTTTGAGATGCCCATTAACTACAAAGAACAACACATAGGAACAAGACGAGTCGATTTTTTAGTGGAAGGTGTTTTTTCTGTTGAGTTAAAAGCAATCACTAAACTGGAAAACGTTCACTTTGCGCAGGCCATAAATTATTTGGAAGCCTATAATCTTGAAATAGGCCTGCTCATCAACTTTGGCGAAACCAGTTTAAAATTCAGCAGACTTACAAATAAAAAATTTAAAGTCGAATAATCACATGAATCAAACCTATCCTATAAATCCCAGTTCAGACACCCCTCACTCGTCCACGTTTCATGCCTAAGGCAGACAAGTGTAACGCGGATGTAAACGCCATAACCCAATACAGAAGCAGTAACCCCTAACCACAATACAAATCGAAAAAGAATAGTAAATTTGAATAACAGAAATTACAAATATCAAATAACCAAAAAATCATGAAACGCACTTTTACCATTTTCCTAAGTCTTGTTCTTATGGCCTCCGTTTACGGACAAATTGAGCATCGAAAAAGTACCATTACAGATGAATTTCCAACGATTGACGTCACTCGTCTGTCATCCCAAATTCAGAAAGTAAGTCAGGCCACCGCAAGCAGCCGGTATGAAAATCCACTATTTCAGGATTTGCGGAAATATAAGCTTGATTCGCTGGTAACAGAGGGATATAACGCTGAGGGCGGCCATTCTCCGGCAGAAAAAAGTGAATATCTGTACAACGACGATGGAAAGCTTACCATGATATTGGATTACCATTGGGATTCAGCCGCTTGGAAAGTCAACTCCAAAATGGAATACACCTATTTTGACGAAAACAATCACCTGCTGGTTTCAGACTATGATTATTGGTACGATTCTGTTTGGAATATATTTGCCAAAATTCACTATTACTACGACAACCAAAACAATGAAACGCTGCGTATCGACAGCGTTTACAGCTACCTCCAAAATCACTGGTTAATAGCTCAAAAAATTGAAAGTGAATATGATAGCCAGGGAAACAAAGTGGTGTATCATGCTACTGTTTATCGCAACAACCAGATTGACCGGCAAACGGAATACCGGTACAGCTACGATAATTTAAACAGGCGGGTGTTGTTCATCATTTCCCGCACATTATCTGATACAAATGTATTGATTCCTAATTACAGGTTTGAATACAGCTATGATGTTGGCGACAATCTTATCAATACCATGGCCTCCACCTGGCAGGCTGACTCCAGTAACTGGACACTTGTCTGGAAAGAGGACTATACTTATAATAATTCCGGTCATGTGATTTCCGAAATTACCAGCGATTACCTCTCCTACACCAATGACTGGGATTATAGAAGTAAATTCGATTATACCTACGATGCCCATAACAATCCGGAAGTTGAGTCATCCTATTATTGGGATGACCTATCCAATCAATGGGAAGTTGAAAGCAAGAAAGAACATTCGTATGATGGCACCACAACCATTTCTGAAGTTAATGTTCCGTCGATGAATGTTTTTGAACAAGACTATCCGGATTATATTGTAAATGCTCCTGTTCATTACATTTACTTAGTAGCAGGGGTCGGCGATTTGGAAATACAATACACCAACAGTTACTACTATTCAGCAACAAACCTGGGTGTTTCAACCCACAGCGAGAATAAATTCAGGATTTTTCCCAACCCGGCTTCCGACAGGTTGTATGTTTCAACCGAACAACTTGATGACTCGTCAATAAAATATGTGGTATACACCAGTACCGGACAAACTGCCATAAGTGAACAGAAATACCAAAATTGTATCGAAATCGGAGAACTAACCCCAGGCCTATATCTTCTGGAAATAAGTGCAAGCCACTCGAAAACACGAATGAAGTTTATTAAACGATAGGTAGCTTTAAGCCTTTTGGCTCTTACCTTGGCTACCAATAGGTGACGAGTCTACATTGACCGGAACACGGGTGATACAGACGAATTGAAGATAATCAGGAAAAAAATGAAGATTGTTTTTTTATATTAAATATTATTGTACTTTTGCAGCCCCATTTTAACATTATTAAAAGGTAATACACTATGGCTAATCATCAATCAGCGCTTAAAAGGATCAGGCAAACTGAAGTCAGAAGACTGCACAATCGTTACTACACAAAAACCATGCGTAATGCGGTTCGGAAATTCAGGTTGTTAACTGACAAAAGTGAAGCCGTTGAGGGCTTGCCCAAATTGTACACAATGATTGACAAGCTGGCTAAACGGAACATGATTCACAAAAATAAAGCCGGCAACTTAAAGTCGAGGATCACGAAATACGCGAATAGTCTTTCATAGCTGTTGGTTTTATTGAAGAAATACAGGCCTGGATGTTTAAAGCAACCGGGCTTTTTTTGTTTGACCAAAGGTAGGTTTTTACCAATTGTATCCCCGTCACACCCTGATCCAGGTACCAGACATGGTTAACCCTCATCTCGTCGTATTGTTATACCGAATCGGAACAGAATTACAAATATTAATGTTTGTGCCTATCGGGTATAACTTTTTCTAAACAGCTATCGCTTCGCATACCTGTCAAGAATTAGCATACAACAAAGTTACCACAAGCGAAAACGAACATACCTTACACTTCCATTATTTAAAACCAATATGAATTTTACTTCCCTGTAATATTCCCGCCATTTAAGCCCTGTTTTTCAACTGGAGTTGCATAACTTTGCCACTCCAAATTGATTATAAATATGGTGAACAGTTGGCTGATAGGCATTGATGATACCGACAACAAGGAAAGCCGCGGAACCGGCTATCTTTCGCGTATGCTCGGCCACCTCATTGAAGACGAAAAAACAGGGTTAGTGCATAGCATTAGCCGTCATCAACTTTTTTTCGACAACCGCATCCCCTACACGTCTCAAAACAGCTCAGCCTGTTTGCTGGTGGAGTCAGGCGATTACCCTCATTTATCTCAGCTATGCCGTGATTTTATGTCGCACAATTGCGCTCCTGGTTCAGATGGAGGACTGGCCATTGCTTCACTCAACCAAATTCCTAAGGAAATTATAAGTTGGGGCAAAGCAGCCAAAAACACAGTGCTCACACAAGCGGATGCCTGGATTTTAGCCAAAAAACACAACCTCTACCTCGAAGGATTTACAGGAAACAAAGATGGAGTAATTGGAGCACTGGCTGCCGTCGGACTGCGAAAAAGTGGAAACGATGGCCGATGTATCTGGCTGAGAGGAAAAGAAATAAGGGAGATACAAGGAATTTACACCGCCAAAAACCTGAAAGAAATCTGTGCTGTTAACCGAATCATGACCACAGACGCCATCGAAGCCTTTGAAGACGAGAGAATTAATACCGGCGACTGGCTTCGCCCTGCAATTAAAAACAACCAAATAATTGTTTACATCGAACGCTCAAACACAAATGAATATGAATGGAATGTTAAACCCAAATCAAGCCTCAAAGAGCTTACCGATTAGTCGCACAGCACTCGAGGTTTTTGTTTTAAGTGTAATAGGGATTGCAGCCATCCTGCTTCGAACCAAGTTGCGTATTCCCCTCAATTTACCGGGGCATCACGGAGTGGAAGTTATGGCCTTGCTGCTCATCGGACGGCATTGGTCGAAATTACCTATGGCTACTTCAGTGAGCACAATAGCTGCCGCATTGTTCATGTTTGTTCCATGGGTGGGTGTAAAAGATCCATTCTTGCCCCTGATTTACTTGCTTATCGGTCTCACCGTCGACACACTTTACCGACTTAAAACAAGTGAAAACAAGCTTGTTATATCCATGATGATCATTGGAAGCCTAAGTTATGCCGTGATTCCCCTCACGCGATTGGTTCTTCATTTTTTGTTCAACTATCCTTATGTTGTCTTTCTAAAGACAGGTTACGCCTACCCGGTTCTTTCGCATTTTGTATTTGGGGCAGCCGGTGGACTACTCGCCGCCCTGCTGATCAAAGGCCAACGAAAAATTTTAAAGTAAACAACCTATTCTCAATTCACAGCAAGATTTTTATCCCATGCGAAAGGCATTTCAATGCATAACGGTGATGTTGTTTTTCGGAGCACTCATTCTTTTTGAAGCCTGTAGCAAGGACAATCCCAATCCGGGCTTAAAGCCGGAAATCAACTTTATAGTGGCTTCCGGTTATACCTCATCCGACACGGTACTATCAATTAATCAACAAGTAAGGATAGGCATACAAGCCCATTCACGGTCAGGCGCACCGATCACACAATTTACAGCAATCACCCTACAAAACGGAATAACTTCTGTGGTTGATTCAGGTTTATTTAGCGAAGGATGTTCAGTTAGTAAACAAATAAGTAAAAGTGCCGCTGACGTGGAGACCTGGAAGTTTTTTGTAAGAGACAGAAATGGCAACACCTCCGACACGCTGGTGATCAACCTGATAAAAGACAACAACTCAGGATATGGCGCAATAAAAACTGTTACCGGGCTATCTTTGGGAGCACAAAACAACACCCAGACAGGAAGCTTTTATTCCATCCTGCACGATCAGGTATACTTTCTACCGATGGCCTTTCTTCATCAGGAAGATTGCGACCTGCTCTATTATTTCGACCCGATAGAAACGGACGCCCATACCATCGCCTCTCCGGGCGCAAACCTCGATGCTTCAGTGTATAACAGCAACGAAGCCCCCATGTATTGGGAAATACGCCGCACCATCAGATTTGAAAAACAATCCGACCTGACAGAGGAAACATTCTTACAATGCACCAACGACAGCCTCATACTGGCCAGGTCGTTTGTGTTTGGGACAGGGAAAAGAAAAGCCAAAAACCTGGACACCGGACATATTTACTCCTTTGTGAGTGAGCAAGGCCAAAAAGGGTTGTTTTTGGTGACGGCAAGAGAGGGCACAGCGGCGGGATCTGTCCAAATCACGCTTAAAATACAAAAGCCATGATCAGGTACATACTGTTTTTTTCATTCGCCAGTATTTACTTGTCAGCCTTCGCTCAGGTTTCCGACTCAGTAAATACCGAAATCAACCTCCGTGAAGTAATGATCACGGCCACACGCACCTGGAGGCAAGTCGATGATTTACCCGTGCAAACAACCCTTATTTCCCAAAACCGAATCCAGGAATACCCACTCTTAAATATCGACGACATCTTAAAAACTTCAGCCAACGTTTTTGTCAACCGCAGTTGGGGCATTTTTTCCAAAAACGCAGCCGTTACTATGCGAGGGCTTGAGAGTAGCGACCGCACCCTGGTTATGGTTGACGGGATGCCAAAAAACAGGCTGGCCGGAGGCTCCGTCAACTGGCACAACATAAACCCCGATGTTGTAGACCGAATAGAAATAATAAAAGGTCCAGCCTCGGCACTTTACGGCAACAATGCCATGGGAGGTGTAATCAATATCATCACGAAAAAGCCAACATCAGGAGTAAGCGGACAAGCCAAACTTTTTTACGGCACCTACAACACTTTTGGTGGATCGGTGCTTGTCTCAGGTCGGAAAAACCTAAAAAACGAAAAAGCTTTCTATTGGCAGATTAGCGGAAATTACCGTCAGGGTGACGGCTACATCTTCGAACTTCCGGAATACCTGGATGAAACTGACGCCAAAACGAAATTGCAGGAAGGAGGTGGCGACCTGAAATTTGGCTACGAATACAGCCAAAGTGGGACTGTGGAAATCACCTACGAAAACTATCTGGAAAACAGATATGCCGGAAGGCAAGTATATGCGCCAAAAGGAAGTTACGACGACTACCTGACCAATACCATCAGGATTAACCAAAGCGACTCCATCGCCGGTGGCTTTTGGACAAACACATTTTACTTCTCAGCCGAAAACTACTACGGGCAAAAAGAGTCGATTAACGACACACGTGAATACAAACTCCTCGACAGTTATACCGACAGGCAAGATTTTGGCTGGACAAGTAACCTAAACATACGGGCGCATAAAAATCACCTGTTAACGGCTGGAATAGACATTAAGGCTGGAACGCTTAAAAATCATGAGCTTTACCGCACCTCTTCCGATGACATACAAGCCACTGGAAATATGGCTATCGTTGGGGTCTATATGCAAGATGAAATGAGGCTTAGCTCCACCCAATGGCGCATTATCCTTGGATTAAGAGCAGATTATTCAAGCTTTTGGAATGGGTGGCAACAAGTTACAAACCCTTCCAAAGCAACAGGATTCAGCGAGAGCTTCAGCGAAGATTTTCCGAAAACAACGTGGGCGGCCATTAGCCCCAAAGCCGCCATTCAGTATGAAATAACCAAAAAATTACAATCTTACCTCTCCATTGGAACGGGTTTTAAACCAGCTAAACTTAAAGATTTATGCCAATCCGGTAAAATAACCAAAGGATTCAGGCTCGCAAACCCTAATCTCAAACCCGAATACCTGGTCAATTTTGAATGGGGTTTTCATTACAATGCCAACAAAATTAAGCTGTCGGGAGCTGTTTACCACAGTTTGGGGTACAATTTTCAGTATTCTATCGGTACGGGCGACTCTGTCGACACCGGAGGAAATAGCCTTAAACCCGTGATTTTTACCGATAATGTGGCGGAAATTGCGGTTACAGGAGCGGAGCTGTCCTTGGATTATCTCTTTACAAAAAATCTTATTATTCGGATCAGGTATTCCTACAACAACAGCATCATCACCAAGTACCAACCCGAAAAAACAAATCCGGAAGTGAACTTATCAGGAAAAAAGATGATTGAAGTTCCGCCACAACTCTTTTACGCAGGAATTTCCTGGCAAAACGAACACCTTAACCTGGAGCTCAACTGCAACTACATCGACAGCCAATGGTACGACATAGAAAATACCATACGCATCAACAGCTGGTTTCTGGTAAATGCGCGCGTTGCTTATGCCTTCTATAAAAAATACGAAGTCTATTTGGAATCACAAGATTTGCTCGACAACAGATACATCGACAGAAAAGGACAATTATCACCCGGCAGGTTTATACAGGGCGGGATTAACATTCACTTTTAAATAAAAAACCAACACCTATGAAAAATTTCTTTTTACTTTTAATCACATTATGGCTTACAAATGCGGCGTTTTCTCAAACTGAAACACTGGTAAGCTGGAGTTTTCCATCGAGTGATTTGAGCGACACCCTTCCCGACGAGGCAAACCTCAACAACCAATTGGCATTTTTATCTACTATGGGCGGAACAGGAGCCATCGAAATGAAAAACGGATTCGCCACCAAAGCCGCACAATGTAACGGATGGGACAACGGAATAGACCAAAAAGCATGGTATATCCGCATAAACACAGCCGGTTACGAGAACCTCACCATCAGTTCTAAACAGCAATCAGGAAATACAGATGCCGGCCCTCGCAACTTCAAACTGCAATACAGGACTCAGGACATGACCGAATGGATGGACGTTGAAAACGGAGAAATACTAGCCACTAACGACTGGACTACCAGCGAATTAACAAACCTGCCCTTGCCAGAGGCCTGCAACGACAAAGATCAGGTAGATATCAGGTGGGTAATCACCTCCAACCTGGACATCAATGGCGATGAACTGCTGCCAACAGGAAAAACAAAAATTGATGACATCATGGTAGTAGGCGACCTGCTAACTGCTATTCCTGAGCTAAATAACAAAATCGACATCAGTATCTCCAATCCTGTGCGCAACCAACTAAGCCTGACATCAAACCACGAAATAAGCAAAATTGAAATTTACGACCTGAGTGGCAGGCTGGCCTTAGGCCGGAAAGTAAAAGGTAATAATTTTCTGATCGACATCAACCTGAAACCCGGACTGTATATTTTGGGAGTTTTCTCCGAAAAAACCGGCACAGCCACAACTACCAAAATGGTTGTGCAATAGAACAATTTATAATGCTTCTAACTGATTTTGCAAAAAAAGTCCTGCTAGAAGCAGTTAATACCGATAGGACTAGGTTTTCCTGTTTTTTTAAGCCTCATCCGATTCGGTATAACCAGAATCTTAGGAGAATCTTCAACATAAGGCAAACCCGAATGGCTCAGATCAAGTGCCTGATATGATTTGGTATAAAAAAGTTGGTTAGTTAAAAAAAACACGTACCTTTACGCTGTTTTAATCATTATAAACTAACCTGCTATGGAAAAAATACCAATCAGTCAATGGTCGGAAGACGATCGTCCACGAGAAAAAATGATGTTAAAAGGCAAGGGACAGCTCTCGAAAGCTGAGCTCATCGCCATATTAATCGGGAGCGGCAACAACGATGAGTCAGCCGTAGAACTTGCCAAGCGTATTTTAAGCTCTGTCGATAACAATTTGGCAGAGCTTTCGCGTTTGAGCATCAGCGACCTGACCAAATTCAAAGGCATTGGCCCTGCCAAAGCCATCAGCATTGTGGCCGCTCTGGAGTTAGGGCGCAGACGGCGTGCCGATGATGTACTCATCGATACCACGAAAATATCCTCCAGCCAGGATGCTTACAACCTCCTGTATGCCGAACTCAGCGACAAATACCACGAGGAATTCTGGATCATCCTGCTCGACAGAGCCAACAAAGTGATCAGAAAAGCCAACATCAGCGAAGGCGGGCTGGCCGGCACAGTTGCCGACCCGAAAAAAATCTTCCAACTGGCTTTGGAACAGCATGCCTCCTCCATCATTCTGGCACACAACCACCCATCCAACAACCTTCAGCCCAGCCAAAACGACGTGCAGCTGACGAAAAAAATTGTTGCCGGAGGAAAAAGTCTGGACATCAGCATCCTGGATCATCTGATCATAGGTAATGATAAATATTACAGTTTTGCTGATGAAGGAGAGATGCCTTGATTTTTTTTACCTTTACACCCATTTCATGGGCTAACGGTTATCAAATGGAATATGCTAACACAGGTTCTTATAATTTAAAAAATTGCAAAATGAAAAAAGCATGGAAAAGCAAACTGTTTATGATTGCTTGTCTGATGAGCTTGTTTACCTTAACAAACACCGTAGAATTAAAAGCACAAACAACATTTGATACAGCCATTTGTTGGTCAGCAACAAAGCAAATAAACTTTCCCGTCTATCACATCACCGCCAATCCAAATGACAGGAAACTATTTTTCTATAATACCTTGAATGCTCACCAAACAGGTATTTTTGTTTGCGACATGGATAACGACAATGATCCTACAGTGTTTATCGGGCTGCAAAGCCCCGTGGGCGAGGTGGTGCACAACCCCTTTACCAACCAAATGCTCATTTCACAAAACAGTGAAGCCATCCCTGCCCGGGTAAAGGTGCTTAATGACTCGCTCGGGTTTGAAAATGACATTGAACTAAGTGGCGTTTCTCATGCAACAAATATGTATATTGCTGAAAATGGATTGTTGTATATAGCAGCCAACATGTACGACAACACCCCCAAAATATTTGTATTGGATGCCCAAACCTATCAGCCTGTTTCGGGGTCACCCTTTGAAGTGAGCGGGCTTATACCTGCAAGCGGATATTACGATATTTTTTCAGCCGATTTCTGCTACAACCCTTACAACCAAAAAGTATATGCCACCTTTACCACCAACAACACAACAGTGCCCTCAGATATAGAAAGTTATAACAGCCTTGACCCATACTTTTCGGCACTAAACAGTTCGCTGTTAAGCGCCTCTCCCACAACCACTTTTCCGGGGATATTGGTAGATATTTCGGAAGAGGGCATAAGCACACTGCTATCGAATTTAAATGGCCCCAGAGAACTACTGTGTGCAACACCAACCAACACAAGCGGCAGCAACCAGGGATTCCTTTATCTAAATGCTGCCGATTTGATACGCTACGACTGCCAAACAGGAAATACACTCTATTTTGCCGGGCTGGATTTAAACGACATCACTTACAATAGCAACCAGAACTGTTTGTATGGCTTCCGCGACACCTTTGTGGGAGAAGGGAATCCATTGGACGAGCACCCTTCGCACCGCCTTACAGAAGTGTATCGGGTTCAGGACGGGCAGGGCACTTCCACTTTGCTGTACACCTACGATGGGCAATCTGCCTCATTGGTAAGCAATCCTTACGACGGCATGTTGTATTTACAGACCAAGGTAGATGCCGACCGGTTAGGTGCTCAACCTATGCAGGTAATCCCTTTGCAACCAGACCAGGTCAATCAGGAGCCCCCACCGGTGAGCCTGCACCACCGCGGCTTCTGTCCCGAACTGGACATTAACCTGGATTTCCATTATGCCAACTACAACCTCACCACCCCTTACATCGACCCCTATACCAACCGCATGTACCTGCCCAACGGAGGACACAGCAGTGTGAGTGTGGTGGAGTTTGAGCCCAATGAAAAGCTCCCGCTCAACAACCAGGAGTACGACTGGCTTTCCTTTCCACGACTAACCCGAACGGCTAACAATGCTGTTCCCGTGAATGAGGTGCTGGAAGGTAATATCCATCCAGAGGACTATGAATCTCAAAGCAAACTTCTCAATGTTCCCCCGGGTGGAGAAACGGAGATAAATAGTGTGTTTAGTGGGCTTGAGTGGAGTACAACAGGTGATTTATCCCATATCCAAAGCACCCGTGGTTACAAGCTCCACCTGAAATATGATAGCACTAATGCTTATCCGGATCAGCGTTGGCTGGAAATGCAAGGCACGGTGGTCGATCCTTCCACCCCTTTACCTTTGTACATGGGCAAAGAAAACTGGGTGGGATATTTTTTGTACAAACAGCAGAACATCATGGATGCCCTGGGTTCCACCCTCTATTCCCTGGACTGGGTAAAGGGCGAAGGCTGGTTTTGCTGGTATGCCGGACCACAGCGCAATCCCAACAACCCTGTTGCTGTAACTGAGGGTTGGTTGTGCGACAATAAAGTACACAATATTAGCTACGGGCAAATGGTGGTGCTCAAGGCCGGGTACTTCGACCCCAGCCCCATCGCCTTTACCTGGCAGGGAGTTGGGCGTAACATTGTGGATTCCCCCAAAGCCGAGGCCGAATTTTTTACCTATGCCGAAACAGCCGATTACACCCCTGTGGTGGTGGTGCTCGATACCACTGAAACCATTTCAGAGATAGGCGTGTTTGTTAACGACAGTTGTGTTGGGGCTACCACCGTGTTGCCCGAGGATACGCTAGTGGGCATCAGAGCCTACCTGGACGGACAGTCAGGTGATAGCCTGGTTTTTGAGACTTATTCCAATACCAAGTCCACAGCCAAAGAAACAATCAGGTCTTATTACGTGTTTGATCCTCAAAGGAGAAGATACCTGCACCGCAGTATCCATACAGGCGAACATCAGGGACTGTACCAGATTTCGCTAAAAAGCCAGCCCCAAACCGAAAAGCTTTTCTCAGGGCTGTTGGGCAACTTTTGGGTCTATCCCAACCCCGTCAGGGAACAGTTGATGATAGTGTATGAACTGGAAAGCGAAACCCCGGTGACCCTGGAGGCTTACGACCTTTATGGTAGAAAGGTAGCTTCCCTGATGCAGGGAGTACAATCTTCCGGAACGCGGACATTTACCTGGAATCTGACGTCGGCTTTAGGTCAACGACTAAATAGCGGTATATACACCATCACCCTCAAGGCCGGAACAGAAAGCCTGACCAAAAAAGTAGTGATCAACTAAACCTGTCCATGAAGACTTTCAAACTTAAACACTTTTTGATGTCATGATTATTCAAGATAAATATCAGCCAGTCTGCCTCAGGCGTGAAATACTGAACACTGAACGCCGAATTCAGAACGGGGTTTCATCGTGCACACCTTACCCAACTTCATTATTCATTATTCGGTGTTCTGTGTTGGAAATTATAAAAAGTGGCAGTTGTACACAATCATATATGTTCAAGCGTGTTTTTATTATCATCCTTAGCCTCATCCTCAACCTTAACCTCCATGCCACTATCCTCACCGTGAAGCAGGACGGCACAGGCGATTACACCCTCATCCAGGAGGCCATTGATGCGGCGTCAAACGGCGATACCGTGCTGGTGTGGCCGGGAACTTATGTTGAAAATCTATATGTCGAGAACAAAAACCTAACCATAGGGAGCTTAACCCTCACCACAGGCGATTTAGCCTACCTACAGCAAACCATTATTGATGGCAACCAAACCGGGAGTTGTTTTGAAATCAGAAATTGTCAGGCAGGCATTAATGTAAACGGTTTTACGATAGAGTCTGGAAGTGGATCGTATTGTGGAGGAATTTGCGGTAGTGGCATGTATGTCCGAAACACCACGTTAGAATTATACAATTGCTTGATACAAAACAATAAAGTAACTGCATACGGCGGAGGTATATACTGCCATACATCAGACGCCTTTCTCTCCAATGTCACAGTCAGAAACAACTACGCTTACGATCGTGGTGGCGGCATTATGTTATTGAGCAGTAGCCTTGAGTTTGATACTGTAAACAGATGCAATATCTATTTGAATTATGCCTCGGTGGGTACTGATATTTATAAATTGGCCATTGGAGGCCCTCCGTTGCATGTGGTGGTAGACACCTTTACCGTTTCCAATCCCGATTATTACTATTTACATTCTGCTGGCAGCATGGAGCTTCCCCAGGATGATATCACTTATTCAATCAACGCGGCCAAAATTGCAACCTCTTACCAGGACCTTTACGTGGCCACGGAAGGTGATAACAGTAACAGCGGCACCACCCCAGATGAACCCTTAAAGGACATTAGCTTTGCCTTACTAAAAGCGGCTTCCGATAGTATCAGCCCCGACACCATCCATGTGGCCAACGGGATGTATTCCCTCTCGGGGGGCGAGAAATTTCCCCTGAGCCTGAAACGGGATGTGTCTATACGGGGAACCCACCGCGATTCCACTATCCTGGATGCCGAGAACCAGATTTTTCTACTGAACGGGATCATCTTTGCCGATAATTACAAAATCAGCAACCTGACACTGAGAAATGGTAACGGGGACACCATTAGCCCGTATGAATTTGGTGGTGTGATGATAAATGTAAACAGAAATAGCGTGTTAGAAAACATTCTTTTCAGCAGGAATCGTGGTCAAGGAGAAGGAGGAGGGAGAATAGGTTCCTCAAATAATTTCATGTTAAAAAATGTGGAATTCAATCACAATATTGGGGGGGGAGCTATTAGAACCGGCCAAATACAAGCAGTTAGTCCCGATCCCGACACTGTCCGCTTTGAGGGTTGTCGGATTATAAATAACATTCCAGACTATGGGATGGAATATGCCGCAGGAGGAGGTGTCGGGGTTATTGGCCAGAGCACACATCCCCTGTACAATACCACCATATTTTATAATTGCCTTTTTATCCAAAACCATCTGCGTGATATCAACAACGGTTATGGTGCCAATGCCGTTGGCACCTTGGATAATGCAAATGTTTACGTGGTCAACTGCACCTTGGCCGACAACACCTCGGATAACCCGGAGGCCAAGGCCATCGGTGTAACTTATGGTTCGGATGTGCATGTGTACAACAGCATCGTGTACAACAACGAGTTTGGGCCGGCCTACATGTTTACCCTCAATGGTGATTTTGGAGAAGGGCATTTGTCTATTTACAACTCACTGATCGAGGGTGGCGAAGCGGCCATCGATATTGCCTCTGCTTATAACTACCTAAATTACTCCCCCACCAACATTGATGCTGATCCATTGTTTACCGGCATTGGAGAGAACCCCTACCAAATTGATTACGGCTCTCCCTGCATCGATGCCGGAACTCTGGAACTGCCTTCATTTATCCACCTCCCCGAAACCGATTTAGCCGGAAATCCGCGCATTTATGGTGCTACCATCGACATGGGAGCGTACGAATGGAATCCCACCGTGGGGTCAAATCAAATCATCATCCCTGAAAAGGAAAAGATACTGATGGTAGCTCCCAACCCTTTTAGCACCGACACCCGGATTATGGTAAAAACCAATACAGCTTGCCATATGCAACTTGCCATATACAACAACTCCGGTCAGCGGGTAAAGGTGTTGATGGATGGCACTTCCCTTGCCGGATCATCCATCATCCATTGGCATGGCGAAGATGAATACAACCGCTCACTGCCCGCAGGAATTTACCATGTGGTATTCGTGGTGGATGGAAAAGAGGTGGAGGAAATGGGGGTAGTGAAACGGTAGCGGGTGTGGCCATTAAAACATCCCTGCCTGCCCTGTCACCACAAAACCAAATGGATTAAACAGCCTTTGCCTGACGGGTTTCCTAATCTTATTGGTAATTGCAAAAAAGCCGCTCGGATAAACCCCTGAAAAAGCAACTCTTTTGAAGATATCAGGGAGTAATCTATTTGTTTTTACCGGTTAATCGATGCCTTCATTTTATCAAAGGGATTACAGTTAAGGATTTTTTTAAGTATCTTTACACCTTAAAAATCAGAGATACATGGAAATCATCAAGACCAATATCCCGGACCTTTATATTGTGAAACCCAGCGTGTTTGAAGACCACCGCGGTTACTTTTTCGAATCCTACAACAAGGAAGTATTCCTGAGGAATGGCATCGACCAGAACTTTGTTCAGGACAACGAATCGAAATCGCAAAAAAATGTACTCCGCGGTCTTCATTTTCAGAGTCCGCCTTTTGCTCAGGGCAAACTTGTCAGGGTTATCCGGGGAGCGGTGCTCGACGTAGCAGTGGACATCAGGAAGTCATCGCCTACTTTCGGACAATGGGCCAGCATCGAACTCACCCAGGACAACAAATGGATGTATTGGATTCCGCCGGGTTTTGCCCACGGTTTTGTAACCCTTGAAGACAATACCACCTTCTTTTATAAATGCACCAACGTATACAACAAAGCTTCAGAGGGCAGCCTTCGCTGGAACGACCCCGATCTGAACATCGACTGGCGTATAAAAGACCCGATTTTGTCGGAAAAAGACATGATTAGCCCGCTGTTTAAAGATTTTAAAAGTCCATTCTGATCAGAAGTAGAATTCTTACTAGTTTTGCTGCACCTCAACGAAGATGCAGTTCAGACATGTGTCAAAGTATTATAAAACAATGTATTAAAAAATAGTGTACTCCCCGATACCATGCAAAAAATAGTCAGCTATATCTTGCTCTTACTCATCATCGGATTACTTATTTTTGGATTCGATCGGTTACAACATCGCCAGGCCATGCAATCACCGGGGATGAATGAACAGTATTACCGAATTGTTTCCATGCCTATACCTGCCTCACTAAATTTTGCCGGAGAAGATGTGCCTCTCGATTTGTTTTACGTCAGGGAGGCCCTCGACCGCGAGCTCATGGTAAACACCTATTGGCATTCGTCAACCCTGCAACTTATAAAAAAAACCTACCGCTTTTTTCCGGTGATCGACTCAATTTTGGCCGCACACAATATCCCAAACGATTTCAAATACCTGGCCGTAATCGAAAGTGGCCTGTCGAATGTTGTTTCACCGGCAGGAGCCACAGGCTTTTGGCAGCTGATGAAAGGAACGGCCAAAGATTACGGACTGGAAGTAGACAATGAAATTGACGAAAGATATCATCTGGAGAAATCAACCGAAACAGCCTGCGCTTACCTGCAAAAAAGCTACCAAACCTATGGCAACTGGACTCTGGCAGCAGCCTCCTACAACGCAGGTCAGAACGGGATAAACAGACAAATCGACAGACAGAAATCCGGATCATATTACGATCTGCTGCTCAACGATGAAACCGCACGTTATGTGTTCAGAATCCTCGCGATGAAACTCATCATTGAAAATCCTGGAAGATATGGCTTCTACCTTACCGAAAGCGATGTTTATCAACCTATACCCGTAAGAAAAGTAGCCGTCAACGACAGAATAAAAGACTGGGCCGACTTTGCCGCTGAACAACACATCAGTTATAAACTCCTGAAATATTTTAATCCGTGGCTTCGCGACAATGAACTGAAGAACAGAAAGAAAAAGACTTATTACCTCACCCTGCCTTTGCCCCCTTACGACATGACACACGAAGAGCTCATTTTAAAGAATAACGGAATCAAACCAGAAGGAAAATGACCCACGAAGAAGATAAACCGACTTTACACCACGACCTTCTGGAGGTCTTTGGAGCACGTGTTCACAACCTGAAAAACATTGATATCGCCATGCCGCGAGAGAAACTGGTGGTGATTACCGGGCTGAGTGGCAGCGGAAAATCGTCATTGGCTTTCGACACCATTTATGCCGAAGGACAGCGCCGTTACATGGAAACCTTTTCGGCCTACGCACGCCAGTTTATTGGCAATATGGAACGCCCCGATGTGGATAAAATCAATGGGTTAAGCCCCGTGATTTCCATTGAACAGAAATCAGTAAACAGAAACCCAAGATCTACCGTTGGAACCATCACCGAAGTGTACGACTTCCTCAGGTTATTATTCGCGCGGGCAGCAGACGCTTTTTCGTACCTCTCAGGTGAAAAAATGGTTCAATACGCTGAAGATGAGATCACCAGATTGATAATGAACACTTTCGACGGAAAACGAATGATGGTGCTTGCCCCACTCGTAAAAGGAAGAAAAGGCCATTACCGCGAACTCTTCGAACAGGTTCGGCAGCAGGGTTTTTTAAAGGTCAGAGTGGATGGAGAAGTACGGGAGATAGCTTTTGGCATGCAACTCGATCGCTATAAAGTTCATGACATAGAGGTGGTTATCGACCGCATCGAGCTAAAGCAACCCGACAAAGAGCGTATTCGTCGCACGGTAGCGCAAGCGATGAAAATAGGTAAAGGATCGCTTTTAGTTCTTGATGCCGACACGGGTGATTATCGCCACTTTAGCCGCAAGCTGATGTGTCCGGTCACCGGCCTGTCGTACGATGAGCCTGAACCAAATACTTTTTCTTTTAATTCACCCTATGGTGCCTGCCCTGTTTGCAACGGCCTCGGACTAATAAATGAAGTCGATATTGACAAGATAATGCCCGACAAAACACTGAGTATCAAGCGTGGTGGCATTGTTCCGTTTGGCGAGTACAAAACCAATTGGGTATTTAACCAACTCGAAGCCATTGGCCTGAAATACGGCTTCACACTCTCCACACCCATTAAAGACATCCCGCCTGAGGCGATGAACATCATCCTCAACGGATCGAAGGAAACCATCACCTTGAAAAAAGAATACTTAGGCATCACTTCTTCTTACACCCTGAATTTCGAGGGTGTGTTGAATTACGTCGATCAATATGGAACGGAGCAGGGCGGACAACGTTCAAAACAATGGGCCGAAAGTTTCATGAACCAGCACATTTGCCCTGAGTGCGAGGGAGCCCGACTGAAAAAGGAGTCGTTACACTTTAAAATCCACGATAAAAACATTGCCGAACTCTCCCAAATGGATCTCACCGTCCTCAGAGAATGGCTCGATGAGGCAGAAGATCATTTAAGTGAAAAACAGCGTGTTATTGGCCACGAAATTCTGCGCGAAATAAAAAGCCGGCTGAATTTTTTACTTGAGGTAGGCATTGGCTATCTTAACCTCTACCGTCCGGCACGAAGCCTTTCGGGTGGAGAGTCGCAGCGTATCAGGTTGGCTACACAGATCGGATCGCAGCTCACCGGCGTGCTTTACATCCTCGACGAACCCAGCATAGGACTACATCAACGCGATAACCACCAGCTTATCAAAGCCTTGCAAGAACTTCGCGATGTGGGGAATTCGGTGGTCGTGGTTGAACACGACAAAGACACCATCCTGGCTGCCGACTATGTTATCGACATCGGGCCGGGTGCAGGAATGCATGGAGGCGAAATTGTTGCTGCCGGAACACCTCAGGAACTTATGCAACAACACACCCTTACTGCTGATTACCTGACAGGAAGAAAAAAAATTGAAATCCCTGCTCACAGAAGACCCGGAAACGGAAAATATCTAAAACTCTTTAAAGCAAGTGGCAATAACCTGCGTGATGTGGATCTTTCCCTACCCTTAGGCAAACTCGTTTGTGTTACCGGCGTTTCCGGGAGTGGAAAATCCACCCTCATCAACGAAACACTTTATCCGATCTTAAGCAACCATTTTTACCGGGCGCTCGACAAACCTCTGCCCTATGGCCAAATACAGGGAATAGAACATATCGACAAAGTGATTGAAATTGATCAGTCGCCTATCGGACGGACGCCCCGATCAAATCCTGCTACTTACACCAAAGTCTTTGATGAAATCAGAAAATTGTTCGGAAACCTTCCCGAAGCAAAAATAAGAGGGTACAAACCCGGACGGTTTTCCTTTAACGTNAAAGGTGGCCGCTGTGAAACCTGCAAGGGAGCNGGTGTTCAGACCATTGAAATGAACTTCCTGCCCGATGTGTATGTGCTTTGTGAAGATTGTAACGGAAAGCGTTATAACCGCGAAACNCTNGAANTNAGGTACAAGGGAAANTCAATCAATGATGTGCTGAACATGACCATCAACCAGGCTGTGGCATTTTTTGAAAACATNCACTTTATCGTTCACAAGCTNAAAACATTGCAGGATGTTGGGTTGGGATACCTCACCCTTGGACAATCCTCTACTACCATTTCAGGGGGAGAAGCCCAACGTGTAAAACTGGCAGCAGAACTGTCGAAAAAGGATACAGGAAACACCCTTTACATCCTGGATGAGCCCACCACAGGACTCCATTTTGAAGACGTCAAAGTACTCATGGGCGTCCTTGACAAACTAACCGGAAAAGGGAACACCGTCTTAATCATTGAGCACAACATGGAAGTCATAAAAGTAGCCGACCACATCATCGACATGGGTCCCGAAGGCGGTTCTGCCGGAGGTCGTATTATTTGTTCCGGAACTCCGGAAGAAGTGGCAAAAAATACTGAAAGCCGCACTGCACCCTTTTTGAGACAAGAGCTGGGGTTACAATAAAAAACACTGAATTCTACCCGGCCAAACAAAATCAGACTTTATTTTTTTCGTAGTTTAGCTACTCATTAATAAGCCCCTTAAATATATGACAGAAGAAATAAATAAACCAAATGACAATCAACATGTTGCGTTAAGAACCTGGGCAGAAACCAAAGCCCACGACAGTTGGTCGGTTTTTAAAATCATGTCGGAAATCGTGGATGGTTATGAAACATTGGCTAAGATAGGCCCTTGTGTTGCAGTTTTTGGCTCAGCACGTACCCGACCCGGCGATAAATGCTATCACCTGGCTGAAGAGCTTGCCTACCTACTGACAAAAAAAGGCTTTGGTATCATTACAGGAGGAGGTCCCGGCGCAATGGAAGCGGCCAACAAAGGAGCACACATAGCCGGAGGAAAATCTGTTGGGTTAAACATCAACCTCCCCTTTGAACAAATGGCCAATCCCTACATCGACCACGACAAGCTCATTCAGTTTGATTATTTCTTCACGCGAAAGCTCATGTTTATGCGCTACGCACAAGGTTATGTAGTGCTTCCCGGCGGTTTTGGCACGATGGATGAGCTTTTTGAAGCCATAACGCTGATACAGACCCACAAACTGGTGAATTTCCCTATCGTACTTATCAGCAAAGATTATTGGGGCGGCCTCGTGACCTGGATAAAAGAAACAATGCTTGCCGAAGGCAAAATCAGCGAAAAAGACCTCGACATTTTCCATCTGGTCGATACCATTGAAGAAGCTGTGGCTGTGATCGATGATTTCTACAGAAAGTATTCGCTCAAACCCAATTTTTAGTCTTTGGCTACGACCCATTGTAACAGCCGGCTCTTTTACTATCTTTGCCACACAAAAAAAATTCCATGGGTCGCACTAAAAAGAAACCACTTCCATTACTCGAGAAACTCGAAATTGTTAAATCAGGCGCTGAAGGCAAATCGCTGGCCTACTACAACGAGAAAGTTGTATTCGTTCCCTTTACCGCACCGGGCGATGTAGCCGATGTGCAAATAACGCACAAGAAATCGAAATACCTCGAAGGTAAAGCTGTCCGCTTTCATCAGTTTTCTGCTCTGCGTACCGAGCCAAAATGTTCCCATTACGGGCTTTGCGGCGGGTGCAAATGGCAACATATCGACTACACACATCAAGCTGAGCTGAAAGAACAACAGGTTAAAGACCACTTTAAACGAATAGGAAAAGTGGAAGTGGGTAGTTACCTGCCTATCATACGCAGTGAAGAAATCTATTACTATCGTAACAAACTCGAATTCACTTTTACCGACAGGCGATGGCTTACCCAACTCGATACCCCCGCCGCTGAAGGTGGCCCATTACACACACAGGGACTTGGATTTCACCTGCCGGGCATGTTCAACAAGGTGCTCGACATTGAGCACTGTTACCTACAACCCGACCCATCAAATGATATCAGGCTGGCCATCAAAGCTTATGCCGTAGAGAAAGGTCTGGATTTTTACAACCTCCATACAGGCGAAGGATTTTTGCGTAATGTGGTTATCAGAACCACCACCACTGGTGATCTGATGGTAATCGTGGTATTTAAATACGACGACACCATCATTGCTGAAATGCTTAACTGGCTGGCTGACAGGATTCCTCAAATTACCTCCCTGATGTATGTCGTGAACGAAAAATTAAACGACATCATCACCGACCTTGAGATTCAGCTGTTTAAAGGAAACCCCTGGGTGATGGAACGCATGGAACCGCCCGTGACAGGATTGCCTGATCTGAATTTTAAAGTCGGTCCGATTTCTTTCTATCAAACCAACCCAAAACAAGCCAAAAGACTTTATCAGGCAGCTTTTGACTTAGCCGAATTCAAAGGCAATGAGCTGGTTTATGATTTGTATACCGGCACAGGAACCATTGCCGCTTTTATTGCCCGTTCGGTAGCAAAAGTAGTGGGCATCGAGTACATCGAAGAAGCCATTGTAGACGCACGGGTAAACGCCGAACTCAACAACATCAGCAACATCACTTTTCTATCAGGAGACATGGCCAGGGTGCTTGATCGGAATTTCGTAAAACAACACGGGAAACCAGACGTTGTTATAACTGACCCCCCACGTGCCGGCATGCACGACCGGGTTATCGCGCAGCTCTTGGACATGGAACCTGAAAAAATTGTTTATATCAGCTGCAATCCCGCCACGCAGGCGCGAGACGTGAGTCTTCTGGCCTCAAAATATGAAGCCGTTTCAGCCCAACCTGTCGACATGTTTCCACAGACCCATCATGTTGAGAACGTGGTACTTCTATTGAAAAAATAGCGTCATGTATNGTCGTGCAGAAGCACAGCAGATCAAACAGGAGTTTTGGACCACTTTTGGACGTTGGTCGGCAAAAAAGCGCAAACACCAGCACCTAAGAGAACGTTGGTTGCTCAACAAAAGCGGAATTAACGGACTAAGGTTACGGTTCAGTGCCGAAGGCAAAGAAGTCGGTGTTCATCTCGACCTTATTGAAAAAGTACCCGAAAAACAGGAATCTCTTTTGGCGAAAATACAATATTTGATGCCTGAAATTGAAAAATGTTGTGGTCAGGAATTGTGCTTCCATTCCGAAATCGATGCTAACACCCCACCTACAATAAGTTGGGTAAAGTCACCATTGACTATCATGAACAAAGAACAATGGCCAATAATATTTGAGTTCTTTTATTCAACCATGAGCAATCTGGAACAAGTAATCGAGTCGAACCGCGAGTTTTTATCCGACTAGCTAACCGGAGAAACTGAATCCGGATACTCCTGGATTTTGGCTGCGAGACTTTCAATATTCACATTTATCCCGTCAGCAATCAGGTGAGCCTGGTTGTAAAAATGGGATCTTTCCTCCAGTTTAGCCGTAATATATTCAAGCAGTTCATCTTCAGACTTCCCGGAAATTAATGGGCGCTTTCGCTTAGCAGAAATCAAACGGCTGACAAGCGCGGCAGGAGGCATGCTCAAGTAAAGAATTAGTCCGTGCTGGCGCATCAGCTGTATTGAGTGATTATTACAAGGCGTTCCGCCACCCGTTGAAATGAGCACATCCTTAAGTGCACAAGACGATATCAAAATTTCTTGTTCAAATTTCCTAAACAGCCCCTCACCGAACTTGTCAAAGAAAACTGGAATAGACATGTGGTATCTTTCCTCAAAAAGCGTATCCATATCCAGAAAATCTATTTCCAGAGCTGAGGCCAGTTTTTTACCAACCGTACTTTTCCCGGCTCCCATAAATCCGATGAGAAAAACAGGTTTCATCAGGTTGATTTTTCGCCTACAAAATAGTCATCTTTGTCGGCAAATAAAACATTAAAGCTGGTAAGACTACCGTAAATCCTGGTGATATATTGCTGAAGCGCAACTTTTTCATCATCGGTAAGTTCAGAGGCATTGATGCGTTGTTCCATCACCCTGATGCGATCGCGAACCATGACAATCTTGTGAAAAAACGCATCGATCGGCATTTCTTTCTCTTTTAGGCTGTCGTTTCCGGGCTTTAAAATCAATTTGCCGCCTTTCCACTTGTCAGCTATGTACACCGGATGCTGAATATCGGTTAGCGAGAGCAACATTTTCCGAAAGACCCGCTCTACTTTTTCGTAGCTTATCAAATCGGTATCATCGCCGTGATGGTCGATAACCTGAAGGTTTGTGTAAGATTTCGATACTGTTTTTACACCGAAATCCATGAAAGTAATCTCAAAACTGTCGCTATAAACCTGAATCACGACACCTTTACCAAAGTCAGGATGCGACACGCGTGATCCAATTCCGGGAGTAATTTTTTCCATTATCTTAAACATTTTTCCCAATTTGGGAGATCAATATCATTTATAATTATTGTAGTTACCAGTTAATCAATAGATTAAAATAATTTGTAGTTTTGGCACATTCTATGTACTTTGGTACAAAATTAAAAGTATTATCATGAAAACTCCCATTCGTTTAATTATTACTGCATTTCTTTTATTAGCAATTGGATTCCAATCCTGTAAAAAGACTGATACTCCGGTTGATCCGAAGAAGTCGATGGATGACCTGATAATCCCGAATGGTTTCGTCTTCGAGACCACACGTGAAGTAGACATCAGCATACAGATGCCAGAAAGCGTTGCGTTCACTGATATGAGAAGTCGATTCGACATCTACACGAGCCAACCAGCTGAAGGAGGAAAGCTCATCACTTCCGGAAGTTTCGACCAAAACGGCACATTTGAAGGCAGCATTGTTGTACCGTCTACATTAACCGAACTCTACGTGCAAACATTGGCCGGAGCTGTAATAGTGCCGATAACGCCATTCAATGGATCGAAAGAAGGCGGTGTTATCATTGATTTCGGTGAGAATTACGGCAATTTCCCACCCGACTCCCTACCCGCCACCTTAAAACATTTACAAAACACCCATAGTTCGTTAATCAGCGTAAAAAACCAAAGTGTTGTAGCCAATCTGGTTACCAATGGCGATTTCAGCGATAATAATTTTGGCACAATGCTCAATTGGTCGAGCTTATCGGCTGTCGACGAAAAATGGTGGTTCTCGAGGGATTCAAGATCAGGATACATGGAGTGGGCACAAACCGGGGCTGACGGATACATCCGCACCAACAATTCCACAAATAACTTTTACGGTGGCACTTCACAGATGATCAATGCTTCGGCCGGTGACCTGATCACCTTCACCGCTGACATGAAACGGGAAGGAACGTCAGGAACAATTTACTCATGGCTATACCTTATTCCTATTAACAGCAGCGGTAATGCCCTGGCCTATTACAATATCTTTGTAACAAACGTGCCAACAAACTGGGTTAATAAAACCATTGCTGCTACCATGCCTTCGGGGACAGTAAAATGTCAGGTGCTTTTCTGGACCAATGACTACACAACGCAAAGCAGAGCCTTATTTGATAATGCTTTCGTTACAGGACCAGTAAGTGATAGTGATGGCGATGGCGTTGACGACGAACTGGATGACTATCCAAACGACCCTACCCGCGCTTTCGATGTATATTACCCAAACAGTGCCGACTGGGGCACCTTTGCCTTTGAAGATTTGTGGCCAGGTAAAGGCGATTATGACTTCAACGATTTGGTGCTGGATTACCACTATAAAAGTGTGTTGAGCTCTGCTAACCAATTGGTTGATCTTTATATCGACTACAGTGTTCGGGCGGTTGGCGCTAGTTTAATTAATGGGTTTGGCATTATGATTGAAGGCGATCCAACCAATGTACAATCCGTTACCGGACAGAACTTTACCGAGGACTACCTTACCATCGCAGCAAACGGAACCGAGGAAGACCAAAGCAATACAGTCATCATCTTCTTCGACAACGCCTTTAGTATGATAGGAAGTTCAGGTGGCGGGTTTATAAATACTGTACCAACAATACCTTACGTAGAACCTGACACCAACCAATTACACGTCGCTTTCAACGTTTCATCCACACGCGTGGTAAGCAATCGGGTAGCACCTTATAATCCGTTTATCATTGTCGACAAAACCCGTGGCATTGAGGTACATCTGGCCGGCGAAGAACCTACCGACCTGGTTGATGCCGCTTTGTTTGGCACTTGGGCCGATGATACCAATCCTGCCGAAGGTAAATACTACCAAACAGTGAATAACTTACCGTGGGCCATTGATTTACCAGTTAGCTTCGACTACCCGGTAGAACAAGTGCAGATTATTGAGGCGTACAACTTTTTCGCCGACTGGGCTGAATCGGGTGGAAACCTTTACGACGATTGGTACGAAGACCTGACCGGATACAGGAATTCAGAAAATATTTACGCTCCGGTGGAATAACACCACACATAAACAAACAAAAGCTGCTCTCAATCCAAGAGCAGCTTTTTTTTTCAAAAGATATAAAACTACAGGCCAAACTAATCAAGCTTGCTTGAAGCCCATTATAATATCATTTCTTAACCAACCGATAAAGCACGGTGNATTTCCATAACTTGCGGGATAATCATCTGAAGGTTGTCGTTCACAATGACGTAATCAGCTANGGCCAATTTTTTTTCTTCAGTCATTTGGTTTTTCATGCGGTCAAGCGCCTCTTCGACACCAATTCCATCGCGTTGCATTACNCGGCTAAGGCGTATGGATTCGGGAGATGTAACAAGCAAAACCTTGAAAAAACGCGACTGAAAGCCATGTTCAAACAAAATGGCACTTTCCTGCACAACGTAGGGAACCGGAGCAAGTGTGGCTTGCCATTGCTGGTATAAATCTTCTACCAACGGATGAATGAGTTTATTCAGTTTGGCAAGCGATTCAGGCTGGGTAAAAACCAAAGAAGCAAGAGTCGATTTCTGAAAAATCCCGTTTGAAAACAATTCTTGCTCTGGAAACAACGCTTGCACCTGTTTGCGTACTTCCGGAATTTCATAAAGCCCTTTGGCTGCCTGATCAGAGTAGAAAACAGGAACGTCGAGTACTTCAAAAATCCTGGCGACAGTGGTTTTCCCACTGCCTATATTTCCGGTGAGGCCAACTCTTCTCATCTCTTATTTTACAATAACAAACTCCACCTCAGATGGAGTAAGTCTGACATTTGAAACGCTTAAGGGCGATTTCTCCAGCGTAAGGTGAAGTTTCCTGACTTCTTTTAAGTTTACTCCCCGTGTTACGGCCAACACGCTAAACTGTCCTGCTTGCACCCTTGTAAAATCTTTTTGAGCGACCTTATAAACTACTTTAACATGGGTAGGGAACGTCTTGATGTGAACAGCTTTCTCCTTTACCATGACCGGAATCATGAGCGACGATTCGGTATAACGCTCAACATCCAACTCAAGGCTTACTTCAGCCGTATGAAACGAAATCAACTGTGGTACCGGGTTTAGGAGTTTCAATTTGGTTTTGATGTCGTCGCCCACATCAGCTAACTCAACAAATTGGGTATGAACCGCTTTTAGGGTATCGAGTACCGTTGCCGGACCAAACACTTCCACGCTCTTCGGACTCACCTTTACCTCCTGATAAGCATCGTATTGGTCCTTGTAGCGGAACGAAAAGTGCGGAACAACAGGTACGTTTTTGCTTTGCAAGGGCTCAAGCACAAAGGCCAACCGATTTTTCGAGAGAATAATATTCGACTCATCAACATCGAGCTTTTCAGCCAGACTCTGTCGTAATTCCTGGGTATAAATAAAATAGGTATCTCCCTGGTCATTAATAATTTGATAATTACGCAAGTCGATATCCAGAGGTAATTTCCCACCACCAAAGCCCATATCGAGCAAGGCGAAACCACGGGCCGTTACATTTACGTTCAAAGTTGTGTCGATGGTAGAAGTCAGCCTTTTTTCGAGTGGAACTTGCTGGTATTGTATCCTGAAATCATAAGAAACGGTATAAAAATCAGAGAGTTTAATCAACATCCAAAAAAGTGCCGCAATAACCAGACATAAGAAAAAGATGAAGTGATCGCGCTTGAGCTTACGAAATACAGACGTCGCCGCTAAGGAGGCGGTTGGGCTATTCCTATTTCCTTTAAGCCTTTTCATCTAATTTATACTTTTTTCCCAATCAGTAAATCGGTATTTGTCGAACACTCTACCGCAACAATTCATTCAGAAAACAAACATCAACCTGTGTATGCCTGATCTGACCAATAATTCTGAAAAACCGGAGTTAAAAAATCGCACCCCGATTTCACTTTTTCAGTTAAAAGTCAGTAGTTTATCTGGCCTGATTGATATCAGCGGTATTTTGAACAATGGCACTTTTTTCGACGGTAATTTTCAGCTGTCCCCCGCTGATGTCAAGCACAACGGTGGTATCATTAATTTCTGAAATTTTCCCGTGAATGCCGCCAATGGTGATCACTTTTTGTCCTTTTTGCAGTGATTCCCTGAATTTCTTTTGCTCTTTGCTTTTCTTCGTCTGAGGACGAATAAAGAAGAAATAAAACACAATCAGGATAAGAAACAGAGGCAACATCGACATCCAGCTACTTTGCTCAGATGCTTCGGCCTGTAATAAGATAAACATTGATTCCATGTGATAAATATTAAGTTTAGTTTTTTTCGGGAGTAACGATATTTCCTTTTATGCGCAAGTCGACGCGGTTTGGGTTGGCATTGGTAAGCACGGTAACCGACTTGTTTTGAATCCCTTTCCTGCCAGCGCTATCGAATGAAACTTCGATATCGCCGGTTTTACCCGGCGCAACGGGCTCTTTAGGATATTTCCCNACAGTACAGCCACAACTTGAACTTACTTTGGTAATAAGCAAATCCTGGCTACCTGTATTGGTAAANCGGAAGCGATATACCAGGCGTTCNCCTTGTATAATTCGGCCGAAATCGTGTTCAGTTTTCTCAAAAGNAATTTGTGGTGATTTTGACTTAAATCCATCGGCACTGCTTGGATTGGACACCACGTCGGTGGGTATTTTTTTCGATCCTGTGTCGCCGCATCCGGCCATCACAAACGAAAAAATCACCAGCGAGAATAAAATTTGTAGTCGTTGCATATCAATTAATTACTTCTAATGATGGCTACAGAACCTTTAAAGACGTCGGTACTTTTTGCGCCCTTGCATTCGAGCACATAATAATAAACCCCATCTTCCAGTTTGTCGCCATCCCATGTATTTTTATAGTTCTCAGCTTCAAATACTTTTCGTCCCTGACGGTTAAAAACCACCAGCCGCGATTGTTGGTAGTAAAGGCTCAGGTCTTCAGAATCAACCGTGTTGTTATTGATGTTTTCCTGTGTTGTAATCACAAAAAATTCATTCCCTCCATCGGGGCTACCAGGTGTAAAAACGTTGGGAATATACAACTTTACAGGTCTCACCGTGGCTGTTGTAGCGAACGTGGTGTCGCACCCCTGCGGGTTAAACACCGTGAGATAGGTGGTGAATTCACCTACACTGTTGTAACGGTAAGTGGGTGTAGCCAGATCAGAAGAAAACAATGTGTCGCCTTCGAATATTTCCCAATAAAAGTTTGAGATCGCGATGCTGTCGGCAGAAAGGTTCTCGAAGGAGTAAGTCATGGCCGGGTTTTGCAGGTAAACGGTATCTTTCGGATCCATAAAAATCTCAACCTGAGGATTGTAATAGGCTTTGGTTCGGAAGGTGTCGCGGGTGGCACAGCCAAAATTGTCTTTTACCGTGATGCTGTAGTTTTGGTTCGCTTTTAGCCCAATAGCCAGAGACGAGTCGCCAGGAGCAAGTTGCAGAGGCAACACATCCCAAATATAGTGATATTCGTTAGGCTGAAACGCACCGGAAGCAGAAGCTCCTACTTTGGCGTTTTTTCCATTGGCATTGTCGCCATTGGTACAAGTAAGCTGGTATTGCACAAATTCGATGTGAATAAGCGGATGAACGGTTACTTGATAAGGATCGCTTTCACACGAAAGTGAGGTAAGGGTATCACGCACCTTTACAATAAACTCTGTAGTTTCAGGCAACGATATTCCCAAAACAGCCTCTTCACCGACAGGAACGTAAGTAGAGCCATCAAGCTTTAGCCATTCGTACACCTGATGGGGTGCTTCAAAAACACTCATCTCGAAATAGGTATCCGGACAAACCGGCATGGGAGTATCGATCGAAATCACACATTCAGGTTGCGCCTGTACGTTGTTTATACCGACAACAAACATGAAAAGGATTAAACCGAAAGCTATTTTAACAACAGGGTGATATAACCGCATATCGTGTGCAAATATTATTTAAAAAACGCCATGCAAAAGTAGCAAAAAAAATACAACAACAGGACTTTCAGAACTCACCGGAATCCAGCATCACCAACGTACAGTGTTCTATCACTTCGATATCGTGCTTACGACAAATGTCAGCAAACATTTCGTTCTCTGTACCAGGGTTAAAAATTACCCGTTTTGGTTTTAACCGTGGAACATATTCAAGATAAGGTGTCTGATTTTCAGCACCCAGATACACTGTTACGGTGTGTATTTCTTCAAAGTCAGGAAAACCCGTTTCAATTTCTATCCCGTCTACCTGCCCGGGTTTCAACCCTACCGACACCACAGGATGCCCATACCGGGTGAGCCGCCGGATGGCCTTGTTTGAATAACGCTCAGGCTTTAAACTACCTCCCAACACAAGTGTTTTTTTTATCATCTTTGTATAACTTATCAAGGTGAATAATGATCTTTAATTGTTGTCGACATAACGAAATGTTTTTGCTTTTATTTTGCAACAAAGGATTAATAATCAGTCATTTTGACAGTTTGATTTCTTTTCGTGTGTCAATTTTTCAGGTTTTAACCGAAAAATTTGGCTGGAAAGATTTTTGATGATTGCATTTAACACAAAAAAGAATAGCCATGAATTTAAATCAATTTACTATAAAATCGCAGGAAGCGATCCAAAAAACGCAGGAAATAGCCGCCGACAGCAGTAACCAGAGCATTGAGCCGATACACCTGTTGCGGGCAATTCTCGACACCGATGAAAACGTAACCCCGTTTTTATTAAAGAAACTAAACGTAAACTTCACCGTTTTCTCCGAAGCCGTTACACGCATCATTCAATCGTTACCCAAGGTAAGCGGAGGAGATCCCTACTTTTCGCGTGAACTGACCAACCTGCTGAATGCTGCACGAAAATACCTGAAGGAATTTGGCGATGAGTTTGTATCTGTAGAGCATCTCCTGCTGGCCTTACTTGACGAAAAAAGCACGGCTCAATCGCTGATGCGCGACAACAACATAACGAAAAAAGACCTTATTGCGGCCATAACTCAACTACGCAAGGGCAGCACCGTAAACAGTCAGACAGCTGAAGACCAATACAATGCCTTAAGCAGGTATGGAAAAAATCTGAACGATCTGGCCGCCTCTGGCAAGCTTGACCCCGTGATAGGCCGCGATGATGAAATCAGGCGAGTGTTGCAAATCCTTTCACGTCGCACCAAAAACAACCCCATCCTCATAGGTGAACCCGGTGTTGGAAAAACGGCCATTGCCGAAGGTTTGGCTCACCGTGTGGTGAATGGCGATGTCCCCGACAACCTCAAGTCGAAACTCATCTTTTCGCTTGACATGGGAGCTTTGGTAGCCGGAGCTAAATACAAAGGCGAATTCGAGGAAAGACTGAAAAGCGTTGTGAAAGAGGTGATAGACGCTGATGGAGAAATCATCCTGTTTATCGACGAAATCCATACTTTGGTGGGAGCTGGAAAGTCTGAAGGAGCTATGGATGCCGCCAACATCCTGAAACCGGCGCTGGCACGTGGCGAGTTAAGAGCCATTGGGGCAACCACCTTGAAAGAATACCAGAAATTCTTTGAAAAAGACAAGGCACTGGAACGTCGTTTTCAAATCGTTATGGTAAACGAACCAGACACTTTATCGGCCATTTCCATTCTTCGCGGTCTTAAAGAACGCTACGAAAACCACCACAAAGTCAGAATCAAAGACGAAGCCATTGTTTCGGCTGTAGAGTTGTCGCAACGCTATATAACCGACCGGTTTCTTCCCGACAAGGCCATCGACCTCATTGACGAAGCGGCATCCAAGCTAAAACTTGAAATCAACTCGCTGCCCGAGGAGCTGGAGACAGTAGAACGTCGTGTTCGTCAGCTGGAGATTGAGCGTGAGGCCATTAAGCGTGAACATGATAAAGACAAACTCGAAATCATCAACAAAGAACTGGCCAACCTCAACGAATCGCGTACCAACCTCAGAGCCAGATGGCAGGCTGAAAAAGACCTTGTCGACAAAATTCAAATGAAAAAAAGCGACATTGAGACCTTGAAGCTGGAGGCTGAAAAAGCAGAACGTGATGGTGATTACGGACGTGTTGCCGAGATCAGGTATGGAAAACTGCAACAAGCCGAAGCCGACACGGAAGCCTATCGCGCCCAGCTCACTACCCTGCAAGGTGATAAACCGATGATAAACGAAGAAGTTGGCGCTGAAGACATTGCCGATGTTGTGAGCAAATGGACCGGAATACCAGTGAGCCGTATGCTACAGAGCGAGCGCGAAAAACTGCTCAGCCTTGAAGCTGAACTGCACACGCGGGTAGTAGGTCAGGAGGACGCCATCACCGCCATTGCCGATGCCATACGGCGAAGTCGTGCAGGGCTACAGGATGAAAAACGTCCGATAGGCTCATTTATATTTCTGGGCACTACGGGTGTGGGCAAAACCGAACTGGCGAAAGCCCTGGCCGACTTCCTGTTCAACAACGAAAACGCGATGGTACGCATCGATATGTCTGAATACCAGGAAAGACACTCTGTTTCGCGGCTGGTGGGAGCACCTCCCGGATATGTGGGCTACGACGAAAGTGGTCAACTCACTGAGGCGGTACGAAGAAAACCCTATTCGGTCGTCTTGCTCGATGAAATCGAAAAAGCGCATCCTGATGTGTTCAATATCCTGCTACAAGTACTCGACGATGGTCGGCTGACCGACAACAAAGGACGTGTGGTAGACTTTAAAAACACCATTATCATCATGACCTCCAACATTGGATCGCACCTGATTCAGGAGAATTTTGCCGGATTGACCGATGAAAACCACGAAGCCGTGGAAGAATCGACAAGGCGTGAGGTCATGGATTTGCTGAAGAAAACAATCCGCCCTGAATTTCTGAACCGTGTTGACGAGATTATCATGTTTAAACCGCTTACCCGCAGCGAAATACGTGATATCGTAACACTTCAATTTAAGAATGTGGAGAAAATGCTGGCCAAAAACGGCATCCACATCCACATGACAGACGCTGCCTCCGACAGACTTGCCGCCATTGGTTTCGACCCACAATTTGGAGCACGACCCTTGAAACGCGTCATACAGCGCGAAGTGCTGAACGAGCTATCGAAGATGATCCTCTCCGGAAAGCTTAAAAGCAACGAAAATATCTTGGTTGATAACGGACCAGAGGGATTGGTGTTTAGGAATGAAGGAGATTAACCTGTCATGTACCAACCTTAGCTCACTTTTGTCATTTGGTTTCAAATGCTGTTAACTATTGGCCTTTAGCTAGCGTGGCAATACTTACAATGTCAATTAGCGTTAGGGTAAACTGTGGAGAATCAGCCCCTACACATTAAACCTGATGTGCATGATATCACCGTCTTCAACGATGTAGTTTTTTCCCTCAACGTGGAATTTCCCGGCTACTTTCACGGCAGCTTCGGTTTTATACTGGATAAAGTCGGCATATTTCATCACCTCGGCACGAATAAAGCCCCTTTCCAGATCGCTGTGGATAACGCCGGATGCGGCAGGGGCTTTCATACCTTTCTTTATAGTCCAGGCTTTTACCTCTTTTGGTCCTGCGGTAAAAAAACTTTGCAGGTTGAGGATGTCGTAAGCTGCTCGCACCAGTTTGTGTACACTGGGCTCTGTAAGTCCGGCATCTGACAAAAACTCTTTTCTGTCGTTTTCATCCTCCAACTCAGCAATTTCGGCCTCCAGTTCGCCGGCCACCACCAACACAAGGCTATCAGTGCCTTCGAGTTGTTTTTTCACCTGATCAACATAGGCATTGCCAGAAACGGCCGAGGCAGCATCCACATTGCAAACATAGATAACAGGTTTGGCTGTAAGCAAGAGCATATCCTGAATTACATAGGTATCTTCTTCGCTAACCGGCGCATTACGCGCGTTTCCAAAATTCTCGAGGTGGTTTTTGTAAATTTCAAGTATCTCGTAGGTTTTTTTTGCGTCCTTGTCGCCGGTTTTCACCATCTTTTCGGTACGGGTCATTTTCCTGGTTATCAGGTCCAGATCGCGCACCTGCAATTCAAAATCAACAATATCCATGTCGCGTACCGGGTCGACAGATCCCTCGATGTGGGGCAAACTGTCGTCATCGAAACACCTCAACACGTGAATCAGGGCATGCGTTTGCTGGATATCGGCCAGAAATTTATTGCCCACACCTTCACCCTGACTTGAGCCTTTGGCCAAACCGGGGACATCAACGATCTCAACGGTGGCGGGCACTACTTTTTCTGAATGAATCAGTGCATCAATGGCGTAAAGCCGCGGATCGATCACATCAACCACCCCGATATTGCTTTTTGTAGCGCTGAAAGCATAACTCGAACTTTCGGCTTTGGTATCCGACATGCAATTGAAGATGGTGGTTTTCCCTGTGTTGGTAAGTCCAATTATTCCGCAGTTTAAAGCCATGATATATAGTTTTTTAAATGTTACAAAACAGTGTCGGGGAGTCACAATCCCACCCGAAATTGACGGCGGCAAAGATAAAACAATTGGCAGGTTTAAAATCTTTGCGGGTAAACTTTTTATTTTCAAATAATTATTGTACTTTTGCGCCCCGTTTTTAAGGTATCCGGAAATTTGATAAGAATGCTTATCTCAATTTCTTAGAAACATTACTCTTATTGTTTAACCTGTTTCAGGGTCACATGTACCGGATGGTTGGCTCAGGAACGCAAGTATTATCAGATGTCAGTAGAAGAAAAAAAACTCACTGATCCCCTTGAAGGGGAAACCTCCAACACCAATCCTGAAGTAACCGAAGTACCTGAAGTTGAAGCTGAAGTAGTGGAAGCACCCGTTGCTGAGCCCGTAGCTGAAATGGAAGAAGAGCAGGTGGTTGCTGAAGAAGAAGAAACAAAACCGGCAGAACAAGTTATCGAGCCTGTGGCTGAGGAAACTGAACCCGCCAAGAGAACCGTTCAGGTTCCTGGTGAATTCGACTGGGACAGCATTGGAAAGAAACAAGATGTTTACAGCTCCGGAGAACGTGCCAAACTTGAAGATTTGTACGCCAACACCCTGAATTCAATCACCGAACACGAAGTGATTGAAGGTACTGTAGTGGGTATTGGATCACGTGAAGTGGTCATCAACATTGGTTATAAATCAGACGGTGTCGTTCCTTTTAACGAATTCAGGTACAACCCGAAATTAAAAGTTGGTGACAAAGTGGACATTTATGTTGAAAATCAGGAAGACTCCACAGGTCAGATGATTTTGTCGCATAAAAAAGCACGCACACTCAAATCATGGGATCGTATCAATGCAGCACACGACAACGATGAAATCATCAACGGTTATGTAAAATGCCGTACCAAAGGTGGTTTAATCGTAGATGTTTTTGGCATCGAAGCCTTCCTGCCCGGATCGCAAATTGATGTTAAACCCATTCGCGACTATGATATTTTCGTAGATAAAACAATGGAATTCAAGGTAGTGAAAATTAACCACGACTACAAAAACGTGGTAGTTTCGCACAAAGCCCTTATCGAAGACGAGTTGGAACAACAACGCGTTGAAATCATTGCCAGACTCGAAAAAGGCCAGGTACTTGAAGGCACTGTAAAAAACATCACCTCCTATGGCGTATTCATCGACCTGGGTGGCGTAGACGGATTGGTGCACATTACCGACCTTTCATGGGGTCGCATCAAACATCCGGAAGAAGTTGTTGAACTCGACCAGAAACTTAAAGTGGTTATTCTTGACTTCGACGAAAACAAGAAAAGAATTGCGCTTGGTCTGAAACAACTCACTCCTCACCCATGGGATTCCCTTGATCAGGACTTAAAAGTAGGCGACACCGTTAAAGGTACCGTCGTAGTTTTGGCTGATTACGGTGCATTTGTAGAGATCAATGCAGGCGTAGAAGGACTAATTCACGTGAGCGAAATGTCGTGGTCGCAACACCTGCGTACCGCTCAGGATTTCCTCAAAGTAGGCGATGAAGTTGAAGCGGTGATTTTAACCCTCGACCGCGATGAAAGAAGAATGTCGTTAGGCATGAAACAACTTATGCCCGACCCATGGAGCAGCATCCGCGAAAAATACCCTGTTGGATCGAAACACAAAGCCTCGGTGCGTAACTTCACCAACTTCGGAATCTTTGTAGAAATAGAAGAAGGTGTTGACGGTTTAATTCACATCAGCGATTTAAGCTGGTCGAAAAAAATCAAACACCCGGCTGAATTCACCAAAATAGGTGAAGAAATTGAAGTTGTGGTTTTGGATGTAGATGAAGAAAACCGCCGCTTAAGCCTCGGACACAAACAACTCGAAGAAAATCCATGGGATGTATTTGAGGATGTTTTCACCTTGAATTCGACCCACCAGGGAACCGTTACAGCCATCCACGATAAAGGTGCTGTTGTATCCCTCCCCTATGGTGTAGAAGGATTTGTACCCTCACGTCATCTGAAAAAAGAAGACGGATCGAACATCAAAGTTGATGAAACCATCGATTTCGTTGTGATCGAATTCTCGAAAGAAAACAAGAAAATCATTCTTTCTCATTCGCGCATCTTTGAAGAAGATCAGAGAGCCTCTAAAGTTAAAAACGCTGAAGCGGCAAAAACTGAAGAGCAGAAAACTCAGCGCAGCATGAAAAAAGTAAACGAAAAGTTAGAAAAAACAACTTTCGGTGACTTAGATGTGCTGGCAAATCTGAAATCAGATCTCGAAAACGAAGAAAAAGCCGACAAAAAATAGTCAGCTGATTTTTTTGAACCTGTATAAGAAGGCTGTCCTAAATCGGGATGGCCTTTTTTTGATTAACTCCATCAGCATCAAACGGCTAAACTAAAGAGCTTATCTCTTTCATTCATTAAAAATTAAAACCCAGTCCTCCTCTTACTATCAACATTCCTGTGGGTTCTGCTACATGAGTTTCGATTGGCTCTTCATAATATTGCAAACGAGAACTAGAACAAGAGCCTTGAACATGTGCAATCAGGAAGTGCTTTTGCTCACTCCAAAAGAATCCCACTCCAAGATTAAAATCAGCATAAAGACGAATCCCTTTGGATGTAATAATAGGGATTTTTATACCTGCCATGTTTTGCACCCCATATTCATTATGGTATTCAGACAACAGGCTAACTTTTGAGTCTCTGCTAGTTCCTACACAATCATAGTGATACTTATTTTCATAGAATCGATAACGATAAGTTAAATCCACCACCGCATAAAACCCGACTTTTGGCAAAAAAAAGTATCCAAACCCAACACCATAGGATCTACTTGTAAAAACTTTTGCTTTATCATTAACTGCGATGATAAAAAAATAATACCTGGTGTTATAAGAGTCCCTTTCAGATAGTGTTTGTCGAGAAATATTAAAACGAATAAAACTATTTTTTGTTATCATACGTTCATAACCGAAATTGCAAGTTCTAAAAAACGGATACGACAAAACTGCGGTAACATAGTTATTTCCGGGAGCAGGTGTAAAGACTTGGCCATGAGCCAGCTTGTTAAAAGTTAAAGCCTGTATACAAACAACAACAGCGAATAACTTTAAAATTAGGTTCATTACTGTTTGGTTTTATTCAATCCAAAGATATAATATTTCGGCGAATATCACTTTAACCCTTTACCAAAACTTCCTTATACTTTTACCAACAAGCTTAAGCAATACTTAACATGAAGTTTCGGCAGACGAACCTTTTATATCACCTTGAACACCTATTTTTGAATTGCATTTTGACACATCTTTCTCCCAACATAATACTCCACACCGATGGCCTTTCTTAATTTCAAATCATCAAAAAAAACACAAAAGTCCCCATCATTTTACGATCGGGAAAATCGCATTCAAAACGCCAGCGACCTGCGCTTCTTTTTGAATCAAAATACAGAAATTACGACAACAGTACCAATAACATTCCGAGGCATCCCATTAAACGACATCACGCTGAAACAGATGGAAAACAGGCTTGGGAACCCACTGCATGTCCTCAATCATGAATACCGCATCGCAGGACATTTCGTATACTTCTATAAACAGAAAGTAGAAAAGCTCACTCTCTTGATGCAGCTTCATTTTTTCAATGATTTTTTTCTGTTGGCCGTAACTAAGTTTTCATCTGATTACCTACTTGACAATGCGAGTAAACTCAAGCTTACAACNCAGATTCTACAGAACTATCCGGGAATCACGCAAAAGACTGAACTGCACGCCCTAAAATTTAAGGATCAAAACGGAANTCTACTATTCACTGAAGAGAACGTATTCTACTACATCCATTACCTCTGCAACTCCCATCAGANACAAAAGTTTAAAACCCAAATAAACTGGGAAAACCTCACACAAACCATTCCCGACACCCCCNTTGAATCCCTGAATAAGTTTATATAGTCTGTCAGGTCGCTACATCCTCCCCCGACAAAATCCGATTCGAATTCACTAAACATAAAAAAATATCTGGACTTGATTGTTAATCGGGTTAGTTTTTCTATCTTCGGGGCTTCAAAAAAAGACTTGGTATAATGATGAAAAAACCCCGGTTATCCTTTTGGCAGATCTGGAACATGAGTTTCGGATTTTTGGGCATTCAGTTTGGTTTTGCTTTACAGAATGCCAATGCTTCGCGCATCTTGCAGACTTTTGGCGCTGATGTAGAGCACCTGAATTGGTTTTGGCTTGTAGCCCCGCTCACGGGGATGATTGTGCAACCGATAATCGGATACATGAGCGACAAGACCTGGAATCGATTCGGGCGCAGGCGGCCGTATTTCCTGGTTGGTGCTTTTTTAACCAGCGTGGCACTTATTCTCATGCCCAACGCCCCGCATCTTGCCTCATGGATTGCACCTATGTTTATTGGGGGAGGTTTGTTAATGATCATGGACGCCTCCATCAACATCTCTATGGAACCTTTCAGAGCGCTGGTGGCCGACAAACTTCCAGAAGAACAACACACACTGGGGTTTTCGGTGCAAACGCTTCTCATTGGCATTGGAGCGGTAGTGGGATCATGGCTTCCTTATATGCTGGGGAACTGGTTCGGAGTGCCTAACGAATCTGCCTCAGGTCTGATTCCGCCAAACGTCATTTGGTCGTTTTACATTGGCGCGGCAGTATTAGTGTCTTCTATCATCTGGACGGTAACCACCACGAACGAATACCCCCCTGAATACTATCAAAAAGAAGAAGATGATGAAACCGCTCCTCCGGAAAAGTTCAGAATACCCAAAACCATGTGGCAGCTGCTGCTGGTACAATTTTTTTCATGGTTTGCTCTTTTCAGTATGTGGGTCTACACAACTCCTGCCGTAGCCAGGCATTTCTACGACGCCATCGACCCAACCTCAGCCGGATATCAGGAAGCCGGCGACTGGGTAGGCATTCTTTTCGGCATCTACAACGGCGTATCGGCGATGATAGCTTTGCTGTTACCAAAGGTAGCCAAACGACTCGGCCGTAAGACCACCCACGCACTTGCGCTGACCATTGGTGGGGTATCTTTCCTGTCATTTTTGGTATTCACCGACCCCACTTATCTCATCATTCCCATGATTGGTATCGGAATTGCATGGGGAAGCATTCTGGCCATGCCGTACGCTATGTTAGCCAACTCCATACCGCCTAAGAAGATGGGAGTTTTTATGGGTCTGTTCAACATGTCCATCACCATTCCTCAGATAGTGAATGGCGTATTCGGTGGTTTCATCCTTACTTACTTGTTCAAAGGCGACCCGCTATACTCACTTGTAATGGCTGGCGTGTTGATGATACTTGGTGCGGCAAGCACGTTTTTCGTTCACGACAAGTTAGACGAAAAAAAGCAAGTAACGGGTGAAAACCATTAATAGGTCAGGTCGCTAATTTCCACCTGCAACAGCAGCCAGAACACAGAATCATGCAATAGGCAGACATGGCCACGACATCTGCACACGTTTGCAATAACACAGCCGGAAAAAACACTTATCTTTGAAAGCTAATCAAAGGAAGAATGAGCTGTATGTATGTAGCCGGAATCCGTATTAATACGATCTTTGCCCCCTCAAACCAAAGCTACACATAAGTGAGCCCTAGTAACACGATTGTAACACTATAACAACAATAAGAACCATGGCAAAGAACCATTTTGAAGCAGTAATTTTCGACCTGGACGGGGTCATCACCAAAACCGCTTTAACACACAGCAGAGCCTGGAAAAAAATGTTCGATCACTACCTGCGCGGCAGAGAACAAGTGTATCAAGAGCCTTTCAAAGAATTTACCGGACAAGACTACCTCACCTACGTGGATGGGAAACCTCGATACGAAGGAGTGAAATCTTTCCTTGAATCACGTCAAATCGACTTGCCTTTTGGCCATCCGGATGATGACATCGCGATGGAAACGGTGTGCGGGTTGGGTAACCGCAAGAACGAGGCTTTCAACGAAGTACTTACCAACGAAGGTGTGGAAGTGTACCCTGCCACGGTAGCTCTTATGGAGCAACTTAAAAAAGACAAGGTCAGGATTGGCGTGGCCTCATCGAGTAAAAACTGCGAAGCCGTGCTGACGAGAGCAGGTCTTAATTATTTGGTAGAAACACGTGTCGATGGAGTGGTGTCGGCCGACATCGGCCTCAAAGGGAAACCTCAACCCGACATTTTTCTTACTGCCGCCAAGAATCTGGACGTAGATCCCGACCTTACCATCGTGGTTGAAGATGCTGTATCTGGCGTTCAAGCCGGAAAAAACGGAAATTTCGGCCTCGTGCTGGGATTAGCTCGCGAAGAAAACCACGAAGCACTCAAAGCTAATGGAGCCGACCTCGTTTTAAATGATTTGGAAGAGATAACCATCGACGAACTCAACGATTGGTTTGTGCATGGAAAAAGAAAAGACAACTGGCTGCTCAGTTACAACGACTACGACCCGAAAAACGAAAAATCAAGAGAAGCCCTGCTCACCATTGGTAATGGATACTTCGGCACACGTGGGGCAATGGAAGAAACTTCTTCCGGACCTGTCAACTACCCCGGAACTTACATCGCGGGCTTGTATAACCGGCTCACCACGCCCATTGCCAACCGTGATGTTGAAAACGAAGATTTTGTAAACGCACCCAACTGGCTCCCCATCAAATTTAAAATTGATGACGAACCATGGTTTGATCCTAATCAGGCTAAACTGCTCAGCATACACAGGGTGCTTGATTTCAAAACAGGCCTGCTGACCAGAACACTGCTTACTGAAGACAGTGAAAAAAGAAAGACCCTTATAAAAAGTGAACGCTTTGCAGGCATGCACAACCCACACCTGGCCGCCATCAGATATAGCGTGACACCTGTTAACTACAGCGGAGTTATAAGTTTTTCCTCTGCACTTGATGGTACATTGAAAAATGAAGGTGTTACAAGATACAATGCCCTTAACCAACAACATCTGCAGCCAATAGAAGCAGGAGGTCAGGGAAATACATCGTGGTTACTGGTGAAAACCACACAGTCGGACATCGCCATTGCTGAAGCGGCTAAACTCAGTGTAGCCATAAACGACCTACCGGAGCCGGTTGATTTTGGAGTAACCACCGACGATGGCATTGTATATACCTTCGTGAGCCATCAGCTGAATGCAGGAGAAACCCTCTCTCTCGAAAAGCAAGTCGCCATATTTGCCTCCCATATTGACAGCGGCGACCCGTTGACCAAAGCAAAAGCAGACCTGAACTCCATGACCTCCTTTGATGACAGTCTGGAACAAAGTGCCGCTGCATGGCAAAATCTGTGGGATCGGTCGGACATCCAGGTAAGTGGCGACAGGCTGGCGCAGAAACTTTTACGCATGCACACCTACCACCTTTTGGTATCGGCCTCTTTGCACAACAAAAATATCGATGCCAGCGTAACTGCCCGTGGCCTCCACGGAGAAGCATACCGCGGACATATCTTCTGGGACGAGCTCTTCATCCTGCCTTTCTACGATATCCATTTCCCGGAAACGGCCAAAGCTCTGCTTATGTACCGTTACCGGAGACTGCAGAAAGCCCGTGAATACGCCAAAGAATATGGCTATGAAGGCGCGATGTATCCGTGGCAGAGCGGAAGTGATGGCCGGGAAGAAACACAGGTTGTTCACCTGAATCCATTGAACGGAGAGTGGGGCGACGACTACAGCTCGCTGCAACGCCACGTTTCATTAGCCATCGCCTTTAATATTTGGCAATACTACCATATCACCAACGACTGGTCATTTATGGAAGACTATGGGGCTGAAATATTCATCGATATTTGTAAATTCTGGGCTAGCAAAAGTCAATATAACACCGCCACTGACAGATATTCCATTGATAAAGTAATGGGACCGGATGAATTCCACGAAAGCTATCCCGAAGCCGCTGAAGGTGGGCTGAGAGACAACGCCTACACCAACATCATGACTTCATGGATGTTAAACACTGCCGAAACCCTCATCAACAAGCTAAAAAAGAGCGGAAAAGGAAAAACCCTGATTAAAACACTTTTGAACGAGGGCGAGTTGGAAAAATGGAATCACATCAAACACCGTTTAAATCTGGTGATCGACCAGAATGGTATCATTGCTCAATACGATGGCTATTTCGATTTACACGAACTCGACTGGGATTATTACCGTAACAAATACGGAAACATATACCGTATGGACAGGCTTCTTAAAGCAGAGGGAAAGTCAGCAGACGACTACAAAGTTGCCAAGCAGGCCGACACGCTGATGACCTTTTACAACCTCGACCATGCCCAGGTTACCCACATCCTTACCGAGATGGGTTACACGCTGCCCGAAGACTACCTTGAGAAAAATCTGCACTATTATTTTCAGCGCACCTCTCACGGGTCAACACTGAGCAGGGTTGTACATGCCCAACTGGCCAGCGTTATCGGCAATCACGAACTGAGTGAAACACTGTACCGGGCCGCCCTCACCTCCGATTATGCTGACATTCAGGGAGGAACTACCGCAGAAGGTATCCATGCTGGTGTTATGGCAGGAACCATAATGATTGCCCTCAATACCTTCGCCGGAATCGACATGAGGGGAGAACACTTAAAAGTAAATCCCAATTTGCCGGCACATTGGCACGAAATAGCTTTCAAACTGACCTTTAAAGGTGTTCATTACCAGTTCGAGATTTCGAGAGAAGCCATTCAGGTTACCGCCGACAAAGTAACCAAAATATTCATCAACGACGAAGAGTTTTTCACCATTGAAAACGCCACCCTCATGAGCATCAAATGATGTTTGAATCAACAGAAAATTATGCAAAATCAAGTTATAACGATCACCGATAAACACAGGGCTGCAGCCAAACTGATCTTCGACAGGATCATCCAGGAACAGACCCCGAAATACATTGTTACCGTAACCGGAGAAGTGGGCACAGGAAAAAGTACCGTATCTTATCTGCTGGCCAAACAACTCAAAGAACACGGCATCAGAGCCAAAATCATGGATCTGGACAACTATTATAAAATTCCTCCCATGGAACGAAAAGAGTGGAGGCAAAAGCATGGCTTGCAGCATATAGGTCCGGACGAATACGACTGGAACCGCATCTACCACAACATCGAAGACTTTAAGCAAAGCAAAGTAGCCACTATGCCTCTGGTAGACCTGATGACCGACTATACAGACACGCTGACAACCGATTTTTCAGGAGTAGACCTGCTCATCATCAAAGGCTTGTACTCGATAAAATGCAAAGAATCGAAGTTGAAAGTATTCATCGAGCTTACTTACAAAGAAGCGCTGGAGCAGGATATTTTTGAAATTACCGAAGCTACCGATGATTTTAGAATACAGGTAATGCAACACGAACAAATGGTGGTGCAAAAGCTTAAAAAAGAAGCCAACTTCTTTATCGACTTCAATACCTCAAACGAAATTTTTCACCTATAATACTTATAAACCATGTTGGAAGATGTTTTGCTAATTGCCGATAAACACAGACAAGCCGCAGCGTTCATTGTAAATGAAATAATGAAACGCAGAAAAGACAAGATGATCGTCGCCATTTCAGGAGAGTCCGGATCGGGGAAATCTGAGCTTACCCATGTGGTAGCGAAATCGTTACGCAAAGAGGGCGTTTTTGCCAAACCTATTCACATCGACAATTTTTACAATACCCTTCCTCTGGAACGCACAGAATGGCGCACCAAGCATGGGATAGAAAATGTTGTCGGTATTAACGAATACAGGTGGGACAAGGTATATCAGGTAATTGAAGACTTTAAAAACAGCCGTCAATCGACTATGCCCTGCGTAGATCTCGTGACTGAACAGGTAGACCAGCTTTCGACAGATTTCAAAAAAGTTGACATGCTGATTATCGATGGCCTGTACGCCATCAACACCGAAGGAGCCGATCTGAAGGTTTTTATAGAACTCACCTACCACGAAACCAAAAAGGCCCAGACTGACCGCGGTAAAGAACCCGACAACCCATACCGCTGGAGCGTTCTCGAGCAGGAACATAAGGCTGTGCAAAGCATTAAAGGCAAAGCCGACATCCTGATCGACAAAAGTTATCAGGTCAGGCTGGCTGAATAAAACGCCACCCACGAGCAATCGCAAATCAGGTTTCGCATTTTAATAAAAGCTGACTCATTGTGAGCCGGGTCATAACTTATTATGACAATTTGGCTGCATTGGTAGTATGGCAAGTTATTTGCTACGGCCAATGAGATTTAACCAATAAGTTTTAATCAATACTGAATTTGACCATGGACAAAGAAAAAGATATCAACATGGACGACGTGTCGTTTGAAGAGGCCGATAACTCCAATCAGGATGAGCAAGGGCAAGACCATGCAGCTGAAGACAAGAAACCCTCTGCTAAAAAAAGCAGCAAACACAAGAAAGACAAAGCAGAAAAAGAGATAGAAGCACTGGAAGAGAAAAACCAGGAGCTCAACGACAAATACCTGCGGTTGTATTCAGAGTTCGATAATTACAGAAAAAGAACACAAAAAGAACGGTTAGAACTCCTGAAAAATGCGTCACAGGATATTATTACTGAACTGTTACCCGTTTTAGATGATTTCGACAGGGCGATGAAAAGTTTTTCGGTCGGACAAAACAATGAAGAATCACTTAAGGGCATAGAGTTAATTTATAACAAACTGCTCAACTTACTTACCCAGAAAGGGTTGGAGCCCATGAACGCAATGGGAAAAGACTTCGACACCGACTTTCACGAAGCCATTACCAACATCCCCGCAGCCGACGAAAGCCAAAAAGGGAAAGTGGTAGATGTAATACAAAAAGGATATTTACTCAACGGAAAAATCATAAGATTTGCCAAAGTAGTTGTAGGCAGTTAAACCAACCTGTTTAGGGGGAGAGCATGATATGAGCAAAAGAGATTATTACGATATTCTGGGAATAAACAAGGGAGCTTCTGCCGACGAGATAAAAAAGGCCTACCGCAAGATGGCCATAAAATACCATCCCGACAAGAACCCCGGTGATCCCCAAGCTGAGGAATCCTTTAAGGAGGCCGCCGAAGCTTATGAAGTCCTGAGTAATCCTGACAAAAAAGCACGATACGACCAATATGGTCATGCCGGACTTGGGGGTGGCGGAGGATTTGGCGGTGGACATATGTCGATGGACGACATCTTCAGTCATTTCGGAGATATTTTCGGCAGCGCCTTTGGCGGTGGCGGATTCGGAGGCGGTTTCAGCAGTCAGGGAGGTCGTGGCCGCCGTGTAAACAGAGGATCAAATCTCCGAGTAAAAGTTAAACTCTCATTGGAAGAGATTGCTCATGGCGTAGAGAAAAAAATTAAACTGTCGAAATACGTTGAATGTACAGTTTGTAAAGGTTCAGGGGCAGAAAAAGGAAGCAGCCCNACCACCTGTCCTACCTGTCATGGTCGCGGACAGGTAACACAAATTACCAACACTTTTTTAGGACAGATGCAAACCAGCAGCACCTGTCCGCAATGTGGCGGCAGTGGTGAGATTATCACGAGCAAGTGTACCCATTGTCATGGTAACGGCATTGAAAAAGGAGAAGAAGTAGTAACGATAAAAATCCCGGCAGGCGTAGCCGAAGGCATGCAGCTTTCGGTAGGCGGACGTGGCAATGCGGCAGCACGCGGAGGCGTTCCCGGCGATTTGATCGTGCTGATAGAAGAAAAAGAGCATCCCGAGTTGACGCGTGATGGCAATAACCTGCTGTATGACCTGTTCATCAATTTCGCGGATGCCACGCTGGGAACTAGTGTCGACATTCCAACCATCGACAGCAAAGCCAGAATAGCCATCACCGCCGGAACGCAAGGGGGTAAGGTGCTACGCCTTAAAGGCAAAGGACTTCCTGATGTTAACGGATACGGAAAAGGCGATCTGCTCGTAAACATCAACATCTGGACCCCTAAGACCGTAAGCAAGGAAGAGAAAGAATTTCTTGAAAAAATGAGAACCTCTCCCAATTTTCAACCCAACCCTACCGCGAGTGACAGAAGTTATTTCGACAGGATGAGGGAATTTTTTCAATAGCCTATGATCACCCTAGAAGCCCGGAACATAACAAAATCCTACGCCAGTCACACAGCCCTGGATGATGTAAGTATTGAAGTACCCGAACAATCTATATTCGGTTTGCTTGGCCCAAACGGAGCAGGCAAGACGACCCTGATACGCATCATCAACATGATAGCTGTAAAAGATGCCGGCGAAATATGGCTTAACGGGAAACCCATGCAACCCTCCGATGCAGCTCATATTGGCTATCTTCCCGAAGAACGCGGACTTTACAAAAAGATGAAAGTAGGCGAACAGGCCGTATACCTGGCGCGACTTAAAGGCATGAGCCATCACGACGCCAAAACTAAACTCCGCTGGTGGTTCGAGAAATTCGAGATCGGAGGATGGTGGAACAAAAAAGTGGAAGAGCTCTCGAAAGGCATGCAGCAAAAAATACAGTTCATTGTCACTGTATTACACAACCCCAGGTTGTTGATTTTCGATGAACCCTTCAGCGGCTTCGACCCGATTAATGTGAACCTCCTGAAAACTGAAATCCTGCGTCTGCGCGAAGAAGGTGCTACCGTGATATTTTCCACCCACAACATGGCCTCCGTTGAAGAAATATGCGATCGCATTACCCTGATCAACCAAAGTAAAAATATCCTTTCGGGAGATATACACCAGATTAAACAGTCGTTTAAAACACATACTTACCAGATACGCTACCAGGCTCCACGCAACTTGTTGCTACCGGCCAGTAAATTTGAGGTGGTAAACGACATGAAAAAGGGAGAATGCCAAGAAGCTCAGATTAAAATTCTCACCAACGACACCGCCAATGTATTGTTGCAGCAGGTGATGCAACAGGCTGAAATTATAGGATTTAACGAACTACTACCTTCGCTCAACGACATCTTCATCAGCGAGGTAGGCAACAACAACGGGTTATGAATAAAATACTCCTCATCATACAGCGGGAATATTTAACCCGCGTCAGGAAAAAATCCTTTATCATCATGACCATCGTAGGGCCACTGCTGATGGCTGCTATGATTATCCTTCCTGCCTTTCTGGCAAAGTGGAGTGAAAATACCGACAGAAAAGTTGCCGTTTTGGACGAAACAGGTTGGTTTTTTGAAAAATTCAAAAACGAAGACCACCTCAGCTTTTACTATGTTTTTGGCGACTTCGAAAAAGAAAAAGAAGAAGCGCTGAGCAAGCGTGGCGACCTGCTTTTGTTTATCCCTTTGCCAGAGCTCAATGTACCTGTAAGTGCCGAGCTCTACGCCAACAAACAAGCAGGTTTAAACGTGACCAGTTACATCAAATCTGTGATGAAACAAACCGTTGAGAACAAGAAATTGATCGCCTCGGGCATCGATCCCAACATCATCAAATCATCGAAAGTTGACATCAACCTGGTGAACATCAAAGTAGACGAGGCCGGAATCGAGAAAAAAAGCAACACTGAGGTAGAGGTCGGCTTGTCAATTTTTGCCGGACTTATGATCTACTTTTTCATTTTCATGTTTGGTGCTCAGGTGCTTAAAGGAGTAATTGAAGAAAAGTCGAACCGCATTGTAGAAGTCATTATTTCTTCGGTAAAACCCTTCCAACTGATGATGGGAAAAATTGTAGGCATCGCCATGGTGGGCCTCACCCAATTCCTGTTGTGGATTATTCTCACTTTGATCATAGTTGGCATGGTGCAGCTGTTCTTTGTGGGAAACGATATGGCTTCTATGCAGCTCCCCGAAGCTCAGGCAGGGCTTCTCAATTCGGCAACACAAAGTGAAAGCAACAATCCGATGATGATCGTGACCGATATACTGGGAAGCATCAACCTCCCGGTGATGGCCATCAGCTTTATCCTCTACTTTTTAGGTGGTTACCTTATGTATGCCTCGCTTTTTGCAGCCATTGGCGGAGCGGTAGACAATGACGCTGACACCCAACAGTTCATGTTTCCTGTGTCGATACCTTTAATATTCGCCGTGGCCATGTCAGGTGTCATTGTGAATCAGCCAGATAGCACGCTGGCTATCTGGATGTCGATGGTTCCGTTCACCTCTCCTATTACCATGATTATGCGCATACCTTTCGGTGTGCCTTACTGGGAGCTCGGTTTATCGCTGCTTCTGCTAGTTATCGGATTTACCTTTACGACCTGGATGGCCGGAAAAATATATAAAACCGGTATATTGATGTACGGAAAAAAGATCACCTACAGAACCCTGTGGACCTGGCTCACGGCACGTTAAAAAGTAAAACACATGTCAACCTCAGGTAAAAAAAGGAGAACCACAAAGGCAAAAGTTTTTTTCTATGAAGAGAAAGCCTTTATTAAATAGATGCAAAATTGTTAATTCTCAAATATTATACTATTTTTGCACCCTCAAAAAAATGAAGTAAAATCATTAATACTTAATCTCAAATGCAGAACAGAGGAGCTATTAAATTTTTCGCCATTGCTTTTGCTCTGGTGTGCTTATATCAGTTGAGCTTCACTATCGCTACCATGCGTACCGAAAAGAAAGCCAAAGAATATGCGCAGAGCGAAGTGGCCGTGCAACAGGCAAAGGAACTTGCAGCCGGAAATGAGGTGATGGAAGTCATCTTACTTGATTCCATTTCAAATGCCAGAGAAAACTATTATCTCGACAGTATTTCCAATGTGGTTGTATACAACCTCCTGATTGACAAGTACACCTACAAGCAGGCCAAAGAAAGGGAAATCAACTTAGGTCTTGACCTAAAGGGAGGGATGAACGTGGTATTGGAAGTATCAGTCGGCGATATTGTAAGAGCGCTTTCAGGTAATAGCCAGGATCCTGTTTTTCAACAAGCTATGAAAATGGCCTATGAGAAACAAAAAAACAGCAACAGTGGATTTGTGACCCTTTTCGGGGAATCGTTCAACGAAATTGACCCCAATGCACGTCTGGCTTCCATCTTTCTGTATGAGTTTAAAGACAAAGGCATCACCACCAATTCCACCAACGAAGAAGTGCTAAGCGTTATCAGAGACGAGGCCAATGATGCCATCGACCGTTCGTATCAGATTCTACGCACACGTATCGACCGTTTCGGGGTTGCCCAACCTAACATCCAGCGTTTGGCCACTACCGGCAGGATTCTGATTGAACTCCCCGGCATTAAAGACCCTGATCGCGTGCGCAAGCTACTTCAAGGAACTGCCAAACTGGAATTCTGGGAAACCTATAACTTCAGCGACCTGTATGTTTATTTTGATGAAGCCAACGCTCAACTGCGCACAGCCGAGATCCTCGACGAAGAAACAGTAGCTGCCGATTTGGAAAAAGGTGACGAAGTAAAGGTTGATCAAACCACCAATACTGGCGAAACAGTAAACGGAGAAGAGGTAACCGCCAACGCGGATACCACTAAAAGCTCCGCAAACAAGCTCCTCGAGCAAATAGAATCAGATACCACCGGAAGCAGTTCAGACATGGACTTCGCTGAATATGCAAAGAAATATCCTTTGTATGCCTACCTGCAACCTTCCTACTTCCAGGATCAATCGGGCAGGATGTCACCTGGTGCAACAGCCCGTATTGGTATTGCTGCAATAAAAGACACCGCCCGCATCAACCACATGATCAAGCGTGTGTACGATATTTTCCCTCGCGACATGAAATTGGTCTGGACTGTAAAACCAGACCCCAACACCCCCGACCTGCTTGAACTGGTAGCTTTGAAAGCCAGTGCCAGAGACGGTAGTGCAGCCTTAGGCGGCGATGTGATTGAAGATGCACGTCAGGATTTTGACCAAAACGGACAAATTACTGTTGACATGCAAATGAACGGACAGGGAGCTAAAATCTGGAAAAGACTTACAGGGGAAAGCATTGGCAAACAAATAGCCATCGTTCTCGACAATTATGTGTACAGCTACCCTAACGTAAATAGCGAAATCCCCAATGGAAGATCAACCATTTCGGGAGGATCGATGACCCTGAATGAAGCACAAGACTTAGCAAATATCCTAAAAGCAGGTAAGCTGCCCGCTCCCGCTCGTATCGTAGAGGAAGCCGTGGTAGGTCCATCATTGGGTCGTGAAGCGGTTACATCAGGTATGAACTCCTTCATCATGGCCTTTATTCTGGTACTCGTATACATGATCGTATATTACAACCGCGCCGGAGTAGTGGCCAGCGCCGCACTCGTTACCAACATTTTCTTTATCTTCGGTATCCTTGCGTCACTGGGCGCAGTACTTACCCTTCCCGGTATGGCCGGTATCGTGCTTACCCTGGGTATGGCCGTCGATGCAAACGTAATCATCTACGAACGTATAAAAGAAGAAATCAGGGCAGGAAAAGGCATGCGTCTGGCTATTGTCGATGGGTATCAAAACGCTTACTCAGCTATCATCGATGGTAACGTAACCACATTGCTCACCGGTATTGTGTTGTACGTGTTCGGTACAGGTCCTGTACAAGGATTCGCCACCACCCTGATCATTGGTATTCTGGCCTCATTGTTCACCGCCATCTTTATCTCAAGGTTGATTTTCATGTGGATGGAACGTACCAACAAAACCATCAATTTCTCCACTAAAGCAACTGCCAATGTATTGGCCAATGCCAACTTTAAATTTATCGACAACAGAAAGATCACTTATATTCTTTCAGCCGTATTGATTATTATCAGTTTGATTTCTTTAACATTCAGGGGTCTTAACTACGGAATCGACTTCACGGGAGGAAGAACATATGTAATCCGTTTTGATCAGGATGTGGATGTAGAAAGAGCTCGTACACAGTTGGCTGCTCAGTTTGAGAATATGGCTCCTGAGGTAAAAACATTTGGTGCAAACTCACAGATTAAAATCACCACCAAGTTCATGATTGACGAAGATGGCCAGGAAGTAGATGGCATCATTCAGCGCAAGCTGCACGAAGGCCTGAGAGACTTGTATACAACCAACATCGAATACATCGACTTTTCGTCTGACACCGAAGGAGAAAACAAGCTTCTGGGGATTTTAAGCTCGCAGAAAATTGGACCTACTATTGCCTACGACATCCGTAATAAAGCCTATATGGCCATCTTTTTCGCACTAATCATCATCTTCATTTATATTGCCATCCGTTTTAAACGCTGGCAATACGGTGTGGCCGGGGTTGCCGCTTTGGCTCACGACACCATCATCACTATGGGTATGTTCAGCATTTTCTATGGTTTCCTACCCTTCAGCATGGAAGTAGATCAGGCCTTTATTGCGGCTATCCTAACCATCATCGGGTATTCAATCAACGATACGGTGATTATTTTCGACCGTATCCGTGAAAATATGGGCTTATTTCCGAAACACAGCATCAAACGCAACATCAATGAAGGGTTAAACAGCACTTTGGCACGTACCATGAATACTTCAGGAACAACCATCGTGGTGTTACTTGTGATTTTCATTTTCGGTGGAGAAGTTATCCGCGGATTCATTTTCGCACTGCTCATCGGGATTATCATCGGTACTTACTCCTCACTCTTCACAGCCAGTCCTATAGCATACGATTTATTGGGTGGCGACAAGCAAGAGCGTGAAATGAAGCTGAAAGCAGAAAACCTCAAAAAGGGAAAAAAATAATTTTCTTTAATAATAAAGGTGAAAGTCCCGCTGTCGTCGCAGTGGGACTTTTTTTATTAATTTTGCTCACACATATAAAAAGCAATCCATGACACTGTGGTTTTTCGATTTCGGATCAGGTGAAATATTTTTGGTGGTATTAGCCATTATATTGGTGTTTGGCCCGAGTAAGATTCCTGAAATAGCCAGAGGATTGGGAAAATTCATTAACGAAGTAAAGCGCGCTTCGGAAGACATAAAGACCGAAATTAACAAAGAGTCGGATAGACAGGAGAGAGAAAAAAAACTGGCCGCTTACCAGGAATCTCTCAAAAAAAAGGAAGCCGAAACTGCTGAATCAGAATCAGAGAAAGAAATCCAATAATTTCCGGCAGATGACGTTTAAAGATTAACGATTAAAAAAGACTATGGCACATACAAAGAATTGGATACCTGTACTATTGCTCACCTGGCTGCTCTTGGCTCTGCCTGGCATATTATCAGCCCAGCGCAATCCGGCCAAAGGAGCCGATGAAGCCTTTTCGAAACAGCAATACACCCTGGCCATCGATAAATACAAAAAAGCCTACACCAAAGTAAAAAAGAACAACGAGGAAAAAAACCGCATTACGGCTCAGCTGGCCGAATGTTATCGGTTAACTGGCAATTACAAGCGTGCCGTGGCCTCCTACAAACGGTTGGTGAAGAACGAATACGACAAACGGAATCCTGAGATACTGCTTCGCTATGCCGATGCATTGAAAATTAATGGTGATTTCGAAGACGCCATTGTGCAGTACAAGGCCTATGCCGAGCGTGTCCCTGAAGACCCTCGCGGATTGCGAGGCGCTGAAACCGCTGCCCTCATTGAGGAGTGGATAGAGAACCCATCGAAATACGAAGTTACCAACATTAAAAGCCTCAACTCCAGAGAAGCAGACTTCGCCCCCGCCTATACCAGCGAAAACTACAACGAAATTGCCTTTACCTCGACCCGTGAAGGAAGTCAGGGCAAGGAAACCGACAAATGGACAGGACAGAATTTCAGCGACCTGTTTGTTTCAAAGATGGACAGAAAAGAAGAATGGTCGACACCCGTGCCTTTGGATGCCTCTGAAACCATCAACACCAAAGCCAACGAAGGATCGGCCACATTTAACTCCAAGTTCAACACAATATATTTCACCAAATGTCCTAACACTGAACAGATTGAGTCGGGATGTCAGGTGTATAAATCAAACAGAAGCGGACGCAACTGGAGCGACCCCGAGATGGTGGAGATTAAAGGCATCGACACGCTGAGTACAATCGGCCAACCCACTGTAAGCGAAAATGAACTCCTGATATACTTCTCAGCCAACCGCAAAGGCGGTATGGGTGGAAAAGACCTGTGGGTAGCCATGCGCGACAGCAAAAGCGAATCATTCGGACGTCCGTTGAACCTGGGTGAAGTGATCAACACCCCCGGCGATGAATTGTTTCCTTTTCTGCGCAACGACACCACCTTGTTTTTTGCCAGCGATGGCCACGGCGGTATGGGTGGCCTCGACATCTTAGTGACCACCATTGACACGGCAGGTAACTGGGGAACACCAAGAAATCTGAAATACCCCATCAACTCCACCTCTGATGACTTCGGTATCGTATTTCATCCACAGGCAGAATACGGATTTCTGAGCTCCAACCGAAAAGGAACAAGGGGTCAGGAAGATATTTGGTATTTCATTGAACCACCCCTTGAGTTTACCGTGGCTGGCACCATTAAAGATGATCGTACCCTCATGTTTGTCGAAGATGCTACCGTTCAGATGATCGGATCATCCGGA
>JGI10211J34971_10000133_pt1 | contig 56343 bp, 54 predicted proteins | sample Etolagsediment_FD_34971 | JGI IMG/M metagenome (IMG submission 34971) | reverse complement strand
AGCACCTTCTCAACCTCGGCTTTAAGCTGGGGATAGGAAAGGGCTCCGGCTGTACTCCAAACCTTTTCACCGTTCTTGAATAGCATAAGGGCAGGAATACCCTGCACCTGAAATCGGGCAGCTGCTGAAGGTTGTTCGTCAACATTGACCTTCACCACCGTCAGCCGTCCCTTGAACTCTTCGGCAAGTTTCTTTACTGAGGGAGCCACCATTTTGCAGGGGCCACACCATGCGGCCCAGAAGTCTACAAAGACAGGGGTGGAACTGGTTTTTATGAGCTCATCAAGGGAAGATGCCATGATCAATCCTGTTGTCGTTTACGGGATAAGTGTATTTGCAATAACAAGAACACACTGCATATGGCTGAGGGTTCCCGGTCATGGGATTTTCCTGGGGGTGGTGAAACTTATATGAAATCGTACGGGTTGGTTCTGTCAGTGAGGTTATTTGAGTACATTGTTGTCTGAAATCCGATTGCATGAAGAACTGATGAAAAAGAAAAAGAGTCCTCCCCCCCCTGCCCCGGCCAACAGGCCCCGTAAACTCTATGTCACCCGCACAATCGAATTCAATGCGGCGCACCGGCTGTTCAATCCGGAGTTCAGTGATGAGAAAAACCGTGAGATTTATGGGAAATGCGCCAATGCGCATGGCCATGGTCATAACTACCTGCTTGAGATAACCCTTGGCGGCATCATGGATCCGGACACCGGGTTCTTGTTTGACCTGAAGGAGCTGAAAGGGATTCTTGAGGAGGAGGTCATGGCCCGATTCGACCACCGCCATCTGAACCATGATGTCCCTGAGCTCAACGACCTTGTGCCTACAACGGAGGTGCTGGCAGTTCTTATATGGGACATTCTTGAACAACGATTCCAGAACATAGACAACAGGGAAATCTCCCTACAAGCTGTAAAAATACATGAAACAGGAAAAAACAGTGTCAGCTACCTTGGTGAATAACCCGGCACTTACCGGACGCGGCACATGCTGTGATGACGACGAGTGCCTGAACGACCCGGCACAACTTCCAGCAGAGATAATGGAGTCAATGTCCGAATCTGTCTATACACTCCTTGAAGGGGTTGGAGAGGATCCGGAGCGCGAAGGGCTGCTGAAAACGCCCGAGCGGGTAGCCCGTTCACTAGCATTCCTGACAAGAGGATACCGTCAGGATCCTGAAGAGATGCTGAAAAAAGCTGTTTTTACAGAATCCTATGATGAAATGGTTCTGGTGAAGGACATTGACATTTTTTCAATGTGCGAGCATCACATGCTCCCTTTCTTCGGCAAGGCACATGTTGCATACATTCCTGATGGAAAGATAGTGGGGCTGTCAAAACTGGCACGGGTGGTTGAGGTGTTTGCACGCCGCCTTCAGGTGCAGGAACGCCTGACCCAGCAGATTCGTGATGCAATCCAGGATGTGCTGCACCCGAAAGGTGTGGGAGTTGTCATTGAGGCGAAGCACATGTGCATGGTGATGCGGGGCGTTGAGAAGCTCAACTCTGTCACAACAACATCTGCAATGTCGGGCGAGTTCATCTCCTCGGAATCAACGAGAGGAGAATTTCTGAGGCTGATACGCCCCTGAACCGAAAAAATCACAGCTCTCCCATCCATGTAAAAGAAAACCCCGTCCTTCTTCTTGAAGCGACGGGGTTTTCTTTTACAGACTTCTTCCGGCCGTTGAACTGTTGGTTCAGTAAAGTGAGAGGCCGAACATGGCAGACGAGTAGCGGGCAAATTCCGAGAGCGGCTCAAAGAAGAGGCCGAACCAGATGGTGAGGATCATCAGCACCGCCATCATGAGCTGAGCCAGGAAGCCGGGATTGAGTGATTTTTCATTCGGCTCAAGCGACTCGCGAAGGAACATGTTCAGAGGAATGAGCATGTAGTAGTAGAGAGAAATAACGCTTGTCAGCACACCGATAAGCGCAAGCCAGATGTAGAGAGCGCCTTTGGAAAGCAGCGCGGAAAAGATCATCAGCTTTCCGATGAAGCCGACCGTAGGAGGAAGACCGACAAGCGAGATGAGAAACACGGTGAGCGCTGCACCGGCAAGGGGCATTTTGCTGCCCAGGCCGCGGTAGTCGTCAAGAGTTTCACTTCCTGTCCTGTTGGAAATGAGTACCACAACATAGAAGGCGGCATAATTCATCAGGAAGTAGGAAAGCAGGTAAAAGAGCACTGCCTGTGTGCCGATTTCATCCATAACAATAACACCAAGCAGCAGGTAGCCGGCATGAGCAATTGAGGAGTAGGCAAGAAGCCGCTTCACATTTTTCTGCCAGATGGCCACCACATTGCCGTAAATCATTGAAGCAACCGACATGATGACGAGAAGCGTGAGCCAGTCAATACCGAGAATGTCCTCGTATGGGCTGACGCCATGAGGCACGGCGATATAGAAAAAACGGAGAAGAAGGGCAAACCCGGCTGCCTTTGATGCAACGGAGAGATAGGCGGTAATGGGAGTGGGCGCTCCCTCATAGACATCGGGGCTCCAGAAATGGAAAGGGAAAGCACCGATTTTGTAACCGAATCCGGCCATGATCAACAGAGTCGCCAGAATCATCACCAGCGGATCGTAGCCGTGATCGGCCAGTTCCATGCTGATTTTAAGAATGTTGGTCTCGGCGGTCATACCATAGATGAGGGAGAAACCATAGAGCATCAGCCCCGAGGAAACTGCACCGTACACCAGATATTTCAGAGCGGCCTCTGAAGAGCGGGCATCCCGCTTGAAGTAGCCGGAAAGGATGTAGGCACTGAGGCTGACCAGCTCCATGGCAAGGAAAATCATCAGAAGGTCTGAGGCGGCTGCCATCATGACCATACCGATAACCATTGCCACCACAAGCGCATAGTACTCTCCAATGCTTTTAACCTCTGCGTCGAACTTCCTGTCAGCAAGCGTGGCAACAACAGCAAACATGCCGGAAGCCACAAAGAAGTACTTGAAGAAGATGGCGTACTCGTCAAGCACATACATCCCGAAAAAGTGCTCCCCCGCCTGCATTGCATGCTGCTGGGCTATGAAATAGAAGCTTCCCCCGAGTCCGATGAGGGTAGCCCACCCAAGAATGCCGCTCTTGTTCCTGCCTTTAAGAGCCAGATCAAGAATGATCAGGCCCATAAAAAGAATAGAGAGGTAGATTTCAGGGATAAAGAACCCCAGACCCGATTTCAGGATCGAAATGATACTCTGGATTTCAGCACCTGATGGCAGCTCGAACATAATTCTCTTCGTTTATTCTGTTACCTCGTTGTATCCGATTAATTCACCACTGCCATCATCACCGGAGAGAGAACCTCCACCAGATGGTTGACGGTGGTTGTCATCAGGCCCATGATGGGCATTGGGTAGATGCCAAGGAAAATGGTGATCACCACAAGCGGAATCAGCATGGCCAGTTCACGGCCGTCAAGATCAAGTTTGCCGTTCCAGTCGTGGAAATGAATCTGTTCCTGTCCATCAGGACCAGTCACAAGATCGTAGGCAGCGTCGTCTTTCCTTTTGCCAAGGAACATCCGCTGGAGCGACCAGAGCAGATAGGCAGCACCAAAAACAATGCCGAGGACGGAAACCATGGCAATGTAGCGGGTGGTTTCAGAGCTGAACGCCCCCACAAAAACAAATGCTTCGGAGATGAATCCGCTGAGACCGGGAAGGCCAAGAGAAGCAAACCATGCAACAGTCACAATACCTGCGTAGACCGGCATATAGGAAGCAAGGCCGCCGAACTTGTCAATCTGTCGGGTGTGGGCACGGTCATAAATAACACCCACAAGAAGAAAGAGCATGGCGGTTATGGTGCCGTGGTTGAACATCTGGTAGAGCGCACCGGTCATCCCTTCGCTGTTGGCTGCGGCAAGACCGAGAAGCACATATCCCATATGGCTGATTGATGAATATGCAACCATCTTTTTCAGATCCTGCTGGGCAAGGGCGCAGAATGCCCCGTAGATGATGTTGATGGCACCGAACACCCCGATGACATACATGGAAGCCTGGAATACCTCCGGGAAAAGCGGAAAGTTGATGCGCATCATGCCGTAGGTACCGAGCTTCAGCAGCACACCGGCAAGGATGACGGAAATCGGAGTTGGTGCTTCAACATGGGCATCGGGAAGCCATGTGTGAAACGGGAACATTGGCACCTTGATGGCAAAACCGATGAAAAGCACGATGAAGGCAACATAGCGCCACATTGCGTTATCGGGGCCGAGAATGGCATCCTTGATGTAGTTCTCCTGGCTTGCCATGGCAACAAGACTGAAGGTATGGTTGCCGGTGAGCGGATCAATGACGCTGAAGTAGAGGCCAATCATGACAAGAAGCATGAAAACGGAACCGAACAGGGTATAGAGGAAGAACTTGATTGCCGCGTATTCACGGTTGGGACCGCCCCAGATACCGATAAGGAAATACATCGGAAGAAGCATCAGTTCCCAGAAAACATAGAAGAGGAAGAAATCAAGCGCCACAAAACAGCCCATCATCGCAGTGGCAAGCAGGTTGTAGAGCAGGAAGTACCCTTTCACCTGCTTCTTGATGGTCCAGCTTGAAAGCACGCCGATGGTGGAAACAAGAGCGGTAAGAATGACCATGGTGATGGAGAGCCCGTCAACACCGAGGAAGTACTCAATGTTCATGCTGCCCATGTTGCCGAGGTCAAGGCTGATCCATGGAAGCCGCTCAATGAACTGGAACGAACCTTCCGGCATGCCTCCTGCCATGGCGGTAATGCCCGCAAGCGATGGATCGTATCCGCGCCATATCATGACAGCAAGCACCATCTGGACCACCGCCGCAAGAAGCGACACAATCCGTATGATCTGCTTTTGTGAAGAGGGCACGGCAAGAATGATCAGGCCGGCAATAACAGGCAGAAAAACAATTAAACTGAGCATGTTCCCTATCGGTAAGTTATCAATGTAAAAGAAAATCGCGCTTAATAGACCAGTTGGGTAAAGTAATAGACGAAGTACCCGAAGAGTGCAAGAATGACCATAACGACATAGGTCTGCACCTTTCCGGTCTGAAGCTTTTTCATGAATGCTCCAGAGGTATTGACGAAGAATGCGGTAAAGTTCACCATTCCGTCAACTGCATATCTGTCGAAGCTTCCATTGGCAAATGCGAATTTCCGGGTCAGGGTGGCTACACCGTTGACCACACCGTCAACAATGTTGGCATCAAACCAAGACAGAAGCCGCGCAATCCCCAAAGAGCCTTTGATTACGGTTGCATTATAGATTTCATCCCAGTACCACTTGTTGAACGAGAGAAGGTAGAGGGGGCGTATTGCCTTTGCAGTCTTGTCGGGATCGATGAGCCGGAAAACATAGAAGACAAGAGCAAGAACGATGCCGAGTGCCACCATGATGCTTGAAATCATGATTGCCTGATTGTGGGCCGCATGAGACAGATGGCCTATTTCGGCCTGCCGTGGGTCGGCAAATGTATGGCCCTCAGTGTGGGTTTCGGCATGCATTTGAGCAGCACCGTGCCCCGGAACCACTTCATGACCCTCACCGGCAGCCAGACTTTCCCCGGCTTCCATATGAAGAGCCGGTTCTGCATGCACCGTTTCGCCAACAACCGTTGCGGGAGTCTGAATCATGTGCATGAACCACCCCTTTCCGCCATCAAGCGGGTCGGGAGAGTAAACCACAAAAATTGAGAGTGCTGCAAGAATGACCAGCGGAAGGCGCATGTTCCAGGCAACCTCATGAACTGCGTGATGCTCCCCCTCATGGCCGTCATCATGTGCATGCGCAGCGTGATGGTCGTCCGGAGCGGCAGGCTTCAGATGGGTGCGGCTTTCACCAAAGAAAACAAGCCATATCTGCCGGCCCATATAGAATGCGGTCATCAGGGCAGAGATGAATCCGAGGAAAGGAACAAGGTAGTAGATTCCGCCGCCCTCAGCCTGGGCAAACCCTATGGCACCAGCAAGGATGGCATCTTTGCTCATGAACCCGCTGCTGAGCGGAAGACCGGCAAGCGCAAGGGTTGCAACAGAGAATGTTACGAATGTCCAGGGCATGTTTTTGCGAAGCCCTCCCATCCAGCGCATATCCTGTTCATGATGCATGGCATGGATGATGGCACCTGAACCAAGAAAGAGGCAGGCCTTGAAAAATGCGTGGGTAACAAGATGGAAAATGGCTGCGGAATAAGCTCCAACACCAAGGCCGAGAACCATGTATCCAAGCTGCGACACAGTTGAGTATGCAAGAACCCGTTTGATGTCGTGCTGGGTGATTGCTATGGTGGCAGCCATGAACGCGGTGAATGCACCGACAAAGGAGATGACATAGAGTGCTTCGGGTGTCAGAAGCACAAAGATACGGGCAACAAAGTAGACGCCGGCAGCAACCATTGTGGCTGCATGGATAAGGGCGGAAACAGGTGTCGGGCCTTCCATGGCGTCAGGCAGCCAGACATGGAGCGGGAACTGGGCAGACTTGCCGACGCAGCCCATGAAAAGCAGAATTCCTGCGGCGGTCAGCCAGGCATGGGACATACCGAACTCCCCTGCTGCAAGATGGCCGAAAATCTCATGGTAGCTGAAAGTATGGAACTGTGAGTAGAGAATCAGAATGCCGAGCCACATGCCGATATCGCCCACACGGTTGGCAAGGAAAGCCTTTTTCTGTGCATCTGCGGCACTCTCTTTTTCAAAGAAGAACCCGATGAGCAGATAAGAGGAGAGACCCACAAGTTCCCAGAAAATGTAGATAGCAAAAAGGTTGTCGGCCAGGACAATGCCGAGCATGGAGAAGGTGAAAATGCCGAGATAGGCGAAAAAGCGACCGTAATGCTTGTCGCCCTTCATGTAACCCGTCGAGTAGAGATGAACCAGAAAACTGATGAGCGTCACCATTGCCAGCATGATGGCGGTCAGGTTGTCAATGACAATGCCCATCTTGATGACAAGCGGCCCGACGCCTGGAACATTGCCAAAATCAATCCAGGTAAAATCCCATGCAACACGGAACGCCGGATCGTAATGCTGTACAATGACAGTCCAGAAAATATATGCCGAAAGCCCGAAGGTTGCACCCAGTATCCCCACACCGATAAAGTCGCCCCGTCTGGGAAGGCGGCGGTTGAAGAAAATGAGGATGACAAACGAGAGCAGTGGCAGCAGCAGAACGGCTATTGACAACTGGATTAAACTGTGCATGTTCCTTTCGGTTTACAGAAAAAATTGAAAACTGGTAATTCGTCTTTCCTTGTTCACTCTTTCATGGAGTCGATTGAGGAGACATCAACACTCTTGAAGATCTTGTAGATATTAATGATGATGGCCAGCGCAACTGCAGCCTCGGCAGCCGCAAGCACGATGACAAACAGACTGAACATCACCCCTTCCATCCCTCCATTATAGTGGGAAAACGCAAGAAAGTTGATGTTTGCCGCATTGAGAATAAGCTCAACCCCCATCAGAACGACAATGGCGTTTTTGCGGGTCATGACGGCGTACAAACCNAGAGCGAAAAGAATCGCCGATATGGTCAGGTAGTGGTTGATTCCTATGGTCGTCAGCTGTTCCATGAATAAAACTGCTTAATGTTCGTTGGTGCCGCCATTGTCATAGCGCGCAAGAAATGCCGCGCCTATAAGCGCAGCAAGAAGAAGAATTGATGCCATTTCAAAAGGAAGGACATAGCGCGACATGGTCTCAAAGCCTATCCGCTCCACCACACTGCCCTGCAGTTGGGTATCAGAAGGCATCCACCCGTTGGTGGTGTAGAAAGTAAAGAGCAGAGCGGCGAGTATGCCGAGAAAAAGGAATGTTCCGGGAATGGCATGCAGAACATCGGTTTTCAGGTCGGTATCCATGATGTTATTGGTAAACATGACACCAAAAAGAAGAAGCACCAGAATGCCCCCAACATACACCACAACCTGCGTCACGGCAATGAAGTCGGCACTCAGAAAAACATAGAGAGCCGCTATGCCGAAAAAGGTGAAGAGAAGCGAAAATGCCGAATAGATGACATTGCGCGAAAAAACGACAAACGCGGCTGAAAACACCGTGATGGCCGCAAAGAGATAGAAAATCGCCGTATAGGTCGGGTTGCTCATAGCTCAGTATGCGTTTATTGTTCGCCTGCAGGGCCTTCGGCCTGCGCAGCTTTAGCTTCTGCCGCCTTACACTCCTTCTCGGCCTGCGCTTTAGCCTGAGCCTCAGCCGCCTTCCGGCGTTTGGCATCGGCCTCTATGCGGCTCAGATTGCCGAAATGGTAGAGCAGGTTCTGACGGTCGAATTCAGAAAAATCGCTGACCGGCGTATGCACAAGGCACTCGGTCGGGCAGACATTGGTGCACATACCGCAGGTCATGCACTTTGCCGTATCTATATCAAAAACAGGAACCCAGAACTTCTTCTGCTGCCCCCCTGAAGTCTTGCCACAGGCCGCCAGATCTTCGGGCATCACCTTGATGGTCTCTATCTCAATGCAGTTCACAGGACATGCACGGACGCACTGTCCACATCCAATGCAGTCATCAATGGCGTTGTGAAGGCGGTAGCGGCCACGCAGAGGTGTAGGAACCGCTTCACGCGGGTACTGAAGCGTGACGAGACCGTCAACCTGCCGGAAATAATCGACATCATCAATACCCGCATCACCCTTGCGGTTGAAGGCATTGAGGAAATGCTTCAGCGTTATGCCCATACCGGTAGCTATGGTGCTGGCGCTGGTTGCAATATTTTTGAAATACTCGCTCATAATGTCATTCAACGGTTACTTGACTCTCAGTACTCGCCCCTCAAGGGACATAGATTTCCCAGATCGCCGTCAGAACGAAACTGACGAAAGCAAAGGGTGTAAGAACCTTCCAGCAGACATACATCAGCTGGTCAACCCTGAGCCGGGGAAGGGTCCAGCGAAGCCACATCTGCACGAAGATGAAGAAAAAGCCTTTTGAGATAATCCAGAATGCGCCCCATACCGGCCCGGTGGTCATGTCGTTCAGGGCTATTGGACCAATATTTGGCAGCGGTGAATTCCATCCGCCAAGGAAGACGATGGAAATAATGGCCGACACCATGAACATGCTGCCATACTCCGCGAGGAATATGACTGCGAACTTCATGCCTGAGTACTCGGTAAAGTACCCTGCAACCAGCTCTGATTCAGCTTCAGGGATATCGAAGGGAGCACGGTTCACCTCGGCAAGGGAGGCGATGAAATAGATGAGAAACGGCAGCCATGCAATGGGCGACTGAAAAAGAAAGAAGTGCGCAAAACCATATGTGCCCGACTGGAGGATGTTGATCTGCTGCATGTCGAGGGTTCCGGCCATCATGGCGCCACAAAGCAGCGCAATTGCAGCGGGAATTTCATAGCTCACAATCTGCGCAACGCTTCTCACAGCGCCATAGAGCGACCACTTGTTGTTTGAACCCCAGCCGGCCGCAAGAATGCCAACCACCTCAAGGGCCACAATGCCAATGGCAAAAAAGAGACCCACATTCAGGTTTGCTCCAATAAAGGCGGGGCTGAAAGGGAGCACGGCAAAAGCGAGAAACGAACCGACAAACAAAACACCGGGGCCGATGACAAAGAGAAACTTGTCGGCGGAGGTGGGAACAATATCCTCCTTCTGGAGCAGTTTCAGAATGTCAGCCAGTGTCTGCAGAATGCCCCACTTGCCGACCTCCATGGGACCGAGGCGATCCTGCATGAAAGCTGAAATTTTCCGTTCACCGTACACACCGTAGGTAAGAGCGTAGAGAGCGATGAAGACCAGTGGAATGGCGGCTATGATGAGAAGACCAAGAGGAAGTCCTGCAGGCTGGAACCCTGCAAGGGCGTCCGACCACGCGTTGAGGCTGTTACCCATAAGAAGTGGCATGCTGAATTGCGGTAAGGCGGAGTGTATCATCGGTCAACCTCCCCGAGAACGATGTCCAGGCTGCCGATAATGGCAACAAGATCGGGAATCAACTGACCCCGTGAAAGGTCTTTCATGGCCGACAGGTTAACAAAGCATGAAGAGCGGGCCTTGCAGCGCAGCGGACTGGTTGATTTCCCGTCACTCTGAATGTAGAAACCAAGCTCGCCACGGGGATTTTCGGCACGGCCGTATACCTCGCCCGCTTTCGGCCTGACTCTTTTCGGCACGGCTGAGCGTGGATCAAAACCCTGGGTACCGGGCATTTTGTCAATGCACTGCTCGATTATCTTGAGGCTCTCCTCAATTTCAAGAGCACGCACAAGGTGGCGTGAAAGGCAGTCGCCCACAACGGAGAGCTTCCCGTCAGGAACAGGGACGGCAAAATCAAGTTCGGGGTAGATGGAATACGGATCATTGCGTCTTATATCCCACTGGACACCTGAGCCGCGAAGCATGGGGCCTGACCATCCATAATTGATGGCAACATCGGCAGGCATGATGCCGATGCCCTTGGTCCTCTTCACGAAAATCTCGTTTTCTGTCAGCAGCTGCTGTAGTTCAAGAGCCTTGGGACGGAAATAGTTGACAAACTCCAGAACCCGTTCGTTGAAACCTGCCGGTACATCATAGGCAAGACCACCGACCCATATATAATTATAGAGCATCCGTGCACCCGTAGCCCACTCAAGCATATTGAGAATGTGCTCACGGTCCCGGAAACAGAAAAGAAACGGTGTAAATGCACCAAGATCAATTGCGTAGGTACCGATGGCCACAAGGTGGGAGGCAATCCGGTTCAGCTCGGAAACAATGACGCGTATGAACTCGACCCGGCGGGGAATTTCCAGATCAAGCAGTTTTTCCACAGCAACACAGTATGCCATTTCACTGTTGATGCCTGCAAGGTAATCCATCCTGTCGGTATAGGGAACAATCGCCGGATAATCGACATGCTCACAATGCTTTTCAAAGCAGCGATGCAGGTAACCAAGGTATGGTTCAGCCTCGGTAACAACCTCACCGTCTGTCAGGCACTCAAGGCGAAGCACGCCATGGGTTGAGGGGTGCTGGGGACCCATACTGAGCACCATCTGCTCGGTTGAAAGGTCCTTTTCAAGAACCACAATAGTATCGCTTTTTCGGCTCAGACGGAGGGATCCCTGTCCAGCCATTTCCAATTCCTGCATAGATATGCGGCTTTAACTTTTTAAACCCATGTCAGTATGGCACCTTGATGCCATGATAGCTCTCCTGTACCTTGTAATCCTTGCGGAGCGGCCAGCCTTCCCAGTCGTCCGGGCAGAGAATCCTGCGCATATCGGGATGGCCCTCAAAGAGCATTCCCAGCATGTCATACGCCTCGCGCTCATGCCAGTTGGCCGTATGCCACACACCGGCAACACTGGGAATCGATCCGCCCTCACGGGGGCATTTGACCTTGACGGCAAGCTTGTGACCGAACACACCAAGAGACTCAAGGTTGGCGACAAGGCCAAGCTTTCCCTCCTCCGGGTAGTCGACACCTGAAAGACATGCCATGTAGTTGAACTTCAGCTTTGGATGGTCGCGCATGAAGAGCGCAATATCAGTCCAGAGTGCCGTATCAAGAACCTCAAAAAACGGCATGGTGGCGTTGTCGTCGAATGCCGATATGGCTTCGCCGAATTTTTCATGGATGACGGCATATGCCGCTCCACTCTCCTGCGCCGCATTGGACAATACCTTTCCTTCTTCCATTCTTCCGTTATTCAGCCGTTAGTCTGCCGGGTTATTCAATTTCTTATGCTGTTTTCTGCTTTCTCGCCTCTTCAATGAGAGGCTGGGGATCACTTTCTGCTTCAGCAAGTTTTTTCAGCGCATCAGCCCTTGAAACGCCAAGCCCCTCCATGCGTATCAGCTCCTGAATCTTCATCAGGCCGCCAATCAGAGCTTCAGGACGGGGAGGGCATCCGGGAACATAGACATCGACGGGAATGACCCTGTCAACACCCTTGAGAACATGATATCCATGCTCCCAGTAAGGACCGCCGCAGTTGGAACAGCTTCCCATGGAAAGCACATAACGGGGTTCAGGCATCTGCTCATAAAGACGCACAACGCGCTCGGCCATTTTCATGGTAACCGTACCGGCCACAATCATCAGGTCCGACTGACGCGGGGAGGAACGGGGAAAAATACCGAACCGCTCAAGATCATAGTTGGAAGCGTTGGTAGCCATCATCTCAATGGCGCAGCAGGCAAGACCGAAACCCATCGGCCAGAGGGAGGAGAGGCGGGCCCAGTTCAGGACACTGTCAACTGAAGTTACCAGTACATTCTGCCTTGAAACCGCTGCGTCGAGTAAACCCATGATAGCTGTGAATAGAGATGGATAAGGGGGTCAATCCCTCTGGGAGGAAGATTTAGAGGCCGGCATCTCCGGCATTTTCGGAACAGATGGGGTCGGCCTCACCCAGTCAAGATCGCCTTTCACCCAAGCATAGACGAGCCCGAGAATGAGAATGCCTGCAAACACAAGTGCCTCAACGAGGGCGAAGCTCCCAAGCTGGCGGAAGACGGTTGCCCAGGGGAACAGGAAAACGACCTCCACATCAAAAATGATGAAGATAAGGGCAACGACATAAAACCTGATGTTGAATTTGACCCAGGCTGAACCCACGGCCTCTTCACCGCATTCGTAAGTAGATGTCTTGACTGGGTTTGGGCGGCTGGGACGCAGCATGCGGGCGGTAAGATATCCCCCGGCGACGAAGACGACGCCAAGAAGAAAAAATACAAAGACATTGCCAAATTCACTCAGCGTCTGGTCCATGAGATGCCATTCTAGTGTTAATACCCGGAGCAGGTGCGCAAATATAAAAAAAATTACCCACAGACAAGAAAAAAACAGGGCCCTGTCGGGAGAAAGTTAACAATTTTAAACGCTCTTCATAAAAAGCATAACCTTTCACGATGTTGTTCCACTGAAAGAACGGCTCAATCGCACAAAAAGCCTTAATAACAGGCGCGTAGCAATGAGGGTCAAGGGAATGACAACCACCTGGGAAAGAAGATCAGACGAAGTGACGGGCCTCAGGAGAGGAGCGATGAATCCACTGAGCGCAAGCCAGACAACAGGGGCCCANACAACTGCAAGCACTACCGGCAGACCTTTTTTCATGAAAAGGTTCCGTGAATCGGTATCAGGGAAAAGCTTCATTGTTCATCAAAGAATAGGGTTCGAATCTGTTCGGCCATTGAGGGGTCAAGCGTCCCGAGCCTCTCACAGACCTCCCTGAGCTTCTCCATTTCTCCCCTTGAAACAAGGTACATGGCCATTTTCCGGTGAGGCTCCGGATTTTCCGGCTCAAGCCGAAGTGCCTCCATAAACGCATCCTTTGCATCGTCATACTCGCCAAGGTCAAGATAAACATCGCCAAGAACGCACCACGCCTCAACATATCCTGGATCAATCTCAAGAGCGGCCTTGAGGGTGCTGAGTGCAGACTCCTCTTTACCGAGGGTAAGCTGCACAAACCCAAGATAGCTTCTTGAAGGAACATGGCCGGGATCGAGAACAATTGAACGCAGAAGGCTGCAGCCGGCTTTCCGGTATTCACCCGCTGCTATGAGGGTAAGAGCCCGTGCGTAAAGTGCCTGCGGGTTGCGGGGCTCATCACAAAGAAGCCCGTCAAGAAGCGCAAGTGCCTCGTCATGCTCCTGCCGCTCAATGCATGCAAGCGCTTCGCTGTACCGCGCATTCTGGTTGTCGCCTGTTGGTTCAGTCATATCAGCATCCGTCATCAGAACATTACATTGACATACTCATTCATCAACCCCAAGCGTTGCATACGCATCCTGAATGCCTTTCAGGGTGCGTACCTCGTCAACCACCTTGCCCGACAACCACCCGCCAAAAGCCGGCGAATCATTGATGCATCCGACATACTGAAGCATACCAAGCCCCGACCGGTCGAGCAGACGGCGGGCTTCGTACTCGGTCTCGCTGTTGTCGGCAAAAAATCCGTAGGGAAACATAACCATCCCGTCGCACTCTTCATCGCGGAACTCCGCTATGGCCTTCTGAACCGTATCAGCGGTCCACTCCCCTCCTGCCGAATGGTTCATGCACCCCTGACGGATATCGGCAAACACATTGCGGGGGTCAGCCATGATTTTTCGCTTCACCATCTCAAAAAAGCGTCCGGTTTCATCAAGTCCGGTAAAGACCCTGGGGGGATTTCCTGCACGATCTTTGACAAGAGTGCCGTGAATAACCAGGACAAGACCAAATTTTCCTGCGCCCTTCTGAAACCTTGTTCCTGAAAGCCGGTTGAACAGATGGTCTACATAAATCCGCTGCAGTTCATCATCAGCCCAGAACTTGTTCATCAGTCTGACAAGGCTGTAGCGTTCATTGCCGTAAACATCGGACACCGTCCTGCAGGCGACCCCGCATGAAAATGCCGATTCAACAGGAATCATCGGAACAACAACAATGCCGTCATACTCCTGGCGAAGCCGCTGGAGCAGATCCTCAAGATAGGGGGGAACAAAATAATATGCGTCAAACACATCAACATCCACCCCTGAAGGGAGTGTGGCGGCATTTGACTCCAGCTCGCACCGAAGGCGTTTCGTCTGCGCCCGATTGGTAGAAAGAAGCGAAGATTCATACCCGTTCCAGCGCCAGTTGATGAAGTGTTTCATCGAGCGGTAGTCGGCAATGAGATAGATGAGAAACGAGGGAACTTTGACAATCTGGCTGGTAATGACCTTGAGAATACGGCGGGAACTTGGCCAGAGGTTCCTCAGCGTCAGCTTTTCAACTTCACCATAGGTAACAACAACAACAGCGTATCGCTTCCTCTTCACAGCCCTGTCCACCATTTCAGTTCAAGATACATGACCGCAAACCCAAGGATGGAACCCACCAGCGTCTGCATGAAATTATGAGCTTTCAACTCTATCCGCGCCCACATCAACAAGGGGACGCCGGAAAGCAGCCACAGCGACTGCGCCCCGAACTGGAGAAAGACAAGCGCTGCCGAAGAGGCAAAGGTAAAGAGGTGAATGCTGATTTTCCACTGGAGCGTCACCAGGAGAATCAGAACAGTATTGACCGCATTGAACAGAAGAATCCCTCCGAGAAACCTTGGTGCATGCATCTGCTGCATGAACTCATACCCAAGAAAATTTACCGCAACAAGCACAAGGAGAGGCAGGAACCGCTGCTCCCGGAAGGAGATGTTGTAGTCGGATACCTTGCCGATTTTTTTCAACCCGTAAATGAGGAGCATTGGAGCCAGAATGCTCGCAGAAAAGAGGACGGAGATATAGGCCAGACGGGCAGCATCATCACGGTAACCGAACATGACAATACAGAGATAGGCAAGCGGAGCAACAACCACAGGACTGATAACCCATGAAATGACATTTGCTGAACGGTGTCTGTCAAACTGCACGGGCACAAGGGGTAAGCTCTGTTGATGTAAGCGCATGACGCGCGAAAAAGTATTCATAAAGATAACTTTTTAATAAGTTAAAATCCATTTATATTCTCACTCCACTGCGAGAGTGGTGAAATTGGTATACACGCTAGTCTTAGGAACTAGTGCCGTGAGGCGTAAGGGTTCGAGTCCCTTCTCTCGCACTCCCCCCGGGAAGTTGCCAAAGTGGCGGAACTGGTAGACGCGCTGGACTCAAAATCCAGTGGGATAACACCCGTGTGGGTTCGAGCCCCACCTTTGGTACAATACACAACCGCAGGACAAGACCGCAGCAGGCATGGACAGGATGTACTCACCATGGCGTGAAACATACATGCAGTCGTTCAAGGAAGAAAAGAGCGCTGCAAGTTCAGGGAAATCTGTCTTTGCCGACATTCCTCCCGAGGAAGATGAAGAGCGCTTCGTCCTCTACCGGGGCAAGAGGTGTTTTATCATCATGAACCTCTACCCCTACAACTGCGGCCACCTGATGGTCATTCCCTACTTTCAGACAGCCTCCTTCACCGGTCTCGACCGGGAGACGAAGCTTGAGGTCATGGAGCTGACCGATCTCTCAATCAGAGCTCTTGAAAAAACACTGAAACCACAGGGAATCAACTTCGGAGCAAACCTCGGCCGGGTAGCGGGAGGCAGCGTCGACACCCACATCCATTTCCATATTGTCCCCCGATGGGAGGGCGACACCAACTTCATGCCGGTACTTGCCGAAGCCAAAGTGCTCAGCAACGATATGCGAGCCCTCTACAGGAATCTGAAAACGGCAATCGGAGAATGTCTTGCCGAAAACCCCTCCTGAATCGGCCGTCTCCAATGGAAAATGCCATCTGCCCGATAACCGGCTCCGCTGACTCCACACCTTTCCTCTCGGTTCCTGATCGATTCCACCCCGAAAAGGGATGCAGATGGAACATTGTACAGATAAACCCTTCGGGCCTCATGATGCTGAACCCCCGTCCCGACAGTGAGGAACTGGAACAGCACTACCAACACAGCGGATACAGCCCTCATATGCAATCAGCACACTCCCCCGCTGAGCGGCTTCAGCAGGCAGCACACCAACTGCTCCTTTCCTGGCGGGCTGCAGTAGTCCTGAAAGGGCTGAATAAAGAGAGGGAGGAAACGCGTCTCCTTGAGATTGGCTGCGCCACAGGAACGCTGCTCGGGACGCTCCATAGGAAAAACGGCCTGCAAAGGGAACATCTCACCGGCATTGAGCCCGACAGAGAATCAGCTGCTTACGCCAGGGAACGATACGGACTGAGGATACTTCACGCTCTGGGCGAACTGGCGGAGAACGAAAAAGGGTATGACCGCATCGTTCTCTGGCATACACTGGAACATATTGACGATCTTCACGCCACACTCCAAGAGATGGAACGGCTTCTTGCTCCAGACGGAAAGATCATCCTCGCACTTCCCAATCCGTTCAGCTACGATGCACAACACTACGGGGCATACTGGGCTGCATGGGACGCCCCCCGACACCTCTGGCACTTCACGCCCGACACTCTTTCAGCATTGCTGGCACTCCATGGCCTCACCCTCAGCAATACTTCCCAATGGCTGCCCGACACCATCTACAACACCCTTCTCAGTGAAAAGCTCCTTGCAACAGGCACCCGAAAACCGCACGGTGCTCGAAACATACCAGCCGCACTTGTTCGAGCAGGACGCTTCACCCTCCGCTCTGTTCTGAACCCCACAGGAAGCTCATCAGTCATTTACACGGTACAAAAAACAACCTGAACGCTCAGCGGGGAATACGCCCGAGAGATCGGTCGAGCAGGACGCCGGCAGCAAGGTAGTCATAAACGGCCTGCAGGTAGTTGGTCCTTGCTTTGTTGAGCTGCAGCTCTGAATCGGTCAGCTCCAGACGCGAACCCACACCCTCCCTGAAACGGAGCAACGATATCCGATACCCCCGTTGCGCCATAGCTATGGTGCTCGACTGCACATCAATGCGCTTCTCAGCCTCACGCCAAGCCGAAAGCCGCAGCTCAATTTCAGCCATTGCATTCGCCCTGAGATCCTCAAGACGGGTCATTGTCTGGAACTGCGCAATCTTGGCCTGCTGCACCCGCGAACTGATACGGTAACCGGTAAAAATGGGAAGGCTCACCTGCACGCCAACCCACGAGGAAACGGGCCATCGGGAATCGGAAAGCTGAACTTCGTCATCAAAGGCGGTCTGCGACTCCAGCTGACCAACAGCGGTCAGCATGGGAAAACGCTCGGCACGAACAGCGGTAATTTTATCCTTTTCCGCCTTGACCTGCAGCTCCAGCTGACGGATGTCGGGGCGCTTCTCCATCGCCTCGCTCCAGGCAGCCGCAAGGTCGCCGGGATAGGAGCGGGAACCAACCGAGAGGGTATCGAGAAGAACCAGAGGGGTTTCAAGCGAAACACCCATGGTGTTTTTCAGCCTGGTCATGGTGGCATTCACTCTGGTCTCTGCCTGAATGAGATCAGGGCGGAGGTTCTCAACCGAGAGAAAGGCCTTGAGGGTATCGATATCGGCAACAACCCCCTGACGGAACATGGCCTGTGTATCCTTTCTGGATTCCTCCCATCGGGCAATACTCTCCTCTACAAGCTTCAGCTGATCGCGCGAAATGAGAGCATCGTAGTAAGCCATGGAAATATCGGAAAGAACCGCCGACTCTGCATTCCGGTAAGCCTCATCGCTCATTTTCCCGGCCGTTGCAACCGCACGGATGGAAGCATAGGCGGAACCATTGAAAAGAGACTGGCTCACCTCAAGCGTCGCAGTGGCGGAATTGTCGGAACTGATTTCCATCGGACTCGTAACGGCCGGAAAGTTCGGCAGAAACATGACGGAGGGCTGCAGTGAACGGGTATAAGTGAAGCCGGAGGTGATCTGGGGCAGCACGGGAGAGGTTGCCTCCATCAGTTTTTCAGAGCTCATCCTTCTGTCAAGGCGTGCCAATTCAAGCGTCCGGCTCTTCTGCAGCCCGATTCGCACCGCGTCCTCAAGCCTCACCCGCAACTCCCCCGCGACAGAAGAGTCTTTCGGAGCCTTATCTGCTGCATGGACAGGGGTAAACGAAGCAGCAACAAGCATGAAAGAGACGACAATATTCTTAACCATCAAAAAATTAGTTATTTACAGGATTATAGACTTGTTTCAGTAACGGTTCTTCCAAAGAGAACGGAGCCGATCAGCAAGAAATTTCTCACGCCCCTCTTCAGTCGGGCGGTAATATGTTTTTGGCTCCATCCCTTCGGGGAAATAGTGTTCCTCCACAAAATGACCGGGAAAGGAGTGGGGATAGCGGTAGTTGGCACCGTAGCCCTGACGCTTCATCAATTTTGTGGGAGCATTGCGAAGATGCATGGGGATGGAGAGATTCTGCAGCAACTTCGACTCGGCAAGAGCCTCGTTGATTCCCGCGTATGCCGCATTGGACTTGGCGCATGAGGCAAGGTAGGTGACCCCCTGGGCAAGATTGATTCTGGCCTCGGGAAGCCCTATCATGGAAACCGCTTGAAACACTGAGACAGCCAGCGTGATTGCATAGGGATCAGCATTACCGACATCCTCACTGGCAAAAATCACCAGCCTCCGTGCGATGAACTTCGGGTCCTCCCCTCCATCAATCATCCGGGCAAGCCAGAACAAGGCAGCGTCGGGATCAGACCCCCGCAGCGACTTGATGAATGCTGAAATGGTGTCGTAATGGGCCTCCCCCCCCTTGTCATACATCGGAGCCCGATGCTGGAGAGCCCGCTCAAAAACATCGGCAGTGAGCTGAACCGGCCCATCCCCCTCCGGCACCAGCGACATAGCCGCCTCAAGTGCATTGAGGGCCTTTCTTGCGTCGCCACCAGCGAAACGGAGCAGAAATCCGGGATCCTCAAGCTCCACCTTCCGGGAAGCAAAAAGGGAATCGCCGTCCATGGCCCGCTGGATAAGAGAAGCAATATCATCCTCCGTAAGCGGTTTGAGAATATAGACCTGCATTCTGGAAAGCAATGCGGCGTTCACTTCGAACGAAGGATTTTCCGTAGTCGCTCCAATCAGCACAACCACACCCTGCTCAATGGCATGCAGCAGGGTATCCTGCTGAGCCTTGTTGAACCGGTGGATTTCGTCAATGAAGAGAATCGTTCGTTCGCCCCTTTCCCTGGCAGAAGCCGCATCGGAAAGAGCCCTGCGTACCTCCTTCACTCCGGAGTCAATAGCCGAAAGGGTTTCAAAGCGGAACCCGAGAGCCGAAGCGCATATCTCGGCAAGCGTCGTTTTTCCGGTTCCGGGAGGACCCCAGAATATCATTGAGGGGAGCTGGCCTCCCGAAAGAAACCTGCGAAGCGGACCATCCGGACCAAGCAGATGCTCCTGCCCCCTCATATCGTCAAGTGAACGGGGCCGGACCCTCTCAGCCAGAGGCTGGAAAGGCGATGGATTGCCTCCCTCTCCCCCCGAAACCCCGAACATGTCGGGCGTACCCTTACGAATGTTCATTCAGAACCCCTGCTGGCGAAGCCACGCTTCATCCATGGAAGAAGCAGGAACAGAAGATGCTGCTGGTGCATCAAAACGGCGGGCAACATATTTCCCGAGAATGTCAAACTCCAGGTTCACCATGCTGCCTGTCTTCAGAGCTGCAATCGTGGTATGAGCAACGGTATAGGGAATAACAGCAACAGTAAAGGAGTTGTCCTCAAGACGGGCAACCGTCAGGCTTACCCCGTCTATGGCAATGGAACCGGCAGAAACAAGAACGGGCGCGAAAGCAGCAGGAAACGAAACGGTGATTTCACGGCTAGAGCCCAGTTCCCGTATGGCGGAAACAGGAGCAGAAGTGTCAACATGACCCAGCACAAAATGTCCGCCCATGCGGTCCATTGGCCGAAGAGCCCGTTCAAGATTCACAAGGGCACCCTCCCTGAGGGAGCCAAGCGTCGTTTTTGCGAGCGTCTCCTCGACGCTGTCAACTTCAAAACTGTCGGGGGTGCAGCCGACAACAGTCTGGCATGCGCCATTGATGCTCACGCTTTCATCCACCGCAAGGCCAACAAAAGCCTCCGGCATGCTGTGGCGAACCTTCAGCCGCAGTCCCCCACGCTGGCGGCTTATTCCGCCAACTGTGCCAACATCTTTTATGATTCCGGTAAACATGGCGCAAACTGTTGTAACTTGAAAAGAGAGATCAATATAGCAAAAATATNACCCTGCAGGGTTCCCCCCCAGCCCCATGAACCGCAAAGCGCCGGCAGAGTGCCGGCACTTCGGGTATTATGAAACAAGCCATGTATACTCTCTTTATGCAAGGGCTGCAAGAGCAGCATCATAATCAGGCTCCTCAACAATTTCCGGAACCTGCTCGGTATATGCAATGCGACCGTCCGCATCAACAATGACCACTGCACGCGACAGAAGCCCTCTGAGAGGACCATCAGCTATGCTCACCCCATAATCACTGCCGAAGGCTGGCGAGCGGAATACTGAAAGAGAGATCACATCGTCAAGACCCTCAACCTCACAGAAGCGCTTATGTGCGAAGGGAAGATCGGCAGAAATACAAAGCACCACGGTATTGTCAAAAGAAGATGCCTCCTTGTTGAATCGCCTCACCGATGCCGCACATACTGCAGTATCGAGACTCGGAAAAATGTTCAGCACCATTCTTTTTCCCGCAAAATCCGCAGGGCCCGCTTCAGAAAGATCGGTTTTGACGAGGCAGAAAAAAGGAGCTTCGCTGCCGACGGCAGGAAGGGTTCCGACAGTCTGGATTGTGTTTCCTTTAAGAGTAATCGTTGCCATAAAACAATAAAATCTCAAGTTAAAAAAAATACTGCCTGCTCATGTCTCTGGAGTTCAGGAAGGTTCAACCACTGCGCCTTCCAGAGAGTTCCCCGCCCTTCAGCTCCAGACCCCTTTTCCTTTGCCGGGCCTGTAGCGGCCTGCACCCAAAAAGAACAGCGCAAGCGCTCCGAACAGGTAAAGCCCCTGCAGCTCAAGAGCATATGCTCCATGCTCGGTCAGCCGAAACATATCGCCGGTGTGGACCAGATAGATGGCCATCACCATAACAGCCACCTGCATGAGTGCAGCAAACCGGGTATAAAGCCCCAGCACAATAAGGATCGGTGCAAGAACCTCGCCCACCAGAATGCCGTGCGACAGATAACCGGGCAGATGAGCTTTCTCCAGCATTTTCTCAACAAAACCATACCCGTGCTGCAGCTTGTTGATGCCATGAAAAAGCATCAGCCCGCCAACCGACAACCTGAGAAGCAGTTTAGCAAGGTCACTATTGTTAACAAAACGATCAAGCATGACGAATCCTCCATTGTTAGGAAAGGTTATCTGACTGTGTAAGCTTCCAGAAGAACATCCTCCCCAACCAGGCGGGGAGGCTCAAACCTGAAAGCGGGGGCCTCATCGGGGGAAGAGACGCCCAACGGGGCGAAGGAGGCGAGAGCATCGCCGCCAAAGAGTTTGGGAGCAATGAACATATAAAGCTTGTCCAGAAGCCGCTCCCGGGCAAGGGATGCCGAGAGCCGGCCGCCCGACTCAACCAAAACCGAAAGCACCTGCCGCCGGTGCAGTTCATCAAGCACAGCCCGCAGGTCAAGACCGCCTGTCCCCTCCTCAACAAACACCATTTCAACACCAATGGCCGCATATCTGAGGGCAGAGGGCGATCCCTCCATGGATTGTGATGCAAAGAGCAGAGTTTTGGCCTCATCACCGAACACCGGAGCATCGGGCGAAAGGGAAAGAGAAGGATCCAGCACCACCCTGAGCGGGTTCCTCCCGGCACAATGCCTGACCGTCAACCGCGACCCATCTGCACGGATGGTGGCAGCACCGCTCAATACCGCATCATACGAACAGCGGAGTCGGTGAACCTCCAACCGGGCAGCCTCCCCTGTTATCCACTTCGACTGCCCGTCAGCAGTGGCAATCCTCCCGTCAAGCGTTTCAGCAAGTTTGAGAGCAACAAAAGGACGACCCTCGGCATGGCTTGTCATGAATGCCTCGTTCAGCCGTTTCGACTCCGCCTCCAGCACGCCCTCCAGCACCTCCACACCAGCTGAACGGAGCTTCGCCACACCTCTTCCTGCCACCTGAGGGTTGGGGTCACCGCAGCCGATGACAACCCTTCTGATTCCTTTTTCAACAATAAGATCTGCACAGGGAGGTGTTTTTCCGTGATGAGAACAGGGTTCAAGGTTCACATACAGGGTTGAACGGCGAAGCACCGCCCCGTCACCAACAGAAGCGATTGCATTCACCTCCGCATGAGGGCCCCCGAAGGCCTCATGATACCCCTCCCCCACAACCTCGCCATCACACACTATGACTGAGCCCACCATCGGGTTGGGGCTTACCGCCCCGGCCCCCTGACGGGCAAGCTCAAGGCAGCGCACCATATGGCGCAAATCCTCAGCAATCAACATGAACAATGCTTTTCCGGCCCGTCAACCTGAACCTGAACCAGCCGTATCCCCGACAGGCGCAACAACTCGGAAATATGCTCGATTTTATAAGGCTTCTCGTAGTAAATGGTCCTGATCCCCACATTGATCAGCACCTTGAGGCAATGAATACAGGGACTTGCCGTAATGTATATATCCGCATCCTTGATAGAGACCCCATGCTTGGCAGCCTGCGCAATGGCATTGATTTCAGCATGGATGGTATTGACGCAATTCTCCTCAACCGTCCCATCGGGGTGCGTACTCCGGTATATCCTGCAATTGGTTTCATTACAGTGTGGAAGGCCTGAAGGAGCCCCGTTGTAACCGGTAGAGAGAATATTGTTATCGCGCACGATGACCGCCCCGATATGACCCCGGGTGCAGGTTGCCCGCTGTGAAATCAGCCGTGCAACACTCATGAAATACTCATGCCACCCAAGCCGTTTTTCCTGTTCGCAGTGCCCGTCACCAACTTCACCGCCGCAGGTGCAGCCGCCCGTGTTTTCTTCGGTCATATCCGTAGTATTTTCAGCATTATCAGAACGAAAAAATCGACATTTTATTTAAAATAGAGAAAAAGATCGTGCCCACGCAACCTTTTGGAGCCCATGTTCCGCAATTACTTCACGCTCTTTCACGCCGCAGGGGAACTGCATGAAACGCTTGCACGAGGAACCCTTACGGGGGTGCACTCACAGGAGAAAAACCAGCTTGTCCTCAGCTTCCTGAGCAGAGCCGGAGAACCGCTGGAACTGACATTCTTCATCCGCAACCCCAAAACGGCGCTCTTCATGCGAAGCGGCCATCACCGGAAAAAGAAGCAGAGTGCCTCACTCTGGCGTATCAGTGAAGATGACACCGTACAATCAGCCGCCATCTCCCCGGTCGACCGTGAAATAACCATCACGCTCCAGAGCGGCCTCAGCATCATGCTGCAGTTCTTCGCCACAAACAGCAACGCCTTTCTTCTTGAAAAGAGAACGGTTATCGACGCATTCAAAAACAGCACCATCCTCAAGGGCACTCATCTTCCCGAACAGCAAGAGAGTTCCTCAATCATCGAGCAGCTTGACTCGCTGGCAGAATCGCTGGCAGATTTTGAGGAGCTGCTTCGGCAACACAACGGCGACATTGAACACACTGTCGCCGCCCTGCCGGGATTTGACAGAAAACTGCAGAGAGAACTTCTCACGAGACTTGAGAACCACCACCCGGCAACCGCCCTTCACAGCCACTTCCGCACGCTTCTCCATGAGCTGCAGAACCCTCATGTCCAGACTGGCAGGAACCAAGACGGGGCTCCTGAGTTCAGTATTCTCCACTCCCCATTGAATGAATCGCTGCAGCACGAAAGCATCCTTCAGGGGCTTGCGGCCTACAGCATTGCCACACTCCGCCACACCGGCACAGCTATGCAGGAGCCTCCCCTCCGCTCAACCCTGACAGAACGACTCAAAAAAATCCGCAAAGAACTGCAGACCATAAACCCCGATGCAGTTGCCGCGGAAGCCCAAAAGAATGAGATCTCAGGCCATCTCCTCATCGCCTCACTTTACCTGGAGCGAACAAGACCTGAATCCATCACACTCACCGACATCTTCTCCCCCGAAAGCCCGCCCCGAACAATTCCGCTCCAGAGGGAACTCAACCTGCAGCAGAATGCAGAACACTATTTCCAGAAAGCCTCAAAAGGAAAAGGGAAAATAGAGGGGCTTCTCAAGCGAAGAAAAAAGCTTGAAGTGGAGGCAGCAGAACTTGAAGCAGAGCTTGCAGGAATGACCGCCGAAGAACCCTCAGACGCCCGGCAGCGAAGAAAGTCAACAGGAAGCGCAGCACAGAAAAAAACGGCTGAACGACTCCCCTTCAAAAGCATCCGCATCAGCGACACCATAACGCTTCTTATAGGGAAAAATGCTGCCGACAACAACACCCTGACCTTCAAACATGCCCGTCCCAACGACATCTGGCTCCATGCCAGGGGGACCTCCGGCTCGCACTGCGTTCTCAAAGGAGCCAGCCCCGACCATAGCGACGCAATCCAAAAAGCAGCCGCAATAGCCGCATGGCACTCAAAAGCAAAACACTCAGGGCTCGTGCCCGTCATCTATACGCTGAAAAAACATGTCCGCAGAGGAAGGAATCTTCCCCCGGGCCAGGTTGTTGTAGAACGCGAGAAGGTCCTCATGGTCAAACCCGAAAAAGAACTTCCCTGAACCCCCTCAGAAAAAAAAACACAATGGAAAACTATAAGCTGGTCCTGCCCGAACATCTCAACCACTACGGATTCCTCTTCGGCGGACACCTGCTGAAATGGATTGATGAGGTCGGCTACATTGCCGTCACGCTTGACTATCCCGGTCGCAACTTTGTAACCGTTGCCATGGACAAGGTGGAGTTCCGCAAAAGCATACGAAACGGAACCATTCTCGCCTTTGTCACCGAACAGAAACACAAAGGCAACACCGCAGTGGACTACTCAGTGAAAGCCTATACCGAAAAAATTGAAAACGGGATCCGCGAAATGGCCTTCAGCACCAACATCACCTTCGTCGCCGTAGACAGCGAAGGCCACAAACAGCCAATCTGATAATCATCCGCCAAAATCAACGATTGGAGTTGAAAACGGCGCCTGTAAGGCTGATGACCAGAGTAAGGCCTATTGCCGCCATCACGGCGTCAGCCATCCAGATTGCAGCCCAGGGCTCAAGGACACCACGAACCGCCATTTTCTCTCCGGCAATCATCAGGATCCAGTAGAGAACGAAAAAGAAGAGAGAGAGAATGGCTCCAATGCCAAAACCACCCCGCCGGGCAAGAATACCAAGAGGCGCACCCACAAGCACAAAGAAAAAGCAGGCAAATGCAAGGGCATATTTCTTGTGGTATTCAGCCATGAAACGGTTGACCATTCCCTGATTCACATCCCTGTTCGTCAACTCACTCTGCAGAACAGCGAGCTGCCTGTCAAGATAACCTGCCACCGCAGACGCCGCTGCCGCATTGGGGCTTTTGAGCTGAGGATAGCTTACCGCTCCGGCCGGAGTCACAACAGAGAGCGCCTGCTCGAACATTTCAAGCGACATACCTATATGCTTTTCAGAGTCGTCCACCTTTCTCTGGTATTCACCCGCCACAAGCAGCAGCTCCTTTGCTGACAGTTCCTTCCCGCCGGCACGGTTGCGCCTGTCGTCACTTCGCGAAAAACCAAAACCCGTAGATTCAAAAACATACCGATGCTGCTGGAACGACATTTTCCGATAGAGCCTGTAATCCGGTTGCTGAACCTCATGAATCTCTCCATTCCGAAGCGTCAGAAGAAGATAGCCGCCATCATCAGAAAAGCTGATACGCCCCTCTTCAGCTGTAATCACACTCCGGAAATCAGGCCGTGTTGAATCGTAAATGATAATGTCGCCAATACCACCGGTACGCTCATCGGACTTCCGGACAAGAATCGAATAGCCGTCCACCAAGGGAGAAAACGCATTTTCAGTAATCCCAAAATTCGGTTTCGCCTTCACAATATCATCCATCAGCGACCGGGCCTGATAATTGGCAAGCGGCTGCACAACATTATTGAACCGCTCCACAAAAAAAGAAAGTACCAGGCCTGCAAGAAGAATGGGAATCATAAGACGATAGAGCGACACGCCTGAAGCACGGAAAACAGTCATTTCCGAAGTTGTGGTCAATGCCCCGAACGCCATGACAACGGCAATCAGCACAGCCATGGGAGCTGCAAGCCCCACCATCCATGCCGACTGTAGAGCAATGAGTTCCACCAGAGCCCCGAACCCGATTCCCCTACCAATAAAACGATCAGCAAAACTGGCAAAGAACTGCAGAATCAGCACAAAAATGATGGTAAGGAAGGCAAAGAAAAAAGGACCGACATGTGCCTTGAGTATGTAACGGTCTATCAGTTTCATTCCTTCATTGCTCTTAATGTGCGGACCCGGGGGCCCATCTCTTCAGTGTGGAAGAATATACAATAAAAAAAACAGCCGCATCTTCCCCCCAAAAGATGCAGCCGAAAACTAGGGGACGGAAACTAGGGGACGTTGTTGAATATCGTGAATAAAGTTATTCACGATATTCAACAACGTCCCCTATTACCTACCACAAAAAAAAGACCTCATAAGAGGTCTTTTGCATGGTGCACTCGCCAGGACTCGAACCTGGAACCCAGTGATTAAGAGTCACTTGCTCTACCAATTGAGCCACGAGTGCATAAAAAAACTACTTGAGCGGTGTTGCGGGAAGCGCTGGTGCTGAGGGAACAGCTGGAGGTGCGGTAACCGGTGTTTCCTGCAGTATGCTTTTCTGTCCTGTCTTTACTCCTGCCCTTTCCGGAAGGGTAAATACGGCAATGAAACAGAGAAGCATGACAACACCCGCAAGAATGGCTGTCACACGCCCGAGAAAGTCACCCGTCCGTCTGACTCCCATGGTCTGTACTGTGCCCAGGCTTGCTATGCCGCCTGTCAGGCCGCTACCGCTTTTCGGACTCTGCAGCATAATGACCCCGATAAGGAGCAGTGAGGCTATCAGTCCTAAAACGACAATAAAAACATGCATGTCCCGGCCGCTTTAATTAATTCTCAAATAGTGTATCTTTATCAGATAAGGCCCTTAAGTTAGCAACTTTTAAAAAAAATCCAAGCCAAGTTTTATCAACCCCTCTTTATGGCAGAACAAGAAGAAAAACAGACCCGCAGGGCAACGGCAGCAAGAAAGACACAAGAGACCGACATCACAATCAGCATCTCTCTTGATGGAACAGGCTCCAGCTCGATAGAGTCGGGCATTGGGTTTCTCGACCACATGCTGACCTCTTTCAGCCGCCATTCAGGCATTGACATCACACTGCAGTGTCAGGGAGACCTCGTGGTGGACGACCATCACACGGTTGAAGACATTGCCATTGTGCTTGGCGGAGCCATTACGGAGGCTCTGGGAGAAAAGCGAGGCATTCGGCGATATGGGTGGGCAATGATCCCGATGGATGAAGCTCTTGCACGCTGTGCGGTTGATCTTGGAGGACGCAGCTGCTCGGTGTTCCGCGCTGAATTCAGCCGTCCGCTCATTGAGGGGCTCTCAACGGAAATGGTTGAGCACTTTTTCACCTCTCTTGCCGGGAGCATGAACGCCAATATCCACATAGCCATTCTTGAAGGACGCAATACCCACCACAAGATTGAGGCGATTTTCAAGGCGTTTGCTTATGCCATGAAAGATGCAATCAAGGTTGAAGGCAATGCCGTCCCCTCCACCAAAGGCGTTTTTTAGCGCATCCCCCTCAAGGAAGAGAAAAAACGATCTCAATAAAAAAGGCTGCATCCATAAGGAAGCAGCCTTTTTTATTTTCAGCGGGAACTCTCTTCAGCGAGAAACAACCTATTTGGCATAGGCAACTGAGCGCTTTTCGCGAACAATCGAAACCTTGATCTGCCCGGGATACTGAGCTTCAGACTCAATTTTATGGGCAATGTCGTGAGCGAGCACATCTGCCTGTGAATCGCTGACATTGTCGCCCTCCACAATCACACGGATTTCGCGTCCTGCCTGTAGAGCATAGGTTTTAATGACTCCGGGGAATCCTTTTGCTATCTCTTCAAGGCTCTCAAGCCGCTTCACATTGCCATCTGCCGTCATGGCACCTCTGGCACCGGGCCGTGAAAGGGAGATGACATTGGCCGCATCGACAAGCTCGGCGATGGGTGACTCTTTTTCAACCTCGCCATGATGTGCGGCAATAGCATTGAGCACGACCCCCGATTCATTGAAGCGCTTGAGGAAGTTGCGCCCCGATATGGCATGCGGCTCATCGGTTGCCGGCAGAACCAGGCCGATATCATGCAACAGACCTGCGCGTTTTGCGAGACGGGCGTCGAGCTTCAGCTCTGTAGCCATGACGCCGGCAAGCATAGCAACTTCGCGGCTGTGCTGCAGAAGGTTCTGGCCGTAGACCGTATGGAATTTCATTTTTCCGACCGTCTTGACAACCTCGGCAGGCATGTCGGGAAGCTGCAGCGATGAAAGCGCATCCTCACCGGCACTCATGATGACATCGGCAATCTCCTTGCTGGCATCCTCATAGGCTTTCTCAATGGCCACAGGGTGAATCACACCTTCTGAAAGCAGCTTCTGGAGTGTCAGCTTGGCAAGCTCGCGGCGAAGGGGATCAAAACAGGAGAGAATGACCACTTCGGGTGTATCATCAACAATGATGTCCACCCCGGTTGCGTTCTCAAATGCCTTGATGTTGCGGCCTTCCCTGCCGATAATGCGTCCCTTGAGCTCATCGGTCTGGATGTGTACGACGGAGAGGGCATTTTCAGTCGCCTGCTCAAAGGTGATTCTCTGAATGGCTGTAAGCAGAGTTTTTTCAGCAAGCCGTTCCGCCTCCTGTTCGGCCTCTTCATGAATCTGGTGAATGGTTTCCGTCGCCTCCTCACGCGCTTTCGAAATCATATTATCGATAAGCATCTGACGGGCTTCTTCCGACTGCAGGCCGCTGATGCTCTCAAGCCGTTCGTTCTGCTCAGAAATAATCCTTTCCAGCTCTGCGGCACGAAGCGTCACGCTCTCCTGAACCTGCTCGTTCTCCTTTCGCTGGTCCTGAAGCCTGCGCTCCATGTCGCGATTGTCCTGAGCCTGTTTTTTAAGCTGGCCCTCGCGCTGCTGAACCTGCTTCTGCATCTGGTTGAACTTGTTGTTCTTGATGACCACTTCCTGATCGAATTCACGACGCTTCTTTTTCCACTCCTGATTGACTTCCGTGACCTTGAGGTCCTTGTACTCATTAGCCTCTTTCTGAGCCTCCTGAACTATCTGCACTGCACGCTCTTCTGCTTCAAGAACCTTTGTTGTGCCAAGCCGTTCAAGAAAAAAACGACCGAGAAAAAAACCTGCCGCAAAAAAAACAATCGATGCGGGAACAAGTAAAAACAGGTTGATGACAATTCCCATTACGATTCTACCTCCTTTTTATGCCCCGATCAGTGAGCGGCGCATTTTAAACAAAAAAAATCCGCACCATCGCAAGATGTGTAAGATTCAAGAACCCGTGATACACGGTGGGTGCTTCCTTCAGGTTTTTTGCTTCCAATGGAACAGTGTCACCACAGTTCAGGGTATTTCGGAACCGGTCCGAAATCCTTCAAGGCCTGCAATCGTACAAGAAGAGTTCAGCTCCCGATAGAATAGTGTTAGTTCTTTTACTTACCGGACACCTCGACTGAATGGTGCGGACAAATTCGACTATCAATGTAACTGTTTATAGAAGACTCTCATCCATCAAACTGTTGAGTCCCGCTATTTTCTTCTGCAGCGCTGCAAGTTCGCCCTCAAGCTCAATCTGCTTCTCGGCAAGTATAACACCAGCGAGTACCGCCAGTTTCACCGGATCACAATTTGGAGCCTGTTTGGCATAATGCCGCATTCCGCTTTCCACCAGCCCGGCAGCTTTTTTTGTAAGCTCCGGAGATGACGAATTAAGTGGATAAGTGTCACCGTAAACAGTTACTTCAATTTTCTCCATCAGGTCTCTTATACGGTCTGATTGTTACGGAGTTCCATCTCAATCTTCTGGAGCAGAAGAAGCAGTTTCTGTTTCATCTGCTGCTTTTCAGCGTATGGCACCGGATCCGAGAGGCTTCCCTTTTCTTCATCCGGTGAAATCCCCGAACCACCGGGAAGCTTATAGGTACGAAGAATATTCTCAAGACTTGCAAGTTCGGACTTCAGAATCTCGTTCTCACGGCGGCTCTCCTGCAGCCGACTCATGAGGGCCCGAATCTTCGCTTCAAGCTGACTCAATGGAGCAGCTGTATTCTCTCCTTCTCTTTCCGGCATGGAAACTTTTTCGTATCAGACCTGTCTAATGACCGCACCAAGCTTACTTTCAGCACTGTTCCCTATGGCAAGAACAATGTCATTGATTCTCTCATCCTGAAGCGTTCTCCCGTAATCGGCAATGTCCAGCCCGAGAGCCACACTCCGTTCACCTTCTCCACCACTCTGCCGTTCGAAAACATCGAAAACGGAAACATTCCTTATAAGGCCATCGCTTTCCCTCACAAGGTCTACAAGCGACTGCACGGAAACGCCTCCGGGCAGGATAAAGGAGAGATCCCTCTGTACTACAGGAAATTTTGACGGGGGTTCATAGGCAACAACCGGAGTGAACCCGGCCTCAAGAACCGAAACATCAAGCACAGCAACAAACACATCCTGTTCAATCCCGAACCGGGAAAGCACTTCACGCTGAAGCTGCTGAACCAGACCCACCCTTACGGTGCCGCTCTTCTTCCCTGCCATCAACGGCAAATCAATGCTGACAGTATTTTCATTATAAATATTAACAGCTGATTTATCAAGTAAATTCAGTTTCTCCAGCAGCATCTGGGCGGCACCAAGCGCATCATAAAAATCAATTCCGTCCGTTGGCTGGTTCCAGCTCCTTGGGAAACGGCTGCCACTGAGAGCAAAGACAAGTCCTTCTTTTTCAGAGAATGCATCCAGCGAAGCAGAAGAGGCGCGCTCATCATCAGGAACAGTCTGAAACGAACTGGCAACCTCAAACAGCCTCATGTCGCGGTTTCCGTGACGGATGTTATGGGCCATCACCTTCAGCATACCCGGCACAAGCGATGGACGAAGCACCTCAAGACCCTCGCTGATTGGGTTCAGCGCCGCAACAACCCTATCGGAGAACAGCTCTGCCTCTTCCCGCTTCATGAGCGGGTTTGTCAGCACCTCCCGGAAATTGAGCGCTACCATAATGGAGCGGAGAAAATCGGGAAAGAATTCCGGTATGCTGCGATGAATGGGATATGTTGCCGCCATTCGTGGCGACGCAGTGATATTATCGTACCCGTGAAGACGGGCAACCTCTTCAATCAAATCGATTTCTCCGATGACATCAACCCTGAACGATGGCACAGCAATATTCATACCCTCATCCGTTCGGGAGAGCACCCTGAAACCGATTCGTTCAAGCATTGCCTGCATAGAAGCTTCGCTGATATCGGTACCAAGCAGTGCATTGGCCTTCAGAGGACGGAACAACACCTCCCGGAGAGGAGGAGAGGCCTCACCCTTGTGGCATGCCTCAGCAACCCGGCCGCCGGCAAGATCAAGAATCATGGCAACGGCAGAACGGGCTGCCGGTAGCGTGAGGGAAGGGTCCACTCCCCTTTCGAACCTGTAGGAAGAATCAGAACTGATGCCTGCAAGACGGGCTGAACGACGAATCGGAGAGGAAGAGAAAGAAGCAACCTCAAGCAATATGTCCCGGCTCTCCTCCGTTACCGCTGAATCAAGTCCACCCATAACGCCGGCAATGGCCACAGGCCTGTGGGCATCACAAATAACGGGCATTCCCTTCTCCACCCGGCAGAGCTGCTGGTTGAGGGCCATGAACTCACCCTCAATGTCGCTGCGGACAACCACCCGTTCANCCTCCAGTGTATGCAGATCAAACGCATGCATCGGCTGACCGAGTGCGTGAAGCATGTAATTGGTAATATCGACAATATTGTTCTTTGGACGCAGGCCGATACTTTCCAGCCTTGCAGAGAGCCAGGCAGGGGAAGGGCCAACCTTCACGCCCTCGATAACAATGGCCGCATAGGAGGAGCAGGCAGCACCATCAAGTATTTCAACACGCGAGCCCGTAGCGCTGAATTCTACTGGAGCGGCATCGGGCATTGCAATGTCTGAAGGTGAAACTACAAGTTCACGGGCTATGCCGAGATGCGAAAGCACATCCGGCCGGTTGGGAGTGACAGCTATTTCAAGAACCGTGTCAGCTTTAAGATAACGGGCAAAGGGCTCACCAACCACACAGGCTTCTTCAAGTTCCATAACACCGGAATGGTCACCAGAAAGCCCCAGCTCATCAGCAGCACAGATCATCCCGAATGATTTCTGTCCACGAATTTTGGAGGGTTTGATAACAAAAGGCTTGCCATCCTCCACTGCAAGACAGGCTCCGGCCGTTGCCACAGGAACGAGCATCTCCGGCTTCACATTCGGCGCACCACAAACAATCTGCAGCGGCTCCGCAGCTCCTGTGTCCACCATGCATAGTCTCAGCCTGTCAGCATCGGGATGTGGCGCAACCTCAAGAATCCGGCCAACCACCACTCGTTCATCGGGAAGCACAGTCTCATGAACCTCCTCAACCTCAAGGCCAAGAAAGGTCAAGCGATCGACAAGGGAAGGGATATCAGGAGAGAAAGAGGGGAGAAAATCCTTGAGCCAGTTGACAGATATTTTCATAAGAAGAAAATCTGCGTTCATGAATGAAATAAAAAAAGCCCTGCACCGCTAATGGACAGAGCTTTGAAGTGTGACCCCAACGGGATTCGAACCCGTCCCGCCACCTTGAAAGGGTGGTGACCTAACCGCTAGTCGATGGGGCCAAAAAACATGGGTGAATGAGGGGACTCGAACCCCCGACCTCCAGGGCCACAACCTGGCGCTCTAACCAACTGAGCTACAATCACCGTTGAAAACCTAAACTTCCGGACTTCCATTGGTGTGCCCGACTGGACTCGAACCAGTAACCCTCAGCTTAGAAGGCTGATGCTCTATCCATTGAGCTACGGGCACATCGACACTCCCGCTTCACTTGTGTCGGGGCACCGAGACTCGAACTCGGGACCTCCTGCTCCCAAAGCAGGCACGCTACCAGCTGCGCCATGCCCCGTTCCTTCTTAACGGAAGGCTCCAAATATACCACTCGGTCGAGAAGAATCAAAGAAAAATAACGATCCCACCAAAAAAAGTGCTCCGCTTATTGTTCTTCCTCTTCGAAGGGGGTGAGAAGCCTGCCGCCCAGGCGCAACAGGTCGAGCTCGCGGATCTTCGCATCGTAGCGGGCCGATGCCCTGCTTTTTTCGGCCTGAATCAGATTCAGCTGCGCCTCCCTGAATGTGGTTCCGGTAACCTGACCAAGCACATAGAGCTCTCGGGTCCGGCTGAAATTCAGTCGGGCCGATTCAATGTTCTTCTCTTCGAAGCCGAGTACCTCCCGACTGTTCAACCATGATTCCCACCCGTCCCTCAGTTCCTGTTCGAGCTCACGGGCAGCCCTGTCATGGAGAAGGCGGCTGTTGAGCCATGCTATCCGGGCATTCTCTGTTTTTATTGCACTCTGGCGTCCGTTGAAGATATCCCAGCTCATCACGACAGCCGCAGATGTTCCGGGAGTCGTCTCATCCAGGCCCGCATCACGGCCACCAGCGTAACGGTTGAGGCCCCATGCCGCCTGAAGGGAAACTTCGGGATAATGGTCTGAACGGGAAATAAGCATCGCGAGGCGGGAATCGCGAACCTCCCTGCCACTTGCCAGATATCCGGCATTTGCCTCGAATGCCCCCAAGCGTAATGAATCAAGGGGGGGAAGAGCAGAAAACACAACTGAATCGGCAAGGGCGTACTGCCTGCCTACCGGCTGGCCAAGCAGCACATTGAGCGAACGCATGGCACTTTCCCGTCCCAGACGGGCATTGAGAAGAGCAACATGATCATTGTTGGCATCCACCTCAGCGGAGAGCAGTTCCTGAGTGTTGGCCTGACCGTACTCGGCCCGAAGTCTGGCGCGCCGAAGACGCTCTTCGGAAATATCGACAGCCTGCTTTGAGGCATCAAGCTGGTCAAGGGAATTTGCTGCAGCAAAATAGGCCCTGACAACCTCCATCACAACTGTTTCAATGCGCTCCCGCGCCAAGAGCGCTCCAAGTCTGCCGCTGTTCTTCAGTCTGGTGAAAGTCCGGATGTTGCCGAATCCATCAAACAGGGTATAGCTGGCCTGCAGCTCCGCAACAGTGGTGGTCGACTCAAGCTCTGAAACTGCGCCTTCTCCAGGCTCTTTCCATGAAACCGACGAGACTGCCGAGACTTTCGGAAGAAGGCCTGCATTGCCGATATGAACACCATTTCGGGCAATCTCCTCTTCCCCTCTGGCAACCCGTATGTCGGTATTATTCTCCAAAGCATCGCGTAGCGCATCCTCAAGGGTGAGCCTCTCAACTGAAGGCGCCCGGAGAGGGGCTTCAGCGGCAGACACCCCGGAAGCAGCAAGAAAGGCCAGGACGAAGAGCAGGAAGAAAAAGGACGCCCCATTCCCACTGAAAACCGACCATTTGACTGAGTTCCTATTGTTCACGACTAAAAGCCTCCTCACGCCATGCCGGCTCGGCCTCTTCAGGCGTTATTGGTCTCCGGGCGATGAATGAAAACAATCTGCGGCGTGCTGCATTATGCAGAGCAAGCAGCGCAGGGATAATGATCAATGTGAGGGTGGTGCCGAACAGGAGACCGTAGGCAACTGATATGGCCATCGGCGAGAGAAACTGCGCCTGACGGCTCTGCTCGAAAATCAGCGGACCCAGCCCGGCAATGGTGGTGATGGTTGTAAGAATGATGGGCCTGAACCGACTGAGACCAACCTCGTATAAGGCATTGCCAAAAGGCTCCCCCTCCTTTATTCTGCTGTTGAGGGTACTGATGAAGACCAGCGAATCGTTGACCACAATGCCGATGAGGGCAATCACCCCGAAGAGAGAGAGGATGCTGAGAATGTAACCCTGAATGAAATGACCCCATGCCACACCTACAAGAGTGAAAGGCAGGAGCAGCATCACGAGGAACGCCTGACTGAACGAACGGAAAGTGACGACGATGATGAGATACATGATGAACAACAGCACCGGAAACGCAATGCGCATAGAACCTGTGGTCTTCCCGCTTTCACGGCTCTGCCCCTCGAAATTGAAGCTCACATCGGGATAGGCCGCCAGTACCGGCGGCATGATGCGTCCGGTGATGACATCAAGAAGCTGAGGAACAGAGGTCTTCGGGTCCGCAATATCCGCCTCTATCTTGACGACACGCTGAGCATCTATATGTTTGATTGAGGAAATGCCGCGGCTGACTGAAAGATCCGCAATCTCCCTGAGAGGAATCGTACGCCCGTCATCGAGCCTGATGAACATCGATTCGAGCGCTCCGATCGAGGAACGCTCAGCCCGACTGTAACGGACCCACACCTTCACTTCATCAATGCCTCGCACCAGACTCTGAGCCTCGCTGCCGAAAAACGCGCTGCGCACCCGGCTCATGACCTCTCCGGTCGTCAGGCCAAGCCCGTAAGCCTTCTCCTTCAGCCGCACATTTACTTCCTCCAGGCCCGGCGGGTCGTTGTCAGCAACATCCTTGAGCTGCTCCATCCCCTTCAGTTCAGACTCAAGCATGCGACGGGCACCGTCAAGCTGAGCAAGGTTGTCGCTTTTGAGAGCTATGGAAACCGGCATACCCCAGAGACTCCCGCCACCAACAAGAAGCTTGTTTACCCCGGGCACCCTGCCAATGGCATCGCGAAACCTGTTGCCGGCCTCGAGGCTGCCTATCGAACGGAGCCGGCTCTCAACCAGAGTAACCCTCAACCCCCCTTCATGCGCCTGCGGCCCAATATCCCGGGCAATAGCGCTCACCAGCCCCTTACCACCACCCGCACTTCTGCGATAGTCCTCATCGACAGATCTGATCTTCTGTTCCATAACGGCGAGCACCTCAGCAGTCACAACTCCCGGCGTGCCGGCAGGCATCTCGAGGGTAATCTGAACATTGTCGCTCTCGATGACCGGGAAGAAAGTCGCCTTGATCAACCCGCCCCGCATGGCACCGAAAGTAATGACAAGAAGCGCCACGGGCACAACAGCCGTGATAAGCGGGTTGGCAATGCTGAAGCGAAGGACAGGAGCATAGAGCACATCGCGCTGGAAATGGAGGAACTCCTCCGACTTCCGAAGCACCCATCCCTTCCCTTCAGGACGGCCGTGAAGAGCCTTTGAATGGGCAATGTGGGCAGGAAGGATGAAGATGCCCTCGAGCAGCGAAACAAGCAATGTCGTGGAAGCGACGAAGGCAATATCCTTCACCCGCTGGCCAAGATCGCCGTCAAGGAACAGGAAGAGGAAAAAAAGAACCACCGAAGTCAGCACCGCCGCCGTGACGGAAGGAATGACGGCCATGGTGCCATTCAAGGCAGCCTCGAGAGGTTTTTCGCCTTTTTCTAACCGCTGGTAGATGCTCTCGGCAATGACGATGCCGTCATCGACAATGATGCCCACAACGAGTATCATAGCAAGAAGAGAGACCACATTGATGGAGAGACCGTAAACGGCACCGAGCATGAACATGCCCGCAAACGAGAACGGTATGCCGGCGGCCACCCAGAGAGCAAGACGGGGATTGAGAGAAAAGGCGAGAAAAAGAACAACGAGCACCATGCCAAAAAATCCGTTGCTGCTGAGAATTTGAGCCCTTTCCTTAACAATGGCCGATCCGTTGCGAAGTACATCGATGCTGATGTCTTCATGGCGACGGTCAAAAGCTTCAACCACGGTCTCAACCTTCCCTACAATATCGAACATGTCCTCATCGGCACTGCGCTCAATATCAACAATAACGGCCGGCTTGCCATTGAACCAGCTCCTGTCGGGATCGTCCGACCAGCGATCCCGAACATCAGCCAACTCACCCAGACGCACGACAGCGCCGTTTCCGCCGGAGCGGACCACAAGGTTGCGAAGGTCGTNAGCATAATAACCCTTGCTGTCTGCCCGTATGAGAAGCTCCTCGCTGCTCCCCCTGATGGTCCCGCCCGTAATCTTGATGTTAGCCCTGCCCACAGCCGCAGCAACTTCGCTGAAAGTTATGCCATAGGCTCGCATGTCATTTTCCCGCAGACCGACCTCAATCTCCTCCAGGGGAAACCCGCTTATGGTTATCCTGGTCGCTGACCCGCTGTTGCGCAGCTCGCGTTCAAGGCTTCGGGCGTACCCTTTCAAGGTGTTGAGATCAACATCGCCATACATGGAATAGGCGATGACAAAGTCCATCCGCTCCTGCTTATAAATCCTCAACTGCTCGAGTTCAGCGGGAAAAGTGCTTATCTGGTTGACCGAATTGGTCACCTCCTGCAGAAGCTCGTCGGGATCGAATCCCTTCTTGAGTTCAACAGTCACCGTCATGCTGTTTTCAGTCGACACCGATGTCACCCGGTCAATGCCGCCAACTCCTTTCAACCGGTCTTCGATCTTGAGCGTGACCGCCTCCTCAATCTCCTCGGGCGAAGCTCCCGGATAGAGCGCGCTTACATAGATGAAATTGGGCGGAATGTCGGGGAAAAAGGTAGTCCTGATCTGGGTGAAGGCAACCAGACCGAAGAGGATGACAGCAAGGAAAAGCACATTGCCGAGCACCGGGTAGCGGACGAAATGACGGATGATGCTCTTCACTCTGCCCTTCCCGATGATGAGCGTTTCAGGAGATGCGCCGCGTTCATGCCTTCCCGCAGGCCGGCATCGGGATCAAGCACAATGAAGGTCCCTTCATCAAGACCACGGACCGCAGCCCTGTCATCGGAAGCCATAACGACCCTCACCTTTTTGAGAGCCACCAGCGAATCCTCAATCACAAAGATCCGGTCATCCTGACGCAACAGCCTGCGGGGCACCACAAAAGCGGAGTCCATGGCAATCTCCTGGCGGGCAGAAAGAAACATGCCGTCACTCAAGCGAGAATCATTCACCTCAACATAGACAGACACGGTCTGTGTTGCAGAGGAAATCGCCTTGTTGACACGCCTGACAACCCCCTTGAATGTTCCCCCGATATCTTCGGAAGAAAGCATCACAATGCTTCCCGGCTCAAGAAAACCCGCGTCACGCAACCCGACACTGACCTCGAGTTCATAACGGCCGGGGGCAGCAAACTCACCGATTTTCTGACCGGTTCTGACGAGAGTCCCGGGATTGATGGCAGAAAGGGTAACCTGGCCATCGAACGGAGCAGTTATGCGGTAACGCCCCAGCGTCTCTTCCATGCTCCTGACCGCATAGAAGCTGTCGTATATGCCTCGGGCCGCAAGATAGTTGCGCTCACGGTCCGACGCCGGAGCGGGTAATGACGCAAGCGGCGCGTCGATACGGAACGCTCCGACATGGGCCTTCCACTTTTCAGCCTCATCGGGAAAATCAATGATCAGGTCGGGAAGAACCAGAGTGAGCTGGCTCAGAAGCCGGCTTTTCTCGGCAAGGACGCTGTTACGGTAGGCCCCGTCATCCAGCAGAAGCAGGGTCTGGCCTTTCCGAAACCCGCTCCCCTCCCTGAACGGGCGAGCAGCATCACGGAAAACACCCGAAACCTCAGCGTAGATCTCTATTTTCCGGAGCGCTTCGATGGGACCGCTCATCTCCAGCGGAAGAAACACCCTGCCATTGGAAACGGTATCGAGAGGAGCCGGCTGGAAGGCGAAAGCTGAGGAGACCTCAGGCTTTTTGGCCGAAGGCTGTTTCCTGCCAAGGAGAGCTGCAATGACAAATCCGGCAAGGAGAATAGCCAGGGCAGCAATAAATGAAGGCAACCGTTTTGAACGCATGAACTATGATAATGAAAATAATCTGGCGCAATAGAAAAGCGACAGAGAGCAGGCTCAGTCAAGCATGTTGAAAAAACCGGCCACAATTGATTTGAGGTTGTCGTGGACAATCATATCCAGTGCCTCCCCCGGCGAAACAATCCTGCGGCGGCGCTGGTGCATTTCGTCCCACTCGTCAAGCATCGTCTCTATATACAGCGGATAGACCTCAACAGAAAAATGCTTCCCGAATTTTCGATACCGGTACTCCCCCGCCAAATCCTGAGAGACCGTTCCAATGAGACCCGCCTCCTCATACGCCTCCTTGGCTGCTGAATCGGCCGGAGAAAGCCCCTTGACAATATAGCCCTTGGGGATGATCCACCGGTCTGAACCTCTTGCCGTAATGAGCACCACACGATCGTCCAGAACGGGAATGACCCCCGACTGCCTGAATGGTCTCTTCAACCTCCCCGCCATAAGTTCGTCATATTGATACATCAAAGATACTTCCGGCCTGCGACTGCGCTGCGCCGGAACGGGGCATCAATCAGGGGGTCAGGCCGTGTGTGTTGGCCAATATAACTCATCACGGCCAATAGGGCAATACGGCAGGAGCACATACAAAGAGCAACAACCCGACTCACACCCTATCGTCATCATTTTTTGAGTCCTTGAGAAAACCGGTATCTTAAAGGAAAAGGCTTGCATCAACAGAACCACAGACAAACCAATGAAAGCGATCATTCCCGTTGCCGGAGTAGGCTCACGACTTCGCCCGCATACCTTCTCCCACCCGAAAGTGCTTCTGAATGTTGCCGGGAAGCCCATTATCGGCCACATCATGGACAAGCTCATTGCAGCCGGGATTGATGAAGCTATTGTTATAGTAGGGTATCTGGGATACATGGTGGAGGAATGGCTCACCAAAAACTACAGCATCAAATTCACCTTTGTCAACCAGCCTGAACGGCTCGGCCTTGCCCATGCAATCTGGATGTGCAGGCCACATATCAAGGACGATGAGCCGCTGCTCATCATTCTGGGCGACACCATTTTTGAGGTAGACCTGCTGCCGGTAATGACAAGCACAACCTCAACACTTGGAGTCAAAGAGGTCGACGATCCGCGGAGGTTCGGCGTGGCCGTCACCAAGGGCGGCAACATCCAGAAGCTTGTTGAAAAACCCGACACTCCTGTCAGCAACCTCGCCATTGTGGGTCTGTATTTCCTTCGGGAGTCCGGCTCCCTGTTCAAAAGCATCGACCATCTGATAGCCAATGAAATCAAAACCAAGGGAGAGTACCAGTTGACCGATGCCCTCCAGCTGATGATCGAGGGCGGGGAAAAGTTCACCGTGTTTCCGGTTCATGGCTGGTACGACTGCGGCAAACCCGAAACACTGCTCTCCACAAACGAGATACTTCTTCAAAAGGGGGGATCAACAAAACAGTACCCCGGATGCATCATCAACGAACCGGTATTCATTGCCCCGAACGCATCACTTGAAAACGCCATCATCGGCCCCAACACCACCATCGGTGAACATGCCGTCATTGCTGATGCAATCATCAAAGACTCCATCATCGGCAACTACGCAAAAGTCGGCCACATCATGCTCGACAGCTCAATAGTCGGCAACAACGCATGGATAAGCGGCAACCCCCATGAAATAAACATCGGCGACTACTCTGAAATCCGGGTCCGGTGAAAAACGGATTTTTTTTGCAATCAACAGGGTGAATGCGTACATTAATTACTCTGTTATGCAACAGCATCACCATTATCTATGGACACGGTGCTGCAGACCTTCTGGAAGGAACATGGTTCCAGGGTCTGTCGGAAAGGTTTTCCGTGTCCAGTTGATTTCCCCGCGCAATCCACTCGCCCAAAAAACCGCTCCCTCTTGCATCCCGTATTCCCTTGTTCCTGTTTTTTGTTTAATCAAAACTCATTAGAAAACATGTCACAATCAAGGTATTTCTTTACCTCGGAATCAGTGTCAGAAGGACATCCCGACAAAGTTTCAGATCAGATCTCTGATGCGGTGCTTGACAGTTTCATCAGTCAGGACCCCAATTCACGCGTAGCCTGCGAAACTTTCGTCACCACCGGTCAGGTCATTGTTGGCGGCGAAGTCACAACAACAGGCATTGTCGACATTCAGAAAATCGCCAGAAGGGTCATCACCGAAATCGGTTACACCAAAGGCGAATACATGTTTGATGCAAACTCCTGCGGCGTGCTCTCCGCTCTCCACAGCCAGTCGGCAGATATCAATCGCGGCGTTGACCGCAAAGAAGAAATTGCAGATGAGTTCGATCGCGTCGGCGCCGGCGACCAGGGCATGATGTTCGGATACGCCTGCACCGAAACCCCCGAGCTGATGCCTGCTGCCATCCAGTATGCCCAGCGCCTCGTCAAACTGCTTGCAGAAATTCGCAAAGCGGGCAAAATCATGACCTACCTTCGCCCCGACAGCAAAAGCCAGGTGACGCTTGAGTACATAGATGACAAAGTTGCCCGTGTTGACGCTGTTGTTGTCTCCACACAGCACGATCCCGAACCTGCAGGCATGAGCGAAGCCGAGTTCCAGGCCGTCATCAGAAAAGACATCATCGAGAATGTCATCAACAAAGTCATTCCCGCCGAGCTGCTTGATGCCGACACCAAATTCCACATCAACCCGACCGGCCGTTTCGAAATCGGCGGACCACACGGTGACACAGGACTGACCGGACGCAAGATTATTGTCGACACATACGGCGGTGCAGCCCCCCACGGTGGCGGCGCATTCAGCGGCAAAGATCCTTCGAAGGTTGACCGCAGTGCAGCATACGCTTCACGCCATGTAGCCAAAAACATAGTTGCTGCAGGTCTGGCCGACAAATGCACAGTACAGGTCTCTTATGCAATCGGTGTTGCCCGTCCGGTATCCATCTATATCAACACTCACGATACCGCAAAGCACGGCCTTACTGATGAGCAGATTCAGGAAAAAGCCGAGAAAATCTTCGACCTTCGCCCGCTGGCAATCATCCGTCGCTTCAACCTTGACAAGCCTGAAGGCTGGAGCTATCAGGAAACTGCCGCCTACGGCCACTTCGGTCGCGAGAATTTCCCCTGGGAAAAAACCGAAAAGGTCGAAGAACTGAAAAAAGCCTTCAACCTGGCCTGATTGGCAGTCGATGACCCTTCCGATACACAGAGACCCGCCACAGGCGGGGCCCTGTATTATCACCCAATAAAACTGACAACATTTTCAAACCATTGAGGAAAACAACCAATGACTATCGCAGCCACAGCGCTTGACTACAAGGTAGCAGACATCTCACTTGCCGAATGGGGCAGAAAAGAGATCGACATTGCTGAAAAAGAGATGCCGGGCCTCATGGCCATTCGTAATAAATACAAGGGCCAGAAACCGCTTGCCGGCTCCAGGATTTCCGGTTCACTCCACATGACCATTCAGACCGCGGTGCTGATTGAGACCCTTGTAGAACTCGGAGCCGATGTCAGATGGGCCAGCTGCAACATTTTCTCAACCCAGGACCATGCCGCAGCGGCAATTGCCGTCACAGGCGTCCCGGTGTTCGCATGGAAAGGTGAAAGCCTTGAAGAGTATTGGTGGTGCACCCGCCAGATTCTTGACTTTGGCAACGGACTTGGACCAAACCTCATCGTTGATGACGGTGGTGACGCAACAATGATGATCATTCTCGGCTACAAGGTTGAGAACAATCCCTCAATGTTTGACAAAGGCGGAAGCAATGCCGAGGAAAAAGCTCTCTTTGCCCAGCTGAAATCCATCTATGATGAAGACAGCACCCGCTGGCACAAAGTTGCCGCCGACATGAAGGGTGTTTCCGAAGAAACAACCACCGGTGTTCACCGTCTGTACCATATGATGGAAAAAGGCGAACTGCTCTTCCCCGCCATCAATGTGAACGACTCGGTCACCAAATCAAAGTTCGACAACCTCTACGGCTGCCGCGAGTCACTCGCCGATGGAATCAAGCGTGCAACCGATGTGATGATTGCCGGCAAGGTCGCCGTCGTCCTCGGCTATGGTGATGTTGGCAAAGGCTGCGCACACTCAATGCGTTCTTACGGTGCCCGCGTTATCGTCACTGAAATCGACCCGATCTGTGCACTGCAGGCTGCAATGGAGGGCTTTGAAGTCACCACTATGGACCGTGCCGTCAAAGAGGGAAACATCTTCGTCACCACCACCGGCAACAAGGATGTCATCACCCTTGAGCACATGAAGCAGATGCCCGACGAAGCCATTGTATGCAACATCGGCCACTTCGATAACGAGATTCAGGTTGAGCCGCTCAACGAGTACAAAGGCGCAACCAAACTCAATATCAAGCCTCAGGTTGACAAATACACATTTGAAGACGGTCACTGCATCTACATGCTCGCAGAAGGCCGCCTGGTAAACCTCGGATGCGCCACAGGCCACCCGTCGTTCGTCATGAGCAACTCCTTCACCAACCAGACCCTTGCCCAGATCGAGCTCTGGAAGAACGACTACGAAATCGGCGTCTATCGCCTTCCCAAGGCGCTCGACGAGGAGGTTGCACGACTTCACCTCGAACAGATCGGCGTCAAGCTGACCACACTGTCAAAGGAACAGGCCGACTACATCGGAGTTCCGGTTTCCGGCCCTTACAAGCCCGAACACTACCGTTATTGATTGACAGCTATCCCCCGGGATACGGAAAAGGCAGCCTTTCGAGGCTGCTTTTTTTGTTGATAGATGAATCCGGTTCAGAGGAACGGCAACGCCGGTGCGGTTGTGAATCTCACTGATAATGCGTATAATCAAAACCATTTTGATGGGGCGTCGCCAAGTGGTAAGGCATCGGCCTTTGGAGCCGACATTCGCAGGTTCGAATCCTGCCGCCCCAGCCAAGACCAACCACGCCGGCAATCGCCCGCCATACACACATGACAAGAACGAAAATCTGCGGAATCACCCGTCTCAACGACGCGCTGCACGCCAGCAGTGAAGGAGTCGACGCGCTCGGGTTCAATTTCTCCCGCAAAAGCCCGCGCTCCATCACGCCATCTGCAGCCAAAAAAATTATTGACGAGCTGCCTCCCTTTGTGTCGAAGGTGGGCATTTTCGTTGAACAGTCACCTGCAGAAATTGCAGACATCTGCAGCTACTCAAAAATTGCAGTTGCTCAACTCCACAGCGAGCGCTACAGCGCGGCCGATGCCCGATTCCTCAAGGATATGGTGCAGGTGATCAGGGTTTTCAGGCCAGATGGGTCGTTCAGCCCACAGAGTCTCACACCTTTTGCAGAAGAATCCGGAGTGAGAACTTTTCTTTTTGATGCCTACAAAGAGGGAATGGAGGGTGGAACCGGTGAAGAAATTGAAACCTCAGTCGCAAGACAGATATTTCCAGCTGAAGGCGCACCCTTTTTCAGGGTTCTTGCTGGAGGCCTCAACCCCGGCAATGTAGCTGAAGCCATTCGGCAGTTTCGACCATACGGAGTCGATACGGCCAGCGGAGTTGAAGCGAAGCCGGGAATCAAGGACCCGGAAAAAATATCAGCCTTTCTGCTTGCCGTCAGGCTTGCCAATCAGCCCTGAACCCTGGAACAGGAGGCAAGGTGCTCCAATATCAGCTCTGAAGCGGTTTCCGGCAGCTCAAGCGTAATAAGGTGACCGCATTTGGGAACACTGACAAAACGCCCTTTTCCGGTTATCTCCTGCAGCTTTTTGGCATTTGCCGCAGTCATGATGGAATCCCCCTCACCTGCCACAAAAAGAATCGGAACATTCATTGCCCGAACCATATCAGGAACCGAATCAGTCGTTTTCTTTGAGGCTATGTGCCTGGTGGTCTGTTCAATCGCATCCGATGCACAAAGCCCGAGGCTTTTGAAGCCTATCAGTATATCATGCTGTGCAACCGTATTCTGTGCAAGCACGAGGCGGGCAAACATGTAGGCGGGAAGCCACCAGGTCAGTTTGCGGAGCATGATGTTGAAAACGAAATTGATGGTATTGGGGGCGAACTCTGCCACAAAATCATTGTTCTCAAGAAAACCGAAATTGAAAAAAGTCATCGAAAGAATCTTCTCCTGGTTCCTTCGCGCATAATCCAGAGCAACAAAGGGGCCGAAAGAAAAGGCGGCTATATGGAATTTTTTCAAATCCAGAGCTGAAACAAGCGCCTCAAGATCGTGCGCAAAAAAGTCAATATGGTAATGGTTTGCAGGGTCATTGTCTGACCAGCCATGGCCGCGCATGTCATAGGCTATGGTACGACAGCCCGCCTCATTCAGATTTTTGATCACATGGTGCCACCACATCCACCAGCAGTCCCAGCCATGAATCAGCACAACCGTCTCGGCAGCGTCCCGGGGACCGGAATCATGATAATGGTGCACAACACCGTTCAATTCCACAAAATGGCTGTTTTCCATCAGGGAAAGCTCATATTCAGCCCGTCGGGCGTCTGCCATGTTTGACGATGCCTGTTTGGCAAGCAGTTCATCCCTGTAAGCGGAGAACTTGGAGGTTCTGGCAGCGGAGTGGGTAATTGATGACATGAGGGTATCTGGCTAGATTTGAAGAAACCCATTGAGCGGTGTTGGCGCAACGGCTCTATTACATAATATAATCTTATTACCGCCTTTTCCCTGCCCCCCTGGATGATCCTCCTTCAGGAGAGCTTTGAAGAGTGGCGGAAAATCTTTTCACACTCGCGTCTGATAATCTCCTGCTGCTGCAGAATAAGCTCGGGGTCAACCGTAAAGTGGTTGAGCAGCTGCGAGAAAATCTGGATCGATGTCTCGAATTTCTCCGTAACAACCACATCAGCACCAGCTGCATAAAGCTCGTCAATTCGGTCCAGAGTCCTTGAACGCACAACAATGAACGCCTTGGGGTTGACCTGGCGTATCATGGGAATACTTTTGCGTATGGCAGTTTTATCGGAAATGCTCAGAACAACAGCCCGCGCATGGTCAACACCGGCCCGAAGCAGCGACTTGCGCTCCATGCAGTCACCATAATAGATTGGCTCCCCTTTCCGACGCATGGTCCGCACCAGTTCGCGATCAATTTCAAGCACGGAGTAGGAAATGTTCGTAGCATGGAGCACAGCGGCTACATTCTGGCCGTTCACCCCGAACCCGATAAGAGCTGCGTGGATTTCCCCTGCACAGATAATGGCGCTGTCTGCAGGCTTTACAGAGGCAAGAGGGGCATCCGGCGAAACCAGCGGAATAAAACCAAGCGCCGGAGCCACCTGTTCAGCAAATCTTGGGGCAATGGCAATCATTGCAGGAGCAACAATCATGGTCACCACAATGATGGCCAGCATTGCCTGAAACACCTCATCGTTTATCACATTGTTGCGCAGTCCGCTTTCCGCCAGCACAAACGAAAATTCCCCTATCTGCGCCAGGGCCATACCGGCCATCAGGCTGACCCGCAGCGAATTCCCCAGAACAAGGGAAACAATAGCGACAAGAAGCCCCTTGACAAGCAGAACCACAAGAGCGATCAGTGCGAAAAAAGGGAGATCGATCATCTTCACATCNAGCAGAAGTCCGACGGATATAAAAAAGATGCTGGTAAAGGCTTCGCGGAAGGGGTCTATGGTGAGGCTGATCTGATGGCTTTCATCGGTACTGGCAATAACCATACCCGCAACAAAAGACCCCAGAGCCAGCGAGAGACCCGCAAGTGAGGTCAGGTATGCCGCACCGAAACAGATGACGAGCGCACCAATAACAAGAACCTCCCTTGCATGCAGAGAAGCTATGATGCGCACCATTTTGGGCATCAGCAGGCGGAACCCCATAAAAATGCCGGAGGCAAAAAGAACAATGAAACCAACTTTACGGAACACCATCTCGAACGATGGAGCAGCCTCTGGATTGAGGAAACTGATGCCGATAATCAAAGGCACAATGGCAAGATCCTGAAAAATCAGAATACCGAGCGCAATGCGTCCATGAGGAAGATCAAGCTCATCACGGTCAGTAAGAATCTTCAGGCAGATTGCCGTACTGCTCACTGAAAATGCAAACCCAAGAAAAACTGAAGCCGAGGTACTGATGCCATGGCCAATGGCCTGCATGAACCAGAACGCAAGAAAACTGATTGCCATGCCGGTAAACACAATCTGCACAACACCGCCAATCAGCACAACACGCTTCAACCGCTTCAGGTCATCAAGCGAAAACTCGAGACCTATGGTAAACAACAGCAGTACAACACCAAGCTCAGCGAGTGTTGAAATCAGCTTTTCGTCGTACACAACTCCTATTCCCGACGGCCCAAGAAGAATACCGGTAAAAATCAGTCCGATCACCGGCGGAATCTTCATGCGCTGGAAAATCAGGATGATGGCAACAGCCATGGCACCGATCAGAACCAACTCACCGAGAAAATCGAATTCGTGCATAACTGTTTTGCCTTTGTCAGAAAAGAAGATGCGGGAGAACAACACCTATAAATAGGTAGCGTTTCCAGAGGGAAATACCAACAACTTTCAACGCATGCCCCCCCATTAGCGCCAGCATTTCATCCGTCCGGGATAATAAACCATAATCCACAAGCTGAAAACTGTTGCCTGTATTGATAAAAGGCGTCAAAAAAAGTATATAGACATCCATTCCGCACCGAAGCACTACCATCTCTGGCAGAGCGGTTCCCGTTCATTCTTTTTCTTTCAGCCATGTTCAAGCCAAAGTTCTTCACTGTTCTTCCCGAGCTCACCGCCCCGCAAATAGGCCGTGATGTCGTTGCCGGCATACTGGTAGGCATAGTGGCCCTGCCGCTTGCAATCGCGTTTGCCATCGCTTCAGGCGTCTCCCCTGAAAAAGGGTTGATTACCGCTGTCATCGGCGGATTCCTCATTTCATTTCTCGGAGGCAGCCGCGTCCAGATAGGGGGACCCACTGGAGCCTTCATCGTCATTCTCTACGGCATTGTGCAGCAATACGGCATCAACGGCCTTATGGTGGCAACAATGATGGCGGGCGTCATCCTGATGATGATGGGCTTTGCCCAATTCGGCTCTCTGATCAAATTCATACCCTATCCGGTTATCGTCGGCTTCACCAGCGGCATTGCCGTTATCATCTTTTCCTCCCAAATCAAGGACCTGCTTGGGCTTGATATTGTCAAAGTACCGGCAGACTTCATTGAAAAATGGCGCCTCTATGCCAACCTCATCTCCACCCTCAACCCATTCAGCGCCCTTACCGGCGGACTTGCACTGTTCATCATCGCCATCTGGCCAAAAGTCTCACGAAAGATACCCGGCTCAATAGTAGCGCTCATCATCACAACAGTCCTCGTACAGTCCATGCACTGGAATGTTCCGACCATTGCATCCGAGTTCGGGAAAATTCCCTCCTCCATCCCTCCGCCTTCATTTCCGGTTTTCGACCTGCAGACAGTCCGCCAGCTTATCATGCCGGCAACAACCATTGCCCTGCTTGGAGCTATTGAAGCACTGCTTTCAGCCGTCGTTGCCGATGGCATGATAGGCTCACGCCACAAATCCAATATGGAACTGATCGCACAGGGAGCAGCCAACATCATCACCCCCCTCTTCGGAGGAATACCCGTAACAGGCGCCATTGCCCGAACCGCCACAAACATCAAAAACGGCGGAAGAACACCGATTGCCGGTATAGTTCATGCACTCACGCTTCTGCTTATCATGCTGCTGTTCGGCCAATGGGCAAAGCTGATTCCCATGCCCGCACTTGCAGCGATTCTCATTGTCGTTGCATGGAACATGGGAGAGTTCCATGTGTTCCGTCAGTTGATGAAAAGCCCGAAAAGCGATGTCATCGTCCTCCTCACAACATTCAGCCTCACCGTGGTGTTTGATTTGACGATTGCCATTGAAATCGGCATGCTGCTTGCCGTCATACTCTTCATGCGCCGCATGGCCGAACTCTCCAATGTTGGCATTATCACCGGAGAACTCAAAGACCGGGACGAAGAAGACGACCCGAACACCATTGTTACCAGAAGCGTGCCTGAAGGGGTTGAGGTATTTGAAATCAGCGGCCCGTTCTTTTTTGGAGCCGTGGCAAAGTTCCGGGACGCAATGCATCTCCTCGAAAAATCCCCACAGATCCGCATTATCAGAATGCGTCAGGTGCTCTCCATTGACGCCACCGGGCTGAACATGGTCAAAGAGATGCAGCGGGAAAGCCGGAAAGCCGGCTCACACCTTATTCTATCCGGCGTTCATGCTCAACCGCTCTTTGCACTCCAGCAGTACGGTCTGGCCGACGAGATTGGTGAAGAGAACATTTTCGGAAACATCGACGATGCGCTCGACAAAGCCCGGGAGATGCTCGGAATGAAAAAAGAGGTGCGGACACGAAGCTTTGTTCCATCAGTGGAGAGGGAAAAACAATCATGAAGAATTCGCAAATTCATCTTAAATATTATTGCCGGAAATAATATTTATCTTACTTTTTGAACTAATAAGGCAAAATAGCCGTAATAATACTTGCGAACTCTGACAACAGACTCATATATCCGGAGAGAACCATGAACATACCATTCCGCCCGCTCGGACCACTGATGCAGCTTCTTGAAGAGCTTGGACATGAAGTGACCTATGCATACGATGATCTCGTTTTCATCAACAACAACGATTTCCTGATCCAGTTCGCCTCGTCCGGGCCTGAACTGCACCTCTTCTTCAATCACGACTGCAACAAAAAAACTGCATCCGGGATTGAAGAGAGCATCATCCCCGCAGCCGACAGCAAGGGACTTTCCATCATACGGAAGGGGAAGTACAAGCTGGTTGGGGAGCAGGATGAAACCATGCAGCTTCACTTTTTTGACGTCTGAGGGCTGCAGGGAGTTTTTGAGCTGTTGTTCGGGGTTGCGTACATTGACTTAAAGAAAGGCTCTCAACGAACACAATTGCAACAGCAATGAAATACTCCGAAGCCCGACCGGGCAGAACCTTTGTCATCCGGCTTGAGGATGGGGAGAGTGTGCACGAAACACTTGAGGCATTTGCCGCCGAACAAGGCGTTCAGCGGGCATCACTGACGGTACTGGGAGGTGCAGACAAGGGCAGCCGGCTTGTAGTGGGGCCTGAAGAGAGCCGCGCAGCAGCCATCAACCCTATGACCCTTGAGCTCTATGACGCTCATGAAATAACCGGGACCGGCACCATTTTCCCCAATGCAGATGGCAGGCCGATACTCCATCTGCATATTGCATGCGGCCGTGAAGAGAATTCTGTCACCGGATGTGCACGGGCCGGAGTCAAAGTATGGCATGTGATGGAAGTGGTCATGACAGAACTGCTCCAGAACGAGGCAAAACGCTTGCCGGACGCTGCAACCGGGTTTGAGCTGCTCATTCCCTGATGGATTTTCTCGCTGACACACTCTGGTGGCTGACCCTGGCAATAGCTTCATGCGGTGCTGCGCTGCCGGCCATTTTCCGCACGCTGCGTCCCCGGGCAGTTGTTCCGGCAACACTCATATGGGCGGGAGCCATCACTGCCACAGCAATCCTCTACGGCACTGCCGCAACGCTTACCTCCATAGCGCTCTCTGTAGCCATGGGCGCACTCCTTCTCGGCATCACCATATTCTTCAGCGGAATCAAAGGGATGGCCAACAGCCGCTACAGGTAATGCCCGCTCACCCAGCCGGGCACATATTTCCAGGCATCGCGCATTGCGCGATCATGCTGGCGAAAATCAGGATCGTGGCGTTGCACCAGCCGCCAGAAAGAGCCTGAATGGTTCATTTCAGCCGTATGGCAGAGCTCATGCGTCATAATGTAGCGGGCAAGCTCCGGAGGAAGAAACAACAGTTTTGTGTTCAGGGTTATTCTTCCCCGGCCAGAGCAGCTTCCCCATCGGGATTTCTGCAGCCTCACTCCTGCTGAGGCATACCGCAGGCCAAGAGCCCGAGAGCGTTCTTCAAGCATTGGCAAAAGAATGACCGACGCCCTTTTACGCAGCCACAACAGCAGATGTTCGCGAGCGTCGTCACGCCGGGCATCCTCAACCGGAAGCAGAACGGAACTGCCCCCATCCCCATTTCTTTCAACACGCTTTCTGAGTGCGGGATCATACTCCACACGCCACTCCTCTCCCACAGAGCGGAACACAACAGAAGAGGGCAGACCACAAGGCAGCAACGGATGCTCATCAGGCTGCTGGCGTTCCAGACGCCCTGCTGCGCGCCGAATCCACTCCTCATAACGCTTAAGAAGAACAGGAATCTGCTTCCGGTCATACCCCTCAGGAACCACAACAACCAGCCCTTCGCGGGGCACCATTTTCAGGCGCGCATACTTTGAGCGGCGGCTGACCTTGAGGGTATAGGAAATGTCGTTCATGCCCTCTCTTCTCCTGCCTTCACAGAGGAACAACCAGGCCCCTTGAGGATACTTTTCCCGCCCGACTGCGGCAGAATTGCAATACGCGTGCTGATGCGCTCCTTGAGCGCAGGCACATGTGATATGACTCCTATCAGCTTGCCATCCTGCTGAAGTCCTGACAAGGTTTCAAGAGCAGTTTCCAGCGTTTCTTCATCCAGAGTACCGAAGCCCTCGTCAAGGAACAGGGAGTCCACGCGCACTTTCCGGCTGGCCATTTTTGACAGCCCCAGTGCAAGCGTCAGGCTCACAATGAAACTCTCACCGCCCGAAAGGTTTCTGGTCGAACGGATTTCACCGCCCTGATAATCATCAACAACATTCAGCTCCAGAGGCTGCTGTTCATCACGAATCAGCAGATAGCGATCAGTCATTTTTTCCAGCTGTCTGTTGGCGTGGGAAACCATCAACTCAAAGGTCAGCCCCTGAGCAAAGTTGCGATATTTTTTCCCGTCAGCTGAACCGATAAGGCCATGCAGCCGCTCCCAGCGATGACACTCCTTTTTCTGGGCCTCGATGACCAACTGTTTATCTTGTATACGCTCTTTGGCCACCGTGTTCTCGTTCAGCTTGTAATTGAGGCCCGCAATACTATTGCGCAATTCTTTCAGGGATTCCTCATATTCTTTGAACCCTGACTCCAGCTCCTCAAGCGTTTTATCCGTGAGCTTTTTGGCGACCTCCCTGGCCAGACGCGTCTCCTGGTCTTTTTGCCTGGCATTGAGCTCTGTCCCTTCATTATCCAGTTCCCTGGCCCGGGAGGATAAAGAGTCCCGTACTTCATCTGTCAGCCGGGCTTCAAGGAAGGATTTCTCATCTGCAAAGCCTGCCGGAGTCAGAGCTGCTGAAAAGTCCGCTTCCGCTTTTTCCAGCTCAGGCGTTCTTTGCAGGGTGCGCTTCTTCAGGGCCTCAATATGGGTCTTCGCCGTTGTCAGCTTTTGTTGCAGCCCGGTGTTCAACTCTCTGGATTTTTTCTCGGCTTTTTCAGCGTCGGCAATGGCTTTGTTCAGTCGGACTTCTTCCTCATCAGGCTTTTTGTCGCCATACAATTGCTTTCGCTCTTCTCTGCCGTCGGCCACTTCCTTTTTCAGTCGCTCCAGATTTTTCTGCTTTTCATTCAGAGCATTGACCTGCGTATCAATCACGGCATCCAGACGCTTAACCTCACTGTTGATGTCAGCAATCTGTTTTTCGATGTCGGTCTTTAGTTTTGCCTGTTCCTGCCATGCCTTCAGCCTTGATTTGAGGGATTCAAGCAACGCCTCGACCTCTGACTCCGGTATTTCAATAATACCCAGTGGCTGAAGTTTTCCGGAAACCGCCAGCTTGAGTTCATCAAAGCCGGCTCGAAGCTTTGTGAGGGCATCCTTCAATTCTGCAAGCGTCTTTTCTGCGGTCTTCTTTTTATTGGCCGCTTCGGTTTCCAGCTTCTCACTGTCATTCAGATTTTTACGGACAATGGTTTCCGCCTGTTCCAGTTTTTTGATGGCCGCTTCCTGTTCGTCAGCCTTGTCGATCAGCCTGGTCAGCGATCCTATCTTTTGCTCGATTTCATCAGGAACCGGAACATTGCCCTCGGCAAAGGGATGGTCGATCGAGCCACAGAGTGGACAGGGCTTGCCATCTTCCAGTTTAGCCCGGTGGTCTTCCAGCTCCTCGATTTTCTTGATAAAGGCCATCTCACGAAGCAGGGTTTCCTTCTCGGTACGATACTCCCGGAGCAGTTTGTCACCAAGCAATTGGCTCAGAGCACCCTTGCCTTGCTGCAGATTTTTTCCGGCGGTCTCCAGCTCCTGTTTCTTGAGCCCACATTGCCTGGATGCTTCCTCCAGTTTCTTTGCGGAATCTGCTACGGCAGTATCGGCTTTTTTGAGATCGGCTTCTTTCTGCGTGATCTCCTGCTGTTTGGCGAGCAGGTTGCCGAATTGTTCTTCAACACCGGCCAGCCCACTGATCAACCATTCATCCCGCGCATTTTCTTTGAGGTACAGCTCTGCGGCCTCCAGTGTTTTCTCTGCGGCGGTCCGTTTTTCCAGCTCCTTCACCCGGGTCTGCTTTTCGATCTCAACCTTTGCGGCCTCCTTGGCACAGGCATCAGCGCCTTCCGATACAGCCTTTGTCTGTTCCGAAATCTTTTGATCCAGTGACCGGATTTTCTGGATCAGCGGGGCTGCCGTTTTCAGCTCCTCTTTGGTTTTGAGGGTGAACTGCTCGGAAGCCCGGAGAGTCTCAGCTTGTGCGTTTGCAGATGTTTCAATTTCAGGAAGTGCTGCTTCATCCATTTTCAAGTCCATCTGATCGTCAGCCTGCTGTTTACGGAGGGATGTTACGCTCACATAGGTTCCGTCCAGTGATGCAGCCCTGGTGGCTTGTTCAAGTTTGGCCCGTTCCGGTTTGAACGCTTCAGTATCAGTCTTCAGTTTGGCGACTTCATCCGTAAGGCTGAGGATCTCCTTTTTCAGACCCTCAATAGTGTTAAGCCAGTTCATTGCCCTGCCTGTTTCGGCTGCTATAGCGGCAAGTTCAGTCTCCTGCTTCTGCCTGGCCGCAAGGTCATCCTGAATTTCCTTTTCCTGTTCCGGCTCAAGAATCACAATGCCGGATGTTTCAGCGTTCAGGATGTTCAGCTTTTCCCGCTCATCACGCTGGCGCTCGTGAACACGGCGGGAAATGTCCGAATAAATCTCCGTGCCGGTAATCTGCTCCAGAATCTTTGATTTCTGCTCGACATCAGCTTTAAGGAAAGTATCGAAGCCACCCTGAGCCAGCAGGATTGAGCGGGTGAAACGGTCGAAGTCCATCCCGGTTTTTTCTTCAATGACCGCTCCGACAAGACTCTTCTTAGTCTCGATTGGTTTACCGGTAGCATCGTCCGCAATCTGGTGCTCCTGATCCTGAAGTTTTCCCTCAGCCCTTTTCCGCGCACGGCGCTGCTCCCAATGGCAACGGAACCGCCCGGCCCGGGATTCAAACAATACCTCTGCATAGCACTCACCTGTCTGGCGCGACATGATCTCATTCCCGCTCCCCGTAATTTTCCCAAGCCGCGGTGTCGCCCCATACAAAGCAAGGCAGATGGCATCAAGAATTGTCGACTTGCCCGCACCAGTCGGCCCGGTCAGGGCAAATATCCCATTGGACACATATTCGGGATCGGCAAAATCAATAAGCCACTCACCGTAGAGGGAGTTGAGATTCTTAAATCGGAGTTCAAGGATTTTCATAATTATTCAACCGCAGACTCCCCCAGATTTTTCTTAGAAGAAGATTCAATTTGTTTAACTGCTTTGTCGAAATCGCTGAGTTCTTTTTTGGATGTACTCAGACGATTTACATGGAATTTTTCATACTGATCTTCCGCCAGTTGTTTTGCCATATCATGAGAGATTTTACCGGCATGATTGAGAATATCCCGGTCATTTAGGGTCATGAAACTATCCAGCTTTTGAATCCAGTCATTCATGTGCATGGGAACGCGGCGCATGGCCTGCCCCTGAGCAAAGATGAGATATTGCTCGACGAGATTGTTGAGTGCGGCAAGTTCGGCTTCGTTTAGATAGTTCTTCGCCGTCGTTATATCCTGCTTGCGAACTTTTGCGCCACGGTAATTGGTCAGCCCCATGTTCGGCTTTTCAGCATCGGCCCTCGAATGGATGATTTCAGCAGCCGTTTGGCCGGTAATGGCCCAGTGCATCTTGTTCTGAACCGTCTTGAAAAACTCAATGCTGATATCCATCGTCGGGTCGTAGTCGATACTGGTGGCGTAAATATCCGTAATTTTCTGATAGAATCGACGTTCAGATGTCCGAATATCCTGAATGCGTCGTTCAAGTTCTTCGAAATAATCAAACGGCAAATCTGGGTTCTTCAGACGTTCATCATCCAGCACAAACCCTTTTTTGATGAACTCGGTCAGTTTTTGTGTAGCCCAAATGCGAAAGCGGGTCGCCACATGGCTTTTTATCCGGTACCCGACAGAAATAATCATGTCCAGGTTGTAGTAGTCCAGAAGGCGTTTGACCTCCCGATTTCCCTCTGATCGAACTGTCAAGTATTTCTTGACAGTTGCCTCCGACACAAGCTCACCTTCCTCGTAAATGTTTTGAATGTGGAGACTTATGTTCTGCTTGGTCGTTTGAAACAGGTCCGCCATCAGCTGCTGCGTCAACCAAACCGATTCATCTTCAAACCGCACATCCAGCTTCAGTTTGCCGTCTTCGGCCTTATAAACCAAAAACTGCCCTTTGGCGGGTTCCAATCCGTGATCATCGGGATTTAACGGTGGCTCTTTTTTTGAATTATTCGGCATTTACATCTTCCTCCCGCAAATCTTTGATTATTTCGTTGTAGGAGACCGTCAATTCCACCCGGTCTTCATCGGGTACATCAAAGGCATCCAGACAGCGGGTAAAAACATCTGCGGCATCCAGATCATCAAGGGTTTCATCTTCGCCAATCCCTCTCATTACCCTCTCCATGACACGCCTGTTTTTGATCCGGCGGATTTCCATGGCTGAATCGGCCATGGCTTCATCGAGCATCTCGCGCAGGTTACCGATGATGTCGCTGCCGGTGTATTCAATCTCAAGCCATGCAGAGCTTTCTTCCCTTTTCAGCTCTTCCAATTTTGC
>JGI10211J34971_10000131_pt1 | contig 57207 bp, 50 predicted proteins | sample Etolagsediment_FD_34971 | JGI IMG/M metagenome (IMG submission 34971) | reverse complement strand
TCTTTGCAAATGCTTTTTATTCACCGTTCTCAGAGCTGTAAATACCCCCGCCAGCACTGCCGCCACGCTCTCAGCGCTTCTCGCCCTCACCGTTTCCCAGATTCTGAGCAAAACGCCTGAACGGCTCGAACAGATCAATGGGGATGGGAAAGAGGGTCGTCGTATTCCCCTCACTGCTGATCTCCACCAGGGTCTGCAGATAGCGCAGCTGTATTGCACTGGGATGACGGTCTATGATCTCTGCTGCCTCCGCAAGCTTGGTTGAGGCCTGAAATTCACCTTCAGCGGCAATGATCTTCGCCCGCCGCTCACGCTCCGCCTCAGCCTGCTTGGCCATACTGCGCTGCATCTCCACCGGCAGATCCACATGCTTGATCTCCACATTGGCCACCTTCACTCCCCAGGGATCCGTGTGCCTGTCTATAATCTCCTGCAGACTGTGATTGATCTTCTCCCTGTCACTGAGCAGCTCATCCAGCTCACTCTGCCCGAGAATGGAACGCAGCGTGGTCTGCGCCAGCTGACTGGTGGCATAATCGTAGTTCTCCACCTGCACCACCGCCCTGTTCGGGTCGATGATCCGGTAATAAATGACAGCGTTCACCTTGATCGAAACATTGTCCTTCGTGATGATGTCCTGAGGCGGCACATCCATCACGATCGTCCTCAGACTGACCTTGACCATCTTATCGATCAGCGGAATCAGTATGATGATCCCAGGGCCCTTCGTGCTGATCACCCGGCCAAGTCGGAAGATAACTCCCCGCTCATACTCCCGCAGCACCTTGATCGCCGACGAGAAAAACATCGCCACCAGCACGATCAGTGCGCCGAAACTGAATAAATTCTCAAACACCATAGACTGTCCCCTTTTGTTTAAAATTCAACTTATGAATATATTCTCTAAGCAGGTCCCTTTTTTCGTCCTCAACGGCGGTCAATATCCTGATCTGTCCTTTCGACCGGCGCCGGACCGGGTCCTTTGCGCCTCACTTTCAGCACCATGTGACGGATATCCTCCACGATCACAGCTGAAAATCGGGAGATCTCCTCATCAGATACTGCTTTCCACAGTTCCCCGTTGATAAAGACGGTGCCTCCGTTCGCGTTGATCTGTGTATTGGCCTCCCCCTCCTCACCGAGCAGACCTTCAAACCCCGTGACCGGTCTGTTTCTGGCGGCTTTCACTACCAGACGGACAGCCACTCCGAAGATCAGCAGGGTAAAGAGCACCGACGGCAGTATAATGGACCAGGACACCCTGAGAACAGGATCCGCTGAATCGAAGAGCATAAATGAACCGAGTAGCATGGCGACTGCACCTCCTATTGTCAGCATTCCGAAGCTCGTGACCTTGACCTCCAGTATAAAAAGGATGATACCCAGAATGATCAGAGCCACACCGGCATAATTGACCGGCAGGATCTGAAAAGCATAAAAGGCCAGGATCAGGAAAAAGGCTCCCAGTACACCGGGAAGGACCGTTCCGGGATTGGACAGCTCGAAGAACAGCCCGTAGAATCCGAGCAGCATCAGTAGATAGGCTACATTGGGATGACTGAGTATGTCAAGCAGTCTGTACTTCCAGTTCATTTCCTCCCTGACGATCTCCTGCCCCGACAGCTGAAGCGTCACTTCCCTTCCCTTGACCGTGATCACTCTTCCGTCCAGACTGTCGATGAGAGCCGCCATGGACGGCGCGATCAGATCGATCACATTCAGCTCCAGAGCCTCTTTTTCCGTGATCGATACAGACTGCAGCACCGCCTCCTTCAGCCAGTCCCTGTTCCGGCCCCGCTCGTCTGCGATACTCTGAATATAGGCAACCGCATCATTGCTCGCTTTTTCCAGCATCACATCGGCCGAATCAGATCCACCGCCGAACATACCGCCTCCGACATTCACCGGGTGGGCCGCACCGATGTTTGTACCCGGTGCCATGGCGGCAATATGGGCACTGACTGTGATGAACACCCCGGCCGAGGCTGCCTGAGCTCCCGCCGGTGAAACATAGACCGCCACCGGGATCTCACTCGCCATGATCGACTTGATGATCCCCCGCATACTGCTCATCAGACCGCCCGGTGTATCCAGCTCGATGATCAGACACTCCCGATCCGCCAAATTGGCATCCTCTACAGCGTCACTGATAAATTTTTCCGACGCAGGGTTGATGATCCCATCCACGGTCAGCACCTGAATACCGGCCCCCTGCAGCCCAAGTGCGGCGAAGAATAGCGGTAGTAGGAATCTCAGCATCTGTCCATCCTCACTGTTTATCCCGGCCTGTTTCTATTCTATGTTAGCACAAATTCCGGTCAGATGAAAGATTTTTCATGATCTGAATCTTATTTATAAAGCTTCCTGAAGACGCTATTGCTGCAGCGGCATCCTGTACATGGTGTAGATCTTGTCACGCTGACCGCCGCTCTTTTCCATCAACTTGTTCATCCGGTGATTACTGTCCCTGATCCAGGACACTTCACCGTGCTGCAGCCCGAGGGTCAGTGCCTGCCGGTGTATCTTTCTATAAAGGAGGGCATCGATCCCGCTGTCGAAAAAATTTACGTCCAGCTCCAGGACCATGATCCGCAGGGACTTCGGATGTCGGATATATCGCCACAGTTTCCACAGCATCCAGGGGCTGAGCCGGCCGCGGCCCTTCAGCAGCACTTCGTTGATATCGGGAATGGCCAGTCCGACTCCCACGGGATTGTCATGAATCAATGCGATCCAGACAAATTCCCGGTGACTGATATAACGCAGGTAGCGGGCCTGCCGATAGAAATCCTCCCAGGCCGGCGGGTAGTTGGCCCAGTCTTTCTGCCAGGCTTTAGTGTACACTTCGTAGGCCCGTCGCAGGTCCTCATCAAAATCATCCCGCCGAAAGGGGCGCAGGGTCAGTCCAGGTGTCACCGAAACAGTATCGGCAATTCGATGCACCAGCGGATGCAGTGGAATGTCCCTGTAAAAACCCCATGCATAGTGCCTCTCCTCTTCCAGAAATCCAAAATTCATCCACAAGCTGCGGTAATAGTTCGGTGTCCATTTCATGCCGAAAGCCGGACGGCTGCCAAAACCCTCCGTCAGCAGTCCCGCACTGTCGTTGACTGTAAAATCCGCCGGACCGCAGACCGATCGGCAGCCCTGCCCCCTGAGCCAGTCAGAAGCAGCGTTGAACAGGGCATTGGCTACTGACTGACTGTTCACAGATTCAAAAAACCCGACGAAACCGCAGCCGTCTTCGTACACTCTCTGATGCTCATCATTCAGCTGCGCACTGATACGGCCAACAACCCGACCCCTGTGCGTGGCCAGAAAAAAGCGATGGGCATTGCGTGCCAGATACCTGTTCTTCCCCTCGTCGAAATTCCAGCCGTCCAGCAGCCGCAGCGGTGGAACCCAGTATGCCGCCTGCCTGTGCAGTCTGTAGGGGAATCTGCGGAACAGTCTCAAGTCCCGCGCACTGTCCACCGTCCTGACCTCAATCGGATCTCCTGAAGGAGCTGTCCATATAGAATCCATTCAATGTAGTTTATTGAGCAATATGTGCATATCCAAGTAAATTTTTCCCCCGAAAGATCCCGCTGCCGGGGATCGCTGTGCATTCATAAGCAGAGCTCGCTGCGGATACACATCTCCATCCTCCTTGTTAATTGATTTTAATAGGGGATAAGTCTAAATTACACAGCTGTGGACAGGATCTGCTTTTCGAATAGCTTTTTTCAAAATGCAGATCTGACGCGGCAGAAACGAAATCAATCATTGCCCGAAGGCAGGGAGGTCAGGATGTTCGGAATATTCAGACGCAGTGCAGCGCTGGTCCTCAGCACCACTCTGATCACTGCAGGCAGCCTCGGCGCCGCCGACGGTTACAGAGGTCAGCTCTGGGGAAGCAGTCCCGAAAGTGTGGAAAAAGGCAGCGCCTCCGACTTCGGCGTCGAAGGGAGAAGGGTGGGTGACGCCCTCCTCTACCGTTCCACATTTCAGGGACAGGACGCCGTCTACAAATACATTTTCCGTCAGGACAGCCTGGTTATGGTGGCCATCACTTCGGACCTGCCCTGGGATCTCAGTTCAGCCAATGCCTTCCGGGATCATTTTGAAAAAAGTGAAAAGGCCGTAGACAGACTGCTTGAAGGTCTCCGCAGCAAATACGGCCAGGAAGAGACAGCAGAACGTTCCGGTACCGACAGCTATATGCTCTGGCGTAACGGCGCCACCGACATCGAACTCATCGTCAGGCGAGCTGCGAACTATCAGCTGATCCTCAGCTACTCCTGGGCGGAATATTTTAAACGTCTGGAAGCCATGAAGGTTCAGAACGCTCTGGACGAACTGTGACCGCAGTGCCCCTCAGCGCAATCATTTATAAAACGGAACTGTAATATGCGTAAACCCTTTTTAGAGGCTCTGAACTCTCAGGTACTGCTTTTTGACGGTGCTATGGGCACTGAGATCTATGCCCGCGGTCAGTTTATCAATGTCTGCTATGACGGCCTCAATCTCTCCAATCCCTCTCTGATCCGGGAGGTCCACGAAGAATACGTCCGGGCCGGAGCAGATGTGATCGAAACCAACACCTTTGCCGCCAACCGTGTCAAACTCAAAAAGTACGGTCTGGAGGACAGCGTCATCGCCATCAATGAAGCAGGTGCCCGTCTCGCAAGAGAGGCCGCCGGAGAAGATATCTACGTAGCCGGCTCAATGGGTCCCGGGGAACTGCTGCTGCAGCCGGAAAAAAAAGAGGCTCTCGCCGCTCTCGAGGCAACGGTCCTCGAACAGGCACGGGCCCTGGTGAACGGAGGCATCGATCTCTTTCTGCTGGAAACCTTCAGTGATGTGAATCAGCTCGTGGAAACAGTCCGCATCCTGAAAAGACATTTTGACCTGCCCATTATTGCCCAGATGACCATCGGTGAGGACGGCTCAGGTGTCCTCGGAACCGAGCCTGGGGATTTTGCACGGCGCCTGGAATCAGTGGGAGCCGATGTGGTGGGCCTCAATTGTACCGTGGGACCCAAAGGAATGCTGGAAGCACTGGAACAGATGACTCCCGTGACCCGCTGCCCCATATCCATCATGCCCAATGCCGGCCTGCCCCAGAATATTGACGGCCGGAATATCTATCTCGCCAGCGCTGAATATTTCGGTGAATATGCCCGCCATTTCATCAATGCCGGCGCCCGGATTATCGGCGGCTGCTGCGGCACAACCCCTGAATTTACTAAAGCCATGCGCAAGGCAGTCGTCAGCCTGCAGCCCCGGAAAATCCGCATCGAGACCCTGCCGACTGAAACTGAAGCCGGCGTTGAACTGATGCCCAGCCGTGAGAAAAGCCCTTTTGCCGCAGCACTCGCAGACGGTCGATTCGTCACCACCGTGGAGATCGTCCCCCCCCGCGGCAGCAATCCCGAAAAGGCCCTCGAGCAGAGCAGGATCTTAAAGGAAGCCGGTGTCAATGCCGTCAATATCCCTGACGGTCCACGGGCCCTGAGCCGGATGGGCGCCCAGTACCTCAGCCTGCTGATCCACCAGCAGACGGGAATGGACGTGATCCAGCATACCGCCTGCCGCGACCGCAATCTGCTGGGAATGGTGGGAGATCTCCTCGGTGCAGACGCCATGGGCATCCGTAATCTTCTCATCATCACCGGAGACCCGCCGAAAATGGGTTCCTTCCCCGATGCCACCGCTGTCTTCGACGTCGACAGCATCGGTCTGACCTCCGTCGCATCCACCTTTAATCGCGGCTTCGACCTCGGAGGAAATACTCTGCCTGCTCCCACCCGCTTTTTTCTCGGTGTCGGTGTGAATCCGGGAGCCATTGATCTGGACCATGAACTGAAAAGGTTCAGGGAAAAGATCGAAGCAGGTGCTGAATATGCTATCACACAGCCTGTCTTTGATCTGCAGATCTTCAATCGCTTTCTCGACCGGATAGAGGGTATTTCTATACCCGTCATTGCCGGAATCTGGCCCCTCGTCAGCCTAAGAAATGCTGAATTCATGAACAATGAGGTTCCAGGCGCCTCCGTGCCTGATGAGATCATTGAGCGCATGAGACGGGCCGCTTCCAGAGATGAGGCCAGGGAGATCGGACTCAATATCGCTGCAGAGACGGTGGAGGCGGTACGCAGCAGAGTCGCCGGTGTACAGGTGTCCATGCCCTTCGGCAATGTCAGTTTTCCCCTTCATGTCCTGAAAAACATCCTGTGACAGCTCTGAAAAGCAGCGCCGACAATATGATGAAAAAGAAACAACCTGACGGTCCCTCTGCAGAAGTTCATCTCAGCCAGGACAGCGGACATGCCACAGATCAAAGTCACAGCCGCAGTGACAATCACCATCATGGCCACAGTCACAATCATGATCATAATGATGATCACAGTCACAGTCACGGCCACAGTCACGGGCTCGGACACGGTCATGACTCTTCCGTTCCCGCCAGACGTCTGAAGCTTGTCCTCAGCGTCATCCTGATCTTTGCCGCTGTGGAGATCGCAGGCGGTCTGCTCAGCGGTTCTCTGGCCCTGCTCAGCGATGCAGGTCACATGATCGCCGATTCCTTCGCCGTCTTTATGTCCCTGCTCGCCTTCAGTATCAGTTCGCGCAGCGTCACCCGCCGCCACAGTTACGGCTTCTACAGAGCGGAGATCCTTGCCGCCTTTGTCAACGGTCTGCTGCTGGCAGCCTATGCACTGTACATCATTTTTGAGAGTTATCAGCGCTTCCGCGAACCCCGCGATATTCAGCTGGACCTCATGGCCTGGGTCGGTCTTGCGGGTTTGGCCGTCAATGTCCTCTCCGCCTTCATCATCCATCCGGTCAGCAAAGATAATCTCAATGCCCGCGGTGCCTATCTCCATATTCTCGGCGACCTGATGGGGTCCGTCGCGGTGCTGGGCGCCGCCGGAGCCATCTATTTTACAGGAAAACTCTGGTTCGACCCCCTCCTCAGTGTCGCTATCTCCGCACTGATCATTTACTCTGCTGCCGGCCTGATCAGAGAAAGCGGGCATATTCTCATGGAGGGAGCACCCGCACATATCGGAGTTGAGGCTGTCCGCGAGCAGCTTCTGTCACTTTCGGGTGTGGAGGATGTCCATGATCTGCACATCTGGTCCATCACACCCTCACATCCCATGATCACCGCCCACATTCAGGTTGCTGCCGATCAGCCCTGTTCCCACAATTCTCTGCTGGAACAGGCAAGGGAGCTTTTAAAAAAGGAATTCAATATAGAACACAGCACCCTGCAGGTCGAATACGGACCGGAGGATCTGCGCTGTGTCAACTGTGAGGAGACAGGATGACCACAGTGATCAAAAGCATCTGTGCGAATGTCTATGAAAAGGACAGTTTCGGCTCTATGATCGTGACCCAGGGCATTATCTGGGAAAAAGTAAAGATCCTGGAGGAAAAGGGGGACTGGCTGCGCATTGTCCTTCCTGACAGCTATGAAGGCTGGGTACAGCGCTTCAATCTGCAGGAGCTGGATCCTGAATTGGAGCAGAGCATTGCGAAGCGGAAACGTGTTCTCGTCGATGAGCCCTATCTTCCGCTGAAAAGCTACACCAAAGTAGACGGNGTTTACGAAAAACAGGGCATGGCGGTGTTCGGAGGCCGNTTTCCGCTCAAACAGGACAAGGGCAGCTGGAAAGAACTCTGGCTTCCTGACGGACGCAGCGGCTGGATTCAGCTTCCCGCTGTACCGGGGCTTTCCACCCGGGACAGGATCCTGTTTTATGCCCTGAAAATGCTGGGCGCACCCTACCACTGGGGTGGGAAAAGCGAGAACGGCTATGACTGCAGCGGTTTTGTGCAGAGCCTCTTTTCCGCCTGCGGCCTCACGCTGCCGCGGGATGCCTGGCAGCAGAAGGAGCTTCTGGCCGAATATCCCCTCAAAGGCACTGAGGTACAGAAAGGCGATCTGGCCTTTTTTCAGAATGAGAAGGGCCGCATCAACCATGTGGCTATTATGATGGACGACAGCCTCTTCATTCATGCATCCGGTGAGGTGAAGATCAACAGCTTCGATCCGGAGCATCCCCTGTTCAGCGAAAAACTGAAAAACATACAGCAGGGCAGCTACAGCATTGAGACCCTGCTTACAGACTGAGGAATTTAGAAAATGAGCCAAAGAAAAATTTCACTGACCGGCATCAAACCCAGCGGGATACCGCATATCGGCAATTATTTCGGAGCAATCCGCCCTGCACTGCAGCTGGCCCGGGACTATGAGGCGAGATACTTCATTGCCGATTATCACGCCCTGAACACGATCAAGGACGCTGAACTGCTGAGGAAGCAGACCTATGATCTGGCCGCAACCTGGCTTGCCTGCGGTCTGGACCCGGAAACCATGCTCTTCTACCGGCAGAGTGATGTACCGGAGACCTTTGAACTGACCACGATCCTGATGGCCTTTACGCCCAAAGGTCTTATGAACCGCGCTCATGCCTACAAGGCACAGGTCGCCGTCAATCAGGAGGCCGGCCGCGATGCCGATGACGGCGTGAATATGGGGCTCTATACCTACCCCGTGCTCATGGCCGCAGACATCCTGCTCTTCGACACAAATGTGGTGCCTGTCGGAAAGGATCAGAAACAGCATGTCGAAATGACTGCCGATATCGCCCAGTCCGTCAATCACAGTTACGGACAGGATCTGCTGGTCATCCCCGAACCCCTCATTTCTGAAGAAACACAGATCATTCTGGGTATGGACGGCAGAAAAATGAGCAAGAGCTACAACAATGTCATCCCCCTCTTCCTGCCCCCGAAGACATTCCGGAAGATCATCATGAAGATCGTCACCAACAGTCAGGAGGTCCACGAGCCGAAGGATCCTGACAGCTGTACCATTTTTTCGCTGTATAAACTCTTTGGTACAGCAGATCAGATCGCCGCGCTGAGGGATCGCTACCTTGCCGGCGGCATGGGCTGGGGCCACGCAAAACAGGAACTCTTCGAAGTCATGGATGCTCACTTTTCAGAGATGAGAGAGCGATATGACCGCTTCATCGCGGACCGGGCCTATATCGATGAAACCCTCAGACAGGGAGCNCAGAAAGCCCGCGAGATCGCTGCNGCCACCGTCGACAGNCTGAGAAAAGCCACCGGGATCGCCCGCTGATCATGGCCTACAAGATCAATCTGGATATCTTCGAAGGTCCTCTGGACCTNCTGCTGTATTTCATCAAACGCGATGAGATAAATATCTATGACATTCCCATCGCGAAGATCACCGCAGAGTATCTGGAGTATCTGGAACTCATGACCCGCCTCGATCTGCAGATCGCCGGGGAATTTGTGGAGATGGCCTCAACCCTCATGCAGATCAAGAGCCGGATGCTCATTCCCAGGGTCCGTGAAGCCATTGAGGAAGAAAGCATCGAGGATCCGCGTACAGAGCTCGTACAGAAACTGCTGGAGTACCAGCGCTACAAGGAACTGGCCAGGGAACTTGAGCGTCTGGAGGAAAAGCAGCTGCCCTTTTTCAGCCGGGATCCCAATCTCAGCTATCTCGATACGAAGGTGCAGAGTGACGATGTCCTGCACAGGATCACACTGTTTGAGATACTGGCTGCCTTCAAATCCGTCATGGACCGCATACCCGAGGAAAGCTACGGACATGAGGTGGTAACTGAAGAAGCCAATGTCAGAGATCAGATCGAATTCATATACGGGCATTTTATCCGCCGCACACAAGTCAGTTTTTCCGACCTGACCCGGCGCATACGCAGCAGGGTGACGCTCATCGTGACCTTCATGGCCGTCCTGGAAATGATGAAGACCCAGCAGGTCCGGGTTCTGCAGGCGGAAACCTTTGATGATTTTATCATTGAGAAAATAGAGGCTGAACATGGAGAATCTTGATCTGGGAGCCCGAATTGTGGAGGCACTGCTCATCGCATCGGACATCCCTCTGACCCAGCAGCGGCTGAATGACAGTGTGGAAGAAGGTCTGGAGATCGATCTGCAGGCCTGTGTCGAGCATCTGAACATCATCTACAGGGACACGCGGCGCAGTTTTTTCATCGATCAGATCGGGGGTGGATATATCATCATGACCCACCGGGATTTTGAGCAGAATATCCGCAGATTCATCAACCGCAGCGGCAGGATCCGCCTGAGTTCCGCAGCCCTTGAAACCCTGGCCATCATTGCCTACCGCCAGCCTGTGAGCCGCTCGGATATTGAGTCCATCCGCGGAGTCAACAGCGATGCTGTCCTGGCAACTCTGCTGGAGCGCAATCTTATTGTTGTGAAAGGCCGCGCCGATCAGCCCGGCAGACCCCTGCTCTACGGCTCTTCCGACGATTTTCTGAAGTATTTCGGCCTCAACAGCCCCGCTGACCTGCCGCGTCTGAAGGAGCTTGAAAAACTTACCGGTGAGCTGTCTGCAGCAGGCTCAGCCATGGAGAGACCATTTTCAGATGAATCAGCTGCAGGGAACATCTCCGAAACAGAATCAGTTTCAGAGATATTGAATGAAACCGACGAACCAAGAGGGGAAATGACGGATCATGAGACTGAATAAATACCTGGCACACTGCGGTGTCGGGAGCAGACGTGCCTGCGACGCCCTCATTTTTGAAGGCAGGGTCACGGTCAACGGAGAATCCATGGAGTCCCCTGCCTATGATGTGAGCAGCGCCGACCTGGTCCGGCTGGATGGTGAAACGGTTCGGCTGAAAAAGACCTTCACCTACATCAAGATGAATAAGGCAAGGGGCTATGTCAGCACCGTAAAAGACCCCCACAACGAGAAAACTGTGATGGATCTGCTGCCGAAGGTTCTATCCGTCGTGCCTGTGGGCCGTCTGGACAAGGACACCACCGGCATCCTGCTCTTCACCGATGACGGAGACCTTCTGCACCGCCTCATTCATCCCCGCTTCGAAGTGGAGAAGGAATACGAGGCCATCCTGGAGGCTCCTCCCCATGGAGAACCCGAGCAGGACATCCTCCAGGGGATCACCCTCGAGAACGGAGAAGTGGCCAGCGGCAGAATGGAGTCCCTCAATGCCAAACGGACCCATTTCCGTATCTGGCTGAAAGAGGGTAAAAAACGGGAGATCAAGCGCATTTTCCGTGCCTACAATACCAAGGTCAAACGCCTGCATCGAAACAGTTTTGCCGGCCTGAGCGCCGATGAGCTTGCAGAAGGCAAGTGGAAAAAACTCACAAGCAACGAAATCCGAATGCTGCAGAAACTCGCAGGCATGACGGACACAGAATAACAGTTTTTCTCTAAATCCCCAGAATCTCCAGAATCAGCGGCAGAGAGCCCTCAGCATTCCCCTGAACACAACAGCGTGCAGAGGAACAACAGAGTACCAGTAGGCCCTGCCCCAGAGTCCTCTCGGCCTGAAGCTCGCCGTCTGCACCAGAATATCTCCCTCAAAGCGCCACTCCAGCCAGGCTTCTCCCGGCAGCTTCATCTCGGCCAGCAGCAGCAGCCGTCCCTCATGTCTGTCTGCATAGAGCACTCTCCAGAAATCCAGCGCATCCCCGGCCTGAAGCAGACGATCATGCGTACGCCCCCGCCTCAGCCCCACACCGCCGATCATTTTGTCCATCAATCCCCTCAGCGACCATAGAAAATCAGCAAAATACCAGCCTGTCTGACCGCCGATCCGCCAGAGTCTGTCGATTGTATCCTGCCTGTCCCTGACCTTCATCCGGCGAATATCCTTACGGCATCCGTGGCTCGGAACCCGGATAAAATCACTGAGCCGCCGGCTGATCAGTCCGCTGCTGAAACTGTCCTTCCAGGAGGAGATCACATGGTCCGTCTCCACCGCCTCCAGGCTCCTCTCAATGGCACTCCTATAGTCCAGCGGCCGGATGGCATCCTCCTCCGGCATGGCCTCAGGCCGGCACACAACCTCCACCTTCATCGAATCTACAAGAGCCGACGCAAGTCGGAAAGATGTCGCTGTCACAAAATACAGCCAGTAGGAACTCAGCTTCGGCGTCATCACAGGCACTGTAAATATCCTGCGCTTCAGACCCCTGACCTCCGCATACCCCAGAAGCATCTCCCTGTATGTCAGGATATCCGGTCCCCCTATGTCCAGCCGCTTCCCGAAATAACGCGGCTCCATCACCGCCGTCGCCAGATAGGCAATCACATCCCTCACAGCAATCGGCTGAGAACGTGTATTCAGCCAGCGGGGGGTCACCATAACCGGTAGCTTCTCCACCAGGTCCCGGATGATCTCATAGGAGGCAGAACCCGAACCGATGATGATTCCCGCACGCAGAGCGGTGAATTCGTAACTGCCGCGGGACAGGATGTCCTCCACATTCTTCCGCGAACTCAGATGCTCCGACAGATCCTCCTGATTATATATCCCCCCCAGATAAATCACCTGCCTGACACCGGCACGGCTGCACCAGTCTGCAAAATGCTCCGCCGATCTCTGCTCCGCCGAACGGTAATCCCCCCCGCCTGCCATAGAATGTATGAGGTAAAAGGCGGTATCCACATCCGCCGGCAGCTGATGAAGACTCTCGGCATCCATAAAATCGCATTCTGCAGTCTCAACCCTTTCCGCGATGCTTCCAGGCGGATTGAAACGGCCTGCATCCCGCACAGCGCAGGTCACACGGTGACCCCGGTTGACCAGGACGGGCAGAAGCCTCTGCCCGATATATCCGGTGGCACCTGTCAGAACTATGTTCATGACGGAAGATATAATGCCGGCTTTGAAAAAGCCAGCGATTTAGTCAGAGATCTCTACCAGCCCAGCAGATATGCAAAGACCAGCGGCGCCACGATGGTCGCATCGCTCTCTATGATATATTTCGGTGTGTCGATACCCAGTTTTCCCCAGGTGATCTTCTCATTGGGCACAGCCCCGGAATAACTGCCGTAACTCGTGGTGCTGTCTGAGATCTGACAGAAATAGGACCAGAAAGGTGTGTCCTCCCGTTCCATATCCTGACTCAGCATGGGCACCACACAGATCGGAAAATCCCCTGCGATCCCTCCGCCGATCTGGAAGAAACCGATGCCATCCGTACCGGCTTCAGCCGTATACCAGTCCGCCAGAAAGGCCATGTACTCAATACCGCTCTTCATGGTGGAGGCCTTCAGCTCGCCCTTCAGCACATAACTCGCAAAAATATTGCCCATGGTGCTGTCCTCCCAGCCGGGAACGACCATCGGCAGATTCTTTTTCGCCGCTGCCAGCATCCAGCTGTTCTCAGGATCGATCTCGTAATACTGCTCCAGAACACCGCTGAGAAGGACTTTGTACATAAATTCATGGGGAAAGTAACGCTCACCCCTGTCCTCCGCTTCTTTCCAGATCGCATAAATGTGCTTCTGCAGACGCCGGAAGGCCTCCTCCTCGGGAATACAGGTGTCCGTGACCCTGTTCATACCCTTTTCCAGAAGTTCCCATTCCTGCTGAGGCGTCAGATCCCTGTACTGCGGCACACGGGCGTAACTGTCATGAGCCACCAGATTCATGATGTCCTCCTCCAGATTGGCCCCTGTACAACTGATAATATTCACCTTGTCCTGCCGTATCATCTCCGCCAGACTGCGTCCCAGCTCAGCTGTGCTCATGGCTCCCGCCATAGCGAGCAGCATTTTCTTCCCCTCTGCCAGATGCTTTTCATAGCCTTTGGCCGCATCCACCAGCGCCGCGGCATTGAAATGCCGGTAATGATCCAGTATGAAACGGGAAACAGGTCCCTTTCCTGTAGCAAATTGTCTGTCTGTCATGTCTCTGTCTTTCTCTTCAAATTTTTATTGTCCAAAGGCCATTTTGTAACTCAGCATCTTGTAGTACAGCTTTGCCGCCAGAAAATCCGGCCCCCTCAGGCCCTCGATCGGCGCCAGCTCCACAATATCCCAACCCACCACACTGCGGCTGGAAAAAACCTTTTTCAAATACCTGATCACTGTGTACCAGTCCATTCCCCCGGGCTCCGGCGTCCCTGTACTGGGCATGATCGACGGATCAAATACATCCAGGTCCACAGTGATGTAAACCTTCTCCGTCATCTCCGCAATGCTCTCCTCCATCCAGCTGTCCCGACCCTGTATGTCCTGGGCAAACCAGCAGCGTTCGGGCCTGAGGAAGTCCTTCTCCGTGCTGTCCATGCTGCGGATCCCCACCTGCAGCAGACGGGCGTTCCGGGAGGCATCGTGCAGCGCACAGGCATGATTATAGGCACTGCCCAGATACTCAGGCCTCAGATCCGCGTGGGCATCAAGCTGCAGCACGGTCAGATTCTCATAGTGCTCATAATGCGCTTTGATGACTCCGATGCTGATACTGTGCTCCCCGCCGAAAAATGTGAGGGTGCGGCCGCTCTTCAGCAGTTCCCTGGTGTTTGCATACACCGCCTCAAACACCGCTTCCGGGGACCGGTTCTCCGTCAGGGCCGGCAGGATATGCACTCCGCTTCGGTAGGGCTCACTGTCCGTCTCAATGTCATAGATCTCCATATTGTCCAGAGCATCCATGAAACGCTCATAGCCCTGGTCCGCCCCCTTGCCCCAGGTGCTGGTCCCGTCATAGGGGATGGACTGCAGCCAGACCGGAGCCCTGTCCCGCCCCGCTGTATCACAGGGAATCCCCGCAAAATACCGCTGCTCCTCAGGCTTTTTCACGGCGCCTCACTCAGATCCGCTTTCGGGACATAACCCAGGATCTTGAACATCTCCTCGGCACTCTGCTCAGCGCGATAAACATAGTCTACAATATTTCCCTTGTCATCCCGGTCGATGATCACATGTTTCGGACTGGGAATGAGACAGTGCTTGATACCGCCGTAGCCGCTGATGGCATCCTGATAAGCCCCTGTGTGGAAAAATCCCAGATACAGATGATCCGGATCACCCTCCTTTATCGTAGGCAGCAGCACTTCCTGATTCAGCTCCTCGGAGTTGTAATAGTCACTGTGATCACAGGAGATCCCGCCGATATTGACTCGCTTGTACTCATTGTGCCACTTGTTGATGGGCAGAAGGATGAATTTCTCATTGATGGACCATGCGTCCGGAATGGTATTCATCACCGAATTGTTGATCAGATACCAGGTCTCCGTGTCATTCTGCTGCTTCTGCTCCAGCACCTCGAAAATGATGGCCCCGCTCTCCCCCACAGTATATTTTCCAAACTCCGTGAAAATATCCGGTTCCTTCACCTTTTCAGCACTGCAGGTTTCCTTGATATTCTTCACAAGTTCATTCACCATGTAACTGTAGTCGTACTCAAAACCCAGATTGTTGCGGATCGGCAGCCCGCCCCCCAGATTGAAGGCATTCAGTGTCTTGCACTTCTTCTTCAGATCGATGTACAGCTTCAGCGCCCGGCTGAATTCTCCCCAGTAATACAGACTGTCCTTGATCCCGCTGTCCACAAAAAAATGCAGCATTTTCAGCTCCACCCGCTCATTCCCTGCAATGGACTGTGTGTAGAAATCCAGGATATCATTGCCGCGGATCCCCAGACGGGAGGTGTAGTAGCTGCTCTGTGCCTCTTCGTTGATCGCAAGCCGTATGCCGATCCTGATCCGGTGTTTTCCGGCGAATTTTATCAGCCGCTCCAGCTCATTCTTGGAGTCCAGCACCACCAGGACATTGGTGAATCCCATGTCATAAAGGCTGACGATCTTCTGCAGGTAATCATCCGGTTTGTACCCGTTGTTAATGATGATCCTGTCCTTGTCCAGCTTCCCCTCCTCGTAGAGGTTCAGGATCAGGTCGATGTCCAGCGCCGAAGAGGTCTCCATGTGCACATCATATTTCAATGCCTCGTTGATCACATGGCTGAAGTGATTGCACTTGGTACAGTAGCAGAAATGATAGCGGCCGCCGTAACCGTGACGCTTGATGGCCCGGTTGAAAAGATTCCTCGCCTTCTTGATCTGGTCGCCGATCTTGGGAAGGTAGATGAAGCGGAAAGGTGTGCCGTATTTTTCAATGAGGTGCATCAGCGAGATTCCGTGGAAGGTCAGCGTGTCATTGCGCAGATCAAAACCTTCCTGGGGAAAATAAAAACTCTGGTCAATAAGATTGAAGTATGTGTTCTTCATTCCTGATATATTACCCCTCTATATTATTATTAATAAATGATTTATATAATTTTCAGTCAATTCAGTGCAGTACACCTTTCATACACTGAATTTAGGGACTTTTCAAATTAAAAAGTAAAGACTATTTATAAATATTTTCAACGCCCCCGCAGCGCACTCTTGTAGCCGAGACGCAGGATCTTGCCTTCCGTATCACGGATATGTTTCGTAGCGTTACGGCTGTCCACCACCAGGGATGCATGGTCCACCACGAACTGATAGTCCACGGAGCTGTGATCGGTGGCAATGACCACCGCATCGGACTCTTTCAGCAGTTCCGCCGTCAGGGCCCTGCTCTCCACAGTCTGACCGTGTTCATCCCGGAAGTTCGGGCAGTGGGGGTCGTGATAGAGCACATTGGCACCGCGGTATTCCAGCAGTGCATAGATATCCAGTGCGGGGCTCTCCCGCAGATCATCGATATCCTTTTTGTAGGCCATGCCCAGCATGAGGATCGTGGATCCGTTGATGCTCTTGCGGTGGGAGTTGAGACCTTCTATCACCGTCTCCATCACATATTCCGGCATAGAGGTGTTCACCTCCGCCGCCAGATCGATGAACTTGGTCTTGTAATTGAGGGTTTTCATTTTCCAGCTCAGATAATGGGGATCAATGGGAATACAATGCCCCCCCAGGCCCGGGCCGGGATAGAATTTCATGAAGCCGAAGGGTTTGGTCCCCGCAGCATCGATGACCTCCCAGACATTGACACCCAGCCGGTCGCACATCATCGCCATTTCATTGGCCAGACCGATGTTGATCATGCGGAAGGTGTTTTCCAGGAGTTTGGCCAGCTCCGCCGCCTCCGCCGAGGACACCGGGACCATCCGGTCGAAGATCTGTTCATAGACAGCCATTGCATGCGCTGTACAGGCCTCCGTCACGCCGCCCAGAACCTTCGGTGTGTTTTTCGTGTGATAGGTGGGGTTGCCCGGATCCACGCGCTCAGGCGAGAAGGCCAGATAAATATCCTCACCCACCTTGAAGCCGGCCTTTTCCAGCAGCGGCAGCATGTACTCACGGGTCGTGCCCGGATAGGTCGTACTCTCCAGAATGATGACCATATCCCTGTGCAGATAGGGGGTGATGGACTCCAGAGCATCGGAAATGAAGCTCATATCCGGATCCTTCAGCTTGTTCAGCGGCGTCGGTACGCAGATCGAGACCACATCCGCCGTCGACAGCGCTGAAAAATCACTGTAGGCGCGGATCAGTCCCTCATTCACCAGCTGCCGGAGCTCAGCATCCTTCACATCGCCGATATAATTCTGGCCGGCATTGACTTTCTCAACCTTTTTCGTATCCACATCGATGCCGGTGACGCGGATACCGGTTTTCGCAACCTCCACCGCCAGGGGCAGACCCACATAGCCCAGCCCGATGACGGCAAACTCAACATTTTTCGTTTTCAGTTTGTCCTGGAATGTCATTTCAGCCTCGCTCCGTAATGCTGTTCATAATATTCTAAATAGGCCCCGCTCTTCACATCCTCCCACCACTGACGATTGTCCTGATACCATGCGATGGTGGAGGCGATGCCGTCCTCGAAACGGATGGACGGGGTCCAGCCGAGGTCCCCGGCGATCTTGGAGGCGTCTATGGCGTAGCGCCGGTCATGGCCGGGCCTGTCTGTGACGTAGCGGATCAGACTCTCCGGTTTGTTCAGAACCTTCAGAATGGTCTTCACGATCTCAATATTCGGCTTTTCGTTATTGCCGCCGATATTGTAGACTTCACCCTCTCTGCCTTTTTCCAGCACGGTGAGGATCGCCTGACAGTGGTCCTCCACATGCAGCCAGTCCCGGACATTCATNCCGTCACCGTAAACAGGCAGTGCCTGGTCTGTCATGGCATTGGAGATCATCAGGGGTATCAGTTTCTCAGGAAACTGGAAGGGGCCGTAATTGTTGGAACAGCGGGTGGTGAGCACCGGCATTTTAAAGGTCTCAAAGGCNGCCCGGACCATCAGATCCGCCGAGGTCTTGGATGCCGCATAGGGTGAGTTCGGAGACAGAGGTGTATCTTCCCGGAACAGCCCCGTGGCACCGAGTGAGCCGTAGACTTCGTCGGTTGAGATCTGAATAAAACGCTTCACTTTCGTCCGTTTGGATTCGTCCAGCAGGATCTGCGTCCCCATGACATTCGTGGAAATAAAGGGGATCGCACTCTGAATGCTGCGGTCCACATGGCTTTCAGCCGCAAAATTCAGCACGATGTCAGGCTTGAATTCATCAAATAGGGCCTGCATCGCCTCTGCGTCCCGAATATCCGCCCTGACAAAGCGGTAGCGCTCGCCGTAGCTTTCCTCGACACCCTTCAGGTTCTCAAGGTTGCCGGCGTATGTGAGGACGTCCACATTGAGGATCAGGTCCGCAGGACGTTTTTTCAGAATAAGATGTATGAAATTGGAACCGATGAATCCGGCCCCTCCAGTGATCAGTATGCGCTCAGCCATTGAGTGCTCCTTCTTTGATTGTTGCTTGTGCCCGGTCTCTGTCACTGAGCTGAGGCTCTGCGATCTGCCAGTCAATGTTCAGCTGCGGATCGTTCCAGAGGATGCCTCCCTCACTGTCCGGAGCGTAGTAGTCTGTGGTTTTGTAGGAGATCAGAGCCTGCTCGGAAAAGACGGCAAAACCGTGGGCAAAGCCCTCCGGAAGATAGAGCTGCAGGGCATTCTCAGAGCTGAGTCTGAAACTCATCCACTTCAGGAAGGTGGGGCTATCCGGCCGGATATCCACCGCCACATCAAGGATCTCACCCATCAGAACCTGTATCAGCTTTCCCTGCGCCCTGGGTTCACGCTGAAAATGCAGGCCGCGCAGAACATTCTTTGCACTCAAAGAGCGGTTCTCCTGCACAAAATTCCTGTCCATCCCGTTCTCCCTGAACGCGTTCTCACGGTAACTCTCCATAAAATAGCCGCGGTCATCGCCGAATTTTTTCACTTTGACCAGAACCAGTCCTTCCAGAGCCTGGGGCTGAAACTCGAAATTACTCATTCCACCATTGTCCTTCCCATCAGTGCGAAACGAAAGCCCAGAGCCCTGAGCTGAGATCCGCTGTAAATATTTCGGGTGTCTACAAACACCGCTTCATTCATGCTCCCTTTCAGCTTCGCCAGATCCATGCCCCGGAACTCGTTCCACTCCGTAAGCAGCAGCACCGCATCGCTGCCGGCCGCTGTATCATAGGCATCTTTGCAGTACTGCAGGGCCGGATAATCTTTTCTAAACTCCTTCATGGCCACCGGATCATAGCATTTCACCGTGGCCCCCTCCCTGTGAAGACGGTCAATCACTGTTCGTGCCGGGCTCTCCCGGGTATCATCGGTGTTGGGCTTGAAAGCCAGACCCAGGACCGCGACTGTCCTGCCCTTCAGGTCAGGCAGCAGTGTCTTCAGTTTTTCGACCACGCTCTCCTTCTGTGCCTCATTGACCCGGACCACAGCTTCCACGAGCTGCGTATGAATCCCGTGATCCCGGAAGATCTGTGTCAGCGCCAGTGTGTCCTTCGGAAAACAGGAGCCGCCGAAACCCGGACCCGGATGCAGGAACTTCGGGGAGATCCGCCCGTCCAGACCCATGGCCTTGGCCACGACATGCACGTCCGCACCCACAATATCGCAGAGATTGGCCATCTCGTTGATAAAGGTGATCTTTGTCGCCAAAAATGCATTGCTCGCATATTTTATCAGTTCGGCACTCTCTACATTCGTCTGTATTACCGGTGTCTCCCGAATATAGAGGGGCCGGTAAACATCTCTCATGATCTCCGAGGCCCGGGCTGATGTGCTGCCGATCACCACTCTGTCCGGACGCAGAAAATCCCCGACGGCACTGCCCTCCCGCAGAAATTCCGGATTACTTACCACATCGAATTCAGCGGCATCCCCCGCCCTTTCCCTGATCAGGGTCTGAACCTTTCGACCCGTTCCCACCGGAACAGTGCTTTTGTTGACAAAAATCTTATAAGCATTCAGATTGTCTGCAAAAATGCCCCCCACGGCCCACACAGCCTCCAGATCTGCCTCTCCGCCTTTGCCCGGAGGCGTCCCCACAGCTGAGAAGATGACCTCCGAAGACTGAATGCCGCCGGCGACGTCTGTGGAAAACCGCAGCCGCCCTGCAGCGGTATTGCGATCCACAACCTCCTTCAGACCCGGTTCATAGATCGGCAGTTCCCCGCGGTTCAGCATATTTATCTTTTCTTCAACAATGTCCACACAGATCACATCATTTCCGAAATCCGCCAGACCGGTCCCTGTGACCAGTCCCACGTATCCCGTTCCCACAACACAGATCTTCCTCATCCATTCCTCCGGCTTAGCGCTAAATTTACAAAATTTTTAATGCCCGGCTTCCTTTATTCAGACATTTTAAAGCTGTCCGCTGTTTTTTCTCAGGATCCACTCCGTCACCGCCACTGCAAAAATCAGCAGCAGAAACCAAACACTCCTCCGGGGACGGAGGTCTCGACTTTCACTGAAGTGTATGTTGCGAAGCATGGCCTGAACCGATGCCGCATCCAGACTGTCCCCATGCGCATAGATCCCTCCGTGGGCAGAAGCCGCTCTTTTCAGGGCCGTCTCATCCAAACCGGTGTAGAGGGCCTCCGGCTGCACTTTTGCCACATGCAGTCTGCTGCTGTCCAGGCCGATCAGTTCTCCGTCCAGCCTCAGTTCCAGGTGAGCGCTGAAATCCCCCGCCTGTTCAGGACGGTATCGAAAATAGCCCTGCTCCGGGATCGGCGCAGCCTCACTCAGACGCCTCAGTTCCCTGCCCTCTGTATCCCTGATGATCAGCTGCAGAGATGCCATGCCTTCTCCGGCATTCCTCAATCCGCTGTCATAGGGAAACAGAACCTCACTGCCCAGCAGGCCCTGAACTTCCCCTAACTTAAGTGCTGTGCCGCTGCCCTCGCCGCCCCGGCGGGCCAGATCCGCCAGTTTCAGGACAAAATCCCGGTATAGGCCGGCGTATTCCTGCTGAAATCCGCTGCTGTGCCATACCCACAGTCCTCGTCCGTGTATCCAGAGTTCATTTCGCTCCCTGTCAAATTCCATGACCCTGAATCCGCTGTCCCCGCTCAAGAGCAGCGCCTTTCCCCGTCCGGTCTGAAACCCTGTACCGCGCAGCGGCGGGAGTTTAGACCATCGGCTTTTACTTTTTCTGACATCTCCATCCATCACAGTCAGCGCATCGCTCTCGGGAAGCCGGAAAGATCCCAGTGATCCGGCACCTGCATCCTCCTCCCCACTGAAGATCAGTGTCAGCAGCTCCCTCCGGCCGCTGAAGGGATGAGTTTCGCCGGGTCTGACGTCCATCAGCACCGCCATACCGATGCCTTCCTCCTGCGGATCGCTCACGATGTCCACATCGGGGTCAGCTGTCAGCAGCAGATGCAGCATCTTCAGGTCTGTATCATAGACCCCTGCTTCGAAGTACACTTTCAGCGCTCTGTCACGGACGTTGAGAACAAAGGAGCGAAGAAGGATCGTATCCTGATCGCCGATAAACTCCAAGGTACCCATTCTCCGCCCGGCAGACACGTTTTCAATCCTCATTTTACTGACTGTCCGGAAATCGGGAGCCAGCTCCAGGCTGTCCAGCTGCTCAAAGTTCTCCACTGTCCAGCGAAGCTGCCCCTGCACCGGCTGACGGCCGCTGTTCCTCAGAAGGGCCTGCACACTCAGGTCCTCACCGCTGATATAGGGCCCCTCCGCTATCAGTTCTTCCAGCTGAGGGATACCGGATCCGCCGGCGGCACCCAGACCCACACAGTGCAACCGGCGCCCAAGGTCCAGATCAGCAGGGTCCGGCCCGTAGTAACTTCTGCCGTCACTGATCAGCACCATGTCCGAAGGGTCGTCCGTGCTGCGGAGTTCAGCATCGACACTGCGCAGCAGTGCCCCCAGATCTGTGTAGGGGCCGCTGAGATCCAGGTTCGGCAGAGCCGGACCGTTAAAATGGGGGTTCTCATCATGACCGGCATAATGCCTGCTGCCTGCCTGCTTCAGAAGATCCGAAAAGCTCCCGCTGCTCCTCAGCACTGCCGCAGGATCTGCATCGCGGACCGCTGATTTCACAGACTGACTGTTGTCCCAGACAAAGACCAGCGGATTCTGCCTTTCCCCCTCCCGTGTCAGCGTCACACTCAGATCGAAGAGCAGGACCAGAAGGAGCAGCAGACTCAGCCCCCTCAGCACAGCAAGCGTCCGTGCAGGGATCTCCGTCCGTCCCAGGGTGTCACGCAGCCAGAACAGATAGACTGAGATCAGGACAGCTGCGGCCGCTGCAGCGAGCAGTGTCAGTTTATATGAAAATGCGAAAGTCAATTCAGATATGTCATTTTTGCCCGGTCAGCCAAGCCTGAGATTCGGGACGGCCTGTACGCTGAGCTCGGCAAAATGCCCTTTTTCATAATAAAGTGATGCTGTGGCAGCGATCATTGCGGCATTGTCCGTGCAGTATTCCAGAGGCGGGTAATACAGCTTCAGTGAGCGGGCATCCGCCAGCGCCTGCATTCTCGCTCTCAGAAGACTGTTGGCCGCCACTCCGCCTGCCAGCACAAGCCGCTCCCGGCCTGTCACGTTCACGGACCGGTCAATTTTCTCAAGCAGCGTATCCACAACCGCCTCCTGAAAGGATGCGGCGATATCGGCCGTCTCTGCCTCCGAAACCGGCCCCGCCTTGCGCACATGGTTGAGAACGGCTGTCTTCAGTCCGCTGAAACTGAAATCCAGACTCTCCGGACCCATCAGAGGTCGGGGAAAACGGACTGCTTTTGCGTTCCCGCTGCGGGCCAGACGGTCGATCACCGGTCCACCGGGATAGCCGATCCCCAGAAGACGGGCGGTCTTGTCAAAACATTCACCGGCTGCATCGTCCAGCGTCGTTCCCAGTATCCTGAATTTGGCAATGTCCTCCACATCAATGATCATCGTATGCCCCCCGCTCACCAGCAGACAGAGAAATGGAGGCTCCAGATCAGGGAACTGTATGAAAGGGGCATAAAGATGACCTTCAATGTGATTAACCGTGATCAGAGGAATGTCCAGAGCCAGACTCAGGCCCTTCGCAAAATTCAGCCCCACCAGCAGCGCTCCCATCAGACCCGGACCGTAAGTAACCGCCACCGCCTGCAGCTCCTCATAAGAGCAGTGCGCCCTGTTCATACTCTCATCACAGACTTCCCGGATCACCCGTTCATGCTCACGGCTGGCGATCTCCGGAACCACACCCCCGTACTTGCTGTGCACAAGCTGCGAATACACCACGTGACTCAGCACATCAAATCCGCGCATCACCGCTGTACTCGTTTCATCACAGGAACTTTCGATGCCCAGGATCAGCGCTTTATTTTCGTACAATGATAACCTCTATCTTATCAGGGCTCAATGTTTTCCACTCCATGACTGTGACAGGAGTCTCGATCTCAGGAAGATAGTAAAAGGTGTTTGGAACCCACTGACCGGCATAGTCGAACTTAACCGTGATCTCCGACGGATCCACCGTCTGAAGGATATCGTTGCCGCCCACCAGTGACAGTGCCACCTTGTCCGGAACCACTTTCACCTCCAGATCCCCCGGCACATTGACAACCTGTACCGGCAGATCTGTGATCCTGCGCTCACCAATGCCCTCCACTTTCACGCTGAACTCCACCTGCTCCCTGTCCAAAGTGATAAATCCCGGATTCGGATTCACCAGCCGAACACTCTTCTGCAGGTTCACACTCACATCTGTGAAATTCACGCCCACCGTCTCGATTCCTTTCAAGGGCGCCACAAAGGACCGGGGACCCGTCACCTGAACCACCCGCGGGTCCGCCAGCAGCCCGGATGTCATGATATATCCAGGACGGTTCTGTATCAGCGCGTTGACCTTGACGCTCTTCTCCATCGTCACCTTCTCATCGATGACGACATTCACCGACTCAGGATACACAACCTCCAGATATTCAATACTGTTTCTCGGATAAACCACCCTGTTGTCATACTTCTCAAAATACTCATTCAGATTGATCCTGTATCGACGGGAGATCGAGGAGACATCCAGAATCAGTTTCGGCGGGTCAATATACTTGCTGATCATCAGCTGCCGACCACTGCCCCTGAACATCACCTTGCCGCTGCCGGGCACCTCATTCTTCAAAATCTTGTCAGGCCGCGGTTCATATATCTCGATCGGTGTATCAATGATGATCGTATAGGTTTTGGCACTGACGATCATCAGCCAGATCAGAAAGGCCGCCAGAAAGGGTATGAACCATTGTAGGATGCGTTGTAAAACTGCCATGACCGCTGATTTTAGCAATAAATTTCAGTTAAATAAAGGAATTTCAGCCCGAATAGAAAAAGGGGCGCCGAAAACGCCCCTTCATATCCTTCAACAGATCCGATCCAGCTTGGATCAGAACCGGTCTATTTATCCTCAGCCTTCTCCTCAGCCTCAACCTCAGCCTCAACCTCAGCCTCAGCCTCAGCCTCAACCTCAGCCTCAACCTCAACCTCAGCCTTAGCCTCAACCTCAGCCTCAGCCTCAACCTCAGCCTCAGCCTCAACCTCAACCTCAGCCTTCACCTTCGTCTTTTTGGCCTTGCTGTCTTTCGCCTCCTGGCTTTCAATGGCATCAAGAACTGCCTGCGGGACCTCAAGCTTCTGGCTCGGAACCTCCTGGCTGGCCATCACCTTGGCGATCTCTTTTTCCTCTTCGTTGAGAACAAGGTCGTCTTTGCTCAGGATCAGTTTACGGTCCTCTTTGTCCAGGCCGTTGATCCGGAGTTCCAGACTGTCGCCGACTTTTACATTGTTGGTGTATTTNCGACGGTCCCGTTTCGGTACATCAGAAAGGGGAACGATAGCTTCCAGATCATCCTGAACCTGCAGAATAATGCCCTTCTCCAGGATCTTGATCACTTCGCCGCGGGCCATGGAGCCCACTTTGTAGGCGTCTTCCACCAGGTTCCAGGGATCGCTTTCCAGCTGTTTCAGACCCAGAGAAATCTTCCGTGTCTCACGGTTCACATCCAGAATCATCACATCTACATTCTGGCCGATCTGTACGATTTCCTTGGGGTGACGGATCTTCTTGGACCAGCTCATATCACTGATATGCACAAGTCCGTCAACACCGTTCTCCAGTTCAACAAAGGCCCCGTACTGTTTCATATTGCGGACAATACCCTTGGCCACTGTTCCCGGACGCAGTTTGTCTTCCATTTCATCCCAGGGATCAGGCTGCAGCTGTTTGATACCCAGCGAGATCTTCCGCTCGGTGATATCCACCGACAGAACCTTTGCTTCCACACCGTCACCGACACTGTAGAGTTCAGAGGGATGCTTGATATTCGTAGTCCAGCTCAGTTCAGAGATGTGAATGAGTCCTTCCACTCCCTTTTCCAGCTCCACGAAAAGTCCGTAATTCGTTATGGAAACCACTTTACCAGTCACAACAGCGTGAACAGGATAGCGGACCTCAATATCATCCCAGGGATTGGCTGTCAGCTGTTTCATACCCAGACTGACCCGCTGTTTCTCTGTGTCGTAGTCAATGACCTTGACATCGATGACATCGTCGATCTTCACCAACTCACTGGGATGNTTGATCTTGCCCCAGCTCATGTCAGTGATATGCAGCAGACCGTCCACTCCGCCCAGGTCTACAAATACGCCGAAGTCGGTGATATTCTTCACACGGCCGGGCAGGATCTGATCCACCTGTATCTGGCTGAGCAGTTCAGTGCGTTTTTCTTTCAGTGTCTCTTCCAGGATTTCCTTATGCGAAACAACTATGTTCTTCCGCGATTCGTTCAGTTTGACGATCTTGAAATCCATGGTTTTTCCGACATAACTGTCGAAATCAGTGATGGGACGAACGTCGATCTGGGATCCGGGGAGAAATCCTTCCACACCCAGAATATCCACAACCATACCGCCTTTGATACGCTTGAGGATGTAACCCTGTATGATCTTCCCTTCTTCATAAACCTCACGGATATTCTTCCAGGCCTTGAGGAAGTCGGCCTTCCGCTTGCTCAGAATAAGGTTTCCGCGTTCATCTTCCATCCGGTCCACATAGACTTCGATGGTTGAACCCACCTCCGGCAGATTTGAACCGAATTCATCGATGCTGATGATACCCTCGGACTTGAATCCGATGTCCACCACCACTTCTTTGTCGGCAACCCGGATAATATGTCCGACCACCAGATCTTCCTGTCCGACCTTGTTCATGCTCTTTTCATACATGACAGCATGACCGGCTTCGTCAAGGCTGGCCTTCTCCTCTGCTTCGAGAGTGGCTGCATCAACGATCCTCAGTTCGGCAAAACGTTCATCTGCAGTGTTTTTATAAGCCTCCGCTACAGATCTCAGAGGGCTTTTGGCGTCTTTGACTTCTTCAGTCATCGAGTCTCCTTTATGGATTTCGCCTGCCGAATTCGTCCCGGCAGACCTGTTTTTAACAATATCAACAATCAGGGACACCTGCTCCTCTATGCTCAGGTCCGAGGTATCCACAAGTCTTGCATCCTCAGCTTTTCTCAAAGGCGATACCGCCCGGCTCATATCTTTCCGGTCCCGCTCGCGTATGCTCTCAATAATCTCTTCCAGACTGATGTCGGGATTCTGAGCCAGGAATTCCCTGCGCCGTCTTTCAGCCCGAATCCGGATATCAGCATCTATGTAGAATTTGAAATCTGCATCTGGAAATACCACCGTGCCGATGTCCCGGCCGTCTATGACACAGTCTGTGCTCTCTCCGATCCGACGCTGTTTTCTCACCATGATCTTTCGGATCTCCGGTACAGCCGCCACTGTGCTCACCTGATCAGTGACCTCCACGCTGCGGATCTCACGGCTCACATCTTCACTGTTCAGCGCAATACGGAAGTTCTTCCCGCTGCCGCTGATGTCGATCGTATAGCTCTCCGCCAGGGCCAGCATCTTCGCTGAATCACCCAGATCCACCCCCTCACGGAGCAGTCCCAGAGTGATCGCCCGGTACATAGCCCCTGTGTCCACATAGGCGTAACCCAGTGTCTCGGCGACCTCCCGGGCCGTTGTACTTTTTCCGGAACCCGCAGGCCCATCCATGGCTATAATCATTGTATTTCTCCCATAACCGGAAAAATTATCAGTTTCAGCTACAATAAGCAATTATTTTTTAAACTTTTCGAGCACTTGTCAGAGCAGTGCTGAGATGCTTTATTTCAGGAATTCCTCAAGTTCAGCGATGCCCTGTATGAAATGCAGCTCGGGATCTACCTTCATGTTCACCAGCGCCTTTTTGGCCCCCACGGGCAGTACCACCCGGCGAAATCCCATCCGGACAGCCTCCTCAAGTCGCTTCAATGCCAGCGACACTGAACGCAGTTCACCGGTCAGTCCCAACTCACCGAAAAAGACGAAATCTTCAGGAAAAGGACGGTCATGATATGAACTCAGTATGGCTGCCGCCACTGCCAGATCCATCGCCGGTTCAAAAAATTTTAATCCCCCCACAACATTGATGAAGATGTCGTTCTGATACAGCGGGAGTTTAAGTTTTTTCTCCATGACTGCCAGCAGCATGGACAGTCGCCGTGGATCCGTTCCCGTACTGTTCCGCTGCGGAGCTCCGTATGCTGCTTTTGCCGCCAGGGCCTGTATCTCCAGAAGCAGAGGCCGAGTCGCCTCCATGCCTACGCCCACAACAGATCCGGGAATCTGCGCTCGGCGTTCACTGAGAAAAATATCCCCCGGATTTGCAACCGACTGCAGTCCATCGGCCTGCATTTCAAAGATCCCGATCTCATTGGTGCTGCCGAAACGGTTTTTCACACTCCTCAGCACACGGAAAAAATGATTCTGATCCCCTTCCAGATAAAAGACCGAGTCCACCAGATGCTCCAGCATCTTGGGTCCTGCGATCGCGCCCTCCTTGGTGATATGGCCGATGATGATGAGGCTGATGTCCTTCTCCTTGGCCTTGTTCATCAGTTCAGAAGCGCATTCCCGAACCTGACTCACAGAACCGGGTAGACTGTCGCTGTTCAATGAATAGAGGGTCTGAATACTGTCGATCACCAGAATATCCGGCTTTTCCGAATCCATGGCGTGCAGGACCTGCTGCAGCTCCATATCGTTGGACACCTGAAATGAGCTGTCCGGCACCCTCAGACGTCTGGCCCTCAGCGCAATCTGATCCCGGCTTTCCTCTCCGGAAAAATAGAGCGCTTTGATGGAATGGGCTGTCACCACCGATGCCAGCAGCTGAAGCGCCAATGTGCTTTTGCCTATTCCCGGATCACCTCCGAGCAGATTCACTGAACCGGCAAGAAATCCGCCGCCGGACACTCTGTCTAGCTCAGATATTCCGGTTGCATAGCGGCGAGGCTCCTTCAATGTATGAAGGGCATTCAGACGATAGGGTCTGCCTGACGTTTCCTTTCCCCTGCGACCCGCCGTATCCTGTACGGTCTCCTCAAGTGTATTCCAGGCACCACAGCTCCCGCACTGACCCTGCCATTTTGGATGACCGCTCCCGCAGGCACTGCAGATATAGCTCTTTTTCTCTTTTGCCGCCAGCTGAATCCTCCTTCAGATCGATTGATACCTTCCCAGCGTTTCTCTATCCCGCTCAGCCGTCACTGTCCCTTTACGCGGCCAATGCCCGAGCACAGCTCCTATTCCTGTCCCGCTGTGTCAGTAGCCCCGTCACCTGCCAGTACACGGTTGACGGTATTCAGCATTTTACTGCTCGTATAGGGCTTTGTGGCGACTGCCGCGAAACCGAAGGACCGGTGCTCCGCCATCACCGGATCATCTGCATATCCGCTGCTCACAATGGCTCTGACTTTAGGATCGATCTCTCTGAGTTTTTCCAGGGTCGCCTGTCCCCCCATACCACCGGGTATGGTCAGATCGAGTATCACCAGATCGAATGTTTCTCTCTTTTCCAAACTTCTTGCGTACAGATTCACCGCCTCCTGTCCTTCCGATGCGGTGACAACACTGTGTCCGCCGCTTTTCAGTATTTCCGTAGCCAGTCTGCGGATCATAATATCATCGTCCATCACAAGTATTCGCGCACTGCGGGCCTCTCCGATCTCCGAATCTGTATGAACTGACTCGTGATCACCCGCCGTGCCCGCCGGAAGATGAATCAAAAACGTTGTCCCTCTGCCCGCCTTACTATCCACGCGGATCGTACCGCGGTGTCGGTTGATTATGGAGTAGGCTGTGGCCAGCCCCAGCCCGCTGCCGCTCTTCTTTGTGCTGAAATAGGGATCGAATATCCTGTCAATATGGGAAGGATCGATTCCCTCTCCCTCGTCCCTGAAAAATATCTCCAGAAAACGCCCCCTGCCAAGACCTGCATGCATCCCGAGACGGTTGTCCAGATTTCTTATACGAAGGTAAATCGAGCCGCCCTTAGGCATGGCCTGTTTTGCATTGATCACCAGATTGCTGAACACCTGCTGTATCTGTCCCTTATCCACCCGGGCGATCCACAGGTCTTCAGGAATGTCAAACTCCGCTTTGACATTCGAACCCGACAGATCAAAATGAACAACCTCCCTCAGCAACTGACCCAGCGGCACGTCTCCAATAACCGGTGCCCCGCCTTTTGCAAAGGTCAGCAGCTGTCCCGAAAGCGCCGTTGCGCGGTTGATCGATTTTTCCGCATCATCCAGCAGCGAATAGGTCATCCTGTCAGACTCCCTGTCCATATTCATCTTGGCAAGAGAGATATTACCGTAGACGCCCGTCAGGATATTGTTGAAATCATGGGCAATGCCTCCGGCCAGAGTCCCGATACTCTCCAACTTTTCTATCTTCTGCATCTCCTCTTCGCGCTGCTTACGGGCGGTGATATCATGGTTGATGCTCAGCCCCGCTTCCTGCCCCAGAAAATCAATCGTGGTCACAACGATCTCGGTCCAGTACTCACTGCCGTCTTTTCGCCGCTTTTTCTCCTGAAAACTGACCCGCTCCCCTGCCAGAAGCCGCTCGCTGTAATCCTCCGGCAGATTCTCCATACTGCCCGTCACTGTAATGTCCCTGAGTATGTTCATTTTCAGAAGTTCATCCCTGCTGTAACCGGTCTGCAGCTCAGCTGCCGGATTCACCTCCAGAATATCCCCGGCTCCCTCTCCGCTGATCCTAGTGACAAAGACCGCATCCCCCAGATCTGTAAAAAATTTCCTGAAACGCTCTTCACTTTCCTTCATCGCCGTCTGTGCTGCCAGTTTCTCCGTATTTATGATCAGCTGGCTCATCACGGATGTCATGGTGGACATGAAATCCACCTCATCCTCGTACCAGGCCTGCTTCTCATCGTCCAGCACAAGGATCACAGCCCGCAGCGAACCGTCCACCATCACAGAGGACAAGGCAAGACTGCCCTCCGGTGCACCTTCCATCCAAAGACCCCGCACAGCCTCAAAAACAGGATCTGAAAAAGGATCCGCAGTATGCAGTGTCATTTCAGTTTTCAGATTCTCAAAAAATGGCGCAAAGGCATCCAGCTCAAGATCAGGCATGGAAAAATGCCTGTCCACTCCCCCGTCATAGAGATCAGGCTGCTTCCAGTGATCCTGCCTCTCCCGGATATATATGCCTACCAGTCGTTTGTTCAACGTCGAAGAAACTGTCTCCGTGATAACCTGATAGGCCTGCAGCGCGTCCTCCCCTTTCAATTCCTCCCGCTGTATCAACCGGGACACCGCTTCCTTCTGACGCTCTAAACGCTGGTTTCTTTTCTGTTTTTCATCCTCAATCCTCAGTTCCTCCGTCACCCAGTGACTGCGTACCGCCATGCCTGTCACACGGCCCTCCTGAAGGATAGGCTGCATGTGGACATCATAGAAATCCTCTCCGCTCTCCTCACTGAGTGTGTACTGGAAATGCTGAGAATGCCCTTTCAGCACTTCCGCCCCCTTCTCCTTCCACTGCCGTCTCGAATTTTCATCCAAATATTCCAGAGCACTCATTCCAGGCTGCAGCTCAACCCCGAAATGTTCCTTGTAGGAACGGATAAACTCCCTGTTTGCCACGGTGACTCTGAACTCCGGGTCCATGGACCACATGCTGTTCTTTTCATTGTCTATCAGGGTTTTCAGCTTCGCTTCAGAGGATTTTAGGTCCCTGACTGTCTCCTCCAGAGAATCCCTCAGTTTCTTCAGGCGCTCGAAAAGCGGACCGATGGCGGCCACTCCCACCAGCATGAGGACTGAGATCAGCAGCGCTACACTTTCGGCAACAGGATCCCACTTCCCCACCAGTCCCTCAGCCGTGATACGGAACAGGGTGATGATCCTCCGCACCGCCATAAGCATAATGGCAGAAGACAGAAATACCCAGGCGGAACGAAGTCCGGTCCTGCGGATATAGGACAGAGCAATAAAAGCCGCTCCAATCTGCAGCATGATCGAAAAACTCAGGATCCAGACTCTCATAGCGTCATTCTACCCCTTCTCTGGCACATCTGCAGGTCCTCTATCATCCATTTGTCACTGACAGCAGGCAGCGGCATGAGAGAAAATAGGAATGCCCTGCCGATTATTCAAGGCATCATCACTAAATACCGCGCACCGCTCCCCCGTCCACCAGAATATCTGTCCCGGTGATATAGGAGGCCGCATCACTGCAGAGAAATGCAGCCACCCGTCCCAGCTCCCTGGGAGAAGCAACCCGCTTCAATGCCGTATTTCCTGCGATCCTCTCCAAAGCAGCGTCCTTATCTCCACCGTCCTCCAGAAGACTCTTCAATCTGTCAGTAAGAACATATCCGGGAAGAATATTATTGATACAGATTCCGTGGGGACCCAATTCCCCTGCCATGGTCTTGGTGAAAGCAGTCAGACCGGCACGGTACACATTTGACAGCATCAGATCCGGAATGGGCTGCCGTGCACTGAGGCTGCTCACGATCAGTATCCGTCCCCCCTTTCCTCTCTTTATCATCCGTTCCGAGGCCCAGCGGACACCCCGGACCGCCGGCATCAGGGTGTCGTTCCAGCCGTCCTTCCATGCTTTGTCCCTCAGACTCTCAAATCCACCTTTCTGAGGTCCGCCGCTGTTCACAACAAAAATATCCAGTCCTTTCAAATGGTCACAGGCCCACTGAAGATCCTCCGTATAGGCCCTGCTGACATCTGTGACAAAGCCAACCACGTCCCCGCTTTTCTTCAGCCTCTCTGTCGCATCATGAATATTGTCAACATCCCGGCTGCCCACAGCAACAATGGCGCCCTCTTCCAGCAATGCCTCCGCTATCGCATATCCGATGCCGCGGCTGCCGCCCAGCACAATTGCACGTTTTCCTTTCAAACCCAGATCCATGTGCTCTCCTTTCTGCCAGATAACTGTCTATTTCTTCAATGTGTCAAATCCCTGCTTTTTCATATCAAAATAGATATATGCCGCACTGCCCGCCCCGAGTGCAATGAACAGCAGTGCTGAACCCCACTCGTGGAAAAGCAGCTTGCCGATGCCGAACAGCGCTGAATACACCAGTATCACACCGGCGATCCAGTCACCGAACAGTCGCAGATATCCGCTGTCGCCCTGCACCTCCGGAACTTCGCTCGCAACCTTTGACCAGCCGGGGCCGCCAGGGTGAACACGTCGGTAAAATGCATGCAGACGCTCTTTTGTCACAGGCTCTGTGATGAAGGTGGCTATAAGCCAGATGATCGTCGTCCCCAGAACAATAGGATACAGTGTGATCGGACTCTCCAAACCGAATCCGTATCGTGCGATCGGATAGATGATCAGCGGTGCGATCATGGCGCTGATCTCCGACCAGGCATTGATGCGCCACCAGAACCATCGGAGAATCAGTACCAGACCCATGCCGGCACTTGCGTTGATAATGAATTCCCATGCCCCTGATATGGTGGTCAGTACATATTTTGTGATCAGAAGACTCACAATGATCATGCCCAGCATCGTGAACCGTGAGACAAGGACATAGTGCTTCTCCTCTCCGTCCCTTCGGAAAAATCTGCGGTAGAAATCATTGATGAGATATGAGGTTCCCCAGTTGAGCTGTGAGGCGATCGTACTCATATAGGCAGCCAGAAAGACCGCGATCAACATGCCGAGCAGACCGCTGGGAAGAAAACGGACCATCAGCTTCGGATACATCCGCCCCGGATCGACTGTATTCTCATACCGTTCATAAAAGGCCGCAAGATCCCGGTTCTCCTCTGCATTCCAGTCCGGTGCTTCTGCCTGACCGCCGAAGATCTGCACCGCCTGCTCATAATAGACCGGGTTCTCCGCCTGCAACAGAGCCGGATCACTTTCCCGGGGAAGAATGATCAGGGCAGCAAGTGCCACCAGTATCCAGGGCCAGGGCCTGAGTGTGTAATGAGCGATGGTAAACCAGAGGGTTGCGAACAGACTGTGCTTCTCATCTTTTGCACTCATCATCCTCTGGGCTATGTAACCGCCGCCGCCGGGATCAGCACCCGGATACCAGGACGACCACCACTGCAGCCCGATATGGGCAATGAAGGCTCCCAGACTCAGAGCCAGTATACCGTTGGCCGCCTCCCCGATCCCGATGGAGGGTCTGAACTGAAGCAGCTGCTCTGGGAGCTGAAGTTTCATGTTCGCCAGGCCTCCGACCTGAGGAAGACGCACGACGATCACAGCCAGAATGATGGTCCCGGCCATGGCAAAGACAAATTGAAAACTGTCTGTCCGCGCCGTCCCCACAAGTCCGCTGACCGAAGCATACAGCGCAATGATCACAGCCACCGCACTCACCAGCAGAAAGCCGTTATAGGCCGGCACGGTCACCTCAAAGATCTTTTCCATCGCCTTGTGAACCCAGCCCATGACGATCGCATTCATAAACAGACCCAGATATACAGCCCTGAAGCCGCGCAGAACCGAAGCCGCTTTCCCGCTGTAGCGGAATTCCACGAACTCCACATCGGTCATGATGCCGCTCCTGCGCCACAGCCTCGAAAAGAAGAACACTGTCAGCATAGCGCCGATAGCCATGTTCCACCAGAGCCAGTTGCCCCCGATCCCGTTTTTTGCCACAAGTTCCGTCACTGCCAGCGGTGTATCCGCCGCAAATGTCGTCGCCACCATCGCCGTTCCCGCCAGATACCAGGGCAGATTTCTCCCAGATAGAAAAAATTCACCGGTATTCTCCCCGGCACGCCGGCTGTAATACCAGGTGATGGCAATGATCACCGCAAAGAACAGTAGGATCACCAGGTAGTCCAGTGTCACCAAATGATTCATGTGCTCCCCTTTCTGCTTATTCAGACAGGTCAGCAGCCGCCGGACCGAATGCCGCCCGCCGCCGCCCTTCGTTTAAAGTGTAGGAATGATCTCGTCCAGAAGCGCCAGCAGCTCCTTCATCTCTTCCATTGTCCGGTCAGCCATGTGCGCAATCCTGAATGTCTTCTGTTTCAGATCACCGTAGCCGTTGCTGATCTGATATCCCCGCTCAGCCAGCCGCTTGTTCAGCTCCCCGACCGGGATATCATGGATGTTGTCCACAGCCGTCACTGTCCTGCTCTCATAACCCTTCGCTGCAAACTGACGGAAATGCCGGTTCGCCCAGTCCAGGGTCAGCGCCTGCATCTCTTCATGTCGGCGAAAACGGTTTTCAAGTCCCTCGCTGTTCAGTATGTATTCCAGCTGCACATCCAGAGCGAACATGTGGCTCAATGAAGGCGTTGAAGGATACTGAAAGGGTTTTTTCACAACATATTTGTAGAGTTCCACCAGGTCCAGATATGACCCTCTGTTCTTCACCTGCTTCCCGTACTCCAGCGCCCGCTCAGAGGCCGAAACGATACTCAGCCCCGGAGGCAGTCCCAAGGCTTTCTGTGTCGAAGTGATACAGACATCGATGCCCAGATCATCCACCGGTATGCTCGTACCGCCCATGGAACTCACGGTATCCACCAGCCACAGAACATCCGGATATCTGCGCCGAACCTCCGCCAGCGCCTCCATATCATTCTGCAGTCCGGTGCTCGTCTCATTCTGCGTCACCGTGAACACATCGTAATTCCCCGTGCTCAAAGCCTCGTCCACCATCTCCGGAGTGGTCGGCTGACCCCATTCCGATCGTATATGATCACTTGGAATGCCGTTGCTCTGCGCCAGCTGATACCAGCGGTCCCCGAAGGCACCCACACTGAAGACCACCGCCCGCTTCGCCGTCAGACTCCGAAGGCTTCCCTCCATCATGCCTGTCCCGCTGCTCGTACTCAAAAGGATCGGATTCCGGGTCTGAAATACGATCTGCATCCTCTCCGATATCCTCTGCTGCAGCGCCGTCGCTTCTTTCGAACGATGCCCGATCATCGGGCTTGCCATGGCTTCCAGTACTTCCGGCCGACAGTCCACCGGTCCCGGTATAAAGAGTTTTTTGTGCATCATGCCTCCTTTTTCAAATATGTCATCCTGAATGTATCTCTGTTCTCTGATCGCTTTTCTCTGTTTACTGTCCGCTGATCGCTTTTCTCTGATCCTTTTTCCAAAATACCCGATTCCCAGCCTGCAGCGTAAATTGCTCTCGCCCTCATTTCCTTGAATTCTTCAGCACCCGGCGAACAATCTCCTCCGTCGGCAGGTCCTCACCCTCCGACATGACAGCCTCCACCGAGCCCTGTACCTCCGCCCGCCGAAATCCCAGACTCTCCAGAGCTGACAGCGCATCCTGCACCGGCCGGCTCACAGACAGTTCCTGCCTGGAATCCCCCAGAACCGTGCTCAACTCCTCATCACTCATTTTCTCCTTCAATTCCAGCAGCAGCCTCTTCGCGGTCTTCGGACCGATCCCCGGCAGACTCTTCAGACGATTCACATCCCCGTTCAGGATCACTTTCCTGAATTCCTCCACCCGGATGGCCGTCAGAATATTCATCGCGTTCTTAGGCCCGATCCCGTTCAGACTGATCAGCTTCAGAAACACCGATTTCTCATCCTCCTCGGCAAATCCGTAGAGCATCATCAGGTCCTCACGCACGTACAGATAGGTGTAAAGCAGGCATTCCTGCCCCGGCTCCGGCAGACGACTGTGTGTGCTCCCGCTGATATGCAGCTCCCAGGCCAGCCCGCCCTGCTCGATCACCGCCCTGTCCGCCATCCGCTTGAGCAGCGTGCCACGTAAACTGTAATACATCTCAGACCCTTCCTGTCATCTGTTCAAAGCGTATATGATTATGATGCGTCAGAGCCACCGCCAGAGCGTCACTCATGTCAAATTTCCCCTCCGGCAAACCCTGGTAGTTCAGCACACGCTCAACCATGTATTTCACCTGCTCTTTACCGGCATTCCCGTTCCCCGTCAGACTGCGTTTCACAACCTTCGCCGCATACTCCACCACCGGTATCCCCCGGGCCGCCGCCGCCAGCATCAGCACTCCCCGGGCATGCCCCAGGATCAGTGAGGTCCTGGCATTCGTGTTGTAAAAGGTCTGCTCGATCACAAACACCTCCGGCCGATACTGCTCAAGCACCTCGTTCACTCCTGTCCAGAGACTGTTCAGCCTCACCGCCAGCGCTGCCTTCGCCTCACTGCGTATCTCCCCCGCGGCGATAAACTGCGTCCGATGCTCCCCCCGTGAGATCAGGCCGTAACCCGTGCACTGAAGACCCGGATCTATCCCTATGATGATCAAGACCCCATCCTCCCTGAGACTGTCTCAACCCCCGAAGAGTCCCGGATCTCTGCCAAGGAACCTGCGATAAAGCCTCTCCCCTCACTCTTCCAGCTGAGCCATGACCTCATCACTGATCTCAAAATTCGACCAGACTTTCTGAATGTCATCGTGATCTTCCAGCAGATCATAGAGTTTCATGAATTTTCTCGCCGTGTCCAGGTCCAGTTCCACCGTGGTCCCCGGCACCTGCTCGATCCCGGCATCCTCTATGGTATAAGCAGCTCCCAGCGCCTCATGCACATCATTGAAGCTCGACGGCTCAGTCGTCACGACAAAGATCCCGTCCTCCGCCGAAAAATCCTCCGCGCCCGCCTCCAGTGCCTCCAGCATGACCTCCTCCTCGTCCAGCTCACCGGCGTTGATCCGGATCATGCCCCTGCGCGTAAAATTCCAGCTCACCGACCCGTTCTCACCCAGATTGCCTCCGTGCTTCGACAGCAGATGCCGCACCTCGCTCACCGTCCGTACCTTATTGTCCGTAAGTACCTCCAGCAGCAGCGCCACACCCCCGGGACCGTATCCCTCATAACTGAGCTCCTCGTAACTGACACTCTCCAGCTCTCCTGTACCCTTTTTCACCGCCCTCGTGATGGTGTCGTTGGGAACATTCTTCGACCTGGCGTCAATAATCGCCGTCCTTAAACGCGGATTGGCATTCTCATCCCCCCCGCCGGACCTGGCCGCCACAGTGATCTCCTTGAGGATCTTCGTCCACAGTTTGGCCCGTTTCGCATCCTGAGCACCCTTGCGGTGCTTGATGTTTGCCCACTTAGAATGACCAGCCATAAACCTCCTTATTCATCCTGAATTCTCTCTTTTATTTCAAGCCAAAATTAATACTTTTTCTCCTCACCTCGCAGAATTTTTATCCTGCCCCGGCCGATTTATGACTCCCCTGCCCCCTCTGCAGCAGGAAGAAGGGTCTCAACTCCCACGCTGAACTCCCGCGGAAGCCTAAGACCATCCTCCCCCGCAGCCTGATCGGGCCGCTCTGAATACAGAACTCTGAACTGCCCGGTCTCAATTCCCTCTGCAGTACTTCCGAGGCCCAGAAGCGGACCGCCCTCTCCATATACAGCATAGTCCAGTACCGGGACCTCCCGCAGCGCATCTATCGTCTTTACCTCCGCCGAATGCGGCTGCCGCGGGCTCAGAATATACTGCAGCCTGGGCGGCACTTCAAAAGCGGCAGACACACCGGACCGGAAATACGCCCTCACTCTCTTCAGAAGACCGGCTTCCGCCCTCCGTCCGTCCCCTTCCGGTCCGGTCCTCTCTATAAAATCTTTCTGCGTTTCCCGCTCACCCAGGCCGTTCCGCTCCCCGTCCCGGATCAGAATCGTCGCATCCAGCGCCGCCGCCTCCCGAATCCAGTCATCACCGCTTAGATGAGCCTGCGCCGCCCCGCAGTACAGAGGCAGATAACTGCACAAGACCCGCTGTCCCAGACCTGCAGGGTGCAGCTGCGATGCAAAGATATTGCCCCGTTTGAAAGGTGCCGCAGCAAAGGCTTTCTCCACCTGCCCCTTCAGGGTCTCCGCGTCCACCGCGATCCATTCAGTCTGTCCGTCCCTCTGTCCTGCCTTCTGTATCTGCACAAGTCCCGTCACCGCGGTCTCAGTCATTTTTTCCAGATACTCCAGACGGCTTTCCAAGGTGCTTTTTGCCTGCCTCAGCCACTGACAGTGGGGAATCTCATCACGGATCCTGTTCAGACTCAGAAGCTGCAGCCCCTCAGCCCGATCCCCCAGCCTCTCCAGATCTTCTCTACCCCGGATCCACAGATGTGTCGGCCGGAAAAGTCTCCGGATGTCTGCCAGATCCTCCGCCAGCTCCTCAGCCCGCAGCGGAATCATCACAGCCCCCGTTCCCAGAAGGGAGAGGTCCGCCGCTAAAGCGTCAAAGCCTCCGTCACGAAGCAGTACAACCCTGCTTCCGGCAGTGATACCCTGCTCCTCCAGAAAACTCTGCAGCCGAACCAGCATGCTGCCCAGCTGCTCATAGGAAATATAGGGCAGCTCCCCTGCCGGCGGATACTCCATCAGCGCCGGCGCCAGCCGCCTCTCCTGTATTTTCATCCAGATCAGTTCAAACAGACTGAGTGCACTGTCCGGTATGTCATGATTCAGCTCAGCCCCCATCTCTATCTCGGCCTCAACTCACCGAAAAACCGGACGCCGTTGCCGGGACGGTCAGGGAAAAGAGGCCGTCCCCTGACCACTTCCACACCCTCAGCCAGGTCCGCCGCCAGCAGCAGAGGGCCGTCCATGTCCACATAGTCCAGCAGGGGCAGCAGCTGAGCGATCCCGCTGATACCCACCGTGCTCTCTGTCATGCATCCCGCCATGACCTGCATGCCCAGCTCACGGGCCTCCAGCGCCATCCGCCTCGCAGGCGTCAGACCGCCGCATTTGAATACTTTGATGTTCACACCGTGAAAACGCCCTGCACAGGCTTTGACATCCTCCTCACGGATACAGCTTTCATCCGCGATCACCGGCAGTCTGCTGTGTCTGTAAACCTTTTCCATGCCCTCCCGGTCTTCGGCCGGCAGCGGCTGTTCTATAAACTCCACACCCAGTTCCGCCAGCTCCTCAGAATATCGGATGCACTGCTCCGCCGTCCAGGCACAGTTCGCATCCACCCGCAGTGCCGCGTCTGTCTCCGCCCGCAGCGCTCTCATGATCTCCATGTCACGGTCTGTACCCAGTTTGATCTTGTAAACCGGAAAATCACTGAACTCCCTCAGTTTCCGGACCATCTCATCGGTACTGTCGATGCCTATCGTATAGTTGCTGTCAGGAATTTTGTCCCTGTTCAGGCCCCATAGAACATGGGTGGCTACGCCGCTCAGCTTCCCCTTCAGATCCCAGACAGCCATGTCCAGAGCACAGAGGGCAAAAAGGTTCCCTTCCATAAGCGGCCCAAGTTCAGCGTGTATCTGCTCCGGGTCAGCCTGCCTCAGGTCCCTTAAAGCCAGAATGTCTGCAGCCCTGAGTATCAGCGGCTCCATGATTTCCAGCCGGCTGCCAGTGTAGTATTTGTGGTTTGCCACCGCTTCACCGTATCCGCGGATCCCGTCCTGTATCAGTTCCACAATCAGGGTTTTCTGTACGGTCCGTGTCTCCCGGCTGATGCCGAAAGCATATTTCAGCGGCAGATCAAATGTGTGTATCCTCGTTTCAGGCATGCTTCTCCCTATCCTGTCTGTCGTCCTGCCCGGGATACGGCTCCTCTGCAGGGAATCCGATCCCCCTCCGCTTTATTCCATCTTTCTGCTTTTATTTCCTGCGCTGGGCAAAGAGCCAGGGCAGCAGTTCCTTTTCTGCATAGGCCGGCACCCAGGAGTCGTGTCCCACACCTTCATAGACTGTGAAACGTACATCCGCTCCTGCAGCCTTCAGGGCCTCGACCATGGCACTGCTCGCCTCCAGCGGCACCACCGGATCCTCGGCGCCGTGAAAGACCCATTGCGGAATGCCTGCAATGCTCTCGGCATATCGGATGTCCCCCCCGCCGCAGACCGGCGCCCCCGCTGCAAAAATCTCAGGAAAACGGATCATCAGATCCCAGCTTCCGTAGCCTCCCATGCTCAGGCCGCTAATATAGATCCTGCTTCTGTCCACCGCATGCTCAGCTGCAAAGCTCTCCAGCAGTTCCATGACCGCCGCCCCGGACTTGCTGATGTCTTCGCTCATGCGCGGCACGGCTCGGGACCAGTCCACATCCGCCCAGCGCTCCTCAGCCGGACACTGCGGCGCAATGACCCAGGCAGGAAAAGCTCTGCGATTTGAACGCTCCTCGAAAACCCATGTCCCGTGAACCAGCTGGGCCCTGTTGTCGTCTCCCCGCTCTCCTGCACCATGCAGGAAGATCACAAGCGGATAGCTCTCCCCGGCCTTCACCTTCAGAGGACTCAGAAGCCGGTAGGGCAGCAGGTATCCGTCCCCTGTTTCAAATGTCTCCGCCCGGTACTCTGTCTTCCTCTCCATATCATCCCTCATAAAGGTCCCGCAGGACTGAATCAGCAGCATGGATATCAGAAGCGCTGAAAACCGTCCCCAATTCTGTTTCTGTCTCATTTTTTCATCCCTCCGATCTCCCAGGGCAGGATGATCCGGTTCTCCGTATTCAGATCCTCCCTGACTCTCATGACCGCAATTCCGGCATAGCGGTCCCAGTTGCCCTTGCCCGATGACCAGTCCCCGTAGGAACTCTCGAAAGTCGACCAGCGGCTGTTGCTGCTTTCCCGGATAAACATGTCCCCGTCCCTGACGATCACCATCATCATGTGAGCAGAAAAGATATCATCCCGATTGGCAAACAAAAGCGCCAGTATATCACCGTTCCGAAGCTTTTTCTGTATATCTTTCAGTCTGTTTTTAGGAATATAGTCCAGGGTAATTGTCCGATCTTTCTCAACATATCTCATATCCTCGATACCCTTGCCTTTGAAAAAGGCTTCGTGACTGATGGTCCGGGTCATTGTGCGACTGAACTCTCCGCCCACCCGGGCACTGACATCCTCCAGCAGCCAGGCATTCTGCGGCAGCCAGTCCGCCATGGTGTAGTGATTTCTGCTGCGCATTCCGATGATCCCGTCGCGGTAGCGGATCTGCTGCAGATTGTTATAAAAATTGTCCCAGGAGTCTGAAATGCTCAGGGCCAGGACATGCTCACAGTAGACCATGCAGTTGCTGCTGTCCAGACTCATCAGAGGCCAGGTCTCATACATGGCATCGGGCCCGTCTCCGGTCGCCGTCCAGCTGTAGGGCATTCCCAGAAAGAGTTCGCTCCACAGCGCGATCCTCCCGTCAATACTCAGCCCGGAGCGGCCGTTCTCCTGAAGCAGGGCATCGATCTGCCCCTTCGTCATGTTGCTTATCGGCGCCCCATTCGGTTCACCCGCCATCACTGTGATCAGTCCCGCCGCCAGCAGAATCAGCAGTCTAGTCAGCATCGTCTCTCCTTGTCAGATTCCTGTCCCCGGTCGGGGAAGGCTCCAGTCTATCCGTTAATTACTCTCATCCCTGTGCACCGTGTCCGCCGAAAAGGCCGGCAGACAGATCGCGATATATTCTGCACCCTCCGCTTCCGGTGTGCTGTAACGGATCCACTCCCCGGGATGACAGATGATCGCCTCTCCCGCACGGACCCTGTATCGCTTTTCCTGGGTCTCCACATGAAGACAACCCTTCAGGACCAGTGTGTATTCAGTGAATTCCGGTCGCTGTCCCGGCTCCTCCCAGCCCCCAGGACTCTTCATCCGGGCCACACTGAGCTCCTCCGTCCCGGTTCTCACACGCCCGGCATATTCCTCTATGATCTTGCCGCCGCTGCCCGCAGCCTCTATCTTCATCGGTTGTTTTATGACCTTGACCATGAAAATTCCTCACAGACTGATTGTTTATTTTTCCGAATATAGAGTGTTTATCCGGCAGTGGAAAGCAGAAATTATGCTTTGTCCCGCAGCACTGACGCCCCTGCTGAAGCGACAGTCCACCCTTCCGCTCAGCTCTCCAGAACCTTTCGAAGCGCACCCGCCGCTTGATGCAGCTGCTTTTTGGCTGTCTCGTAACTGCAGCTCTTCAATATCATCACAAGTGCCGTCTTCACTTCACCGCGGGCCTCCTTCAGCCTGCTCAGCGCCTCATCATAGTTCAGATCGGTCAGATGGGTCAGAATCCTCGTCCCCCGATCCCATAACTTACTGTTCAGCGCCATCATATCCACCATCAGGTTCCCGTAGGTCTTGTTCAGCTTCACCATCGCCGCCGTGGTGATCATATTCAATATCAGCTTCGTCGCCGTCCCCGCCTTCAGACGCGTACTGCCTGTGATGATCTCCGGGCCCACCACCGCTGAGATAAGAACATCCACATTGTCATAATCCTTCGGAGCATTGCAGATCAGCAGCCCCGTAAATGCCCCGATCTCCTTCGCCCGCTTCAGCGCCCCATGAACATAGGGGGCATAGCCGCTGGTGGTGATCCCCAGTACACAGTCATTCTCAGTCACCAGAAATTCATCAATGATGTCCACACCATTCTCATAGTGGTCCTCCGCTCCCTCCACCGCAGAGGTCAGGGCCTGAGGACCTCCGGCAATGATGCCCTGAACCAGCGAGGTCGGCGCACTGAAGGTCGGCGGGATCTCACTGGCATCCAGAACCCCCAGACGACCGCTGGTCCCCGCTCCGACATAAAATAATCGGCCCTCACTGCGAAAACTCCTCACCACCGCCTCCACAAAAAGCTCAATGTCAGGAAGTGCCTTCTCCACCGCAAAGGGAACAGCCTTGTCATCCTCATTCATGACCTGCAGAATCTCACCCACCGATAAACTGTCAATGTTCATCGAACGCTCATTCTGCTGCTCCGTACTCCTGTCATCAATCTGCTTCTTCATCCCTGTCCCCGCTTCTTTTTTCCGAGTTTAAGTAAATTCTCTCCCAATGTAAACAGCGGATAGTACGGCAACCTTACTTTTTGACCGGACCTTTTTATTTCTGTCTTCAGGTGCATTTACCTAAATTACAGCACAAATAAGGAAGCGCTGCAATGAAACCCTCTTTCCTCACCCGTCTGAAATACTCCCTGTACTTTATGACAAAGATCCCGATGATCTTCCGGGCCCGCCCCCGTATCCAGCGGCTTGACCGGGAGGAGATACAGATTCTCATCCCCTTCCGGCGTCGCAACAGAAATCATGTGAACAGCATGTATCTCGGGGCGCTGGTAGTGGGCGCAGATCTGGCCGCCGGCCTCCTGGCAGTGGAGGTCACCCGGGGGGGCAGAGGCCGCGTGACCCCCATCTTCAAGGATATTAAAGGAGAATTTTTCCGGCGCACCGAGGACGATGCAGTCTTCATCTGCCGGGAAGGCGCTGCAATCCGCAGCATGGCGGAAGAAGCCATCAGAAGCGGAGAAAGGGTCACGGCCCCCATCACCGTCTCTGTCTATGAATCAAAGCGGCTTCAGGATGAACCCTCCGCCCGTTTCGAACTGTCTCTCTCGCTGAAGAAAAAAGAATAAATGATCTGATATAAAGCCTGCTCAGGGCAGATCGTCATCCATCGGAGCGCCTGCCCCCTCTGACTCCGGTGCTGCGGCCGCTGTCGCCGTACGCTGACCTTCCTTTTTAAACTGCATATACAGGAAGAGGATGACACCGAAGGTGATATACATATCGGCAATGTTCAGGATACCTGTCCGCAGAGGCCCCCAGAGGCTGAAGTGAAGAAAATCGGTGACCCAGCCTTCAAAGAGGATGCGGTCCACGATATTGCTGAGCCCGCCGCTGATGATCACCGTCAGGGTGATGCGCTCCGCCTTTTTCAGATCCGCTGAAAAAAGGGTGTATGCGATGAAGTAGATCAGCACAAGGACGGGTATGGCTGTCAGAAGAATCCACTTCCAGGGTTCAGGCAGACCGCTGCCCAGACTCAGAAAGGAACCGTTGTTCTCCGCATAGTGAATGACAAAAAAATCTCCCAGAACACGGATCGTCCCGGCATCCTGAAAATGGGCCCGTGCGTAAATCTTGCTCAGCTGGTCCACAGCCATGGTCAGCAGCAGGATCAGACCCAGCAGCGCCGTCATCCCGCGTTCGGGCCGGGCACTGTGTTTCAGGATCTGTTCACGCAGCGTTTTCAGTTCCGCTCCTGCATTTTTCCGCTCAGTTGCTGTAAGCCGGGCTGATGAGGTTTCCGTTCACCTCTTCATCCGTTTCCCGGGGCGCTTTGTCCTTGAATGAATTGATGAGACGAATCGTACCGTAGCCCCGGCTGATCGCGTTGCCCATCCCTATGAAATTAGGCAGCTTCACATTCACCTGAAAATCCCCGGTGAACAGCCCCGCATTGAGACTCTCATCGATCATGGGCTTGAGTCCGTTCATACGGATCTTGTTGATGACCTTGTATTCCGGCAGTTTCTGGAATTCCTTGATGATGAAGATGATGTTCTTGTTCAGGATCTTGTTCAAATAACCCACCCGCTCGCTGCCGTAGTAATACTTGTAGCGTCCCAGATGCTGATCCGTCAGAGCCACCCAGGGATTCAGAAATTCATAGTTGTGAATATGCTCCAGATCATCAAAATTGGCGACACTGTAGTTTTCCTCAACCTCCTCCACAACCCAGTTGATAAAGGACACGGAAATAATCTCCAGATTCTGCAGTGCGGCACGGACGACCTCTATTCCCTCATTGATACCTACGATGATCGGCTGCTGCTTCACCACTGTGAACTGTATCCTGGGATAGTTGAAACGGTTCCGGGCACCGCCGGCGACCATATCTGCCAGCTTGCCCCGGGGATCCACCTCTATAAAGAAGTTGCGCAGACTCAGGGCGTTGACTGTAAAAGGACGTTCTGTATGGAGTACAAAGGCCACCGTTTCCAAGGCCGAGTTCCCCCTATGAGTTCATGGTTCGCAGAAATTCTTTGTTATTCTTGGAATTACTCATCTTTTCAAGCAGAAATTCCATCGCCTCCACCGGGCTCATCTCGTTGAGCAGCTTGCGCAGGATCCAGACCCGGGCCAGTTCGCCCCGGCTCATCAGGATCTCCTCCTTACGGGTTCCGCTGCGGTTGATGTCAATGGACGGGAAGATTCTCCGGTCGCTGAGACGGCGGTCCAGAACCAGCTCCATATTACCCGTGCCCTTGAATTCCTCGAAGATCACATCGTCCATCCTCGAACCCGTCTCTGTAAGGGCCGTCGCCAGAATGGTCAGAGATCCGCCGCCTTCAATATTCCTGGCGCTTCCGAAAAATCGTTTGGGCCGGTGCAGAGCATTGGAATCAATACCTCCGGAAAGGATTTTGCCCGAATGCGGCACCACAGAGTTGTGGGCCCGGGCCAGACGCGTGATACTGTCCAGCAGAATGACCACGTCACTGCCGAACTCCACGATGCGTTTGGCCTTCTCCAGCACCATATCCGCCACCTGAACATGCCTCTCCGGCGGTTCGTCAAATGTGGAGGAGACAACCTCCGCATCCACGTTCCGCTGCATGTCCGTCACTTCCTCAGGCCGCTCGTCGATCAGCAGCACGATCACCGTCACCTCCGGGTGATTGGCAATGATGCTGTTGGCCATTTTCTGGAGCAGGACCGTCTTTCCTGTCTTCGGCTGAGCCACGATCAGTCCGCGCTGCCCCTTGCCGATAGGCGTCAGCAGATCCATGATCCGCATACTGTAATCCTTGGGATTGTGCTCCAGCTGCAGCCTCTGCTCCGGATTCAGCGGTGTCAGCGTGTCAAAGGGCATGGGCACCTTCGCCAGCTCCGGACGCTGATCGTTCACACTCTCAATGCTCACCAGACTGAAAAAACGCTCATTGTGCTTCGGAGGCCTCACCTGTCCCGCAATAATGTGCCCCGTCTTCAGTCCCAACTTCTTGATCTGAGAGGGACTGACGTATAAATCTGTACTGTTGTTCACGTAATTGTTACTCGGAGATCTTAAAAATCCATAACCGTCAGGCATGATCTCCAGCACGCCCCTTTCGAATAAATTGCCAACGCTCTCCGCCTGACTCTGCAGTATATGAAAAATGATCTCGTGTTTCTTCTGCGTCAGGATACCTGGGATCTCAAACTCTGTCGCCAACTTCTGCAAGTCTTTGATTTTCAAAGCTTTAAGATCGCCTATAGAGTATTCTCCAACATGGGGGGCGGTCGTTGTTTCCTTTACTTTTACCAATGTACGCCTCTTGTTATTGCCGTGATAAATCGGGTCGTCTTTCTCAAACACACGCTCATGTTATGTAAGAAGAACCCCGGATGCCGAAGATTAAGGAATTCAGCGATATATGTCAACAGATTAATTCAATTGATTCAGTGACCGTACTAATTTCCGGGACAACCCTGTAATGCGCCCTCCCACACTCACATTTCAGGCCTTCACTGCCTGCGTCGGGAGTTGAGGACGAAATGCATCTTGAAGAGGAAGCGGGAAATCCCTAAATTCCCCAAACCGAAAGGGCAGGACGATTCCAAACAAAAGGACAGGGGCTATATGACGCGTGAAGGACGATTCAGGGGCCGGACGATTGCTGTGGTCAATGATCTGAGCCGTGATGAACAGCTCTATCTCTATCGGAAGACCCGGGAGCTCAAGGAAGGGCTGAAGCGCGGAGAGAATATGGATCATTTCCGCATCAGCGACCGGGGAACCGGAGCCTATCTCATTTTTGTGGAACCTTCCACCCGCACCCGGGAGAGTTTTCTCAACGCCGTGAAATTCCACGGGATCAAGACCAATGTCTTTGACACGGCCAACAGCAGTTTCACCAAGAGCGAAAGTTACGCCGACACTCTGAAAATGCTCAGCGGCTACAGCGACTACAGTATATTCATTCTGCGCACACGTCTCGAGGGGGTCTGCAGCTGGCTGGAATCCTCTCTCCAGACTTACGCCGACACTCTGGGTCTGCCTATGCCCGGCCTCATCAATGCCGGCGACGGCAAGCACGAGCACCCTACTCAGGAGTTTCTCGACGAATACACTTTTCTGGAAAAGAACGGCTTCAGCACCGACGCCATACACATCGCCCTGGTCGGCGACCTCTACCACGGCCGCACCGTCCACAGCAAGGCCGAGGGACTGAAGATCTTTCGCGATGTGACTGTGGACCTGGTGGCCCCGGAGGCCATTGCCCTGCCCCCCTACTATGAGGAGAAGATGCGGAAAAGCGGTTTCAAAGTCAATATCTACCNCGACATCGAAAGCTATCTCGCCGCAGGCAGGACCGCGAAGATCTGGTACTTCACCCGTCTTCAGCTGGAGCGTATGGGCGAGGATGTCCTGGATCAGGCGGAAAAGCTGCGCAATGCCGTCACTTTCAGGCGGGAGAATATGCAGGCCCTCCGCCCCGGTACCAAGTTCTACCACCCCCTGCCCCGGCATAAGGAATATCCCACCATCCCCACCTTTCTGGACCGCACTGAACTCAACGGCTGGGAGGAGCAGGCCGTCAACGGCTACTATACCCGCATCGTGGAACTGAGTATGCTCGGAGGCGCCATCGGCGAAGATTTTGACGGGGAACCCTGCGTCCGTCCGGACTACAGAGACGATTTCATTGAGGAGATCAAGGCCTTCCGGACCCTCAAACCCGAGTACAAGATCGGCACCCGGCCCGTGCAGAACGGCACCGTCATCGACCATATCGGGAAAGGCGAGGATATTGAGGCCATCTGGGACCAGATCAACAAGGTACGCAAGATCCTCGGTCTCAATATGGTCAGCAGTCACGGCGTCTACAAAAGCCACAAGGACGGAAAATTCAAAGGCGTTCTCTCCATCCCCGATCTCATGAGTTTCAACGAGGTCTGGATGAAAAAACTCTCCGCTATCGCCCCCGAATGCACCCTCAATATCATCGATGACCACATGGTGAAGGCCAAATACCGCATCCACATGCCTCCCCGGGTCTACGATTTTGAAGAGATCCGCTGCAGCAATCCCGACTGCATCAGCAACCCCGCCCACCACGAAAATGCCGTCACAGAATTCTACCGAAGCGGACGTAAATTTATCTGCAAATACTGCCACCGGAGCCACAGCTACGATGAGATCTGGACGATCTGAACAACGCAGACAAGCGAAGACAGACCCTGACGGGCCGGTCTCAAAGGCGGTCAATGTCCCCCTGTCCCGCCTTCGGGAGTTGGAAGCCGGGTTCAGTGCTTCAGATGCCGGAACGGATCCGCTCAAGCGGTCTTTTCCAAAGCCCTTTCAGTTAAAATCAGAGGAGTAGCATGTCAGAACGTCCTTCGTCGAAATCCGCCTTTGCCTCAGCCCTCGCTGCCGCCGCTCTGGAGATCGGCGCCCTTCGCCTGCAGCCCGACAATCCCTTCACCTGGGCCTCGGGTTACCGCATGCCCATTTATAACGACAACCGCCTTTTTCTCTTCCATCCCCGTCACAGGGATCTGATCCTCAATGCCTTTGTGCATATCCTCGAGGAAGAGGGCATCGATCCGGATATCGTCTCCGGCATTCCCACCGCCGGTATCCCCTGGGGCATGAGTCTGGCAGATCGGCTGAACAAACCCTTTATCTATGTGCGCAGCGAAAGCAAGGATCACGGGAAAAAGAAAAAAGTCGAAGGTCTCGACGATCTGCAGCGTCTCAAAGGCGCCCGGGTCCTGGTCACTGAGGATCTGGTCAGCACCGGGAAATCCTCCATGGAAAGCATTCAGCAGCTGCTGGATCTCGGGGCCGATGTCCCGGCCTGCCTGTCCATTTTCTCCTACGCCCTCCCCAAAGCCGCCGCACTCTTTGCAGACGCCGGCATCCCTCAGCTGAATATACTCGATTTCCCTTCTCTGCTCGACAGTCTGCGCAAAAACGGCCCCTTCTCCCAGGATCAGCTGAACATGCTCGCCAGCTGGAATGCAGATCCCTTCGCCTGGGGTGAAAATAACGGCTTCCCCAAAGTCTGATCAGAACACAGCGCCGATTGTGAATATGCACCTGAAATGTCCGCTTTTCCCCCCAACCCCTGCATCCGCAGGGATCACAGTCTTAAAGGTCCGCCCCGAAAGGAGTTAATATGTATAAAGATCTGCTTGCCGAAAGTGCCGCCGCTGCCAAAACCCTTCTCTGTATCGGCCTCGATCCCGTTCTGAAGCACTTGCCCGCCGAACTTCAGGGCATGGGACCCGCCGGCATTCCCGTCTTCTTCGAGATCATTTTCCGGGAAATGCAGGAACGCGGACTGAAAGCCGCAGCATTCAAACCCAATCAGGGCTTCTATCTCATCCATGACCGGCCCTTCGAAGGTCGTTTTGACGGCTCCCTCGCCCTGGCCAGGACCATTGAGCTCGTCCGCAGCTATTTCCCGGGCATCCCCCTCATCCTCGATTTCAAACGCGGCGATATCGCCGGCTCCTCCGCTAATTACGCCGAAGAAGGTTTCGATCAGTGGAAAGCCGATGCCGTTACCGTTTCCCCCTACATGGGCGCAGACTCCGTCGGTCCCTTCCTCGATCACCCGAAAAAGGGCGGAACCTATATTCTCAACCGTACAAGTAATCCCGGATCCGCCGATCTGCAGGCCTCCGAACTCGCCTGCGGTCACCGTCTCTTTCAGAAAACGGCCAAAAAGATCCTGGCCTGGGCGGACGGCCGCCCCGGGACCGGCGCTGTGGTCGGAGCCACCTCCCTGGAGGAACTGTCCCTCCTCGCCGGAATCTACGCCGAATCCGCACTGCCCCTGCTCATCCCCGGTGTCGGTTCTCAGGGCGGCTCCGCCGAAGAGGTCTGCTCTGTACTGAAGGACGCCGGCTACCCCCTGCCCATGGCCCGTATCAACAGCAGCAGCGGCATCACCCACCCCTGGGCAAAAAAGAAGGAAGCTGTCCCGGCAGACTGGAACCACAGGGTCTGTGACGAGATCGAAAAACTTAATTCCGCCATGGAAGCCTTCCTGTGAACCGTTCACAGCAGCTGTTGGAACTCTGGAAAGGGCCCCGTGTCGGCCTCGCCACTGTCTCCGGGATCTGGAGCACCAAACCCGCTATTATCCGCTGGATCGATGAACATATTCCCGCGTTTGATATCATCACCACGAAGTCCTTTCAGCTGCACCCCAATCCGGGTAACCGCGAACCCATTATCGCCGAAAAATCCGAAGGCAATTACACCAACGCCGTCGGCCTCCGCAATCCCGGCATGGTCAAGGTCCGGCAGGAACTGCAGGAGCTCCTCAGCCGGCCCCTGCGCAGTTTCCTCAATGTCAGCATCAGTGGCAGCAGTCCCGAGGAATTCATTCAGCTCATCGAAGCCTTCGAGCCCTTTGCCGACTGCTTTGAACTGAATTTCTCCTGTCCCCATGCCAAACCCGGTTACGGCAGCACCATCGGCAGCAGTCCCGAACTGGTGGAACTTTATATGAATCAGATCCGCCGCGCAACAGACAGTATCCTCTTTCCCAAACTCACGCCCAATGTTCCCGATGTCGGCCTGATCGCAGAGATCGCCGCCCGCTCAGGGGCAGACGGCATCGCCGCTGTCAATACCTTCGAACCGGAGCAGACCATCGAACCCCATAGCGGCCAGCCCGTTCTCTATAATCCCAACGGCCGCAAAGGCGGTGTCTCCGGCAGCGATATCTTTGCCCCTGCCCTGAAACAGATCGCCCGCATCCGCGAAGCCGTCGGCCCCGATCTGCCCATCCTCGGTATGGGCGGCGTCAGCAGCCCTGAGGATGCCCGCAAAATGGCCGACGCAGGCGCTCAGGTCATCGGTCTCGGCTCCGTCTTCGCCAGGGTCCGCTTTCAGGACCGCATCCGCTTTATGCAGGAATTCTCAGACGCCCTCGCCGACAGACGACCCGCCGTCTCCGTCCCCCTCATCCCCGGCCGGCAGGCCCAATACCATGCCTACCGCATCCACAGGATGACAGAGATCTCAGATACCATGCGCATCTTCTCCCTCGAAGGTGACCATGACATGAACTTCAAACCCAGTCAGTATGCTTTTCTCTGGATTCCGGATGCCGGTGAGAAACCCTTCAGTATTGTGAAGTCCAGCCCCCTGGAGTTTATTGTCCGCAAACGCCACCGCGATCTCGTCCGAAAAAGCGGTATTTTCACAGAAGCCCTCTTCAGACTCAGAGAAGGCGATGAACTCTACGCCCGCGGACCCTACGGCGCCGGACCGGCCCTCCCGTCACAGAAGAACATTCTTCTCGTCAGCGGCGGAACCGGCATCGCCGCCCTGCCCTCCTTCGCCCGGGAACTCCACAGCGCCGACCGCTCACTGCAGTTCTGGCATGGTATGAGTTCACCCGGTGAAGAGGTCTACTCCGATGAACTCTCCGCCTTCGGTCCCGTTCATCAGATCGCCGACCAGGGACAGCCCGGCCGCGTCCTGCACAAGCTTCAGGAGTCACTTCAGACCCTCAGCCCTCAGCAGGCAGCCGACACCGCCTTCTATATCATCGGCCCTGAAATCTTCATGAAAAAAGGACTGCAGATCGCCCGCCGCGCCGGCATTCCGGGTTCCGCCGCCTTCGCCTCACTGGAAACCAACAATATGTGCGGTATCGGCATCTGCGGCGAATGCGAATGCGGCGGTGAACTCTCCTGCCACCGCGGCACCTTTTACGACTCCGACTATCTCTTCCTGAATTATTTTAAGTAGCGGCACCTGACCGCAGAGCTTTCACTGCCCCGCAGACCCACACGCGGAGCAGCCCAGCAGTCATAGTCCCAGAGCAGTATTCTCAGTCATCATCCCAGTCATCTTCCTCATCGTCCAGGATGTCGTCCCAGTCATCGGCATCTTCCCAGTCCAGATCCTCACTGATATCCTCGCCCCAGTCATCCTCGATTTCCATGGAAGCTCCCTCGCGGAAAACCTCATTGACAAAATCCAGATCAAAGTCCGCCGGATCAAAGTCCGCGCCCACTTTCTCAAGCGCCCGCCTGTACTCCGCGGTCCCCTTCTCCTTCAGCGCCGAAACGATCTCCTGATAGGCAGCGATCCCGCCGATCCGCTCCGGAGGGCAGTTCCTTTCTCCGCTCAGACAGAGAGGATGCATCGGCAGCTCACGCTCCGTGCCTGCCAGCTCCAGCTCGTGCACCCAGCGGTCCTCATCATCATAGATATACTCCAGACGATCCCCGACCGCCACCAGTAATTCGTCCAGCAGCACCCGCTCCGCAGACACAGCTTTGGACGCCCCCTCCTGCAGTGTACCCCAGCTCTTTTCCCCGCTGACAAATACATAAGGATACTTGTTCTCCCAGCCCATCACGATCTGCAGCACTTCATGCAGGTCCGCCAGAATAAAATCAGAAGCTATTCTGAAACTGCGGCGCACCACCGGCTCCGAATCCCGCAGCTGTACATTGATAACATAACTTTTCATCTGTCACTTTCCCCAGAATTTGGAGGAAATTACGCAAGCTCTAATATTTATCAAACAGTCAAATTCATGTCCTGATTATTTTTCAGACTCGCTGAGACCCGCAGGCATTATTGGGATGAAATACTTGCACTTCTCACATTTTTAATGCAATTTTCGCAGAAGTAAAGTTAACGAATGCGGAGGTTTTATGCGCTTGATCTTATTGGGTGCCCCCGGCAGCGGCAAAGGGACACAGGCAGATCTCATGAAAGAATTCTATAAAGTGGAAAAACTCAGCACCGGTGACCTGCTGCGCAATGAGATAAAAATGGGTACAGACCTGGGCCAGGAAGCGCAGACTTATATGAATGCAGGTGAACTGGTCCCGGATAAGATCATGCTCGGTATCATCGAACATAAGGCAGAAATGTTTAAGGAAAAAGATACCGGCTTCATTCTCGACGGTTTTCCCCGTACCCTCGCCCAGGCCCGGGGTCTGAAAGACAGTCTCCACCGAATCGGCATGGATCTCGATGCCGCCCTGCATATCGATGTCCCCGAACCGGAACTGATCCGCAGACTCAGCAGCCGCTGGACCTGCCGCAGCTGTCAGGGCATTTTCTCCTATCCCGACGATCGGCCCGAAAATACGCCCTGCTCCCAATGCGGAGGACAACTCTATCAGCGGGATGATGATAAAAAGGATACCGTCCTCCGAAGAATGAATGTCTATATCGACAAAACCCTCCCTCTCCTGACCTTTTACCGTCAGGAAGGCCTCTACAGGGCAGTGGATGGACAGGGTCAGATACAGGAGATCTTCTCCCGCATCAAGTCCGCTCTGAATGATGCGCTCTGATAGATATTCCCTATAAGAAATGCCCTGAAAACACTGTCCTGAAAGCACTGAACTGAAAGCACTGTCCTGAAAGCACTGAACTGAAAGCACTGCCCTGAAAGCACTGACCGCCGACTCTCTGTATTCACTCAAAAGCAAGACCCGACCATGATCCGTCTGGGCATCACCGGCGGCCTCGGCTCCGGTAAAAGTCTGGCCCTGAAGGTCCTCCGTGAACAGGGAATTCCCGTCGAAGATGCCGACCGCATCGCAAAAGAACTGATCTCCCGGCAGGAGGATCTCAAAAAGAAGATCTCATTCCAGTTCGGTGAGGATATCTACAGCAAGGGTGAACTCAACCGTGCTCTGCTGGCGGAACGGGCCTTCAGCTGCCGTGTCAATCAGGAAACTCTCAACAGCCTCGTGCATCCGGCTGTCCGGGACGCCGTACAGAATTTTTTCAGAAAAACAGAAGAGCTCGGACACCCTCTCGCCGCCGTGGAAGCCTCTGTCCTCCTCGAGGCAGGTCATGCCGATGCCTATGACCGCATCCTGCTCATTACTGCCGATGAGCCGGTCCGCCTCGCCCGCGCCCTCCTTCGCAGCGGACTCTCAGAAGAGCAGATCCGCGCCAGAATGGCTCTGCAGATGCCCGAAGAACAGAAGCGAAAACTCTGTCACAGCGTCATTGAAAACAACGGCTCCCCCGATCAGCTGAAAATGGCANTGCTTGACCTGCTCGAACGTCTGCTGAACCCGGACCGGTAATCCCCTCTCGCAGCACGGCTCTGTCACCACCTCTGCGACTCGAAATAAATACATCTTTCTTTTGCCAAAGGACTGCAAATTCCTTAGCATACCCCAATGAAAAATTCTCACCCCTCCTCCCCCGACCCCGCTCAGCCTGACTCACTCCCTGCACCCCTGCGCTGGCTCCTGCTCATCGCCGGCTTTTTCTTCACCGCCCTCGCCTTCCTCGGCGTCTTCCTGCCCCTGCTTCCCACCACCCCCTTCCTGCTCATCGCCGCCGCCGCCTTCCTGCGCTCCTCTCCCCCTTTTTATAATTGGCTCAACGACCACCCCCAACTCGGCCCCTACCTTCGCAATTACCGTGAACACAAAGCGATGACCCGCGGACACAAGATCTTTGTCCTCGCCCTGCTCTGGCTGACAATGGGCCTGTCCATCATCTTTTTCATCAACAGTCTTATACTGAAATTATTACTCATTGCCATCGGCAGCGCAGTCACTCTCCACCTGCTGCTGCTGAAAACAATGTCCGACACAGAGACGCAGCCTGTCCCGACTCCCCGGGAAAGCAAGGACAACCCGGAGACCTGAACGCTCTCTCCCCCTACTCCTCCGGCCCTTCTGCCCCTTCCTTCGCCTTCTTCTCCATCAGCTCAGGATACAATGCCTCAACGCATACAGGACAGAGACCGTGCGTGAACTGTGCGTCTGTATGCTTCTCAATATAATGCTCAACAAAATTCCAGTAGCCGCTGTCATCACGGATCTTTTTACAGTTGGCGCAGATCGGCAGCAGTCCTTTCAACTCCTTGACGTTGTCCAGAGCCGTCCTCAACTCCCTGTTGATACGGTCGATCCTGTCATTCGACTCCTGCAGCACCCTGTTGTGACGGCGATTTATCCTGACTCTGCGGATCAATCCTGCACTGAATAGAATAAACAGCAGCACAAGCGAATAGGAAAAACGCCGCTGCTCCCTCAACTGACTCAACTCCAGTTCCTGTATCTGCGCATCCCTGCGCAGCAGCTCATTTTCACTGCGGATATCCAGAACTTCCTCACGGAATGCCATGATCTGTTCATAATTCCTCTCCCTGTATTCCAGTACTTGATCCTGCCAATACAGAGCTGACTCAAGCGAATGCCCTCTCTGAATCCATTCTCCCACACTCTCAAAATACCGGGCCCTGATCCTGTGAATACGGGCCTTCAGCTCTGGCATCTCCGCCCCGTCCGTCAGTTCAGATGCCCTGTCCAGAAGCTTCCCGGCCTCCTCGCTATCCCCCTTCAGGAGTTTTACTTCCGCCAGCGCGATCAATGCCTCCGACAGCTTGGGCAGCTCCCCGAATGTCTCCAGAAACCTGATCGCATCCCCCAGCTGTGTCTCTGCACTGTCCGGCTGTCCCATCCCGAGATAAAGCACCCCAAGCCCCAGTCTGCTCTGACCCATGCCGTCCCGGCTCCCCGTCAGTTCATAATGCAGGAAGGCGTCCTTGAAGTACTGAACCGCAGCAGCATGATCCCCGACAGCGTGGCGAACCCAGCCCTCCACAAGAGAAATCCAGGCCCTCCCCCTGTCCGTGCCGTGCACCTGCTCCAGACTGTCCGCCCTCCGAAGGGCATCCAGTGCCCTCACAAAATCTCCCGCCTCATAGAATAAATGAGCTCTGTTCCCCAGCACATAGACTGCCGATTCGTAACTTCCTAAACCCAGATTCAGATCCAGTGCTTCCTGATACATGTCCAGTGCCCGCTCCAGATCACCGAACTCAGTGTAGGACGCACCGATATTATTTAAAACCCTGGCCCGGCTGACAGGCCGTGTATACAGATTCAGAGCCTTCGAATACGCTGTGATCGCTTCCCGATACCGCCCCCTGCTGTGATAGAACAGACCCCGGTCATTATGTATTCGGGGCAGTTCATCTTTATCCCCGTACACCTCAGCCACCGTCAGCGCCCGACCCAGATAGGCCTCGGCTGAATCCGGCAGGCTGCCGTACTTGTATGCATCCGCAAGACTCCTCAGAAGCAGCGACATGCTGGAGCTGTCCCTCAAAGCAGAAAATACCTCAAAGGACTGATGATACCATCGCAGAGCCTCTCCGTATTCCTTTATCAGATAATTGGAGCGCCCTGCAAGGTAAAGAGCCTCTGCATATATGACGGAGACCTCCTCAGCCTCCATCACTTCGATCAGCTGCAGCGCATACACCCGCGCACTGTCCGCATCCACCCGGATGTAATAACGTGCCAGATCCCGCAGGGCCTCCTCTTCCGCAGCCCCCGAAACAGCGTCATGATATATTGCACGCAGCGAATCCGCTGTCCCATCCACCACCGCAGATGCTCCTGAAAACATCAGGATGAATCCAAGTATGATTTTCAAAGCACTGATCTGCCGCCTCCTTCACTGTATTCAGATACCATGAATATAGAATCTGTTTGCATCCTATACAATGAAAATAAGCCCCCCGAACCCTTCCATACACTCTCTGATCCATTCCCCAACGTGAGTCCCTGCACAAAGACACGAGCTGCAGCACAAAGTCTGAAGCAAAACACACATCCCCTGCCAGAATATAAACTCTCTCAACTTTTAATTGATATTTACACTGTTTCAAAGTAAATTTCCCAGCTTTTTGAAGGATGCGCACGTAGCTCAGTTGGATAGAGCGACGGATTCCGGTTCCGTAGGCCGAGGGTTCGAATCCTTCCGTGCGTACTCAGGAATCCCGGCATGAAGGGCCCGGTCCCTCGGACACACTATCCGACGGAGCCCTGCCGGCGATCCGCTTGCGTCTGTAGCTCAGTTGGTAGAGCAGGTGACTCTTAATCACTCGGTCCGGGGTTCGAATCCCTGCAGGCGTACCACCCAAGCCCCGTCCAAACGGGGCTTTTCTGTCTGCACACACTTTTTGTGACATTCGTTCATGTTTCACCCACTCAACT
>JGI10211J34971_10000130_pt1 | contig 57406 bp, 60 predicted proteins | sample Etolagsediment_FD_34971 | JGI IMG/M metagenome (IMG submission 34971) | reverse complement strand
ACTCATCACAAACGTCCCGGCCAGGATAGCGACACCCGCACCATCCATACCCATCACAGGCACAAGNGCCACACAGACAGCAGTCGTCACCGCAGCCCCGGCAAACGTCACCACAGGCAGGTAACGGGTCGTCCCCGTAATCAGTATACCTGCTGAAAGGTTGGTCGACGCCATATCGAACACATAGCTCCAGAATATCCAGGGGAGGACAGACAGCCCGATCCAATACGGCGGGGGCAGCAGATAGAACGCCCCACCTATATGCCACCGAACCAGGTCGGGCACAAAAAACGTAGCCCCGACAGCAACCAGCATAGTAAACAGCGTTGAAAGCGTCAGCACCTGGCGGAACAGCGGTTTGGATTCGGGATCATCTGCATGTTGCAGGAAAAAAGGCTGCCAGGCAAACCTGAACACCTGGATAAACAGCTGCAGCAGGATACCGAACGCAACCACCCTTCCATAGATACCAACCACATCCGAAGCCTCGACCCCGGAGCCATACAGCCTGTCGATCGACTCACGCGGCATCCGGATCAGGACATTCCGGTCTATCAGGTGGATAAGGAGCCCGGCAATACCGGTCGGCACATACGGAAGCCCGATACGGAGCATCTCCCCCAGCCTCCTTGACGAAAACAGAGGCTTCAGGCCGGAAAACGCAGGAAGCACAAGCCCCAGACTCACCAGCGAACCAGCGATATTGGCAAAAAAAGCACCCTTCAACCCTACCCCCATCTGAACAATCATCACCCACGCAGACACCACAACCGCAATCACCCCCATCACCCTTGCCGCCGCAAAGCGCAGTGCCCGACGCCGGAGACGGAGATCCGCAAACGGCACAACAAGCAAAGCATCGAGCCAGAGAATCACCGCAGCATACCGCACGAACTCCCCTGCCTGGGGATCCAGGCCGATAGCCAGGGCAAAAGCTGGCGCAAAAAGCACAAGCATCACCGCAAAGAGCGTAGATGTCAGGAGAAGAGAAAGAAAGCCTGTAGAAAAATAACCCGACCGATCACCATCTGCACGAAGCGCATCTGAGGCCGTCTTCAGGTAGGCAGTCTCCATCCCGTAGGCAAACAGCACATTGAGAAGAGCGATATTGGCGTACAGCAGTGAATGCACACCATTTTCGAATGTCGTAAGGAGGTTTGCATACAGCGGAACCAGCACGTAATTCAATCCCCTGGCGAGAATCGTGCTGGTTCCGTAGATAACGGTATCCTTGAGAAGAAGCCTTAACTTTCCAAGCATGGAATGGCCTGAAGCAACTTAAGCAGAAGCATTGCCTGACTCACTACCCCGGCCGTTCTGAGCCATCGAGTCACCGTTTTGCTTCATTTTATCGAATGCAGGCACGAAACGGCCATCCTTCTTCTCGACAGGAATCTTCGAAATCACCTCGCGCAAATGCGCCTGCGCCTCAGCCTGCTGCGCCTTGAGCCGCTCCAACTCCTGGCCTGATAGGCCTACAGGATTGTCTTTATCAATAAGAGTTGATTTAAACGATTCGATTTCCATATCTTGCTCTTCCTGCATATGGGCAACGAACTTCTTCATCATGAACAGAAGTCCGAAAAAAATAGGCAGGGCAAACGCCATGATAACAAGCCAGCTCATATGGTAATCCGTTAAAGTCTTGAAAAAAATAGAGTTTTTTTAAAATAACAGAGAAGCATGGCATCACCAAACCCCATTGAAAGCATCATCGAACAGGGTCGCAGCATACTCCGAATGGAATCCAGGGCCCTGGAAAACATCGCGACCAACCTGGGAGCTGAATTTCAAAGCGCTGTCACCCTGCTCAAAGAATGCAAAGGCAAGGTCATCGTCTCGGGAATGGGCAAATCCGGCATTATCGGCCAGAAAATAGCAGCAACCCTCTCCTCCACCGGCACCACAGCTCTCTTTATGCACCCGGCAGAAGCAGCACATGGCGACCTGGGAGTAGTAGAGCCTGGTGACGTCATCATCGGCCTCTCCAAAAGCGGCATGACCGAAGAGCTCAACTTCATCATCCCGCCGCTCAGGCGCATCGGGGTAGCTATCATAGCCATTACGGGCAACAAACGTTCCTACCTTGCAGAAAAATCCGATGTCACCCTCGATATCGCCGTAGAGCAGGAAGCCTGCCCATTCGACCTCGCACCCACCACCTCCACAACCGCTATGCTCGCCATGGGCGATGCACTTGGCATCACCCTCATGCGGCAGAAAGAGTTCACTCACATCGACTTCGCCCTCACCCATCCGAAAGGCTCCCTCGGCCGCAGGCTCACGATGAAAGTTGCAGACATCATGACATCAGGAGAAGCCCTTCCCGTCACCAGCGAAACAGCGACCGGTATGGACCTCGTCCTTGAAATGAGCTCCAAACGGTTCGGAGTCACAGCTATTGTCGACACCCAGGGGCATCTCACCGGCATCTTCACCGATGGCGACCTGCGCCGCCTCATCCAGCATAAACAAGACCTCTCCACCATAAGCGCAAAAGAAGTCATGTCGCCCTCCCCCAAAACCGTCACCCCCGACACCCTCGCAAAAGAATGCCTCGACATCATGGAAACCCACCGCATCACCCAGCTCCTCGTCCGCTCCGCCGATAACAAACCCATCGGCATCATCCACATCCACGACCTCGTCACCCTCGGCCTCTGAAAAACAGTCCCCTCATCACAAAAAGCCCCGGCAATGCGGGGCTTTTTGTGGGCGTTTTTAACGTTTTTCAAGAACGTCCCTACTTACCGAGGGCCTTGAGCATTGCCTGGCCGATGTCGGCGGGGTTCTCTACAACGGTGATGCCTGCGGCTTCCATAGCAGCAATCTTGTCTTCTGCGGTACCTTTACCACCAGAAACGATAGCACCTGCATGGCCCATACGACGTCCGGGAGGCGCTGTACGGCCTGCAATGAACCCGACAACTGGTTTCTTGAAGTGACGCTTGATATACTCTGCCGCTTCTTCCTCAGCGCTGCCACCTATCTCGCCGATCATGATAAGACCTTCGGTTTCGTCATCCTTGGCAAAAAGCTTGATAGCATCGATAAAACGGGTCCCGATGATCGGGTCACCACCGATACCGATACAGGTCGACTGCCCCAAACCAACTTCGGTAAGCTGATGCACAGCCTCGTAGGTCAGGGTACCACTACGCGACACAACACCAATCGAACCTTTCTTGTGGATGAAGCCTGGCATGATACCGATCTTGGCTTCGTCCGGTGTGATAACCCCCGGGCAGTTCGGCCCGACGAGTGTAGCACCCATCTCCTGCACATAAGTGTATGCCTTCATCATATCATTTACCGGAATTCCCTCGGTAATGCAGATGATGACTTTCAGCCCGGCTTCGGCAGCTTCCATGATGGCATCTGCAGGCGAACGGTGCAGGCACAAAAATAACTGAAGCGTTTGCACCAGCCTCGGTAACAGCGTCCTTGACGGTATTGAACACAGGCACCGGACGGCAGAATTTGTCTTTTTCATTACCGTTATACTCCTGGCCACCCTTGCCCGGTGTCACACCGGCAACGACATTGGTCCCGTACTCGAGAATCTGTGATGTATGAAAGGTACCTTCACCACCGGTAATACCCTGCACTACCAGGCGGGTATCCTTATTGACTAATACACTCATGGTTCTTCGCTTGGATTTATAAAAAAATTGTAAGGAAGCTCAGGCCTGAACCTTTCTGGCTATACCTAGTAGCTTACCCTCTTCAAAAAAGTTACCTATCAGCTGCATGCCTACAGGCAGGCCGGAACTGTCGAAACCAGCCGGAACGCTCAGTGCCGGCAGACCTGCAATACTTGCCGGAACGGTAAAGACATCGGCAAGGTACATCTCCAGTGGGTCACCGGTCTTGTCACCGATGCCGAAAGGAGGAAACGGAGAGGTAGGGCCTGCAATCACATCGACCTTCCCCAGCGCCTCACGGTAACGATCGAGGAATACCCTGCGCACCTGCTGCGCCTTCTTGTAATACGTATCGTAATACCCTGCAGAAAGTACGTACGTGCCAAGCATGATACGCCGTTTGACCTCCTTGCCGAACCCTTCCGTCCTCGAATTGACGTACATGGCCGCCAGATCCTCCGACTCGGCGGAACGGTACCCGTAGCGCGCTCCATCGAAACGCGCAAGGTTCGATGAAGCCTCGGCAGTCGTCAGGATATAATATGCCGCAATGGCATAATCACTTTCAGGAAGGGTAATCTCCACCAGTTCCGCACCTGCAGCCTGCATGGCATCGAGCCTGGCCTGCACCAGGTCACGAACCTCGCTGTTGAGCGTAGATGGGAAATATTCCTTTGGAACACCAACCTTCAGCCCCTCGAGCGAAACAGCATCCATTTCACCGGCGTAATCACCCACCTCATGATGCGACGACGTCGAATCCGATCCATCGTTACCAGCTATCACCTGCAGCACTGCAGCGGCATCATCACCATTTTTAGCGAGAATACCAATCTGGTCGAACGATGAACCAAATGCCACCAGTCCATAACGCGAAATCCTTCCATAGGTCGGTTTGAGACCAACAACATTACAGAACGACGCAGGTTGCCTTACCGAACCACCGGTATCCGAGCCAAGCGCCACCATGCAGAGATCCGCAGCGACAGATGCCGCCGAACCGCCAGAGCTGCCCCCCGGCACCCTCGTCGGGTCATAAGGATTGCGAACCGGGCCGAACGATGAATTCTCGTTCGAACTGCCCATCGCGAACTCGTCCATGTTGACCTTGCCGAGGAACATCGCATCTTCGGCAAGCAGGCGCTCCACAACAGTGGCATCGTACACCGAAGTATAGTTCCCGAGGATCTTCGAAGCACAGGTCAACCCCTCGCCCTTGATAGCGATATTGTCCTTGATCGCCATCGGGAGCCCGAACAGCCTTCCCGGAGCATCCCCTGCCTCGAGCTTCGCATCCAGGGCGCGAGCCCTTGCAACTGCTCCTTCGGTAAATACGGTTAGATAAATATTGGAATCACGGCTACCCTCGATACGCTCGAGATAGTCGCGAACAACTTCCTCGCAACTCACCTCTCTGGCAAGCAGCTTCCCTCTCAAATCCTTATACGAGCTGAACTGCACGGTTATGCTTCTGATCTAAAGTTGAAATACGGATACGGCCGCAACAGTCAGGAGACGCGGCAGAATGTCAAGTTTGTATAATAAGAAATAACTGCATATAATTCAATTTAGTACATTTCGACTCAGGAATTAACAATCACGGTTCAGACTCTCCCCCTTCTACGGCAAAGTACGCTGATGTGAAATGACAGGACTGTTGTTCAACGCCTTCAAAGACAGACATGGATTTATCTTCTTCACACTCCTCGAAATGGTTTAACTCCAAATCGAAAAGAGAAGATCTCGCATTACAGAAACAGCTCAAAGAACGCTGCAAACTCCCGAAACATATTGCCGTCATCATGGATGGCAATGGACGATGGGCCGAACAACACGGCAAATCGCGCATAGAAGGACATATCGCCGGCGTGGACTCCGTACAGGATATCGTAGAAAGTTGCGTACAGCTCGGTATCCCATACCTCACACTCTTCACTTTTTCGACCGAAAACTGGAAACGTCCGGAAAAAGAGGTTTCCGCACTCATGCGCCTTCTCATCAAAGTCCTCCAGAGAGAAGCCCGCAAAATCCACGACAACAACATCCGCCTCCTGGTCATCGGCAATGCCGACCAGCTCCCGCCCAAAGTCGCGCGAACGGTCAGGGAAACCGTAGAAACCACTAAAGCCAACACCGGCCTGACCCTGGTCCTGGCATTGAGTTACAGCGGAAAATGGGATATTGTCCAGGCATGCCGCCGAATAGCTGAAGATGTCAGCAAGGGCGATCTCAAACCAGAAGCCATCACCGAAGAACTGATGGAAACCTACCTGGCAACCAGTTCCATTCCCGAACCCGAACTGCTCATCCGTACGAGCGGAGAATACCGCATCAGCAACTTCCTTCTTTGGCAAAGTGCCTATTCTGAAATATTTTTCACAGATGTCTACTGGCCCGACTTCCGCCGGGCAAGACTCTATGAAGCGATAGAAGATTTCAACCGCAGGGAACGCCGCTTCGGCCTGACCAGCGACCAGCTCAAGCAAACGACATGATAGTAACCAACTCAATGAAACAGCACCTGCGAGTCCTGACAAAAAACCTCCTCTGCATCCTCTGCATCGGCCTGACAACGACCATCACGTGCGTCAACCCGATCATAGCAGCAGAAGACAGCGCCACCCCTGAAGCAAGAAACACCACCTTCCAGGTAAAAAGCATCGCATTCACCGGGCTCTACTCACTCAGTCCGTCAGAACTGGCTAAAAGCCTCCCGCTCAAGGCAACCGATGCCATCACCATTCCCGGTCCGGAAATCACTCGAGCCATAGAGTATCTCTGGAACCAGAACATCTTCAGCGACATCAAGGTTGAGCAGGAACTCATAGGTAACAACCAGGTCAGGCTGAACTTCATCCTCACCGAGCTCCCCATTCTGCAGGAAGTCACTTTCAAAGGCAACGACAAACTAAACACCCGCAAGCTCACCTCGCTTGCAGACCTCAAGCCAGGCACCCCTATCACCCAGCAAAGCATGCTCAATGCCCGGAACAGCATCCTCAGAGCATACGAAGAAAAAGGGTACCTCAGGGCTGAAGTAAAAACAGAACTCAAGGAGCTGGGGACAAACCGCGTAGCCGCAATCTTTTCGATAGACGAAAACCAGAAAGTCGTCATCGAGAACATCCGCTTCCACGGCAACGAAAACTTCAGTGACGGCAAACTCCGTGGCACATTCAAGGAAACAAGCCAGAACGCCTGGTGGAAAAAAATCTTCGGTCAGCCCAAACTCGACACCAGGGCCTACGAGGAAGACAAGGAACTCCTCGTCAACTTTTACCGCAATCACGGCTTTCGCGATATGAAGATCCTGCGCGACTCGATCTCCTATACAAAGAACCGCAAAGGACTCATGCTCGACATCTTCGTAGAAGAAGGGCCAATCTACCATATCCGAAACATCACCTGGCACGGCAACACCAAGGATTTTGCAACGAACGAAATCCTCGACAATGTTTTCGGTTTTTCAACAGGAGATGTCTATAACGCAGCAAAAATTCAGGAACAGCTCAACTTTTCTCAAGACAACCGTGACGTCGGCTCGCTCTACCTCGACCGTGGCTACCTCTCGTTCCGCTCACGGCTCGAAGAACAGGTCATTCCACCCGATTCGGTAGACCTCGACATACACATCCGCGAAGGAGAGCAGTACCGCATCAACAAGGTTGACATCACAGGCAACACCAAGACCAAAGACCACGTCATCCGTCGCGAACTGCGCACGGTACCTGGCGACATGTTCAGCCGCCAGAACGTTGTGCGAAGCGTGAGAGAAATCTCGATGCTTAACTACTTCGCTCCCGAAGAGACAAGACCCGACATCAATCCCAGTGATACAGACAACACCGTCGACATCACCTACAGCGTCACGGAAAAACAGACAGACACCTTCAACGCCTCGGTAGGCTACAGTGGCAACATAGGCTTCACCGGCGCACTTGGCGTCACCTTCAACAACTTCTCGCTCCAGGACCTTTTCAGCGGAGAATCCTGGGACCCCCTGCCGCACGGCGATGGCCAGAAACTCGGTTTCCAGTGGCAGTTCGGTGATGAAAGCTACCGCAACATCTCCCTCAACTTCCAGGAACCCTGGGCATGGGGAACTCCCACCAGCATCGGCTTCACCGTCTTCAACAGCCAGCGCGACTATGATGACGACCTCTACGACAATGACGATACCGATGATGAAGACAACATAATCAAGCAGACCGGCGCCTCCATCAACATCGGCCGCCGCCTGACCTGGCCCGACGACTACTTCGCCATCAACTGGAAGCTCAAGTACCTCCACACAGAAGGTGAACTGGTCAGCTTCGTAGAGTCACAGAACCTACCCGACGAAGCAGACGAATTCTCCGTCACGCAGACCATCACGCGCAACAGCATCGACAACCCGATCTACCCTCGCAGGGGAAGCAAGAACTCCATCTCCACCCAGCTTGCCGGTGGCATCCTTCCCGGTACGGTAGATTTCTATAAATTTATCGGTAAATCAAGCTGGTACTTCCCGCTTCCCGGCGACTTCGTCGTCAACCTTTCGACCGACCACGGCTACCTCGGGACATTCAGTGATGACGACTACTTCCCTTACACCGAGTCATTCTACATGGGCGGCAGCGGCCTTTCAACCCTGCCCACAGTTCCAATGCGCGGCTACGATGACAGATCACTCGGCGACCCGGATAACAACACCAGCCTCTACTCAGGCAGGGTCTACAGCAAGTTCACCACCGAACTTCGCTACCCGATCACCCTCTCACCGACCGCCAGCGTCTATGCGCTTGCCTTCGCTGAAGCCGGCAACCTCTGGGCAGATCCAGACGACTTCTCCTACAACGACCTCAAGCGTGCTGCAGGCCTTGGCCTTCGCCTCTACCTACCGATCATTGGCCTCGTAGGGCTTGATTACGGCTACGGATTCGACTCAGTCCAAAGCGATGACGCCGACAACCAGGGATGGAAATTCATCTTCAGCTTCGGCCAGTTTGCAGATTAAAAACATCTTTTTATACAGATCATCTATGAAGATAGAGGTATAAGATGTATTTTATAGTCAACCCCCGCCTTTCCGGACACACCGGAGAGTGCGGGGTTTTTCACTACTGCAATAAACCAACGGAGGCAATGATGAAAAAAGCACTATCACTCGTGATGGTCTTTGTAGCAGGGTTCATGTGGTCTTCCACAGGCATCTCTGCGCAAAAGTATGTCAGCGGCAACATCGGTATCAACTGGTTCAATGACGCTGAAATAAATGATGCCGGAACAGATATCGAGAACATCAAGCTTGATTCAGGCCTCACCCTGACAGGCGCATTCGGCTGCGACTACGGAGCCTACAGGGTTGAAGGAGAACTCGGCTACCAGTCAAGCGAAGTCGACAGCATAGTTGATCTTGTTAATGACGTAACAGATGAGGATGTCACAGCTGATGTAGCAATCGTCTCGCTCATGATGAACGGCTACTACGACATCGAATTCAGCGGCCTGGAAGTCTCACCTTATGCCGGTGTTGGCGTAGCACAGGTCTCGTACGATGAATGGAACAACGGTGATGCCGACGTAGATGAAACCACCCTTGCCTGGCAACTCGGAGCCGTCTTCGGCTTCCCGATAGCCGACAACATCATGCTCGACGCCCGCTACCGCTATTTCAAAACAACCGATTTCAATATCGGCAGTTATGAAACCGACCATGAAACCCACAGCGCCCTGCTCGGCATGCGCATCAACATCGACTAACCCACTAACCCAACCACCCGAGAGGAGGCTCCGCCTCCTCTCGCCAAACAGGGACGTTCTTCACAAACCCAACAAACTTAAAACCCAATCAGTAATCTGATTGAATTTTGGGAGTTTGTTGGGTTTGTGAAGAACGTCCCCTATTTCCGGCGGGTGATTTCGTCGCGAAGGCGGGCGGCTTCTTCGTACTCTTCTTTGTCTATGGCTTCTTCGAGGCGCTTTTGCAGGTCGGCAATGGAAAGATCTGTCCTGGAAGCTGGTGGGGCGGACGTTGAAGGCAGCTCTGCTGGTTTTCCCTCTTTACCTTCAGGCAAGGCGCTTTCCTCCTTTTCATCCTCTTCTTTTATCCCGGCCTCATTCATAATCTCCTCCGACACGAAAATAGGGGCGGAAAAACGCACGGCAATGGCAATGGCATCACTGGGGCGGGCATCTATCTCGTGAGACTCCCCATCCATCTCACAGACGACCTTGGCATAAAAAGTCTCGTTATGCAATTCGTCTATAACGATTTCCGTTACCTTGAGCTGGAACGTATCTGCAACAGCCTTGAACAAGTCATGCGTAAAGGGCCTCGGTGGCTTGATGTTTTCAAGCTTCAAAGCTATAGCCTGTGCCTCGAACCCTCCTATTATGATCGGAAGCTTTCTTTTGCCTTCGACCTCGTAAAGAATAAGAGCATATGCCCCGTTGGTATGAGGACTTGTCGACAATCCGAGTATATCAACCTGTACTTTATTCATCTCCTAACTCATCTACTCTACATTTCTAATGCACATTTATTAACAAGATAAGGCCTTTAATCATTTCTTTCCCATTCGCACCTCGAGAAGATCCTGTAATAGAGGGAGCAACTCATGAACATCGCCAACCAGCCCATAATCAGCAGCTGCGTAAATCGGGGCATCCGGATCACTGTTGAGTGCTACAATGGTCCCTGCTCCACCTATTCCGGCCAGATGTTGTACCGCTCCTGAAATACCGCAGGCTATATAGAGCCTTGGTGCAACGCTCCGACCAGTCTGTCCGATCTGCTCGGCATGCGGACGCCACCCCTCGTCAACAGCACTTCTGCTGGCTCCCACGCTCCCCCCAAGCAGGGAAGCAAACGATTCCAACATCCGGAACCCCTCAGGGCCACCCATACCGCGCCCGCCAGCAACGATAATCTCCGCCTCCCCGATATCCCCTGCTTCAGCATGGGCCAGCAATTCCTCAACCAGCATACCTGATAGCCCCGGTTTGTCAGGTATACCAACCACCTCGACCATCGGANCACCNTCAAAAACCTCCCCTGCAGCTGCAAAAGCAGAAGGCCTGAGCGTAAANATTTTCCTGGAAGCAGAAATCCTGCATCGACCCCGCACTCCTCCNGAATAGAGCAGCGTATCGGCCACAACCGCCCTGTCTTCCACGCGAAGGTCCAGAGCATCCGACACCAGGCCAGCCCCAAGCCGAACCGCCAACCCCGGACCGAGGTCAGCACCAGACGACGAATGGATCATAAACACGCACTCCGCATCCTCCTTGAGTACAATCTTTTCTACTGCATCCAACAGCAGATCCGGCCTTGACGATACAAAACGTTCATCTTCGACAAGCAACAACCTCCCCGCCCCCTCGAGCTGCTTCTCCAGTCCCTCGATTTCAGCAGGAACAGCCATGACGCCTACCACCTCAGCTCCGCCACACTCACCAGCAAGCCGCTGCACCTCTTTCCACAATCCTGCAGACCGGGATGAGACCACCCCGCCCCGCTGCTCAAGCACCACAAGAAATTCACTCATACAATCAAACATCAAAAATTAAAACCCCCATCATGCTCCAAAACTCACACATCACTCTCCCTCACAACCACCTCAACAACCTCCTCCACCGACCCAAGCATCCGGCAGCTTCTCCGGCGATCCACACTCCTGAACCCGTCAACCAGCGTCCGCTGAGCCTCATCAACAGAAATCGTAACGCTATGGATCGGCTTTTTTTTAGCCAGCATCACCGCCTTGATATTGCTCTTCCTCGGAACATTGAGCCCTTTTTCGGCAGTCAGCAGTAACGGTAGAGAAGCCACGACTCGTTGCCGCCCAGCCTCAATCTCCCGCTCGAGTTCAACGCAACTTTCTGCAACGTCAACATGCACGATCCGGCTGACCACCTCGATGCCCAGCAACCCGGCAAGCATCGGCCCAACAGCACCACGGCCGCTCTGCACCGACAGCTTACCACACAGCACGATAGCAGGCTTACCCCCCGGCAACTCCCCGATAACCCTGGCAAGCGACACCGCCACCAGAAACGCGTCATCGGTCCTTCCATCCCCGAGATACGCCTCATCAGCCCCCATTGCAAGAGCCTTGCGCAACACATCCTTGTGCTCCCCCCCTCCTACAGCAACGGCACTCACCGTGCCACCATAACGCTCCTTCAGACGCACCGCCTCTTCAACCGCGTACTCATCATAAGGATTCATGACCATGCTCACCCTCGAAAGGTCAACCACGCCATTCACCACCTCTATCCTCGACGCCGTATCAGGCACCGCCGTACAACAAACAACTATATGCATAACAACAACAATGAAGTTAACCCTTCAACAACACACAACGCCCTCCCCACATCCAAAAACAACTCAAAACTCACAACGCCTCACTCACCCACGCGTCACCCGTCACCCCCCCCACACTCACTCCTCACGCGTCACTTTTTCCATAAACTATTGTATTATACAATACTGTATAATCCAAACGTTCAACCATAGCAGATCCATCATGAAGGAACAATCCAGGCGTAATTTCCTGAAAACGTCGATCAAGGCTGGAGCAGCTTCGCTCGCCATCGGCACCCCCTTCCTCGCCGCAGGATGTCAGAATCCCTCGCCATCGGCTGCAGAAGCCCCTAACGTCGTCACCGCGAAGAAATTCCAGTGGAAAATGCTCACCACCTGGCCGCCAACCCTGCCAGTCCTCCAGGACGCAGCAAAGCTCCTGGCCAAGTTGGTCCGCCAGATGAGCAATGGCCAGCTCGAGATCCAGGTCTACGGAGGAGGAGAACTGGTACCAGCCCTCGAAGCATTTGACGCCGTCAGCCAGGGCATCGCCGAAATCGGTCATGGCGCATCCTACTACTGGTCAGGCAAAGTACCCGCCGCCCAGTTCTTCGCGGCAGTCCCCTTCGGCATGAACCCCCAGCAGCTCAACTCATGGCTCATCAGCGGCGGGGGCATGGAACTATGGGAAAAAGTGTACGCCCCCTTCAACCTTCTCCCCCTGCAGGGAGGTAATACCGGTATACAGATGGGCGGATGGTTCAACAAGGAAATCAACACCACAGACGACCTCAAAGGCCTCAAAATGCGCATTCCCGGCCTCGGAGGCAAAGTCATCACCAAGGCAGGGGGATCGGCAATCCTGTCGGCAGGCGGGGAGATATACACCAACCTCGAACGAGGCGTCATAGACGCCACCGAGTGGATCGGCCCCTACCACGACTACATGATGGGTTTCTACAAAGTAGCCAAGTTCTACTACTACCCCGGCTGGCACGAACCAGGCACCAACTTCGAGTTCTTCATCAACAAAGGCGCCTTCCAGCAGCTCCCAAGTGACCTGCAAGAGATCGTCAGGAGTGCTGCCGCCCGCACCAACCTCTGGGTACTCTCGGAATTCGAGGCAAAGAACAACATCTACCTGAAAAAGCTCATCGACGAAGAAAATGTCGACCTCAGGCAGTTCCCCAAGGAGGTCATCGATCAGCTACGGATCTATTCGAATGAAGTGATCAAAGAAATCACCGAAAAAGATCCGCAAAGCAGGGAAGTCTCTACTGCATACACTAACTTCCGCAAGCAGATCTCAAAGTGGTCCGATATTTCCGAAAAACTCTACTACTCGGTAATTGCAGGGGATACATAATCCCCTACCTCCCCAGCAGGTCAGGTAGCCAGGTCACGATCTCAGGGAAGATGATGATCAGAACCAGCATCAGTACCTGGATCACGATAAACGGAATAATCCCACGGTAGAGGTGGGCTGTCGTCACCTCTTTGGGAGCAACTCCCTTCAGGTAAAACAGCGAAAATCCGAACGGCGGCGTCAGGAATGACGCCTGCAGGTTCATAGCGATCAGTACACCCACCCAGAGCAGGTCAACCCCGAACGCAACGAATACCGGAGCAACCACTGGCACGATAATAAAGATGATTTCGATAAAGTCGATGAAGAAACCGGCAATGAACACCCCAAGCATCACCATCGCCAGAAAAACCTCTGGCTGGAAATTCGCCTGCAAGATAGCATTTGAAAGAATCGTGTCGCCATGCATCCCCCGGAACACCAGGCTGAAAGCACTTGCACCCGCAAGGATAATAAACACCATAGACGTCAACCAGGTCGTCTCGCGCATCACGGCTCGCAGCACCTCCATAGTCATCTTACGCTGGTACAACGTCAGCAATATCGCCCCGAATGCCCCTATCGCAGCAGCCTCAGTCGGGGATGCGATACCCGCAAAAATCGAACCGAGCACAGCAAGCACAAGGAACATCGGTACCACAAACGCCTCGAGGAGTGTCTTCCACACAATACCTGACCTCCCGGCAGCATCCTTCGGAACAGGAGGCATGGAATCCGGACGCAGAAGAGCAAGCAAAATAATGTAGAGCATATAGCAGACCACAAGAAGCAACCCCGGTACAAATGCGCCCATAAACATATCACCCACCGAAACATTGAGGATACTGCCAAGCAGCACCAGGACAATGCTCGGCGGAATAATCTGGCCAAGCGTCCCCGAAGCAGCAATCGTCCCGGTAGCAAGCTCAGGCCGGTACCCCCGCTTCAGCATTGCCGGCAGGCTCATCAGCCCCATGGTCACGACCGTAGCCCCCACAATCCCCGTAGAAGCAGCCAGAAGCGCTCCCACAATCACCACAGAAAGCGCCAGTCCCCCTCTGAACCTGCCAAACAGGCTCCCCATGCTCTCGAGCATACGTTCAGCGATCCCCGACTTCTCGAGCATCACCCCCATAAACACGAACAACGGCACCGCAAGCAGCACGTAATTGGTCATGGTACCCCATATCCTCATCGGCAGAAGCGCGAAGAAATCAAGCCCAAACGTCATCACGCCGAACAGGACCGACACACCACCCAGGGTAAGTGCAACCGGATATCCCAGAAGAAGCAGCAGAAATACCGATGCAAACATGATAAACGGCATCATCTCGCTCATGGCTGTGCCTCCTTCGGCAGAGGCTTGCCAAGCAGCACCAGCAGCGATCTGCCCATACCGGCACTCCCCTGCAGCAACAGCATTGCAAACCCAACAGGAATGGCACCTTTCAGGAAGTAACGGAACGGGAGCCCTCCGGGATCAGGCGACGACTCCATGATAATGAACGAATTATAGACAAAAGGCCAGGATGAGATCACAAGCACAATGCAGAACGGAAGCAAGAACACCAGGCCACCCACAAGGTTCACCAGAGCCTGCCGCCGTGGTGAAAACCGGGAATACAGCACATCGACCCGCACATGCTTGTCCTCCTGCAGTGTAACCGCAGCACCGAGAAGGAAAATCAGCGCAAACAAGTGCCACTCCAGCTCCTGAACTGCAACACTACTCGACGACAACACGTAACGTGTAAAGACATCGTAGACAATCACGAGGACAAGCAGAAGCGTGAGCCAGCTCACCGCGCTACCGATCCGCCGGGTCAACCCGTCGACAAAAAGGATATAACGACTGAGTACCTGCATAAGCATAGAGAGGCTGGTTGGAGAGGAGCCGTCTGAACGGATACAAAAAAAGCCGCTGTTATGCGGCTTTTTCATGTACAACCTTGTGCCCGAGAGGAGATTCGAACTCCTACACCTTTCGGCGCTACCCCCTCAAGATAGTGTGTCTACCAATTCCACCACTCGGGCTTTAACATCCCACTGCAGGTTGTTGCAGAGGAGAGTGAGAATAGAAGGACTCGAACCTTCGACCCACTGCTTAAAAGGCAGTTGCTCTACCAACTGAGCTATATTCTCAACCTCGGACCAGACAAGTGATTACTTGTTCTGGTACCTCAACCTCTTCTTATGACGGTTCTTGCGACGAAGCTTCTTACGCTTGTGCACCGCCATCTTATGACGCTTTCTTTTCTTTCCGCAAGGCATGAATCTGTACTTCCTTATTTTTAAAGGCTCATAATATAGAGCCTGCGTTGCTGAAATCCAAATTTTTCCTCAAAAAAACCGAAGGAAATATCCTGCCTGCGGCAGGACTCACAATGTAAGAAATCCCCCATAAAATCCAAAAACAAACAAACTAACAACCGTCACCCATCACCCTCTTACACTTACCCGTCACACGTCACTAGTTCCTCACGCATTCATATACTTGAAGAAGTCCTTGTTATCCTTCGTATCCGACATTTTCTCACGCATAAACTCCATACACTCGATCGGATTCTTGTCGGCAAGATACTTACGAAGCAGCCAGGTCCTCGACAGCTGCTCCTGAGAGAAGAGCAATTCCTCTTTTCGTGTACCCGACTTGAGAATATCGATCGCAGGGAAAATCCTCCTCTCCGAAAGCCTTCTGTCGAGCACAAGCTCCATGTTACCGGTACCCTTGAACTCCTCAAAGATAACGTCATCCATGCGCGACCCCGTATCGACAAGTGCCGTAGCGATAATCGAAAGACTCCCCCCCTCCTCGATGTTTCTCGCCGCCCCGAAGAACCGCTTCGGCTTGGTCAGCGCATTGGCATCTATACCACCAGAGAGGATCTTCCCGGAATGAGGAATGATCGTATTGTGCGCCCTGGCAAGTCGTGTGATCGAATCAAGCAGGATCACCACATCACGACCAACCTCGACCAGCCTCTTGGCTTTCTCGAGCACCATATCGGCGACCTGCACGTGGCGTTCCGGATCCTCGTCGAACGTCGAACTCACCACCTCGGCCGGCACACTGCGCTGCATATCGGTAACCTCTTCAGGACGCTCATCGATCAGCAGCACGATCAGGTACACCTCCGGATGGTTTGCGATAATCGCATTGGCAACAGTCTGCAGAAGCATCGTCTTACCGGTTTTCGGCTGCGCAACGATCAAACCCCTCTGCCCCTTGCCTATCGGGGTAAAAATATCCATAATCCTGCCGCAATGCTCATTCTGCCTTGTCTCGAGNATCAGCCTTTCGGTAGGGAACAGCGGCGTAAGGTTCTCGAAAAACGGACGTTCCCGGGTAATATCAGGATCCTTCCCGTCAATTGTATTGATCTTCAGCAGCGCGAAAAAGCGTTCACCTTCCTTCGGGGCTCTAACCTGACCAGACACGGTATCGCCGGTCCTCATGTTGAATCGCTTGATCTGGGAAGGAGAAACGTAGATATCGTCAGGTGAGGAAAGGTAGTTGTAGTTGGAAGATCGGAGGAAGCCGTAGCCCTCGGGAATCACCTGCAGCACCCCGGTATTCACCATCACCTGGGCATTTTCGGAACTGCTTCCCTTCTGCGACTGAGCCTCGATAATCTTGTAAATCAGCTCTTCCTTCCTGAATCCCGCCGTCACGACCCCAAGCTCCTTAGCCAAGGCGTTCAACTCGTGAACTTTCTTTTTCTGGAGCATGTTGATGTCCAGGCCGTTTGCTGCTGAATTGTTCGACATTATAATTTCTTCGTCTCTTGATTATGGTAAAACACAAAAAAGGATATACTCAAAGGCAACAGGCATGCCACACCGCCCTTCAGGGCGACTCCTGCATGCAGTAAAAAGCAACGTTACGAAAGAGTAGGTACCTTGTCACCTGATTAGATATATGCTTGAATGAAGCTGTGATAGGCGGAAGTTGAGATAGTACTCCGCGGACCGGGAACTTGTCCGCAAGAAAGCAACAGGCATGATAAATCATTATCAATATAAAACTTTTCATCTAAACTTTATCCGCAAAAAAACCTGCCCCCCCCTGCCCTCCAAACTCGAGCAACTCACCGGCAAGGTAGAACGACCCGGTAACCAGCACAAGGTCATCCACACCAACAGAGGCCCGCGCAATCCCGAGAGCGTCAGCCGCACTGGCAGAAGCCACTGCGTCGAACCCTTCGTCACGACAGCGCCCCGCAAGCTGTTCAGCAGGGACGCCACGCTCCACCGGCAGCGTCACCGTCACGAACCGCCCAGCAACCCGTCCGAGCTCACTGATCACAGCTCCGGCATCCTTGTCATCGGCAAGCCCGAGCACAACAACAATATTCCTGTATCGGTCACGCATACGCCCGATCACCTCCACACTACCCCTGATCCCGTCCGCATTGTGCGACACGTCGAGCACCAGCTCAGGGTGGCTCGATAACCGCTCCAGCCTTCCGCGATAACCCGTCGAACGCATCCCGAGGAATCCCTGCTCCACAGCAGACAGAGACAGCCCTGCATGCCTCGCCACCCGCTCAGCCAGCGCCAGGGTAGGCGCATGGAACACACCACTCACCGGCGCCCGGTAATGACCGCTTCCCTCCTCATCAGCAACGCAAAAGCGGAGTTCACCCAACTCTTCACTCTCAACGTCAACCCGAACCTCATCCGCAAGCCGGTGAAGTGGCGCTCCGCACTTCAGTGCCGCCTCAGTGATCGGCTGCAACGCCAGAGGATCCTCAACCGCTGTATACACATCGCACCCCTCCTTGATAATCGCAGCCTTTTCAGCAGCGATCAGGTCCAGGGTAGAACCAAGCCAGCCGGTATGATCGAGCCCGATACTCGGGATCACCACGTATCGTGGATGCACAACATTGGTAGCATCCAAGCGGCCGCCCATCCCGGTCTCCACAACCGACACCTCCACCTCCTCATCGGCAAAATAGCGGAACGCCATCGCCGTCGTCGCCTCGAAAAAAGTGCACCCCTCACGTTGCACCGCATCCTGGAGCATCGAGCAGTACTCAGCAACACGCTCCTCAGGAATCATGCGCCCATCAACCCGCATCCGCTCAGTGAACGAAACAAGATGAGGCGACGTATAGAGCCCTGTCCGATACCCCGCAGCAGTGAACATGGACGCAAGTGCCGCAGCCACGGTACCCTTCCCGTTAGTACCGGCAATATGGATAACCATCCCCAGGCGTTTATGGGGATGGTCTGCCACATCGAGCAAAGCCCCGACACGATCAAGACCAGGCTTGATACCAAACCTATGGAGTGGAAAAAGAAAATCGAGTGACTGACGGTAATTCACTTACCAGGAAACTAATGATTTCTGATATGCTGCAGTGCAATGCGCACCACCTCCTCAACGCTGGGCCGGTCCATTCCCTGGAGTGCAGCAGACACAGCCTCTTCGGCCGAACTTTTTGAAAACCCCAGCGTCAGCAGCGCCTGGAGCGCATCCTCCGACACATCAAGCGCAGGCATCGACACCGCGGTCTTGCCTTTCGCCCCCTTTTCGTGCAACTTGAGGATCCTGTCGCGTAGTTCGAGTATAATACGTCCGGCAGTCTTGCGGCCAACCCCGGTGATACCGAACAGCTTTTCCGGAACATTCGCCATAATCGCCTCCTGGATCTCCTGGACCGGCAGGCCGGAAAGAATTGCAAGGGCTAGTTTCGGCCCTACTCCCGTAATGGAAAGCAGCAACCGGAACAATTGGCGTTCCTCCTCGTCGATAAAACCATAGAGCTGCATCAGATCTTCCTTGACCTGCAGATGGGCAAGAAGTGTCACCTCACTTCCCAGAGCAGGAAGCCTGCGGAACGTACTATCTGAAATTGAAAGCAGGTAACCCACGCCGACAACATCGACTACAGCCTCTTCCCGTGAAGAGACCACAAGCTCACCTCGAAAATATGCAAACATGCTTCAGGGCAGGAAAGCGGTCCCGCAACTGCGGGACCTGCTTAAAAAAAAGAAGAATCAGGCTTTTTCCGAATAGGAATTGACCAGCTTAGTAAGCTGCGACTTCTTGCGGGAAGCCTTGTTAGGATGGATATAACGTTTCACACCAAGCCTGTCGAGCTTCTGAACGGCAGAACGGTATGCAGCCTCGACCTCACCCTTGTCCGCATTCGTATCGATAAGTTTCTGAACGTTTTTCAGAAGGCCTTTAAGTTCGAACTTACGGGCCCTGTTCCTTGCATTGCGTCTGGCAGACTGCCGAAGCCTTTTCTCAGCTGATTTGTGTAACGGCATAAACTCTTGTCTCTGATAGATAAATTTGAATTCCGTCCGGACTCTCCGGATAAAAGGTCTTTAATATAAAAAATAGATTCAAAAAATTCAAACCAATTCTCTCCCCCAGTCACTCACAACTCGTCACACATCACTCTCCACATGCATCCTCTCAGGGTGCTGCAGCAGGTAAAGCTTGTAATAGAGGCCCTTCCCTGCAAGCAGCTCCTGGTGGGTCCCGATCTCCCGAATCCTGCCCTTGTGCATCACGATAATCCTGTCGGCATGCTGCACAGTAGACAACCGATGCGCAATCACCATCGATGTACGCCCCTGCATCAGCTTTGCCATAGCCCCCTCGATCAACCCTTCAGTCTCGGTATCGACCGAGCTGGTCGCCTCATCGAGCACCAGCACCTCAGGATTGTACAGCAAAGCACGCACAAACGCCAGCAACTGCTTCTGCCCGGCAGAAAGGCCCGATCCATTTTCCCGCACCCGGTAATCATAGCCACCCGGCAGCTTCTCGATAAACCTGTGCGCCCCCACAATCCGTGCCGCCTCCTCGATCTCCCGATCCGTCACCCCCTCACGTCCAAAAGCCAGGTTCTCCCTGATCGTACCTGAAAACAGGAACACATCCTGCATCACCACCCCAATCATCCGTCGCAGCACACGATCCGGAATATCCCTGATATCCACCCCATCAACCGTAACAGAACCGCGACCGACCGGGTAAAGCCTCGACAACACATTGATAATCGTACTCTTCCCGCTGCCCGTCGCACCCACAATAGCCACCTTCTCACCATGCTTCACCTCGAAGGAGATATCGCGAAGCACCCAGTTCTCGTCAGTATAGGCAAACCAGAGATTATCGAACCTGATCTCACGATGGAACTCCTGCAACCCTGCCGGGCGCCGGGGCTCGGGCGACACATCATCCTCCTCGAGCAGCTTGAAAATCCTGTCAGAACTTGCCAGCGCCGTCTGCATGATGTTGAACTTATCCGACAGATGCTGCAGCGGACGGAAAAAAAGCCAGATATACTGCACGAACGACACCACCACACCAAGAGTGATATCGTTACCGAGCATCCGCGTCGCACTGTACCAGATCACCAGGCCCGCTGCAACAGAGCTGATCAGCTCAACAAGGGGATAGTAGATCGAGAAATAGAACACCGTCCTGATATTGGCATCCCGATACTCCCGGTTAATCTCCTCGTGCCGCTTAGCCTCGTCAGCCTCACGGGAAAAAAGCTGCACAATGTTCATCCCCGAAATATGTTCCTGCAGGAACGAGTTGAGCCGGGCAAGGTGGGTCCGTACATCCTGGAAGGCCAGACGCACGCGGCTCTTGAATGATATCGTCACGTAGATCACCACAGGCAGCACACCCAGCACAATCAGGGTAAGCTCCCAGTCGATCATGAACATCAGCGCCACAATGAAAAACAGCTGCAGGAGATCACCGATAATTGTCACCAACCCGCTCGACAGCAGCTCGTTCAGAGCCTCGACATCATTGGTCGCCCTCGTAATCAGGCGCCCTATCGGGTTACGATCGTAAAACCTGACAGAGAGCTTCTGCAGGTGGCGGAAAATATCCATCCGCAGGTTCAGCACCGCCTTCTGCCCTATCAGCTGCGTCAGGTAGGTCGCCGCATACTGCTTCAAACCATCGAGCAGCACAACCCCAAGCAGCATCAGGCTGATAGTCCCAAGCCCCTGGATGTCACCCGGAATGATGTAATCATCTATGGCAAGCCTCGTGATAAACGGTCGCAGCGGCCCGAGTATAGCTCCTGCCACCGTCACCAGCACCGCCATGAACAACAGCCCCTTGTAGGGCCACACATAGGTCATCAAGCGCTTAATGATATACGAATCCACAGACCCCTTCCGCCCCTTTTTCAGCATATCATCCTGCTGCTGGCTGAAGCCGCCTCCCCTGCCACTGCCAGCCATCCCCCTACCGTAACTCATACATAAAACATCTCTTGAAATTTAGCACCCTCTCACTCCACACATCACCCTTCAGCCTCCTCTATCCGCTCCTCCAGCTCAGCGCAGAACAACCCCGCAAGGCGTTCAGCCTCTTCAGCAGTCGGCGCCTCGATATAGATACGAAGGATCGGCTCAGTATTCGACGACCGCATATGCACCCATGAATCCTCGAAATCAAGCTTCAGTCCGTCCTGCATATTGGCATGCGCGTCAGGATGCGCATCAGCAATCTCGTGGAATACCAGATCGAGGTTCTCCCGACCGGCATCGAACCGAACCTTGCGTTTGATCATCACGTACAGCGGATACTCACTGCGGAACGCACTCAGGCACTTCTCCCCCGCACTGCGTTCACGCCATGCTGCAAACGCCTGCACAAACAACCCTATACCGGCAAGCGCATCGCGTCCGTAATGGAGTTCCGGCAGGATCACCCCACCGTTACCCTCGCCGCCTATCACAGCATTAGCAGACTTCATAAGCGCCGTCACGTTCGCCTCACCCACCTTCGCGCTCAGGCACTGCTGGCCATGTCGCATAGCGATATCACGCAACGCCCTGCTGCTCGACAGGTTATTGACCACCGTACCCGGCCTGTGCTGCAGGTAGAAATCGGCACACACCACCAGCGTATACTCCTCACCAAACAGCGACCCATCCTCACATACCAGTGCCAGCCTGTCCACATCCGGATCCACCACAATCGCGAAATCGCAGGAACGCTCCTGCATCGCCGCGATAGTAGCCATCAGGTTTTCAGCCACCGGTTCAGGATTACGCGGAAAAATACCTGTCCCGCCACAAGCCACGGTTTCAACCGCATCGATTCCCAACGCTCTGCAGAGCTCAGGCACAATAAACGACCCGGCCCCCTCAACTGCATCAACCAGCACACGGAACCCCTGGCGTTCTATAACAGACCGGTCGACACACGACAACCCAAGAACCTGCCGGATATGCTCAGCATCGTAGCTGCTGTTACCGGTTATCGTCCCCACACCATCCCAGCGGGCAAGCGCATACTTCTCTTCCCGAAGTACACACAGCAACTCCTCAAGCTCAACCTCATCAAGGAACTCCCCCTGCTGATTGAGCAGCTTCAGCGCATTCCACTCCAGCGGATTGTGCGACGCCGTAATAATAATGCCACCCTGCGCCTCCTCGCCAGTCACGGCAAGCTCCACCGTAGGCGTCGTAGCAATACCAAGGTCCACAACCCGGCATCCACACAGCGCAAGCGTACTGCAAACCAGTTGAGAAATCACCGCACCCGTAGGCCTTGTATCGCGGCCAACAACCACTACAGGCGCCCCTTCCACCCCCTGCATCCGCCCACGGATCCAGGTAGCAAACGCCTGCGAAAAAGATGAAAGCACCCGGGGAGTCAGGCTCTCGCCCACAATCCCACGCACTCCGGAAACACTCACCATCAAGCTCATAGCTCAGGAATTTTCAGATTTGATTCAGAAAGCTGTCGCGCATGAATATACTAAAAACACATCGCCCTAAAACCCGACTCTTCATACCCCTGCATAACCAAGGTCCTGTTGATAAACCCTACATCTAAGTTACCTCACAAGAACAGCCGATTCAACACATCTCTTCCAGATAGGATTTCATTACTGAGGTCACGCGAAACAGAACGGCATAATGCCTTGTTGAAAATGCTGCATGTAATACAAAATTAACGACAACAATGCTACTTTATACAGATCAACACGACATTTCGACCAAAATCATAAAATCAATGTTCAAAAACACGACAAACGATGATTCATTGATTCTCTATGCCGAACTCAATGCTGCCGAAATAAGGGCGGCTCAGCGTCGGCTGAAAGCAGGCTTATTACAACGCATCGTCCGCGGCGTTCTCACTGCGCGACCAGAAAAAGAGTGGCCAGCACTGATTGCATTACACCGAGTCCGTGTTCTTGCTGCGCTCTTTCCGGGAGCTGTCATCGGCTATCGAAGTGCTTTCAAGGGTGCCATACCCGTCGACGGGATCATGCACCTCAGTTACAGTTACAACAGGACTGTCAGGCTGCCCGGTTTAACCGTGGTTCTGGTCAAAGGCCAGGGAAATATTGCTGGAGACGAGCCAATGTCGGGGCGAAACATCTATTTTCCTTCTCAGGCTCGTATGCTCCTTGAAAACCTCACACCGAGTCGTGGAACAATCAAAAAGTCCATGGGCCGCGCCGCCATCGAAGAACGACTGCTAACCATATACGACTCGCGAGGTCCAGATGCGCTCAACCGGATCAGAGATAATGCTCATACTCTTGCGCCGCTCTTGGGCTTCGACAAGGAGTTTCAGGTATTGAATGAGCTGATCGGCACCATTCTTGGGACCAAAAGTTCTCGGCTCACTACTGCATCGGGACAAGCACTCTCCAGAGGGACACCTCTGGACGCTAAGCGTCTGGCACTTTTCGAAACCCTTGCTGCTGCATTGCGTACAGACCCTCTCAAAGAAAGAGAATCACCGGTTACAAACGAAATCGCACGCATTAATTTCGCTTTTCTTGAGTCCTACTTCAGCAACTTCATCGAGGGAACAGAATTTGATATCGCTGAAGCACGACAAATTGTTCTCGAGGGAAAAATTATCGATCAACGCCCGAAGGATTCTCACGACATTCTCGGCGTCTTCCGCCAAGCCGGCAATCCCGGCTGGTCAAACCAATCGATGGCAATCGGTGATGCCATTGTACACCAGTTGCGGCAGCGACACGCCGATCTCATGAAAGAGCGGCCAGAAACAGCCCCCGGCGAGTTCAAAGACCGGGAGAATTTTGCAGGCAACACAACCTTTGTAGCACCGGGACATGTACGCGGAACGTTGATCGAAGGAAGCAAACTCTTGCCATCAGTACCTTCCGGCATGGCGCGAGCATTGTTGGCCATGTTCATTATCTCGGAAGTACATCCGTTTATCGATGGAAACGGACGACTGGCACGCTTGGTCATGAACTCGGAATTATCGGTGGTGAACAGAAGCAGGATCATTATCCCGACACTCTTCAGGGAAGAATACCTGGATTGCCTCCGTGTACTCACACGACAAGGGAAAGCCGGATCGTTCATTACCGCTATGCAGAAAATTCAGCAATGGAGCGCTGAATTCGACTACACCGATCTGGATCGTGTCATCTCGCAAATGCAAGCCTGCAATGCATTTGAAAAATCCCGCAAACAATACCAGTTACTCAATGTGTCTGACTTGGGTGCTGTACGTACATGAGATGATCCCCGTCTACCTCACAGCGAACTGTCGCGCAGCACCTCGACAGGTTCGAGCCGGGCAGCCTTGGTAGAAGGAAGAAAAGCCGCCACAGTGCTGATAACAACTGTAGCCCCGATAACCAGCAGGAAATACCCGATATTCCACGACATGCTGAACCCGGTCTTAGTCAGCGGCCCCTGCGACGTCTCAACCGGAAACGACGCAAGCAGGTTGATCGACCCGATCGACAAAATACCGCCAGCCAACGCCCCCGACAACCCCACCAGAAACCCCTCCAGCACAAACACCATCACCAGCGACCGGGCAGAAAAACCGAGCGACTTCATAATGGCGATATCACGGCTTTTTTCGAAAATCGTAGTAATCAGGATATTGGCCACACCAAACCCCGACACCACGCCAACAAACCCCACCAGCGACATGACGATATACCCGATACGCGTAAACAGTGCCAGCACACTCGCATTCTCCTCCTGCCAGGTAGGTGCCTTGTAACCCGTCACCCCCTCGAGAGACGACGCCAGCCCTTTGTTATCAAGCGGGTCACGCACCTTCAGCGCAATACCGCTCACCTTGTTTGCAGGAAACCTCTCGATAATCTGTCCGAACTTCAGGCTGCTGAGGACGCTGTTATCCACCGCATTGATCCCTGTAAAAAAACAGCCCGCCACCTTGCACTGCTGCGGCGGCCCCGACGCAGGAACAACGGTCACCTCGTCACCCAGTTCAATCCCCAGGTCCCGTGCCACCGTCCTGCCCACCAGGAGCGCCCCCGGCGTTTTGAGAAACAGATCGATAGTACCCGACGTCAGCTTCCCCTCGATACCCGTAATCTCATCCTCCCTCGCAATATCCACCCCCTTGAGCAGCACTGGCAGATTGCGGTTGCTGTGCACAACCATCACCTGCGACGTCACATACGGTGACGCTGCCACAACATCGCGACCAAACTCCCGGCTATCGAGCAAATCAAGCAGACGACGGTAGTTACGGATCTCCTCCCGCTCCTCCTTCTGGATATTCTCCACCACGAATGCCCGACGCCCCCTGGCAGCATCAGAAATCAGGTCCACCGGAAGAGGCTCCAGCTCCTCCCCCTTCAGCGTAATATGCGGCGCCGCATCCACAATCGTCTCCACAAACGAATCCAGGAGCCCCCGTGTAAGCGAAATCGTGGTAATCAGCACCATAGTGCTCACCGCCACCCCAGCAAGTGTCGTCAGCGTCTGCCGAGGCCTCCCCAGCAAATGCCTCATCGCTATGTTCACAATCGTCCTCAACATCTCTCCCCCTCACCTCTTACATTCACCCGTCACGCCTCACTTCTTCCCCATATACATTTTCAATATTATTATTAACTTAACAAGTTAATAACTAACCAGCTTACAATCAGCTCTCACGTATAGCCAATCACCTTTAACCGTGCCGCCAAAAGGTCTCATGGAAGAAGTACGAAACCAGACCGTAGAACGCAAGCACAGCCACGTCGAACTCTGCCTCAAGGCAGACGTCTCCTATACAAGCCGCACCAACGGCCTTGAACACATAGAGCTCGTGCACAACGCCGCCCCGGAACTCAATTTCAAGGACATTGACCTCTCAACCACCTTTCTTGGGCAGCGTATCGACTACCCCTTCATGATCTCCTCCATGACCGGTGGCTATGGCCATGCCGAAGAGCTCAACCGCACCATTGCCGAAACCGCAGCCACCCTCAACATCCCGCTCGGCGTCGGCAGTATGCGCCAGGCCCTCGAAAACAGCGACCATCAGAAAAGCTTCAGCATCGTACGCCAGGCAGCGCCACACATTCCGATCTACGCCAACATAGGCGCCCCGGAAGTAGCCGCCGGCCTCACCGATGAACAGCTCGCAGCCCTCATCGGCATGATAGACGCCAACGCACTCATCATCCACCTCAACCCTGCCCAGGAGCTCTTCCAGCCCGAAGGCAGCACCGACTTCCAGCACCTCCTCAGGGAAATAGACCGCACCGCATCGCGCATCCCCGTACCAATCATAGCAAAGGAAGTAGGTTGCGGCATAGCCAGCGACACAGCCCGTCAGCTGCTCGATGCCGGCGTCACCGTCATAGATGTTGCAGGCGCAGGAGGGCTTTCCTGGCAAAAAGTCGAAGAAGAACGCTATCTTAAGCAATTTGGCAGCGACAACCGTTTCAGTCCCCAAGCCCTCGAGCAGTTGCTCGAATGGGGAATACCCACGGCAACCTGTCTGCTCGACATAGCAGAACTCAAGGAAGAACAGCCCCGTTATGCCGACGCCCCGATCATTGCTTCAGGAGGTATCCGCAACGGTATAGACATAGCAAAATCGATCGCCCTCGGAGCCAGCATAGCCGCATCGGCAGGCATGATGCTCAAGGCGCTCGAACAGGGCAGACTACAGGAAGCCATCCTGCAGTGGATGAACGATCTGCGCGCCGTCATGTTCCTGACCGGCTCGCCCGATATAGCAGCGTTACAACAAACAACCATACGAATCACCAATGCATAGTTCCGCAACAACTATCAGCCTGACCCAGGAGCAGGTAGAACAGAAATACACAGCCTATTACACGCGCATACAGGACACCCTTGCCGGCTGCTTCACCAAGAGCTCCCCGGAATCCATCTACGCACCAGCCCGCTACATCCTCGAAGGCAAAGGCAAGCGCATCCGCCCAGTCCTGACCTTGATGGCCGCAGAAGCCATCAGCGGTACCCCCGACAACGCCGTCAATACCGCTGCAGGCATCGAAATCCTGCACAACTTCACCCTCATGCATGACGACATCATGGACGCCGCAGACCTCCGCCACGGCAGGCCGACCGTCCACCTCGTCTGGGACGAAAACGCAGCCATCCTCTCGGGCGACATGATGATCGCCTACGCCTACGAAATGGCCCTCAAGACTGACACCCCGAGAATCACCGAAATCATCCGCATCCTCAACGACGCCAACATCACCGTCTGCGAAGGCCAGGCACTCGACATGGAGCTCGAAAAACGTACCGACGCCACCATCGCCGATTACCTCGACATGATCTCAAAAAAAACCGGACGCCTCATCTCCGCAGCCCTCGAAGCAGGTGGCGTAGTCGGCAACGCCACCCCGGAACAGCTCAACGCCCTCCTCACCTTCGGTGAAAAAATCGGTCGCGCCTTCCAGGTCCAGGACGACTACCTCGACATCATGGCCGAAAACGGCAAATCAGGAAAAATCCCCGGTGGCGACGTCATCAACGGCAAGAAAACCTACCTGCTGCTCCGCTCGCTCGAACTCACCACAGGCGACGAACACAACCTGCTCCAGTCCATCATCGACAACAACGGCATCGACGCAAGCCGTGTCCCGGAAATCAGAACCATCTTCGCACAGTGCGGCGTACTTGAAGAAGCAAAAAAACTCATCAACACCGACACCGAAGAAGCCCTGCAAGCCATTGATCAACTCCCCAACAAAGAAGGCCGCGACGCCCTCAAAGGCATCGCCCTCAAGCTGATGCAACGGGATTTCTGATACCACTCCACTATACCAGACACTTGTCCCATGAGTTCTCCCCGCTCAGACAGGCATTCCGATATTCTCGATCTGCTGGTCCTGACCCGAATAAAGGGGCTCGGACCAGCCCGTATCGGGGCCCTGCTCAGAAAAGCCCAAACGCCAGAAGCGATCTTCAGGTTTTCCAGACATGACCTCATCTCCACACCAGGCATCGGAGCAACGCTCGCCGACTAGCATCGCCACAGCACTGCGCAACCACCCGGAAACCTCCCGTCTCCGTAACGATGCAGCGCGCATGCTCGACAAGCTTCCGGCACAGGGAATAACCATCGTCACCCTGCTCGACCCCAGCTACCCACCACTCCTCCGCGAAATCTACGATCCCCCGCCATGCCTGTTTATCCGAGGCAACCTCGAATGCGCAAACGCCACCACCCTTGCCGTTGTCGGCACACGCAACGCCACCGCATACGGCAAAAAAGCCACCGATCGCATCACCACCCAACTCGCATCCGCCGGCGTCACCATTGTCAGCGGCCTCGCCTACGGTATCGACACAGCCGCGCACCACGCCACCCTGCAGGCCGGCGGCACCACCATCGCCGTACTTGCCGGCGGTGTCGACAACCCCTATACCGATCCGAAAGGAAAACTCTGGCCACGCATTGCAGAGCATGGAGCCCTGGTATCGGAAGAATGGCCCAACACCCCTATCGCTCCGAACCTCTTCCCCAAGCGCAACCGGATCATCTCCGGACTCAGCCAGGGTACCCTCATCGTAGAATCCCACAACAAAGGCGGCTCGCTCATCACTGCAGCCTCTGCCATAGAGCAGAATCGTGAAGTCTTCGCCATACCCGGGCCCATCTTCTCCAGAAGCTCAGAAGGCCCCAACAACCTCATCGAACGAGGCCAGGCAAAACTCGTCACCTCCGCCGGCTCCATCCTCGCCGAACTCATGCCATCACTCATACAGCCAACCCTCTTTGCGGAACCCGCCCCCCACCAACCACAAAAAACGCCACTCTCCAAACAAGAGCAGCTTATTCTCACAGCACTGCAGGAAGGCCCCCTGCATATCGACATCATCGCCCAACAAACCAATATCCCAAGCCCCGAACTCCTCGTCATCCTCTTCGACATGGAACTACAACACCAGGTAGAACAACACCCCGGCCAGATCTTCACCAGCTCAGGCTGAACGCTCTCCCCCCTCACTCCCCCACATGCACCCGTCACTCTTCCTCTATAGTTTTTTGTGCAGGAATTATTACCTTTGAGAGTCTAAATATATAGCATATCATTCAGTTTCACATTCTAGACCTGCAACCATGCACATGTTACGACAGATAGTTCTCGCTTTCGGGCTCATGTTTGCCCTCGCCTCCACTGCACAGGCCGCTGCAACAGCCAAAACCGGAGTTATTGACGTTGCGCGCGTCATCCAGCAGATGCCCGAAACAAAAAAAGCTGAAAACGTCCTGAAATCGAGCTCGCAGGAGTGGGAAAAAGCACTCGACAAAATGAAGGTCGACTTCCAGACAGCTGCGGCAACCTACGAAAAAGGCAAAGCCCAGATGAACCAGGCCACCAGGGCACAGAAAGAAAAAGCACTCGAAACACAGCTCCAGGCCGCGCAGAAGTTCCAGCTCGAGAAATTCGGCCAGGGCGGAGCACTGCAAACCAAGCAGGAAGAGCTCTTCAAGCCGATCCGCCAGAAAGTGCTGACCGCCATTGAAACCGTCGCCAAAAAAGAAGGGTTCAGCATGGTGCTCGACAAGCAGGCAATGATCTACGGCGACCCATCGCTCGACCTGACCATACGGGTCATTGACCATCTCAACAAGAAGTAACACCCATTCAACCGAGAGTAAGCGTTGCGCGCTTTAATATCAGTACTGCTAGTTCTTACAGCACAGGTTCTCACCAGCTGCGGTTCCCGGACAGAAACCGGAACCGTAGCTGAAAACCTCTTCATCGGCGAAAACGACCCCATCCAGGAAAGTTGGAACATACATCTCACCGTCTACGACAGTGCAGATACCCGGCTCACCCTCAAAGCCGGACACCTCTCAGTCTATGCTGATAACGACAACGTCACCACCCGCCACCTGGATCAGGGAGTGTACGTAGAAAGTTATACCACACAGGGAGAGGTCGAAACCGCCATCACAGCAAACACAGGCATCATCCACCCGAATGGCGACCTCGAAGCATTCGAAGATGTCGTCATCCGCTCACTCGAAGGAACAACCATCAGGACCGACTATATCAAGCGCATCGCAGAATCCCGACGCCTTTGGAGCGACCGCTACATCGTTATCGAAAAACCCACGGAAACCATCCGGGGCTACGGATTCGAAAGCAACGAAAATCTTACAGACTATACTATTTTCAAAGCCAGCGGTGAAAGCCGCCAAAACCCCTAAAGACATCTGTTCTCATGAGACTGCATCTGCTTAAATCAAAGATACACAACGCCATCGTCACCAGCGGAGACCTCGAATACGAAGGCAGCATCACCATAGACAGCGACCTGCTCGAACTTGCAGAAATGCTGCCAAACGAAAAAGTGCTCTGCGTCAACAACAACAACGGTGAACGCTTCGAAACCTATATCATAGAAGGCAAACCGGGATCACGCGAAATCCAGCTCAACGGAGCAGCCGCCCGTTGCGCGCTGCCTGGCGACGAAATCATCATCATGACCTTCGCAGAAATAGAAGCCGAAGAAGCCAAAGCGTTCAAGCCGATGATCCTCATCGTCGACCACGCAAACAACCCGAAACGTCGCCACCGTGTAGGCGAAGAAGACAAGCAACTCTAACCCCGACCCTCGCTCTATCGCGAGGGTTTCTTTTTACCATCCACTATGCAGCTAGCAATCATCATCATGGCAGCGGGAAAAGGAACCCGCATGAAATCGGACCTGCCCAAGGTGCTTCACCAGGCCAACGGCAAACCGATTGTCTCCTACGTCATCGAAAAATCTCTCGCCCTCCAGCCGGAACGCACAATCCTGATTATCGGGCACAAAGGCGAGATGGTCAGAACAGCCACGCAACACTACAGTGGTATCGAATGGGCCCTCCAGGAGCCACAGCTCGGCACAGGCCACGCCGTCATGCAGGCAGAGCCCGCGCTGGAAGGGTTCAGGGGAGATATCCTCATCCTCTCAGGTGACGCACCGCTGATCACGGAAACAACCATAGCAAACCTCCAGCAACACCATCACACACGCAGCGCTGCAGCAACAGTGCTGACTGCAGACATGGACGACCCAACCGGCTACGGCAGGATCATCCGCAACGCCGAAAGTGGGGATGTAGAAAAGATCGTAGAGCAGAAAGATGCAAGCCCGGAAGAACAGAAGGTACAGGAGATAAATTCAGGTGTCTACATGTTCAACGCCGAAAAACTCTTCGGGGCACTCAAGCGAATCACCAACACCAACGCACAGCAGGAGTACTACCTCACGGACGTGTTCGGGATATTCTTTAACGACGGGGAGCGAATCAGCGCCTACAAAACGCCGCACGGAGACGAAATCAGGGGCATCAACACCCCCGATCAGCTAAGAGAAGCAGAAGAGCTGCTCAGGGATGAAGACTGATAGTCAAGAGCGTTATAGAGGGCATCTGTCATTGCGCGATGCTTAAGTGGATTAAGCTCTTTAAGTTTTTTGATATTGAGCAGCTTCCATTGAATCGCGGGTAACTTATCGATACCTGATATAGGGAAAAGCTTCCAGTCGGGAATCCCAGTCTTAAAGGAGAGGAGAAACGCTTTTTCTGTCTTCGTAAGTGTCTTTGACAAAGTGTCTACAAGCTGCTTTCTCGTAGACTCAAACATTGCATAAGAAAACGGAAATGTGCTCATTCCAGTAAACTGTTTAGTGAAGACCTCATGCATATCATGCATGTTAGGTGACAGAAGTTCATGCATCGGTCTTGGATGGCTCAATAGCATGAGAATAAATCCAGCTCTTATGTCATCTGTCAACCCATCCCGGAGAAGGTGGAAGATATCAAACAGGTCCCTGGGATGTTGTCGATCTAAAGCCGCACAGATTTTACCCCCATAGAGCTCTTCACGGGAAAGAATGTGCATGGAGACAAATCTTTCGAATTCTTCTTCAGCTATATCGGTGATATCGCAACGCCGTAATGGAAAAACATGACCCCGGATTATTGTATTTACCTCAATCTTGATTTCAGCTTCCGGGGTATTGCAGATCAGTTTCACCTCACTGCCCTGCCCTTGCTTGCGTAACTGGGTCCGAACCTCGAGAAGGTTGCCTTCAATCTGTTCCTTGATTCTCTTCAAAGCAGCGGTAATATCCTGCAACGCGATTCTTCGATCGTTGAGTTTGGTATAGACAAGATCAATGTCTACCGATAACCTCGGCATATTCCGATCGAACAGATTAATTGCTGTACCTCCTTTAAGTGCAAACACTTCTTCCTGTGCAATAAAAGGGAGAACATCGAGCAGTAACTCAACCTGTTTTCGAAACTTAGGAGCTATCATGATAGCAGGTTTCTTGGTACTGTTATGTCATATTTCTTGACGAACGCGCCATCCTTGACCAAGCATCGTTTACCTCGTCCAATGTCGATGGATCCGGTATTAAGGCGGCTGAACCAAGGATGATTTGCCTTTTCAGCCATGAAGAGAAACAATCGTTTTACCTTTACAGAACGACAGGCCACCAGGAGTTGTTGCAGCAACTTAGGTCGAAGAGTGATAAGCCCTTCAATTACCTGATAGCATTCCATCAGATCAAAAGCTCCTGGAGCAAGGAACAGCATCTCCAGCATAGCACGCTCCCTCGAGGAGATGTGCAATGAAAACAGTGGCAGAATATGTTCTGTAAGACCAATATCATCAGGAAGAAAACCTGTTCTTTCATGCCTTACCGGCTGACTCCATGTATGGTTCCGAAACCATGAGGGTAGTGTAACATCCGGGGTAGAGAAAAGATACACCGGACTTTGTTCTGAACGAATATAATGAGCAACCCCATGCAACTCAAGTGCAGTAAGAGCCCCCACATGGACCGCAAGGCCCGCCTGGTTTTGAAGAGAATACAACCCACCTTCCCAGGTAACGTTTTCGCCTGGACGAACCAGTGCCCCTGTACCAATTAGTTCAAGCCAACCGCTTTTCCGATACTGTTTCTGGAGCTCATACGAAATTCCGCGACGATGCATATCAGAGGCAAGCTCTACTGTCCCGGGTATATGGGATCTAAGCAAATGGTTTATTATAGATCCTTTTTTGGTATTCATGATACCAATTTAATAAAATAAATAAACAAGAAGAGCTGTTCTTCGGAGCACTCAAGCGGATCACCAACACCAACGCACAGCAGGAGTACTACCTCACGGACGTGTTCGGGATATTCTTTAACGACGGGGAGCGAATCAGCTCCTCAGGCAAGGGGGCTGATCGATGAAGGATCGAAATCGTCGTCATACTCATCGAACTCGTCGAGTCCTCCTATCGACTCCGACAGGAGCACCGACACATCTGCATACACAGCCTGAAGGTTCGAACATCGTTCAGCAAGTCCATTGAGAATCGCAGTCGCCTCGGCCAGGTCGCGACTGCGCTCATCAATCTCATCGCGAATCTCGTTCATCTCGCTCTCACCGCTCACCAGGTCGCAAGCCGAAGCTGCAGACCCTACCCGTTTCTGCACATCAACGGCAAAACGCTCAAGATCCTCAAGGGCACCCTCGAACAGACGGGCTGCCTCATACATAGACGCTGCACTCATGATCCATCAATTTTACATGCAATTACAGAGCTTATTTCCTGCTTCGGCGGGGTTTCGGCTGCTCACTCTCACTCGAGAGCGACTTACGCACCTCCGCTGCCTGTCGAGCCGCAGACGTCGTATCGATCTCCTGGGGAGCCTCTGAACCGCGCGACTTCATGGAATAGAACTCCACCAGGTTGCCATCAGGATCCATCACAAAAAAAGCACGTCCCTCTCGACGGTTCGCCGGTCGAGTCACCATATGGACTCCCTGATCCTCCAGAAACGCAGCAGCATCATCTACCTCGACATCGGTCGACAGCCTGAACCCAAAATGGTCAACCCGGATATCGCGTGATTCCGCCATACCCGGGGTTTCAGCCTTGACCAGCACCAGCAGATCGGAATTGATCCGGAGGTAGACAATGTTAGCCCCCGCCCTGCGGTCGACGTGGAAACCGAGCAGCTCGACATAGAACTCCTCAGCAACCCTCATATCGTTCACCCGAAGGGTAATCTGGTTAATTCCCGTCAGTTTCGGCCTTCTCATCATCCTTTGGTTTTACCGGTTCATACGTTACAGGAATGGTATAGTCGTACTCGTTCCCGAGGAAGCTCTGCACAGCCCGGCGAGAAGGTTTTTCGCGAACCTCGAACTCGAGGCTGATGGCAATCTGCTCAGGGAACACCTTGTCTGATTCCGACTCGCTGGCTGGATTACGAATCATCTCCTTATACGGCAGAAGCTTCTCCTCGAGATCTGCACGCTCCTCGTCATGAATCTCCCTGGCTCGCTTTGAAATTGCCACAACGGTCTCATAGAGGTTATCGTGCTTGCTCCTCAGCCTGTTCAGGTCAACTGGTGATATCGACATGGTATCCTATAATAAAGTTACTGATGTATAAAATTTCGTAGAGCATCCTCAATGGTCTCCACCGCCTCATCGAGGTCGTCGTTTACCACATCGAGGTCGAACCCCTGCGCCTGCGACAGCTCGAACTCCGCGCGTTCCAGGCGCAAGGCAAGCGCAGCTTCATCTTCACTCTCCCTGCCAAGCAGGCGTTCACGAAGCACTTCGAGGCTCGGCGGCCTGATAAAGATAAGGAGCGCTTCGTCGCCAAAAAGCTTCTTGAGTTTCAGTGCCCCCTTCACATCGAGATCGAACAGCAGGTTTCTTCCCGCCGCCATCTCCTCCTCGGTTTTCCCAAGCAGGGTGCCATAGTAATTCCCGAAAAAATGTTCGTACTCTATAAATCCCCCGTCGAGCATCTTCTCCTCGAACTCCTCCTTCGACAGGAAATGGTAGTTCACCCCCTGGACCTCACCATCCCTCATGGGCCTGGTAGTAGCTGAAACCGAAAACACCAGGTTTTCGATCCGCTCGAGCACTTTTTTCGCAATAGTCGACTTACCTGTCCCCGACGGAGCGGAAAAAACAATCAGTCGCCCTCTCTTGTGCTGTCCAGCCATCTTGACTACTCGATATTCTGCAGCTGTTCACGGATTTTTTCCAGCTCCTCTTTGATACCGACTACCTTGTGAGCAATCTCGGCATGCTGGGATTTTGATGCAATGGTATTGGCTTCGCGCAGCTGTTCCTGCAGCAGAAAATTGAGCTTGCGCCCTGAACCCGGCTCGTCATTCTCGAGCTCCTGCAGAAAAAACTTGTTATGGCTCCTGAAACGGGTGCACTCCTCGGTAATATCCAGCTTATCGGCAACCAGCACCAGCTCGGTCTCGAGCCGATCACGGCTGTAGGTGATATCAGCCTCAGCCACTGCAGCGACCTTATCGCGCAAGCGCTGGCGAACAACCTCCATATTCTCGGTCGAAAGCATCTGCACCTCGTCGAGCGTAGCACCGATATCGGTAATGCGCTGCATGAAATCATGCACCAGTTCAGCGCCTTCGCGCTGTCGCATCTTCTTGAGTTCTACGATAGCCTCTTCGATAATCCGGCGGGTATACCCCCAGATCTCCTCGGTCTTATCCCCGATCCTGTCTTCAGTATCGAAGATATCGGAATACTTGAGCAACTGGTTGAGCACCACGGGCGATTCCAGACCTGCGCACTCCCTGACCTGCTCGAGAAGGGCCTTGTAAGCCCGCACCTTCTCTTCATTCACTTTCAGGGGAAGCGCTTCGGCTGCATCTTCCTGGATCTGTATAAACGCGGTAATCTTGCCTCGCTGAAAGTGCGCCCTGATCAGGTCCCGCACATCGAGCTCGTAGGAAGACAACTGGCGAGGAAGTTTCACGCTGATCTCGGCAAACCTGTTGTTGACCGATCTGATCTCGGCAACAACACGCACACCGCCATCGACACCTTCAGCGCTGCCATAGCCGGTCATGCTTTCCAACATAAGCAATAAAATTTAGGTACTGCCGGTTTTGTTCCCGCGGAGAACCTGCTCCGCGGAGAACAGAAAAACTGACAAAAAAAGGGGGAGAATTACTTGCGGAGATCGAGGTCTGCAAGCACCTGGCGGTAACGTTCGATATCGGTATCCTTCAGGTATCCCAGGAGGCTTTTGCGCTTACCGACAAGCTTGAGAAGCCCGTGACGAGAGTGGTTGTCTTTCGGGTGCTCTTTGAGGTGGCCGGTAAGATCGCTGATACGACGGCTGTAAAGGGCAATCTGAACTTCAGTTTTGCCGGTATTCTTTTCCGAACCTCCAAACTTGCCGATAATCTCCGCTTTAATGTCCTTTGTCAAACTCATGAGCTGTCGTTTAAATAGTAATGTTTCGAATGACCCTTAATGTAATATTATTTCCGGAATTTTTCCATCATTTTTTTATCCTCTTCGAGTTGCGCCCGAAGCGCCTCGAGCGAAGGGAACCGCTCCTCGTCACGAAGGCGTTCGAGAAGGCGGAACACCAGGTTCCGGCCATACAGGTCCCCCTCATGGCCCAGGATATGCGCCTCTATCGTTACCGGCCTGCCGTCATCCAGGGTCGGTCGCTGCCCGATATTCATCATAGCAACGCGCTCCACCCCGTCGACCTCCACCAACGAAGCATACACCCCGCTCTTCGGCAGCAGTTTCTCCTGCGAAGAAAGGGCAAGGTTCACCGTAGGGAACCCAAGCTTCCGCCCCAGAGCACGGCCATGCACCACCTCCCCCGACACCATGTAAGACGCCCCGAGAAAGAGATTGGCCTCACGCACCCGACCTTCCGAAAGCAGCGAACGGATACGCGTACTTGAAAAATGCTGGCTCTGCAAGCGCACCTCCTCGACCACCTCAACGGTAAACCCGTCCCGCTCAGCCATCGCCTTCAGCGTTTCCCGGCTCCCCTTCCTGCCGCTGCCAAACCCGTGGTCATAACCGATCACCATCCTCCGGGCGCCAATCACCGCAACCAGCAACTCGTCGATAAACCATTCTGAACTCCGCCGGGCAAACTCCTCGTCAAAACTGATCACAAACAGGATATCGATCCCCAGCTCCCCCAGCAGCCGCTCTTTTTCCTCCAGCAGCGTCAACAGGCCCGGCACACCCTCGCCATCCTTCACCACCTTGCGCGGATGCGGATCGAACGTCACCACCACACTGCGCCACCCCTGCTCACGGGCGCTCTCTTGCATGCGGGCAATGATCTTCCGATGCCCCATATGCACCCCGTCATACGATCCCACCGTCACCACCGACGGAGCAGGAGCGAAAGGGCAGCCATCTGTTGCCAGGGTACCATTATGGTAGCGAACCACCTGCATCAGCTCACTCCTTTTCCCTTTTGGAACCTTCGATGAGTATCGAATCAACAAGCTCACCAACACTGCAGGCATCCTCCACACGGTACGATCCGATAGAGGTACGCCTCAACTCCACAAGGTACCCTCCAACACCAAGCGCCTCACCGAACTCATGAGCCATAACCCTGATATAGGCACCCTTGCTCACCTCGGTCGAAAACCAGACATACGGCAGCTCTATCCGGGTGACCTCGAACCGGTGTATGGTAATCTCGCGCGACTTTCGTTCAGCCACGTGATCCCCTTTTCTCGCCAGCTCATAGAGCCTCTTGCCATGATGCCACACGGCAGAATGCATGGGCGGCTGTTGCATATGCACGCCCGGCAGCTTCTCCGCCTGGGCCATAATCGCTTCGGCAGTAACCTGTGTAAGTGTAGTGTGGCCGAACTCCTCAGATTCGGTATCGTGGCTCACGGTCTGCACCCCGAGCTTGATACATCCCTCGTACCCCTTGTCGAGGAGTTCAAGTTCAGCAATTTTCTTGGTATGCCGGCCAGCCGCAAGTAGCAGAAGTCCTGTCGCCTTTGGATCCAGCGTACCACTGTGACCCACCTTGCGTTTCAGGCCAGCACGGGTATAGGCATTGCGCACCTTGGCTACAACATCGAACGATGTCCAGTCAAGTGGCTTGTCGACCAGGAGGAAATCCCCGTCCTCACTGGCAACGGGACACATCCTGCATTCCTCGGCCATACTATCGGTTTAGCCCTCCCCTGGCTCCTCCTTCGAGCCGTCAAGGGCGGTTTTCAGAAGTTCTTCGATCCTGCGCGCCTTCTCGTACTGCTCATCCTCGAAAAACTCCAGCTCGGGAATTCTCCTGAACTGGTTGCGTATCCTCGACGACAGCAGCTTACGTATGGTACGCGTCTCCTCCTGCAAGGTCGCCATCAACTCGGTCCGTTCCTTCTCACCACCAATCAGTGACACGTAGACCCTGGCAATGCCAAGGTCCGCCGTCACCTTCACGTCGACAATCGTCAGAATCGGACCTGAACGGGGGAGCTCCTTTTCGAAAATGGCCCCGAGCTCCCTCTGCAGGAGCGACGCGACCTTTTCAGTTCGTATAGACATACCTCCCTCCCGCTCAGAGTTTGCGTTTCTTTTCCACAATACGGTAGGGCTCGACAATATCGCCAACCTTGATATCGCCATACCCCTTCAGGTTCAGGCCGCACTCATAACCAGCATCGACCTCCTTGACGTCATCCTTGAAGCGCTTGAGTGAATCGAGCACACCTTCGTANATCTGCACGCCATCACGCAGCAGGCGAACCTTCGAGTCGCGGAAAATCTTGCCATCGAGCACATAACAACCAGCAACGTTGCCGATCTTTGGAACCTTGAACACCTGGCGAATCTCCAGCGCCCCGAGGCTCTCCTCATGCAGCTCCGGAGAAAGCATCCCCTCGAGCGCCTGCTCGATATCCTCGATCACATGGTAGATAACACTGTAGAAACGGACATCGAGGTCCTCTTTCTCAGCAAGCTTCTTGGCGTTCACGTTCGGACGCACACGGAACCCGATGATGATCGCATCCGAAGCCGCTGCAAGCAGCACGTCGGTCTCGGTGATCTGGCCCACGCCCTGGTGGATGATCTGTACCTTGACCTCCTCGTTGTGGATCTTCATCAATCCATCGGCAAGCGCCTGAATAGAACCGTCCGTATCCGCCTTGATGATAACACTGAGTTCCTTGACCTGCCCCTCCTTGATCTGGCGGGCAATACTATCGAGTTTGACACGGGTGGTACGGCGGAACTCATGCTCACGGCGGATGATCTGGCGCTTCTGAGCAACCTCACGGGCCTCCTTGTCGCTCACCATCACCACGAACTCATCACCCGACTGCGGCAGCTCCTCGAACCCGAGGATCCTCACCGGCTGCGACGGACCAGCCTCCTTGATACGCTTGCCTCGCTCGTCCATCAGAGCACGAACGCGCCCCATGGTGTTACCCGCAACAAACGGATCTCCAACCTTCAGGTAACCGCGCTGCACAAGCACCGTAGAAATCACGCCCTTGCCCTTATCGAGCTCGGCCTCGACAATAATACCTTTTGCAGGTGTCTCACGGGAGTAATTCGCCTTGAGTTCGCGCATCTCTGCCTCCATAAGCACCTTGTCCATCAACTCATCGATACCCAGCCCCTGCTTGGCCGAAATCTCCTGGCACTGGAACTCACCGCCCCAGTCCTCAACCAGTACACCAGCTTCCGACAACTGGCTCCTGATCTTTTCAGGATTGGATGCCGGCTTGTCAACCTTGTTGATAGCAACAACGATAGGCACACCGGCAGCTTTCGAGTGATTGATAGCCTCGAGGGTCTGCGGCATCACACTGTCGTCAGCTGCAACCACAAGAATCACGATATCGGTCACCTGCGCACCCCTCGCCCTCATGGCAGTAAAGGCCTCATGACCCGGAGTATCGAGGAAGGTGATCGAACGGTCGTCGTTCACTTTCACCTCATATGCGCCGATATGCTGGGTAATACCGCCAGACTCACCTGCAACCACATTACTGCGGCGAACATAGTCGAGCAGCGACGTCTTACCATGATCAACATGGCCCATAATCGTCACCACTGGCGGACGGCTTTTCAGGTCTTCAGGCCTATCCTCGAACTCAACGACCTCGGTCGCCTCCACTTCACTCACAAACTCAGCCTCAAAACCGAACTCGAGCATGATCAACTCGATCGTTTCGCGATCAAGGCGCTGGTTGATGGTCACAAACTTGCCAAGCGTGAAACAACGCTGTATAATCTCCTTGGCAGTAATACCCATGAGATCCGCCAGCTCGTGCGCCGTAGCAAACTCGGTCACACGGATAATGCTCTTCTGGGCCTCGCGTACGGCATCAGCCTCCTCCTGTTCCTTCTCACGCTCGATCTTACGCTGCTTGCGGAACTTCTGACGTGAACCGGCACCTGCACTATCGTCCATGCCCGAAATCGTGCTGCGGATATTGCGCGAAATCACCTTCTCGTCAACCGCAGGCTTTTTCTTTTTCTTGCCCTTCTTCTTGGAAGCAGCAGTCTCCTCGGTTTCCGTAGTGGTTTTCGGGGCAGCGCTCTCTTCACGAGCAGGCGTAGCGAACTCTCCTTTGAGCTCATCAGCCTGTTCCTTGAAGCGCTTCTTGCGTTTCTTCTTCTTCCTGTCAGCCTCACTCGCACGACCAGCCTGCACATCTATGGAACCAAGCACGGTAAGGCCGCCGATATTCTTCGGCTTTTCATAGGTCACATGCATCTCAGGATCCTGCTGACCCGGTGTCTGAATCCCCTTGGGAGTACGAGCTGCAGGCTTTGCTTCAGGCTCAGCTGCCTTCTCCTCAGCAACCAGTTGCTCAGCTTCCACTGCAGGAGCTGGACCCTCAGGTTTTTCTGTTTTCGGAGCAACCTCAGCAACAGCTTCTGGAGCAACTTCAGGCTTTTCAGCTTCAGGAGCAGCTTTCGGAGCTTCGGGCTCAGGAGCTTCCTCTGCAACCGGGGCTGGAGTCTCAGGCAGCACAGGCGACGATGGCACAGCAGGCGCAGCAGGCTTCTCCGGAACTTCGACAGAAACCTCTTTCACCGGAACCACCGGCATGTCGGGAGCAACACTGATGCTCTCCTTGAGCTGCTGCTCCTTCTCGTAGGTTCTGCGGGTCTGCTCCTCGAGACGGCTCAGCCTCTGGCGCTTCTCCTCCCGGATCTTCCGGGTTTCGTCTACCAGCTTCTTCTCGTCACTGAAGTGGCCGAGAATCAGGTCTCGCATCGGCGCTTTCACCATAGAGGACGTTGAGGCCACTTTTCCCCCTTCCTGCTTCACAAACTGCAGCACCTCCTGGGGGCTTACCTGCAGCTCCCTGGCGATATCGCTTATCCTGTACTTCTTTTCCTTTTCCTCAAGGGACATACACAACCTCCTATGGATTTAAAAACCGATTACCCTCACTCCTGTGCCGTTCCACGGGGCTACTCTTCGCCGCCGCCCGTCACCGTATCCTCACCACCTTCAGCAGGCTCATCAGGCAAGGACATACTGGCCCGGGGTGCATCTGTAGGCTCTTCAAGGTCGGCTTCGCTGAACTGCTCACCGACGGTCTTATAAATATTCTCCGCAATCTTCTTCCAGTAGCGTTTTTCATCGTCACTGAGCTTACGCTCACGTGGCTTCAGCGGCTTGCGCCCTTTCGAAAAGAGCTGCGGTTCTTCAGGCTTCGACGTACCGAGCAACGCCTGCTCGATCTCCTCAACACCAGCATGCAGCAGCTTCTTGCCAGTATCGAGCCCGGCATCGAGCAGCTGGTAGATCATATCGTCACCAAACTCCTCGCGGAACTCGATGATATCGATATCGTTCGGATCCTCCATCGACTTGTCGATCACGTCACGATACACATTGATCTCATACCCGGTCAACCGCTCAGCCAGATGGATATTGTTACCATTCTTGCCGATCGCGTACTTGATCTGGTCAGGCTTGAGCATCACCCTCGCCTTGCGGGTCTTCATATCCGCATGCACCGTCATCGGATCGATCTTTGCCGGCTGCAGCGCACGAGCGATAAAAATCTGCGGCTCGTCGGTATAGTAGATCACATCGATATTCTCGTTATTGAGCTCCTTGACAATGCTCTGGATCCTCTTGCCGCGATAGCCCACAGTAGCACCAACAGGATCTATACGTGCACTGGTCGACTCAACGGCAACCTTCGCACGCTCCCCCGGCACCCTTGCGATCGACTTGATCACAATCAGCCCATCGAGAATCTCAGGCACCTCGTTTTCGAACAGCTTGTAAAGGAACCTGTCATCAACTCGCGACACAATAACCTTCATCCCGCCATCCGCCTTCTCCTTTTCGACAATGGTACCATCATCCTGGCGCACCTTCACCCGCTCACGTTCGATATTCTTCACATAGAGCTTCATGCGAGGATTGCGGCGCGGATTATCTTTCTTCATCATCTCGGAACGCGGCAGCACAAGCTCGACACGGTGATCCTTCGTGGTGTTGTAGCTGAAAATCACCTCGTTCGAACGAACCTGGTACACCTCACCGGCCACAACCTCACCGACCTTCTCGAGGCACTCCTCGCAAATCACCTGGCGTTCCAGGTCACGAACCTTCTTCTGCACAGACTGCTTGATGATCTGGATGGACTTACGAGTCAGGTAGTCATCGAGCTTGATCGGGCCAACCTCGTAATAATCCCCCACCTCGAGCGACTCATCGATCTCGCGGACCTCGTCGATGGAAATCTCTATAGTTTCGATATCAACCTCGTCAACGATCTTCTTGAGAATATAGACCTCGAAATCGCCTCGTTCAGGGTTGATGAAAATGTTGGCTTCGACCTCAGGGTCGTAATCCTTGCGCAGCTGCTTCTGGATAATGTCCTTCAGGAGATCCGCGATATCCATCTTGACCGCGGCACTTTCAGTACGCTTGTCGATAAAGACCTTCGACTGCTCAATTTCGCCAAACGCGCTGGCGATCTGCTCCCTCTGGTCCTGACCCTCTCCTTTTGCCTGCTTTTTAGCCATCTCTGTGTAATTCCGTTATGTGATGTAGTAAAAATCTACGCCTCTGCAGCAGTTTAAAACTCGATCTCGACAACTGCTTTCACTATCCTCCCGAGCGCAATCTCCACAGGCCCGATCTCCACCTGCGCGCCCTTCTGTCCTTTCTTCTTTTTCTTCGCCTTCGGTTCCAGGCGCAACAACTGCCCGGATCCCTCTTCAAGTTCGACACCCACAAGGCGCCCAACCAGTTCCTGCTCTTCGTCCTCGGCATCCAGGTACTGTACCTTCAACAAGTGGCCTACCTGGCGCAGGTACTGCCGCTCGTTGCGGATCGCACCACCAAGCCCCGGCGACGACACCGTCAGCTGGTACATCTCACCAACTTCCCGGAGCATCTCCTCGTCCGCCTCGATCGCGTCACGAATCTCACGGGTCAGCCGGACACACTCCCCAACCTCTATCCCCGACTCGGTATCCACAAGCAACTCTATCTTGCGCCCCGACTCACCGCCGCGAACCAGCACATCAACCACAAACACCTCATGCTCCCGGTCAGCTCCAGCTGCAGCAACATACCGCGCCACCAGCTCCCGTATATACTCTTTTATCTTCTCTCCCATAATCACTGTAAACGCAAAAAGTGGGGGTCACCCACTTTCAAAAAACTTCTATGCCTTTTCAAGCTTCCAGGACCCCTTGAACATTGTGAACAAATGTACAAGAAAAACCCCCAATCTCCAAAAAAGCCAGCAACCTCAACCAGTTTTCTTCAACTATTCCTCCTTAACCTTCGACTCGATCACTTCGTACTCGGCCTCCTCAGCGCCACTGTCTCCCGAACGCGTACGGCTTTCACCCGTAAACTCCTTACGTGCCGCCTCCACCTGCTCAAGTACCCTGATCTTCACAAACTGGATCACCATCCTGATCACCAGGTATATGACTATAGCTAACAGTATAAGCTTCAGCATCTTCGCTCAATCCTCTCCATCACCGCCGCGCCTCATCGAGGAGCCGCATAAATTCTTGTTCATCTACCCGGTAACGGAACGCCTCCCTGCCATCCACACAAATCACAGGAATCTGGTAACGGTAACGCTCCTGCAGCTCCGCATCTCGGGTAACATCAATTTCCTCCAACACAAAACCGTACTCCCCCCGTAAACGTTCAATCACCGGCATCACCTCCTCACACAAATGGCACCCCGGCTTCCCATACACGGTTACCCTCATCAGCTCACTCCTCCCCACGAACCGCATCGCACAGCGCCGCCTCAGCCACAACAACCTGCTCAGACGTCTTCAGGTTCTTCAGCCCGTACTCCCTGGCCTCAACCTCCGCTCCGCCAACAAACAGGGCAAACCCCGCCCCAATCTTGTTTGCCTCACGCAACTGCGCCTTCATGCTGCGTGCGGCAACGTCCATATCCACAGAAACCCCCGCATCACGCAGCATCCCGCACAAGCGCACAGCATCATGCTCATAGGCCCGATCCTGCAGCACCACGTAGACCCTCGGCCCCTCCGGTTTACAGCCATCGAGCAACCCCTGCTTCTCAAGCACGATCATCAATCGCTCCATGCCTACAGCAAACCCTACCGCCGGCAGCTCATTCTTTGCACCAAGCTCACGGGCAAGGCCATCGTACCGGCCACCACCCCCGAGCGCATCCTGCGCTCCAAGGTCATCACTCTGCACCTCGAACGCCGTATGCGAGTAATAATCTAGCCCCCGCACCAGCAACGGATCCACCACGTACGCTATACCCCGCTCCTCCAGATACCGCAGCACCTGCTCGAACTCCGCCATCGCCTCCGGATTGATAAACTCCCGGAGCCTCGGTGCATCCGTCACAATTTCCTGCACCCTCGGGTTCTTCGAATCCAGTATCCTCAACGGGTTCTTCTCCAGCCGCTCTTTCGACGGTGCATCGAGCTCATCCACGTAAGGCGCAAGGTAAGCCCGCAGCGCTTCACGGTACCTGCCACGGTCCTCGGTATCGCCAAGCGTATTCACCCTCAGCCGCAACCCCTCGATGCCCAGTTCCCTGAACACCTGCATCATCAGCCCAATCACCTCCACCACCGCAACCGGCGACGAAGCCCCCAGCAGCTCTGCCCCGAACTGCGTAAACTGCCGCTGGCGCCCAGCCTGCGGACGCTCCTTGCGGAACAGCTGGCTGATATAATACAGCTTGTGCACCGGCGCCTGCGCAGCCAGGTTATGCTGCAGAAACGCCCGCATCACCCCGGCCGTCATCTCAGGCCGCAGCGTAATCGAGCGGCTCCCCTCTTCAGGCTCGAACGTGAACATCTCCTTGCCCACAATATCCGTTGTAGCGCCAATACTGCGCTGAAACAGGTCGGTATACTCAAATGCAGGCGTCCTGATCTCATAAAAGTTGAACATCCTGGCAGTACGCTGAATCACTCCTTCAACGTACTGCCACACTGCTGCGTCTTCCGGAAAAATATCTTTGGTACCTTTAACGGCGCGGAACTGCGACATAGTTATCTCTATGGCTTAAGGGGGAACGGCGACTTATATCTGGGGAAAATCCTTCTCTTCTTCCTCGAAGAGCTCCATAACATCCTTCGTGCTCTCAGCATGTACCAGCCGCTCACGGATCTCCTCCTGCCCGGCAAGACGGGTAATGCGGCTCAGAAGCTTCAAATGCTCGGCAAGCATCTCCTCCGGCGTAGCCAGCAGGAAAATCAGCTGTACCGGCTCGTTATCGATCGACTCGAAATTGATCTCGTTCTTCAGGGTAGCCAGCGCAAGCACCGGAGAGCTAACCGCATCAGTCTTGGCATGCGGCAGCGCAATCTGCTTACCGATCCCTGTAGACATCTCCTTCTCCCGCTTCAGCACATCCTGGCGAAGCTTGTCGTGATCCTTCACGCCCGGATGCTCAGCAACGATCGAAAGCATCTCTTCTATAACCTGGCTCTTTGTTGTCAGTTCAAGCTGCAAAACTATAAACTGTTCAGAGAGTAAATCCTCTATTTTCATGCTCGGCACAAATCAAGTGTGAGAAGTGCAACCCCCAAAGGCTACACCTGATAGAGCCCAGGCAACCGCTCTGAAAACTCAAATTAACTTATATAACAAAAAAGAGTTACCCGAACAAAAACCACCTGGACGGTTCAACTTTAGCAAGACCTAATATACAAATAACCCCCCACAAAAAAAGCAACCGTTGATGTTGGGGCGCTTGTCATTCCATTTGCATCTGATGTGATCCATCCCGAATTCCCTGTAACAGTTTTTTCAGTAACTGCAAGGGTGAATGATCAGCCACTGTCCGTTTATGCATGTCGGAGAGCAACTTCAGCGCTCCGTTTTCATCCGTTTCCCCAATCAGAATATCTTGAACTATCCGGAGGGTCTCCTTGTTACCCATCAATGCTATTTCCTGCCCAAGCAGTCGAATTGATGCGAGTTCAGGATCGTATGATTCTTCTATCAAGAGTTGGCTGTAGGAAGAGTACAGTTTTTCCCTGTAATCTTCTGTCATGCAGTTTTTCAGAATGAAGAGAAGATCTTCGGCATCCCGACTTCGCTCCGGCCAGGCATCGTCCCAGGAAATGATCTTGAGTAATGCCAGTGCAGGGATTGCGGGAACGAGAATATCTAGCATCGGTTCCGTACTCAACCGCACCGTTGATGTTGACAGATATGCTTCTTCAAAACCCAGCATGCTCATAATTCTGTCATGTCTTGGTGGCCAGCTTATCCGCCTGAGACTGTCTGTAATTTCCCCATAAGGCACGATGTCGACGAATATGGGTGATGAGGAATCTGAAAACCGATGCGGCAGTTCTGTTGAATTGAAATGGCCCCGCGTAACCAGCATTCCAGTCAGATGCTGAAATTCATCCCAATTGCTGACCTCGATACCAATATCAATATCCTTCGTAGCCCTCCATGTATGAATCCCATGGAGATGCTCAAAGAGTATATCTCGAGCAAATGCGCCAACCACAAAAAACTTAATGCCGAGTTCATTGGCAGTTTCTTTGATGAATTTGAGAGCATCGATTTCCCGAGGATCAATCCTGCCTGAAACATCCTTCAAGATAGTTTTCATAGATCATCCTTGTGGTTTCCAGCGTTCGCTCATCGCCTATTGCAAGCAGGTCTGCATAAATAAGAAACGGGTGGACTGTTTCTCTTTTGTCAGCAACCGCCTCCATATCCCAGAAGCGGTTGAGTATCTCTATATTTCCCTGTGGATCTTTTTGCAGCCTGTTTCCGATCACCAGTTCAGGCAAGCGGTCTTTATCGGCATACAACGTCACGGTTTCCGGTTTAAGGTATCCTGTTATTTTAGCTGCTGCGACCTCTCCTCCCCATTGGGCAATTCCGGGATCGAGCCGGATATCTCTCCACCAGTTGTCCACACCCCGAAACCGCCCCATAACAAGCTTGGGTTTAAGGTTGTCCGGATAAGCCTCTGCCCAGCGCTCAAACAGTTCTTTTCGTTTCAGAAGCCTTTTCTTCTGCATACCTGCTTCAACAATGTACCCTTTTGCGGCCAGCTCTGTCATTGTGTTTTTTACCGAGCCAAGGGCGATGCCAGTTATTTCCGCAAGTTCGCGGTATGGTCTTCCAGCCAGTTCGGGTCTGCATAAGAGGGCATACATGAGCTTGAGTCCAACCCCTTTATACATATGTGCAGTACGGTTTGCCCCGTACTGCTTTCCTGGTCTATTTCCTTTGACGAGGATGAGAACAGGCGGCTGGTTTACAAATGCGTTTCCTACCGTGTCGATAAACTGGATACCCCCCTCCTGTAGCCGTTCTGCTGCCTCAGCGGTAACATATGTCGTCACAAGCAGCAACGGATATGGCGTTTTATCCTTGTTAAGCAGTAACTGCAGTTCGCGAAACTTGTTAAGGTGCTCATGTTCGATCACGCAAAAGAGGAATTCATGTTCAAACATCGTTACCCTTGCGGGGTATCCGTGTTCTATTGGACAAGCTTCAGGGAGAGGTTCAACCCTGAACTCCAGCGACGTAGCGGGTTGCAAGGCACAGAGAGCCCGATCAAGAATCATTCCTACATTTCCTTTACAAGACCGTTCAGTATTCATACTGTTCATCTTTATTGAACATAACACGAAATTGAACACAATTCATAAGAATGTACTATGATGATCACAACCCGCCACATTTTCATGCAGAATTTCAAAGCAATAAAGCCCTGTTTGACTTTGCTGGAAACATATTGCGTGGAGATTTGCGTTCTGGAACTGCGACAAAGCATCATTCACCTATCCAAACGGGGCAGATATAGCCCCGGAAACACTCTATGAGAAAATCACTCACAAAAAAAGTGTCAGCACGTAGATCAGGGGCGAACGAACATCACCGTATCGAACCGGTCGAGCACACCCCCGTGGCCGGGAATAAGCCCCGAAGAATCCTTCACCCCCGCATCACGCTTGAACATAGACTCCACAAGGTCGCCAACCGGGCTCACCACCCCGATCGCCCCGGCAACCATGAGCGCAGGAACATATCCCAGCGAAGGATCCAGCATGGCAAACACTCCGCCACCAAGAAGCGCCCCCAGAATCCCCGAAAGGTACCCCTCCCAGGTCTTGTGCGGACTGATACGCTCGAAAAACTTCTGGCGGAAAAACCTGCCACCCAGCTTTCTCCCCCCGAAATACGCAGCAATATCCGCAGCCCACACCGACACCAGCAACAAATAGACAAGGTGCATCCCCAGCGGCTCATGCATCCGTATACGAAGAAGTGCCCCAAAGGTCACGTTCACATAGAGGAGCCCAGTCATCGCCGCCCCAATATTGAGAATTCTCGACCCCTCGGCACGAAACAGCTCCCGCACCAGCAACACCATGAACAGCAGCAGGAACAGCACCCAGGAATCCACCTGCTGGTAGTGGAAGTTCAGCTGGAACAGCAGCGTAAAAAGCAGGAAAAAGAAAACTGAAGGCACATAAGCCTTCTGGCGGATAAGATGATGGAACTCGTTCGTCCCCACAAGTGCAAGCACAAGCACAAGCCCGAGGAAATAGAGCCCCCCCTGCCATGTCAGCCATAACAGCAACGGCACGCCCACAATGGCAACCAGCACACGCTGGGTCAGGTTGGAAGGTTGTTTCAGATTCATACCCATAATTAACCCACTTTTCCACGATTCCCAAACGCCCGCATCACCACCACAAACCCAAGCAGCGTCCCGAGCAACAACGGCCACCACCAGAACGTCGCAAGCACATCCGCCCCGTCAAACTCCCCAAGCCCGCTGTGACTGCGTTCGTACTCTATCCAGAGCAGCGACATGAAGTTATTGGAAAAATGCACCGCAATCGCCACCAGCAGATGACCACTCTTCCACAACACCCACCCCAGGAACCACCCCATCAGCATCAGCGGCAGAAAGTTCACCGGGCTCATATGGAACATCGCAAACACCACCCCCGTTACCAGCAAAGCCGGCAGAGGCCCGATCGCCATCGCATAACTGCGCTGCACATACCCCCGGAAAAACAGCTCCTCCGTCAACGCCGGCACCACCGCAATCATCACCACCACAAACAGAAACTCGAACGGCCCGTTCCACCTGGTCAGAAACAGCAGAAACTCCTCGAGAGCCTCCTGCCCATCCAGCAACCCCCGGCCAAAAGGCCCCATCCGCTCGAGCGCCATCGCGATAAGCTCCATAAACGTAAACAGGAACGGCTGCAGGAGCGTCACGGCAAGCACAGCAAGCCCCACATCACGCCACGGCACCGCACCTCCAAGACCCAGTCCTCCCAGTGCAGGCTGGTAACGAGCCAGGAACCATGCCGGTGCTGCAAGCACCAGCAGCTGCCCCACAATCTGTACCAGCCGTATCTTCCCCGCCATCTCCGGGCCCAGAAACTCCTCACGCCCCATACCAACACTCTCCGGAGCAAACAGGGCCATCAGGAACATGCCAGTAAACGGGTAGAGTGCCAACAGCAGAAGCAGCGCAACGCTCGACCTGAAAAAAGCCCGCCTCCGCTCCTTGGAATATTCCCCCGATGTCATCACATTATCATTCATGAACATTGCATTTATCAATTCGGCACGCACCTGGGGCGGCACCGAAAAATGGACTCTCATGGCCGCAGGTGCACTCACAGGAGAGCACGATGTCACCATGTTCTATCGCAGGCCGGTAGTCGGCGACCGTTTCACCACCCGCAAACACCGCCTTCCCTTTCTGAGCCATATAGACCCCTACTCGCTTGTACGGCTCATCGGCCACATAAAAAAAGAAAATATAGAGATTCTCATACCCACAAAGCGGAAAGATTACATGCTTTGCGGCCTTGCAGGCAGGATCACCGGCACCCCGGTCATCCTCCGGCTCGGTGCAGACCGCCAACTCCGTTGGCCGTGGCAGCGGTTCATGTACCATACGCTCACCAGCGGAGTCATTGTCAACGCCGAAAAAATCAAGCGCACACTCCTCACCACCGGCTGGTTCCCTGAAGGAAAAATCCGCGTTATCTACAACGGGCTCGACACAGCACAGATCGACCGCAAAAAAACAGAACCCTGCACAAAACCGTTCCCGGTAACCATTGCTGCACTCGGACGCGTCACGAAAAACAAGGGGTTCGACTTCCTGATAAGGTCATTTGCACACTTCCAGGAAACACAGCAAGCTGAACACATCGGCATAGTCATCATCGGTGATGGTGAAGACATGCAGGCATTCAAAGAGCTTGCCGCATCCCTCGGCATTGCCGACAAGGTCATCTTCACCGGCTTTCTCAAGAACCCCTACCCCATCCTGCAGGCAAGCGACATCTTCGCCATGACCTCCACCAACGAAGGACTCCCCAACGCCCTCCTCGAAGCCATGTACCTCCACAACGCCCCCATCTGCACCCCCGCCGGAGGCACCGAGGAAGCCCTCGACAACCACAAAGAAGGCATCATCGTCCCCTACGGCAACGAACAGGCCCTGGCCACTGCCATCACGGAACTCTACCGGGACCCCGAACGCCGAACAACCATGGCTAACCAGGCCCACCAGCGCGTCCTCAGGCAGTTTTCAATCGAACGTATGGGAAAGGAACTGGGGAGATTCTGCGAAGAAAACACCGCGTAAACTTAAAATACTATCATGCAAGTATGAGTGCAAAGAAAACGAGGATTGTTATTCTCGGCGCGAAGCCTGGAGCTGTTATTCCGGAAGGAGATGCAATCTGGTGCGCAAATTCCGCCCTGGTCTCCTATGCCGAGAACGTCTACAGGTTTCCGGAAGTGGTAAGCGTGATGAATCCCGACCTGCTGCATCCCAAAGAACGCCAGGAAGGAGTAGCAGACAGGGAAATGAACGAGCAGTATTACAGAAAGATCCTGGCTTCGCGGCCAAACCGGATGATTCTGACCCGCACCAGCAGCCTTGCACTGGTCAAAGCTGAACTCGATGCTGCAGCATTCAGTGCGCCAGTCAGCGGCATTTCGATCTACGACCGGCGGATGCTGGTTGGCCGTATCAGCGGGTGTTACGACCCGATTGTCACCTCTGATTTTTTCAGACTCCCCAACAAGATCAAAATCCGGTATGCCGGTTCGCTGGCAAGCACGTTTCTCAAGCGGTTGCGCAATCACAAAAAGGATTGCGGATCGGCCTTCAGGCCATCAACCGGTGTGCTTGCGCTGGTGATGGCTATCAACGAATACGGGCCAGGTGCCGAGTACGTCATTTGCGGTATTGGTATCCACAAAAGACTCGAATATCTCAGCGGCACCAAAACCAAGGGACGCCTGCTTCAGCCGCACGTGTATGCCGATACCAAGGTACTCCGGAAGCTGGCAGATCGCTACTCGCTATGCACCACCGAGCCTGAACTCACTTCGCTGATGCCGCCATTGCGCTAAAGCATATGCCGTTACCCTGCCGGAACCATCTGCTATACTGGTAAACATCCAATAGCAGCACCTTTCGGGATTAGCTGTTATTGACTACATTAGTAAGGCATGACCATACCCTAACCTACAATCAGAACTACGTGAATGCTCGGTGGTGATAACAACGTGTTTGCACTGATTCCAGCCCGTGGCGGCTCAAAGGGGGTTAGGCGAAAGAATCTCCGCATGGTCGGCGGCAAACCGCTTCTGGAATACACCCTGACCGCCGCACAGCGTTCGGAACTGGTAGACAAAACCTACGTCTCTTCGGAAGATCAGGAAATTCTCGAACTTGCCACAAGCCTTGGAGCCACACCGGTTCAGCGTCCTGCTGACTTAGCTACCGACGAGTCTTCTGCCATAGAGGTAGTGCAGCACTTCATCGAGTGGCTGCCCGAAGAGCTGCGCCGCCAAGACCCCTCCATCGTCTATCTGCAGCCCACCTCGCCCTTGCGAACCTCGACCCACATCGACGCAGCACTTCGCCGTATGGCTGAGCTGACAACAACAACCCTGCTCAGTGTCACCGAGCTAAAGGCGTCACCCTACAAATCCTTTACAATAGACGAAAGCGGGCAACTGCAATCGCTGTTCGATGAAAAACTCTCGAACTGTCGCCGCCAGGACCTGCCTAAAACATACATTCCCAACGGCGCGATCTACGTGTTCCGTCTATCCGACTTCCTCGAACGTGGCGGGTTTCCCTCCAACGGCAGCGTGCCATTTGTGATGAGCGATCGGGAGAGCGTAGATATCGATACCGAAGAGGATCTTCATCTTGTTGAACAACTTCTGGAACAACAGCATGGCTGAACTGAACATCGCAGGCAGGCTCATCGGAGAGGAGCATCCCCCCATCGTGATCGCCGAGATCGGCATCAACCACAACGGCTCGCTCGACATAGCCATCGCCATGGCAGACGCAGCCATCGATGCCGGAGCCGAAATCATCAAGCACCAGACCCATATCATCGAAGACGAGATGAGCCAGGAAGCACGCTCCGTTATTCCCGGCAACGCTGACATCTCGATCTACAACATCATGGAGTCTTGCGCCTTGTCTGAAAACGACGAGTGCACGCTGATGCACCACGTCAAAGAACCGAGGAGCAATCTTCATCAGCACGCCGTTTTCCCGTGCAGCAGCCGACCGGTTAGCCAGGTTCGACATTCCAGCATTTAAAATCGGCTCCGGTGAATGCAACAACTATCCGTTGATTCGCCATATTGCCGGTTTCGGCAAGCCGGTAATTTTAAGCACCGGCATGAACACGCTCGATTCGATACGCCCATCGGTCGACATCCTCAGGAGCGCCGGACTTCCATTCGCACTGCTGCACTGCACCAACGTCTATCCAACACCACCTCGCCTTGTGCGGCTCGATGCCATCAGGCAGCTCAAAGAAACGTTTCCGGATGCAGTTGTCGGCCTCTCGGATCACACCACCACCAACTACCCCTGCCTCGGTGCGATAGCACTTGGCGCATCTATTCTCGAACGCCACTTCACCGACAGCATGGAACGGCAGGGGCCAGACATCGTTTGCTCGATGGATCCCAAAGCACTCAGCGAACTCATAACCGGCTCGAACATTCTCTTCGAAGCCAGGGGTGGAGAGAAGGGGCCAGTCGATGAAGAAGCTCCAACCATCGCCTTCGCCTTCGCCTCCGTGGTAGCAATCCGTGACATCGCTCCCGGAGAGAAACTCTCACCGGAAAACATCTGGCTCAAGCGCCCCGGTGGAGGAGATTTCGGCGTAAACGACTACGAAACGCTCTTCGGCAAAACCGCAACATCGCCCATCAAGCAAGGCTACCAGGTAAAAGCAGATCAGGTAACGGAAGAATGTCTATGACCAAGAACACCAAACGCAATATTCTGTTCCTGACCGGAACCCGAGCCGATTTCGGCAAGCTGAAATCGCTGATGACAAAAATTCAGGAAGACGATGAGTTCGAACTGAATATCTTTGTCACCGGCATGCACATGCTCTCCAAGTATGGATATACCTGCATCGAGGTTGAAAAAGCCGGATTCCGAAACCTGTACAAGTTCATCAACCAGAACGCCAGCGACAGCATGGATCACATTCTGTCGAAAACCATCAGCGGCTTGTCGGACTATGTCAAAGAGACCAGGCCCGACCTGTTGATCATACACGGTGACCGGGTGGAAGCGCTGGCAGGCGCTACAGTCGGCGCATTGAACAACCTGCTTGTTGGTCACATCGAAGGAGGAGAGGTCTCGGGAACCGTAGATGAACTGATCCGCCATGCCACCTCAAAGCTCTCCCACATCCATTTCGTCTCGAACGAATCAGCAAAAAAACGACTGGTACAACTTGGCGAAAAAAAGGAGACCATCCACGTAATTGGATCGCCGGATGTCGATGTCATGAACTCAAGCAGCCTGCCAACGATAGATGAGGTCAGGAATCGCTATGAGTTCGACTTCAAACAGTACGGCATCCTGATATTCCATCCAGTCACTACAGAGCTCGATGATATAGACCGCCAGATCGATACCGTAGTCAAAGAGGTTGTCAATTCGAAGCTCAACTACGTGGTCATCTACCCCAACAACGACATCGGCACCGATACTATTCTCTCTCGCTACCGGAAACTTGAAGGCATGGAGCAGATCAGGCTCTACCCCTCGATGCGGTTCGAGTGTTTCCTGACGCTGCTCAAAAATGCCGATTTTATCATTGGCAACTCAAGTGCGGGGATAAGGGAAGCACCTCATTTCGGCGTACCGACCATCAACATCGGTACCAGGCAAAACAATCGTGCCCAGTGCGACAGCATTCTGAACGTACCTGCTGAATCACAAGCTATTCGAAAAGCCCTGATCGAGGCAAAGCGGCAGGAGCGACAGGTGCACGCCCTGTTCGGCACAGGAGGAAGCGATGAGCAGTTTTACCGCATCGTCAAAGACCCCGAATTCTGGAAGATCTCCACGCAGAAAACCTTTGTCGATTACAGCTAATAACCCAGCAACTCCTGAGCAAGAGGGCTCGAAGGGTACAACTCTCGCAAACCTGGTAAATTATACGAAGAGATCGCACATTAACGCAACAACAGACGCTGCAGCTCCTCAGCGCGTCGGCATTGTGGATAATACTCGGTCAGTGTATTGACAAACTTCGTCCATTTTCTCCGTATAGTCCTGCGCAGGAACAAGCGGGAAAAGTTTGCCAGCGGAAGAAACTCGTTATTGCCAACACCGTCAATCAGCACCATGAGCCCGGGCTCCCCGGCAGGACGCTGAAACACAAAGTTGTCAGCCTTCAGCTCACGAACCACTATACGCTCTCGTATCAAAAATTTCTTCAGCCACAGAAGCGCCAATGCAAGCTTCTCGAGCGAAACGCCACCATGCAGCAAGTAGTGCTCGAGCGTGCGGGAAATCGAACCATCAAAATCCCTCGGCAGTTCAAACACCATCCCCTCTCCTCGCGAAGTATCCACCTCTCCATACGTCCGGGCAACCATCTCCCACGACACATCCCGCTTCAAAAACCGCTTGTAATAGGCAAGTTCCTCTGAGGCAATAGTATCCCGATGTGTATAAACTACTTTTACGCACTTCGTCTCATCCTCAGGATGCACGTAACAGTACCGTGACGAACCTTTACCGACAAGCTTTGCATGATTAAGCTGAAGCATATAACGTGAAACTCGTAAAAAGGGGATTAGTTAGGACTTTTTTAAAATCTCCTTAAATTTTCAAAAAGTTCACATAAAACACAAGCTCAAATTCCTGTTACCCGAAAAACCCGGTGGTTACCTATCTTATTTTAGGGCGCAATATGATGTGATACCTCCTGTAACCCCCAGACCACCTGTGAGCTAACCATGAATATCCTGTTTCTGAACTCCGCCCGCAGAGGCTGGGGAGGTAATGAAAAATGGATGCGGCTTGCAGCAACCGAACTGCAGAAATCCCATACAGTCCTGCTTGCTTATCGCGATCCTGAGATCGGCAACCGCATTCCTGTAGAACAACTGCTGCTACCCTTCCGTCATGAAGCCGATCTCGGCACCATCGCACAACTGGTTGCGCTCGTACGCAAGCGCAAGATCGATGTACTGATTCCAACCAAGCGCAAAGAGTATGTCCTTGCAGGCATTGTCGCACGCCTCACAGGCTGCAGCAACATCCTGCGCCTTGGTATTGTACGCAACATGAACCACAGCTTGCTCAACAACCTGGTATACAACTCACTTGCAGACGGTATCATCGTCAATGCAAAACAGATCCGCACAACCCTGCTCAGTTCCAGCAGCATTTCTCCGGAGAAGATACGGGTGATCTACAACGGAATCGACCGTGACAACATCCTACAGCTAGCAGGCAAACAGGCTGTTCGTCAAGAGTTTTCTTTCACCATCACCGGCATGGGCGAGCTAAGCCCACGTAAAGGGTTCAAGCCACTTATCTGTGGCTTTGCGCAATTCCTGCAGCAAACAAAAGCCAAAGACGCCAGCCTGGTGATTATCGGACAGGGAACAGAAAAAGACGAACTTGCCGCCCTGGCCACACAACTCGGTATCGATAAACAAGTCCGCTTCACCGGATTTCTAGATAACCCCTACCCATGGCTCAAGACCTCCAGCGTATTTGCCATGATCTCCGAAAACGAAGGCATCTCGAATGCCGTCCTGGAAGCCGCCGTACTCCAGAACGCNATCATTACAACAGCTTCAGGAGGCGGCATTACCGAAGTCTTTTCGCACAACCGTAACGCCCTGCTCCTTCCTGATTCCTCACCGGAACGTATAGCCAAAGCCTTGAACGCACTCTACAGCAATCCCGCACAATGCAGGTCACTTGCCGAGCAGGCCTCAAAAACCGTGGAAGAAACATTCAACCTGGACAAAATGACCCGAGAAATCACTACCTTCTGCCAGCAAACAATCGAACGGAAAAAATCCTGAGCCCATGAACATCCTCTTCATCAACTCCATAGGCCGCGACAAGTTCGGCGGAGGCGAAAAATGGATGGTCAACGCTGCACGCGGGCTCACCCAGGAAGGGCACCACGTTACCCTTGCAAGCAAAAAAGACTCCCGTATTCTCCGCTATGCAGCTGAGAACGGGGTCAACACCGAGGTCATCCAGATCCGCAGCGACATCAG